>Ga0070698_100004780_pt1 | contig 14870 bp, 17 predicted proteins | sample KBSK1502metaG_FD_65477 | JGI IMG/M metagenome (GOLD analysis project Ga0070698, IMG submission 65477) | Corn, switchgrass and miscanthus rhizosphere microbial communities from Kellogg Biological Station, Michigan, USA - KBS K1-50-2 metaG | ecosystem: Host-associated > Plants > Roots >...
TAGCCAAGGCCACGGACGGTACTGCTCCGTGCCCGGTGTTCCGGCGTGGGGCGAGTACTGGTCGATCGCCTTCGCCGGGGAGGCGTTCCGGCTCAAAGACGTCAAGGGCCTGCACTACCTCCTGGACCAGCTCGTTGCGCTCGGCGTGAGGCCGCTGCCCGACCAGCGCGAGTCGCTGCGGAACAGCCTGCAGTACTGGGCTGCGCAAAATGGCTACGCCCAGCACGAGACTGGACGGGCGGCCTGAGATGACCGCGCCGGTCAGCCGCGATCGGGTGCTCGATCGCTACACCAAGCATGTGAACAAGTCGCTCGCCAGCCTGGCGCGGCTGGTCGCGGCGCCCGTCGAGGTGGCCGCGACAGGGTCGAAGGTGCGGGGCAGCGATGGGCACACCTACCTTGACTGCGGGGGCTTCGGGGTCTTTCTGCTTGGCCACTGCCACCCAGTCGTGGTCGCGGCGGTGCGCGAGCAGCTCGGGCGTAACCCGCTTGCCACCAGGCTGTTCCTCAACCCCGAGCTCGCTCAGGCTGCGGCGGACCTCGCCGGCATCACGCCAGGCGGCCTCGACTACATCTTCCTGACCAACTCCGGAGCCGAGGCGACCGAGCTCGGGCTGAAGCTGGCGCGGCTGGCCGGCAAGCGACAGGTGATCTCCATGCACGGCGGATTCCACGGCAAAACGCTCGGTGCGCTGTCGGTGACCGGGCGCGCGCAGTACCGCGACCCGTTCGCTCCGCTGCTGCCAGAGGTCGATTTCCTGCCATTCGGCGATATCGGCGCGTTGCGGGCCACGCTGACCGCCCAGTCGGTGGTCCTGCTGGAGCCCGTCCAGGCCGAAGGGGGTGTCCGGCTGCCGCCCGACGGCTACCTGCGTCAGGTCCGGCAGGCGTGCACCGAGTCCGGCGCGGTGATGATCCTGGATGAGATCCAGTCCGGCCTGGGCCGGCTCGGCGCCTGGTGGGGCGCTGACCTCGCCGGCGTCACCCCGGACGTGCTGCTAACGGGAAAGATCCTAGGCGGCGGCGTGATGCCCGTCGGCGGCGTCGTCGCGTCCGGGCAGCTGTTCGCACCGCTGAACGCGGATCCGCTGCTGCACTCCTCGACGTTCGCGGGCAGCCCGCTCGCGGCCGCTGCGGTTACCGCAACCATCGGGGTCATCAAGGATGAAGGCCTTATCGACCGCACCCGCGAACTTGGCCCCCAAGTCCGCGACCTCGCCGCTGATGCCGTCGCGGCGCACTGCCCGCACCTGGTCACCGAGGTGCGCGGAGAGGGCCTGCTCATCGGTGTCGACTTCGTCTCGGCCGACGCCGCCACCGAGTTCCTGATTGGGCTGCTTGACGAGCACGTCATCCCGTCCTACTCGCTCAACGCCAGCAACGTCCTGCGCCTGACGCCGCCAGCGATCCTCGACGCGGCCGACCTGGACTGGCTCGGACACGCCCTGACCTCTTCCGCCAAGCACGTCTGCCGCGCCATTCCCGCCTCCTGACTTCCTATCTATGGCTGCTGTCCTTAAGGAGATGAAAATGCGCACCGTCCGCCTCCGACTACACGCGCCGCAAAGGCAAGCGAGCGACGTGTACGCAACGCTTGCCGACTTCGAGCGGTACCCGGAACTCTGCGACGCCGTAAAGAGCGTCGCCGTCACCGCGGTATCAGAGAACCGCACCGTGTCGCGCTGGGAGGTCACCTTTCGCGCCGGCCTGCTGCGCTGGACCGAGGAGGACACGTTTGACCCAGGAGCCCTGAGCATCACGTTCCGCCAACTCGAGGGCGACGTCGCCGTCTTCGACGGCTCCTGGGAGTGCGTCGATGCCGCGCAGGGCAGCGAGATCGTGTTCTCCGCACGGCTGGACATGGGCATCCCGAGCCTCGCCGATGCGCTGGAGCCGATCGCGGTGCGAACGCTGATCGACAACATCGTCTCGATCGTGCGCGGACTGCTCGGCAGCGCCGAACTCGTCATGTCCGACGTGGCGGTCTCCGTGGGGAGCGCGTCATGAACCTCATGCACGCCGAGCGAGACACCCTGGACGCCTACATCCCGGGGCTGGACAAATACCTCAGCGAGATTCCGCTGCTTGAGCTGGAGAAGCCCGGCACCGGCTCGCTTCAGAAGTTCCGCGAGCTGGGCGGCCCGGGTCTGCTGGTACCCGCCGACTATGGGGGCAAGGGAGCCTCCATGCTCGACGCCGTGCGCATCCAGCGTGCCGTGGGCAGCCGGTCACCATCGCTCGCCGTGGCCACGACCATGCACCACTTCTCCGTTGCCTCTCTGGTCGAGCTGACCGCGGTCGGCAACGGCTTCGAATGGGCGATGCTCATGGCGATCGCCGAGAACTCATGGCTGCTCAGCTCCGGCTTCGCCGAGGGCAAGCCCGGTCAGCACATCCTGACGCCCACAATGCGGGGCGTGCCTGCCGACGGCGGCATCACCGTCAGCGGTGTGAAGAAGCCGTGCAGCCTCACCTGGTCGATGAACCTGATGAGTGCCAGCGTCGCCGTCGCCGACCCCGCCACCGGCACCACACGGCTCGCGGTCGTCCTGATCCCGGCCGACTCAGCAGGCATCGAGCGCGCGCCCTTCTGGCAGACCACCGCTCTCGCCGCCGCGGAAAGCGACCAGGTCACACTGACCGAGGTGTTCGTCCCGGAGGCGCTGATCTTCTACCCGCAAGACGGCGAGTCGATGGATCCGATCCAGGCCCGCGGGTTCGTCTGGTTCGAGCTGTTGGTCTCCGCGTGCTACCTCGGAGCCGCCACGAACCTCGCCGAGCGCGTCATCGCACGCGGTCGCGGCTCGGACGAGGACCGCGCCGGCCTGGCCATAGAACTGGAGACCGCGGCCGCGGCTCTCGAGCACGTGGCCTCCGTCGCCGTGACCGTCGGCGACAACGATGCCCTGCTGGCACAGGCGCTCTACACGCGGTTCGCGACCGAGCGGACCATCGAGCGCGTGGTCATGTCGGCCGCCGCGACTCTCGGCGGCATGTCGTTCATCGAGTCGCCCGAGGTCGCCTACCTGCTGGGTGCCGCCCGCGCCCTGGCATTCCACCCGCCCTCCCGCGCCGCCGCCGCCGGCCCGATTGCCCGCTATCTCGCCGGCAGCCCGCTCACCCTCTGACACGACACCCAAAACTGGAAAGGGCACCGCGGACCTGATGCGGCAGACCGTCACTACCTAGCTCCCGGTCGGCCGGGCCAGCAGTGCCAGGGCAAGCTGGTGCGCGCACTCCTGAACCTCATCTACGGGATCCCGCCGCGTCTCAGGTCACGAAGCGATCAGCCAGCCCCGACTTTGCCGGTTCCTCGGCGGCGTGGCGATAGCCGGCCTCGATGAGCCCAAGGCCCGCCTTGAAATCCAGCGCGCCGAGCCTGGCGATAGGCGGGCGCAGTATTAGGTCGATACGGTCGTGGGCAAGCGCCCGCCGCTGGCGAACCTGGGAAAGGCCGGTCGACCGGCTCAGGATGTCCGCAACGTTTAGCCTTGGCCGTGGTACGCCAAAAGGATTGAGGCGATCGCGCAGCACGCGTGCGTTCGCACGGCCCGGCCGGTACAGGCGCCGACGAGGGCGGTGCGGCCTTCTGCGTACGCGATGGCCATCGTGCGGCCTTTCTTGGGGTCGACCATGGTCAGGCCGGGGCCCGGGAACAGCATCCCCCGCCGTTGGACTTGATAACGGAGGCGCTGGTGAAGTTGATCGGAGGTAAGAACCGGGCGGCTGGCGACGCTAACTGCTAGACGCTGGGCGAACGGCCCCGCGATGGTACTTCCGCGGAAAGGACACCGTTCCCATGACCGTGACGCTCGGCATACTCGCGTTGCTCGAAGCCAAGCCCGGGCACGGCGGCGAACTGGCGGCATTCCTCAAGGCCGGCCGCGAACTGGCCGTCGCCGAGGCAGGCACCGTCACCTGGTACGCGTTCAAGATCAGCGACACCAGCTACGGCATCTTCGACACCTTCGCCAGCGACGACGCCCGGACCGCGCACATCAATGGGCAGATCCCGGCTGCGCTAGCTAACGTCTCGGCCGATCTGCTGGCCAGCGAACCAGACATCCGGCCCGTCGACGTCCTGGCCGTCAAGTAACAGACCGGCTAGGCGCGGGCCTGGGGCAGCAAAGCTTTGCGCTGGTCAGGCATTGAGACGCGGCAGGCGTGGCTGAGCCGCTCGCCGGCCCGCACCGGTGCGGCGGTGGTGTTTTCCGCCGGGGCGAGGGGGCATTGCCATCGGCTGCTGTACCGGCAGGATGGGTGATAGAGGAAGTTCAGGTCGATCACCAGGGTGCTGGCTGTGCCACCCAGGTCGGCCCCCTTAGCGGTGTCGAGAACGTAGCGTCCTCCGCCGTAGCTGGTATCACCGGCGGTACCGTCCCGCAACGGCAGGAACAGCCCGCCGCCATATTGCCGGAGCCACCACACACCGACGGTGGCGTCCAGCGGCGCGGGAAAAGTGACCTGCCCTATCAGGCGGAGTGTGGTGGTCTCGCCGTCGGCCGTCGGTACCTGCCGCTGCTGTGGTGCGGGCGCCGGGACCAGCGGCAGTTCGAATCGCAGGGCAGGGTCGTAGTCCCAGTACGGCAGGCCGGTCGTGCGGAGCGGATGCCCGGGCGGCAGCGGGCTTTGCGGATGCGCCCGGAACAGCGCGTCCCGTCCCGAGCGCCACGCCGCGTGCGCTCGCTCGGGTGCGTGGTCAGCGCGTACCGCAGCGTAAAGCCCGGCCACACGGCGCCGCCAGTCAGCGAGCTCGAGGGCCGCGACATTGGCCAGAGTCATGACCGGCGCGCGATCTGGGAGGCGCCGGCCAGCCCAGCTTCAGCGCCCGTTGCGGCCGTGACCCCGGCCAGGTCGCCGGCGTTGCCCAGTCCGGGGTGTGCGCGGCCGGATGGGAAACTCTCCGATGCGGGGGTACGCGGAACAGCCCCGGCCGCCTCCACTGCAGACATCAGGTACGGCGGGATGCCCGGACGCCAGCCAAGCTCCCACGCTCCGTTAGCACGCCCGCAGCGCCCGGTCTTACCGTCACGGCCGGATCAGCATCCCGGGGTTTCTGGACACGCCCGGTCGGCTGGGCCGGGCGCTCGGCGGCTGGGCGCATGTGCTCGGCGGTGTCGGCGAGTTCGGTTTCGCGGCGTTCGAGGAGCTTGAGCCAGATCTCGCTGCGGGTGGGGAAGGCGGGAATGGCCTGCCACAGCAGCTCGGCTGGTGTCTGGCTGACGATGGCGATCGTCGCCGCGTGCAGCCAGTCGGCGACGTCGGTGCCGGTGAACGTGGCGCCGACGAGCACGCCGCGCCGCTCGTCCACGACGATCCGCGCGGTGCCCGGGGTGCCGGTCCCGTAAAAGGCCGCGCCGGCGGTGGCCGAGCTGGGCACGTCGTAGGCGTGGGCGTCCAGGCCCTCCTCGAGGGCGGCGTGCAGGGTGAGCCCGGCGGCGGCGACCTGCGGGTCGGTGAAGACCACCCGGGGCGCGGCGGCGCCGTCGCCGGTGACGGCCGCGGGGTGGCCGTCGAGGATCTGCGCCAGCACGTGCGCCTGGTATTTGCCCACGTGGGTCAGCAGCGACCGCCCGGTGACATCGCCGATCGCATGCAGCCACGGCAGGCCCGGGACGGCCAGCCGGTCGGTGACCGCGACTGGCGCGCCGGGGCGCAGGCCGACCGTCTCCAGGCCCAGGTCCCATGTCCGCGGCCGGCGGCCGACAGCGACCAAGATCTCCTCTCCGTGGACCATCCGCCCGCCCGTCACGGTCACCGTGACCTGCGCGCCGTCCCGGCGCACCGCCGCGGCCCGCACCCCGGTGCGCACCTCGACGCCCTGGCCGGCCAGCGCCCGCCGCAACTCCTCCCCGGCAAACGGCTCCTCCCGGGGCAACAGCCGCGCCGCGGCCTCGATCACGGTCACCCGGCAGCCCAGCGTGGCGTACGCCTGCGCCACCTCGACCCCGGCCGCACCGCCGCCCAGCACCAGCAACCGCCGGGGGATCTTGGTGGCGGTGGTGGCCTCCCGGTTCGTCCACGGCCGCGCCCCGGCCAGCCCCGGGACCGGCGGCATCGCCGCCGCGCTGCCGGTCGCGATCACCACCGCCCGGCGAGCGTGCAGCACCGTGCCGGCGACGCGCACCCGGCGCTCGCCGTCAAGACGGGCGTGGCCGCGGATCAGTGTCACGCCACGGGTCTCCAGCCAAGGCACCTGCCCGGAGTCATCCAGGCCGCCGATGAGCTCGTCGCGGCGGGCCAGGACGGCGCCCACATCCAGCTGGCCGGTCACGGCCTGCGCGGCCCCGGGAACCCGGCGGGCCTCGGCCAGCGCCTGGGCCGGGCGCAGCAGGGCCTTGGACGGCATGCACGCGTAGTAGGAGCACTCACCCCCGACAAGCTCGGCCTCCACGATGCCCACCCGGTAACCCTTGCCGGCGAGCCGCCCCGCCAGCACCTCACCGGCCGGGCCGGCACCGATCACGATCACATCGAACGTCGTGCCGGTCATTGCCATCTCCTGCTTATAGCTCGTACTTCTGCGTCGTGGGCCCCTGCGGCGGCAGCGCGCGGCTCCCGCCGCAGGGGCGTTGGCGACGGCGGGCCCTGGTAGGGCCCGCCGTTGCTGGTGGGCGGTTAGCGTGGTGGGAACTGGGCGTTGGGGGCGGGTGGGGCGAGGTTGGCGGTGGGGGCCTTGAGGGTGAAGCCGATCACCGCGCAGTTGATGTCGACGCCGGACGCGCCGTAGGGGGCGGGCTGCCCGGTGGCGGGGTTGACGCCGGTGAGCAGGTCGGGCCGCTGGTCGGCGAGGTTGAACACGACGTTCTCGTCGATCTGCCGGGTGTTGAGGCCTTCGGAGACGGCCTTGGGGGTCCACAGGCCGAGCTGGGCGTCCCACAGCGGGCTGTAGGCGTCGGCGTGCCGGGGGTCGGCCAGGGTGGGGAAGTCGCCGAACACGTTCAGGAAGTCGCCGCCGTGGCGCAGCGCGTTGATCAGCGCGGTGTTGCCGGCGGAGGCGTCCTGGGACGCGAACCCGTCCTTGATCAGGTGGACGAAGCCCTGCGCTTGCGGGTTGGTCGCCCCGGTCTGCCCGTTGATGAACCCGAACAGCCGCTCCCGGGCCGAGCCGAGGAAGTCGTCGCCGCCGTTGAACGCCGCGGCGTCCAGCGCGGGCACGTACGTGGACCGCTCCAGCACCGCGGTCAGCGGCTGCCCGGCGTCGGTGGACAGGTACAGGATCGGCTGCCCGGCGTCGAACCCCTTGACGAACAGCATGTCCACCCACGACTCGGCGAACTGGCCGGGCTGGGACGGCCCGGCGAGGTGGATGCCCAGCACCCGGTCGCCGGTGTTGGTGTGGGTCACCACGTCGAACGGGCCGTTGCCGGTGGCCACGATCGGCGCGTTGTACACGACGTCGGAGCCGGCGAACCGGATGAACGGGCTGTACCCGGGGCCGGCCACCGCGCCCGGGGCGAACTTGGCCAGCGGGAACCCGTTCGGGCCTGGCGTGGCGATCCGGGTGGGGCTGAAGTCCGGCGCGCCGGCGAAGTTCACCACGCCCGGGCCGAACGGGTTCGCCGCCACGGTGGGGTTGGTCAGCGTGACCGTCTGCACCGCGGCCGGGTCGCCGATCGCGATGTTGGCCAGCTTGGGCGCGTAGTTCACGCCCAGGTCGTGCGCCAGCCCCGGGTCGGAGGCGTCCAGCAGCACGTACCACACCTTCTCCGCGTGCGGGGTGCCCGCGTAGGCGACCCCCGGGTACAGCGGCAGCCGCACCGTCTCGTTGGACAGGTTGACCTGGATCACGCTCTCCGTGGTCAGGTGATCCCGCGGCAGCAGGCCGGAGATCGGCCCCAGGCTCCCGGGCTTGGCGGTGGTGGCGCCCGCGCCGACCGCGGCCACCGTGGCGCCCACCGCCGAGCCCGCGACCGCCACGGCCGCCGCGGCAGCCAGCCACCACCGGCGTCTCAAGATCTTCATGTGCTGTCCCTTCCTCCGGCAATGGCCGGAACACACGCAGGCGGCGGGATGCCGCCGCGTCGTTTCGTTACTTGTTGGCGTGCGCGGCGGCCGGGGTCTTACCTCGCCTCAGCCGGAAATGGCACAAATGACACCGCAGCGGTGCCGCTCCCTGCTTGGGGCCTGCGATGACGCAGAGCGAAGGAAGCGCGGACCGTGGCCGGGGCCCGCGGCCCGTACCACCAGATGAGCGAGCGTGGCGGCTGGCCCCGGCGTGAGATGTGAAGGAATGCTTACAGCCCGGCCCTCGCGCGCGGGCGGCGGGCAGTGGTCAGTGCGTTTCGCCGCGGATGGCGGCGAGCAGGCCGTCGAAGTCCTCGCCGCACGGGCCGCAGGCGTGCAGGTGCGCCGCGATGCCCGGGTACCGCTCTTCCGCCGGTTCGCCGGAAGCCACCAGCTCGGCGTAGACGTGCAGGACCTCCATCGCCTGCCCGCAGCCCACATCACGTGGGTCGGTCCGCAAGAAGCGGTCCAGCGCCTGCCAGCCGTTCATGAGCGCCCCGCAGGGTCGTGGTTCAAATACCCGTTAGCGGCAAGAGCCGCCCGGATCTTACGCCGGGCGTCGAACAGCATCTTGTAGATCGCGTTGCGGCTGGAGCCCAGGTGCATCACCAGGGTATCCAGGGGAACCTCGTTGAGCACGATCGCGACGAAGATCTCACGCTGGCGCGGGGTGAGCTCGGTGTCCACGGCCCGGCGTAGCGCGGCAAACAGATCCCCCCACTCAGCCTGGTGCGCGGGGTCCGCACCGAACCGGGCCGGCAGCCGCTCCCACTGTTCGGCGTCCAGCGGCACGGCCGGGTGCCGCCAGAAGTGGCGTGCGATCTTGGCCGACACCTCGAAGATCACGAACTTGTACGCCCAGGTGGTGAACCGGCTCTCCCCCCGGAACTGCCCCAGCTTGCCGGTGACCGCCACCAGCGCATCGGCCGCCGCCTGGTAAGCCAGGTCATCCAGCTCTGGCCCGGTGATCGCCAGCCGCGGGCCGCGCCGGGCCGCCTCCCCCCGCGCGATCCGGACCAGCAGCTCGTGCAGGCGAGCCAGGGCAGCGTCCCGCCGCCGGCCGGCCCCGGCCAGCGCCCGCACCCACTCCGCGGACTCGGCATCGAGCCCGGCAGGGAGGACAAGACCCTTCGGAACCGTACGATCACCCGCCCGGGACGGCACAACACGACCGCCCCTTATTCGTGCCCAACCGCCAGACGGTTTGGTCTCTTGCGCCGCAACAGCGCATCGTGACGGTCCGGTGGCGCGCGCCCTGCAGAGCAAGCCACGGCAGGACACAACCGCCCCGGCCTTGGTAAGACCCGCGGGCCTCGCGGGCGCTAACGGAACATGACCAGCCAGACACGCCTGCACCCTGGCGACCTGTTCCCCGCGCTCACCGTCGCCCTTCCCGGCGGCCGCACCCTTCGCCTGCCCGGCGCCCTGGCCGGCCACTTCAGCGTGATCTTGTTCTACCGCGGGTCATGGTGCCCGTACTGCAACGCCCAGCTACGCGCCTTCCAACGCTCCCTCGACCGCCTCACAAGCCTCGGCGTCGTGGTGGCCGCCCTGTCCGTCGACGACGAAGCCACCACCAAGGAACTGATCGCCAAGCACAGCCTGCAGTTCCCCGTCGGCCACAGCGCCGACGCGCGCGCCATCGCAGCCGCCACCGGAGCCTTCGTCAACGACGACCCGGTATACCTGCAGTCGACCGGCTTCGTGCTCGACCCCGGCGGCCGGGTTGCCGTCAGCGTGTACTCCAGCGGCGCCATCGGCCGGCTCGTCCCCGACGATGTCATCGGCCTGGTCCGCTACCTCCGCGACCACACCCACACCAGTCAACCCCCGACCGCGCCCAAGCCTGAGCGCGCCCGCTGACCAGTATGCGCAGCCACCCTGGTCGCTGCTGCCAACAGCACACCCGCAGGAAACCTCTACCTGTCAACGTCCACATGTCCTCCGCGATACCCCAGGCAGTGGACCCGGTGCAGAGACCCTCCAGCGGCGCAGCGCCCGTTTCGAGCGTGATGTGCTGCCCTACCTAGGCCAGCTCTACGCCGCCGCGGCGCGCATGACCCGCAACCGGGCCGACGCCGAGGACCTGGCGAAGGACACCTTCGTGGGGTCACCGGTACCTGCGGGAACTGCTCATCAACTATGCGGCCGACAGGGGGGTGGCCGACGCAGCGTCGGCCACCGGGCCACAGCGGCCCTCATCCCGGAGAAGTGCCCGAAATGAGCAAAGCCACCTCGCCGGAGGTGACCCAGGTGCAAAGGGAGACCAGGTCCTTCCGGGCGTCTTCGTCGATGGACCTGGTTTCCAGCGCTTCTGGTATCCGAGTGGACAATGGTGACCAGTCGGACAAGCCGCCTGCGTCTGGAGGCGTTATGAGACAAAGCTTCAGCCTGGGCCGGATCAACGGCATCCAGATCGGCGTGAACTGGAGCGTGCTGCTCATCGTGGCGCTGCTGGCGTATGGACTGGCGGTCGGGCAGTTTCCCGCCGCGGCGCCGCATCACCCGGTCGCGGAGTATTGGTTCGCCGCTGTGGTGACCGCGGTGGCTTACATGGGATCGCTGCTCGCGCACGAGCTGGCACATTCGCTGGTCGCGCGGAGGAACGGCCTTCAGGTCGAGGGCATCACGCTGTGGCTGCTGGGCGGGGTGTCCCGGCTCCAGGGTGAGGTGGCCGACCCAGCGGCGGAGGTCCGTATCGCCGGGGTCGGGCCGCTGGTGAGCCTGATCTTGGGCGGAGTGTTCTCGCTGGTGGCGTACCTGGTGCACGCGGCCGGAGTGCGCGGCGTGCTGGTGGCGGCGCTGGCGTGGCTGGGTGGCATCAACATCCTGCTGGCGGTGTTCAACGTGATCCCGGCGGCGCCGCTGGACGGCGGCCGGCTGCTGCGGGCGGTGCTGTGGCGCATTACGGGGGACCGGCTCAAGGCCGCGGTCTGGTCGGCGCGGTCCGGTCAGGTGTTCGGGTGGGCCCTGGTGGCGGTGGGGGGGTACCTGGTCCTGGTGCAGCGCAGCTACAGCTGGCTGTGGTTCGTTCTGCTGGGCTGGTTCCTGATCAGCGCGGCCACCGCCGAGAGTCAGCAGGCGATGCTCCAGTCCCGGCTGCGCACGGTGCCGGTATGGCAGATCATGACCCGGGACCCGGTGACCGTGCCGGCTTCGGCCACGGTCGCCCAGTTCATGACCGACTATCAGCGCCGGTACCGGTACTCCGCCTTTCCGGTGGTGGCCGACGGCCACACAGTCGGCCTGGTGACCCTGCACCAGATCGGCCAGGTCGCACCCGGTGAGCAGGGCCACACCCAGCTGGGTGACATCGCCTGCCCGCTCGCTGACGTCGCCCGCGCCACACCCGATGAGCCGACCGCGGACGTCCTGCCCCGCCTCAACGCGTGTTCAGAGGGACGGGCGCTGGTGTTCACCGGCGACCAACTGACCGGGATCATCTCGCCCACGGACATCAGCCGCGCCCTGGAACGGCTCGGCCGCAACCCCTTGCAGCCGTCCCAGCGGAGATGAAGTGACAGCCGGTGCCCGGCGTTAGCGGGTGAGCGTTTGCTTTGGGCGGACGACGCAGAACTCGTTTCTCTCAGGGTCGGCCAGGACAGTCCAGGACTCGGCGCCGGTCTGCCCGATATCGGCGTGGCGGGCGCCGAGCGCAAGCAGCCGGTCAATCTCCTGATCACGGTCTGCGGCGCTGGTGGTGAGGTCGAGATGCACGCGGTTCTTGACCGTCTTGGCATCGCTGACCGGCATGAAGCAGATGCCGACGAGGGCGTTATCGTCGGGCCCGATGACGATCTCGCGGTCGCGCTCGGACAGAATCGTCCAGCCGAGCGCCTGCGTCCAGAACCGGGCCAGCCCAGGCAGGTCGTGTGCGTCAAAGACAATGTGGTGAAGTCGGACGGGCATGCGGACAGTATGCACGGTGCGCGCGTTCGCCGTACTGTTGGCGTTATGTCAGACCCTGAGCAGGGACCTCCACCGCAGCCAAGCCGGAGCGCCTTGTTTTCCAACTGGGTCACCTACGACGCGTCGTTCGCTGACAAGGTGCGGATGGCTGCGGCCAACACCTTGATCAAGCTGCGCAACCATCAGGGTTGTTGCGGCAACCACGGCCAGCCCGGCTGTTGAATGCCGGCCGATCCGCCCCGTGAGGGCGGGCCCGCCACGGACGATCATCCTCACCATCACGACCACGGGCACAACCCCGATTGACCCGGCTAGGCCGGGGTGGTGCGCCGGATCGGCGGGCCCATCTCGGCAGCGGCGATACCTGACATGGCATCGGCGAACGCGGGGGCCCCATGCCCATGGCGCCGATGCGCGTGCGGGTCGCGATACCAAAGATTCGACGAAGGTGTTCCGCGAGACATGCAGCTCATTCGCGATCTCCGGGGTTGACAAGTTGGTCGGCAGGTAGCGCAGGACGAGCGCGGCGGTCGCCGCGTGCGGATCGTGTTGGGCGAGCCGAAGTGCCGCCAGCGCGGTCCGCGTCTCCCCGCGCTCGCGGTCTGGTTCGCCGAGTTCGGCGAGGGCCTGCTCGGCACGCTCTATCTCGCCGACACGCACCAGAAGGTGCAGCAGCAATCCCGTTGTGGGCGGGACGAGTAGATGCGGTGTAGCGAGGTTACCGGCCAGCCGCTCGGCGGCCTGGAAGGCGACCAAAGCATCCTGGTAACGGCCGCGCACCAGTTCCAGCACGCCGCGGACATGGTGGACGACTGCCCCCGCCGCTAGCTCGGTTTCCGCCCTTAGGGTGCGCTCGGCACGCTGCACTCAGGGCTCTGCCTCCTCGGCCCTTCCCTGCCAGGCCAGCGCGGCGCCGAGCATCACGTACGCGGTGCCGGCCGTCGGCTCATCGGTCCAGCCGTGCCTACGGGCAAGCTCGATCGCCTGTCTGCTGCGCTCAGCCGCCCGCGCGAACGACCGGTAGGTCTCGATCACTGCCTGATGCGCCAGGCCGCCGAACTCAAGAAAGGGCCGCCCGATCCGCCGCGCCAGCGCCACTCCCTGCTCGAGGTGCCGTTCCGCCACCTCAAATTGGGCAGCCCACACCTCTGTGATCCCGAGGCTGATGACCGCCAGCCCACGTAGCTCTTCACCTAGGCCGGGCAGCGCCGCGTCCGGCACCTCGGCTATTGCCTGCAGCCGCCGCGCCTCTTCCGCCACCGCAGGCGGATTGCCGCGCTGCCTAGCCAGCAAGAGCCGGACTACCTCGAGCAAAACCTGCAGCTGGTCATGCCGGTCGTCCGACGTCGGCGCCCACTCCCGGGCTGCGAGCCCCAGATACCGCTCCGCCGCTTCGAGCGACCCCTGAGCCAGTTCGTCGGCCGCGATGAGCACGGCGAGCTCGGCATATGCTGCGGCGGCCTCGGCGGGGAACCCGGCGAGGAGCTCGTGCACGGTCGCGGCGTGCCCGCCCAGCTGCAGGCCTGACCAGTGGTCGGCAAGCAGGCGTGCGGCCAGGCTCCAGTCCTGCGCGGCCTGGGCGTGGCGGACCGCCTCGACAGGGTGCCCGTGCCCGGCAAACCAGCTGGTGGCCACCTGGTGCAGCGTGGTGACCTCATCCGGGACGGTGCGCCGCAGCTCCAGTTGCAGCAGATCGGCGAAGAGATGGTGATAGCGAAACCAGGACCGCGCCGCGTCCAGCGCCACCACGAACGCGTTGGCCTCCTCCAGGTCCTGCAAGATCCGCTCGCCGCCGCTGCCCTCGGTCAACAAGTCGGCGAGTTCGCCGCTGACCCGGTCCAGGATCGAGGTCCGCAGCAGCAGCCGCCTGACCTTATGGCTCTGCCGCTCCAGCACCTCGGCGAGCAGGTACTCTGCGACGGTCCGCTCGCTGCCGGAGAACTCTTCCGCGAACCTTCCCGGGTCGGGGTGCCCGGCCAGCGACAGCGCCGCCAGCCGCAATCCGGCCGCCCATCCCTCGGTCCGTTCATGCAGCAACGCCAGCGTTGGTTCGGTCAGTTCCACCCCCGCCGCGCTCACCAGCTTCTGCGCCTCAGCGACCGTGAACCGCAGGTCGGGCTCGCGGATCTCGGTCAGCCTCCCTTCCAGCCGCAGCCGGTGCAGGCCCAGCCGCAGGTCATGCCGGGTAGCCAGCACGAACCGCAGCTGTTCCGGCGCGCGCATAACCAGCAGCTCCAGCTGGCGCCGCGCCTCGCCCGAACCCAGTTCGTGCAGATCGTCGATCACCAGCCAGATCCGGTCCTCTAGCGGCACCAGGTCCTTCAGCAGCCGCTCAGCGATGGCCCATCCATCCAGGTCGGGAGCCGCCGTCAGTTCCCGCACCAGCGCCGACCCCGCTGTCGTCTGGCGCAGCGCGCCGAGCACCGACAGCCAGAACCGCTGCGGATCACGCTCCTCGCCGCCCGCCGACACCCACGCGACGCTATTCGCCAGACCTGCCTCAGTAATCCACGACCGCAACAAGATCGTCTTGCCGCTCCCGGGCGGCGCCGAGACCACGGTCACCCGCTGCGCGGCACCCAGCCGCGCCGACAGCCTGGGGCGGGAAACGATCCCTACCGCACCAGGGCGCGTGTCCCGGCTGTCCGGGACACCCGATCCCTCCGCAGGCCCCACGGCTAGATCATCGCACGACGCCCAGCCCCGGCCGGAGCGCGATTCGTTCGGGTGTGACGTCAACTTCCCGGTGCCGGCGTAGCGGAGCGGGCCGCGCCGGCCGGTGATCGTAACCGGAAATCGTATAGATGATGTGATGCGCAATCATGCAGTAGAGCGCGACGGTCGACGTCATGGACGTCAACGACCGCCAACTCGCCGCGATCGCGAACGCCGTCTACCACGCCACCGGACGCCGCATCCGTGACCTGCCGTTCCGCCCCGAGATGCTCATCTGA
>Ga0070698_100004782_pt1 | contig 14864 bp, 10 predicted proteins | sample KBSK1502metaG_FD_65477 | JGI IMG/M metagenome (GOLD analysis project Ga0070698, IMG submission 65477) | Corn, switchgrass and miscanthus rhizosphere microbial communities from Kellogg Biological Station, Michigan, USA - KBS K1-50-2 metaG | ecosystem: Host-associated > Plants > Roots >...
CGCCAGGTCCACATCGGAACGCGCACCCACAGGTATCCGGCTTCGCTCGGCGACTCCGAGCGGAACGCCATCATCGAACGGTTTGAAGGCGGCGGAGGCCCGGTGGAGGGGCTCACCGTCGACATCAGCGTGAACGAGAAGGACCGTTTCACGAGGGAGGAGTGGGCGCGCTTCCTCGGGAATTGCCGCGCCACCGTGGCCACCGAGGCGGGGGCGGTCGAGTTGGTCTGGGGAGACGGTGAGCGCGGCGTGAGTGGCAAGGCGGTTTCTTCACGCCATTTCGAAGCGCTCGGAACGAAGACCGTGCAGATCATGTTCCCTGGCCGCTTCAACGGCATTCTCCGTGCCGGCGAGCATTACCTCGCCCTCGACCGTGATTTCGGGAACCTCGATGACGTGTGTGCCGCCGTTCGTGACGAGCGACTGCTGACACGTCTTTCCGATTCGGCGTACGAGTACGCGCGTGCTGCACACACGTACGCCCACCGAGCCCGGACCGTGGTGAGCGTCGCCTGAGCCTCTGGTCTATCGTGAATCGACGACGCGACAGTGCTCGGTCGTCATCGGAGCTGATGACGGAGAGCGAGCATCTGACGGAAATTCGCCCACACCGTCCCAAAGTTCTGAACCTTCGATCGGCCGCTCAAGCGGGGGCGGAATGGCGTGGGCATGCTCTTGATGCGCCAACCCGCGCGCGACGCACGTACGAGGAGCTCCATCACGATCGCCCACCCGCGGCCCTCCGATCGTAGGGCAATGGTACGCAATGCCTGTCTGCGCACCATGAAAACGCCCTGGAACGGCGGCAGGGGACCGAACAGTAGCCGGTACGCGGTTCGTTCGGCCGCCGAGAGCAGCCGGCCCAGCGGTGAGTCCTCCCGTCGAGCGTGTCCGAGAAGCAGGTCCAAGCCCGTCATCTCGGCGAAAAAGGCGGCGAGGATCGAGGCCGGGAACTGGCCATCGGCGGGGAAAAACGTGATCGTCTCTCCTGCGGCTTCCCGGAAACCGGTGCGGTAGACCTCGCCAAGGCCGCCATTAGCCTGATGATGGATCACACGGAGACCGATCACCATCTCCGCCAGCCGGTCCGCGAAGGCCCCGGTCCCGTCGCGGCTGCCGTCGTCCACGACGAGGATCTCGGCGGGTCCGTCGAGAGCGTCGAGCTGGAGCCGGATCTCCTGCACGACAGGGCCGAGATTTGCGGCTTCGTTGTAGGCCATCACGACGACGGTGAGTCGTGGCGGCCGTGCTGGGACAGCGATCTCGCTCACGGCACGAACAGCGCCCATGAGAGGCTCATCCGACGCGTCGATCCCGGTACCAGGCGATGGTGCGGAGGAGTCCCTCCTCGAGATCGACTTTCGGCTCGAAACCGAGAAGGCGCCGCGCTTTGGCTATGTTGGGGATGCGAAGCTCGACGTCGGTATGGGGCCAAATCACGGAACTGACACGCGACCGCGAGCCTGCCAGTCGGATGATGGTGCGAGCGAGGTCGTAGATCGTGCAGACACTCCGAGGGTTGCCAACGTTGAAGGCCTGTCCGACCGCCTGCTCCTTCTCGAGACAGGCGAGGACGGCGTCCACGATGTCGTCCACGTAGCACCAGGCTCGAATCTGGCTGCCGTCGTTGTGGATCTCGAGGTCCTCGTCCCCGAGAGCGCGGACGATGAAGCGATGGATCGCGCCCTCGCCCACCTGGCCGGGGCCGTAGATGTTGAAAGGACGGATCGAAAGCGCGGGCAGCCCGTGCTCGATACGATAGTTGTGGGCGAGGTGCTCGGTCGCGAGCTTGCTCACGGCGTATGTCCATCGTGCCTCGCCGATTGCGCCCAACGCGGTGACGTCACCTTCGCTCACTTTGTAGGCGTAGCTGCCGAAAACCTCGCTCGTGGAGAAGTCGATGAACCGTTCGACACCCCCTGCCGAGACCGCCGCCTCGAGCACGTTGTAGGTGCCGATCATGTTCACCTTCATTGTCGTGACCGGCATCCTGAGGACGGTATCGACTCCGGCGATGGCCGCGAGGTGCACGACCATCTGGCAGCCCCGCAACGCTTCGGCCACGGCGAGCGCGTCGAGGACGTCCCCCATGATCACCTGCAGGCGCGTGTGGTCCGCCAGCCCGCTGGCAGCGAGGGCATTGCGGGTACCGTTGTCGAAGATGACGACGTCATTGGCGGCGAGCAGACGCCGCGCGAGGCTGGTTCCTATGAAACCGGCTCCGCCGGTGAGGAGCACCCTCCGGCCGTGGATCATGGCCGGCGCATGGTACTACGGTCTCGCCGGACGCATGGATGGTAGACTGACTACCCTTCTTCACCCGCGATGATCCGGCTGGCAATTCCCGAAATCGGTGAGACCGAAGTCGATGCCGTGGCCGGCGTTTTGCGCACGGGTTTCCTCGTTCAGGGTGAGCACGTTCGCATTTTCGAGGAGCGCATGGCCGACTTCGTCGGAGCGCGTCACGCGGTGGCGGTCAGCTCCGGGACGGCCGCGCTCCACCTTGCCCTCCTTGCCCTCGGGGTGGGCCCCGGTGACGAGGTCGTGGTACCCGGGTTCACGCATCCGGCCACCGCCAACGTGGTGGAGCTGGTGGGCGCACGGGCGATCCTCGTCGACGTCGACCTCCGGACGTTCAACATCGATCCGGCCGCCGTCGTGGAAGCGATCGGTCCGCGCACCAAGGCGATCGTGCCCGTACACCTGTTCGGCCAACCCGCCGAGATGGGATCCCTGCTGCGCCTGGCCGCCGATCATGGACTCTCCGTGATCGAGGATGCCGCCTGTGCGTTGGGGAGCGCATACCGCGGCCAACGGTGTGGAACGTTCGGCACGGTGGCGGCTTTCTCCTTTCATCCGCGGAAGGTCATCACCACCGGCGAAGGTGGGATCCTCACCACCAACGACGACGGCATGGCCGCGCACCTGCGCCGCCTGCGGAACCACGGCCAGGAGATCGACCGGGGCCGGGGCCGTTTCCTCGAGGCTGGTCTCAACTATCGCCTCACCGACTTCCAGGCCGCGCTGGGCACCGCGCAGATGGCGCGGCTTCCGCAGATCCTCGCCGTGCGGGCCGGGCTTGCCGAAGCCTACGCAAGAGCGTTGGCATCAATTCCCGGCGTGACCCTGCCGACCGTGCTGGAGGAGGGCGTCCATTCCTGGCAGTCCTACGTCGTGCTGATCGGTCCGCCCGCCGACCGCAATGACACGCAGCGCCGTCTTGGGCAAGAGGGGATCGAGACTACCCTGGGGACGTATGCGCTCGCTGCGCAGCCGCACTGGTCGGGTCACCCCGATCTGCCCATGAGTCGCGTTGCTCAAGAGCGCTCACTCGCACTGCCGCTTCACTCTCGGATGTCGACGGCCGATGTGTCCGCTGTGGCGCGAGCCCTCCGTGAGGCGGTGGCAACTTGAGGCCGGTTCGTCACAGCCATGGCACGGGCGCTTTCAGGCCTTCGCAGTTGGCGCGGGTTGGCGAAGGTGTCGTTTTCGAGGACGGGGTGCTGATCTTTCATCCGGAGAACGTCGAGATCGGCTCGAACGTCTACATCGGGCACCAGACCATCCTGAAGGGCTACCACGACGCACGCATGGTCATCGGCGATGGGACGTGGATTGGCCAGCAGTGCTTCCTCCACGCCGGAGGTGGTTTGACCATCGGATACGACGTAGGGATCGGGCCCGGCGTCCGCATCCTGACGTCCGCGCATCGGCTCGACGAGATGGATAAGCCCATCCTCCACGCCGCCGTCACGTTCAAGCCCGTCGTCATCCTGGACGGCAGCGACATCGGCGTCGGCGCAATCCTGCTGCCGGGAGCGCGCATCGGCCGTGGATCTCAGGTCGGCGCGGGGGCGGTCGTGACCGGCGAGGTCGACGACTACGCGATCGTGGCCGGGATTCCCGCGCGCACGATCGGCTCGCGTCGTCCGTGACGTTCAGAGGGCACTGGGTGGCCGTCGTCGCACTCGGCGTTACATGGGCGGCGGCGGTGGGCGCCCAGCCCTCAGACTCCGTGCGGCTCCGTCTCGGTGGGCCCATCCCATTCCTGCGCGTGCTGGGTGGATCGCTCGTTCGGCTTCGCATCGAGAACGGGCAGGCACGGGCCTTGGAAGGTGGCTCGACGGCCGATTGGGACGGTGGACGGCCGCTCGCCTTTGCCGGCGCATGGTTTGCACGCGAGCCCGCGGCTGACCTGGCTCAGTTCGAGGTGACAGTTCGTCTCTCGACTCCTGTGCCGCCGGGTGCCGTTCAGGAAATCGATCTTCCACTGCGCCCCGTCCGTCCGGGACCTCAGTGGCTCTGTTTTGGACTGGTTCGATCCTCGCGAGATGGGTCGGCATACGGGCCTCTCACTCGTCCCGTCTGCGAACCGGTCGAGATCGCGCCTGGCTCGTTCCTCGACAACCATCGGTCCGACCTGCTGAATGTCATTGTGGGCGCGCATTGGACGGCACTGGTCGCGTGCGTGCTGGGAGCGCTGTGGATGGCGAGGGCACGCCGGTGATCGCGGCCGTGGTGTTGCTTGGAGTCGCCGGTTACGGTGCGATGCGAGGCTTGGTGGGCATACGCGAGGCGCCTTTCGCGGCGACCCTCGGCGTGGCCTCAGCGTGGGGCGGGCTCATCGTGCTGCTGAACCTGATCCTCCGGGCGCACATCCCGTTCCATGCGGCCGCCTTCATCGCCTTCGGCGCCATCGTCGGCATCGGCGCTTGGGGATGGCGGAGGGCACACAAGGATGGAGCGGCCGTCGTTGACGGACTCGATGTCGCGCTGCTCGGGGCGTTGGCATCTGCCGTCTCTGCCCTCGTGCTTCTCTATCAGTTCATCGGACCCGATAGCGACAACTTCATTCACTACCCTCTCGTGGCTCTCTTCATGAGGGGTCAGTTCCCGCACGTCAACCCGTACTTTCCCGACGTTCCGCTCTACGGTCACTACGGCCGCGATCTCGGCCTTGCCGGTCTTCTGACCTTCGGCGGTGCCGGCATCGGTACAGGGATGATGATCGAGGCCTGGGTCCTTCATCTCGCGACGGTGGGGAACGCGTACTACCTCGGCAAGAGAGCGGGAGGGGGACGGGTAGCTGCCGTCGCCGCGACATACCTCGTGTTCTTCGGCGTCAACGCCGGATTCGCGGATTGGGTCGTTCGCTCGGGGCTGGCCGAGGTCGCGGGCAACAACAATCCGGTCGTCTACGCCTTCTTTTTTGCCGTGCTCCTCCTGTTCGCGGCTTTGCTCGAAGAGCCTCGCCCCGCGACGGCCATCACCATGGGCGTCCTGCTCGGCGGGCTCGACATGGTCTACGAGACCCATTTCGACATCCTGTTTGCTGCCCTTTGCGCTGTTTCGCTGTTGACACTCGTTCCGACTGCGGGGCGGAGCGTGAGACCCGGAGTGCGGACAGCGCTGACGGCGAGCCTTGCCCTCGCCTTCGTCGTCATGCTCGTCTCCGGGGGGCTGACCGGGCGAATGATCGTGAAGCGCCTGGACCGGTCATCCCACCCTACAGCGTCGTCGCCGTCCTCGACCGCGGCCGACTGGGCTCTCGCCGGCGCTCAGCAGAACGTGAGCATCACCTTTCCCAAGCATCCCTTCCTGACCCTGACCCATGCCAATGACGGGAGGGCCGTGCCGCTGCTCAGCCCATCGTTCGTCGGAGGCCAGGGAATCGCTCTGCTCCTTCTCCCCGCGGCAATGATCTTCCTTGTCGCTCGCCGAAACCTCGTCGGCATCGTGACCGGGATGGTCGCGATACTCAGCTTGATCGTGCCCGCGTCCTTCGATTTCGGTCGATTCAACGGAGAGAACTTTCGCTTCATCTTCCTCGGGGGACTGGCGGCGGCGCTCACCGTGGGCATCGCGTCCGGCGAGGTGTTCTCCTGGATTCGCGGGCACACGCGATCGGACTGGATCCGTTGGGCGGCGGTCGCTGGTATCAGCGCGGCTTGCGCGTCGCAAGGCTCGCGCGCGTGGAGGACGTTCCGGTACGCCGAGCTGCTTCGCTCGTCCTTCCCTCACCATTTCCGAATCACCGAGGCCGAACGTCTTCAAGCGTTCTGCATGACCTGGGGACGCGGGGACGAGGAAGCCGCCCAGTTCCTTCGCGATCATGGGAAGCAACGTGAGCGACTCATGACGAATTACGCCGTCGACGATCACGAGGGTAGCAATCTCCTGAACAATGCGATGGTCGTGATGAGCCAGGCCCGTCTACCGATGATCGCGTTCAATCATCGCCTCCAGCGAGACGCGGGCGGCATCCGGTCGAGCGTCGAGGGGTGGTCGGCGCGGACGATCGCCTTCTGGACAACCGGAGATGGCGAAATCCTGCGCGACCTGCGGCCGGATTGGCTCTACGTCGTCCCGGAGACGCTCTCACCCGATACGGAGCGGGCGCTCTCGACAATCCCGGGCGTGCAGCAGGCATTCCGATCGTCCCATGGTGCCGACCGCGTGATCTTCAGAATCCGCGCGGATGACATGCCAGCCCGACCAGTGCTATCACGGGACAGTCTGTCGGGGACGGCAGTCATCGCCGTCGAGGGTCTCGAGGGCGGACGTCCCGAGCAGTTCCGAAGCATCTGGGTCCGGATCGGTAAGACAGGTCCGGTCGTGCTCGAGGGCGATTGCTACGTGTTCTATCGCCTGTTCGATCGAACCGCCTCCGCTCCTCTGGACGAGGCGGACTCCATCGGGACCGTCCGTCATCTGGCGATCCGAGACGGCGGCGAACAACGCCTCGATCTGCCGTTCGTCTTTCCGTACAACCCGGGGGACTACGAGATCACGATCTGGATCAGAACTGCGGACGGCGACGTCAGGATCGGCTCTGAGAAATTCGGCGTCAGCGCTCTCGCCGCCGGAACAACCACGCCTTCACCTCCGGCGTCTTGATCGCCTTCACCATGCTGAAGCCGTCGAGTACTGCCATCTCCGGGCGCTCGGCCGCCCAGGAGTTGAGCAGGATGAAGTCGATCGGCACCTGGGCATCGATCCGGTGCCACATCGCGCTGTTCGAGATGCGATAGGCAGGGCTGCCGCTGTACTGCACGATGGTCCGTCGCGTATGCCAGGCCAAGAGCGGTGAATGGCTGCTCACGACGACTGCGTCCAGGGGCGTATTCTTTTCGATGAATTGCGTGAGGGTAGCCACCTGGCGGGGCGTCAGGCCGTACTCGCCGGTGGCCATCCGCCGTCCGGCCAGGTAAGGCGCCAGGTTGAAGAGGACGGGGACGAGGGCGTAGGTGATTGCCACGCGCGCGAGCCATCGGTCGCGTGGCCGGACCAGCGAGCCCTCCCGTAGCCGTCCCATGAGTGCGAGAACGGTGGCGGCGACGACCGCATTGATCTCGGGAAAGTAGGCGAGGAAGTACTGGAGATGGAGGGTGGTGACGGTCCCCACGACGACGAGGACCCCGAGAACGAGCAGGAGGGCATACGAAAACCGGCGTGCCCTTCGGTCCACTAGGAGCCAGGGTGCCATGACGGGCAGGAACCAAGTGGTTGTCGATTGCATGACAGGCAACGTCTGCTGCAGGAGGCACACCCAGAGCTGATAGCCGACCTTCTTGGCGAGCGTCAGAGGGTGGTGGCTGAAATAAGAAAGAGGACTCAGGCCGAGCGCAGGGTCGTCATAGATGAAGTACCAGTTGGCATCCAGGACCGGCGTGTAATAGAAGAACGTCGCCCTCAATGTGGGCGTCGCGCGCGTACCTGCGGCGCGAGCGACGAACTCTTTCTCCAGCATCAGGGCGACGGCAACGATGGCGATGACGACCAGGAGGTGCCGCGTGGCGGTGCTCATGGCTTCGAGTCGTCGAGGATCTCTTTCCTTCGAGACATCCCACCAGCAATACCCGATCCCGGCCAGCACGAAGATCGACGGCTCCCGGGTCACGACGGCGAGGCCGACGAGCACGCCGACCAGGATGGCCCGGCCGAAGGTCGGTGGCAACCAGAGAAACACGAACACGCCCGCGATCAGCGCGGAGTGGAGAGCGACGTTGTAGACCGCGATCACGTTGCTCACGTAGTGTGGGTTCGTGAGCAGCAGCGCCACCGCGAGATATCCGCCCAGCATGCGGCCAGAGAGCCAGGATCCCATCCACCAGCATGCCGCCGTCGCGGCCAGGCAACACAGATAGGAGAGCGTGACGGCGGCCGTCGGCGTCGCACCGAACACATGGAACCAAGCCGCGAGCAGCACCGGCCAGAGGGGCATTTGCGTGACGTAGGCCTGCCCCCGCCGATCCGTACGTACCAGCTTCATGAGCCCCGGTTGGATCACGGAAGAGGTGAGGCCTCTTCCTTCCAGCAGGTTCCGCGCAACCGTCGCATAGTTCGCGCCGTCGCTCGACTGGAAGTCCTCGAAGAACGCGGCGTGATATGCGGCGAGGGCGATCACGGCCGCGGCGACGGCGAAGAGGCAGTGAGCCCCGTGACGGCGTGCCCGCGGAGCGGGCGCCGCCGGCGGTGTCGTCATGGGCGGCGCATGCGATAGACCGCGTACGCGTCGCTTGCCCACAGCTGTTTCATCCTTCGTTGGAGCTCGGGAGTTGTGGCGCAGATGCGCTCGACTTGGCGGCTTTCCTCGGGTCCGACGACCGCGAGGTCCACTCCGAGGTCGTCGACGAGATGGGACAGTCTCGCGAAGCCATCACCGAGCTCGAGATACGGCAAGAGCTGAAAGGGTCCGGGTCGCACCTGGTCGTGGAGCAGGTAGGGCCAGTTACAGATGAACGTGGCCGGCACGTCCGTGTCCTTCTCGGTGGTGAGGATCGCCGCAAAATGGCTCGTGCTGGCCACGACGGCCATGGTATTGCGGCCGATGACCACCTGCTGGGGTGGCACCCCTTCGCGCAAGAACTGGACGATCGAAACCGGAAGGCCGCCCTGGATCCGGTTGCTCTCCACCAACAGAGGGAGATCGCGGACGAGGGTTCCCGTGAAGCGGCTGGGCGGATAGGCAGACCTTAAGGTCCAGCGTCGCCACGGCGTCGTTTTCACGATCGGAGGGAGGGCGTAGGCGAGTACCAGGACGGCCGCGGCAAGGGCCGCGCGGCGCTCGATGGGCGCGGGATCGGCAGGCGAAGGCGGGAAGAGCGGACATGGGCGAGCGCTCTTGAAGGCAACGATGGCCAACGTCGTTCCGTGAAGAAAGAGCGCGAAACGAGGGTTCCAGGCTCGAAATACCGCCTCACGAACCGCATCGACATGGGCAGCGGCGACGACCGCGGCCAAGCTGCCGAGCGCCACGATGCCCATCGGTACCGACGTCCATTTTGCAACGGCGCGAGAGATCCTGGCCAGCCCGTTTGCAAAGAGAAGAAAGGCCGTCAGGTACAAGATTGAATAGCAGACGAGGATCTCGGGGTTGCCAACCGCGGCGGAAATCGCGAGCTTGATGAGCCCCGAGAGGAGAACGATGCCGGCGGCGGCAAGGAAGCCGACGAGCGCCATCTCGACCCGGGACCGAGCGACGACGGCGAACCCGGGAAGGGCCAGAAGCACGAGAGGCAGGACGAGCCGGCTTGGAAAGTACAGTCTGTTCCAACTGAACAGGAGATTGCTCGTATAGCCGCCCACGGCATGTGGTATGCGGAGGTCTACCTCGGGAAAGGAGATCGTCAGCTGGCCCGGACCTGGATCCCATAGCGCCCCCAGGAGGCCGTGCTCCCTGACGAGGCCGGCCAGCGCCGTTCGCGATCCCCGGGTGAGCAGTCCCACGTACTGATCGAGCCCGGACGAAAGAGCCAGATTCGCGTACTTGTACGCGAGGAGCACGACCACGGTAGCGAACATGGCAAGGGCAACACGGCGGATCATCCCCAACATCTCGCGCGCGTGTGGGAGCATTGCGAGTCCGGTCATGGCCATCCAGGCGAGCACGAACAGCGTCTCTCTCGCGTGAACGAACGTCATTTCCACGACGAGATACACGAGCAGGAACGATGGCAAGGGATGCGAGCCCTTCTTCAGGGTTGCGAAAAACATGAGGAGCGCCAGGGGCATCAGCACACCCCCGGCAAAGCCGTAACGGTTCGGACAAGGCGCGGCCAGGCCGAGATCGACGAGCAGGCCGATCAAGTCGGTGGCCATCGCCACGGCGAGGAACGCCGCCAGAACCCCGACCGCGACTCCGTCCCCGAATGCTTCCCAGGCGAGCAGGAGGAGGCCTGCCAGTCCGAGCGCCGTGGTGACGGCGTGGAACGCCGGATACACGAGAGCGACATCCAGGCGGGAGACGATGCTCACCCCGACGATGAAGATCTGGAACGGGACGAATAGATAGGTCGAGGGCTGAGCTTTCACGAAGGAGATGCCGTCATAGGTGATCCGAGCGCTGTCGGCGAGCTTGCGCAACACCACCAACTCCTCTATCGGAGCACCGCAGATCGCGTTGTTGTAGGTGTAGTAGATCGCGGCCGCGAAGACGAGGGCGAGAGCGGCGGATACTGCGAGCGGAAGCGCCTGGGGGGTCATCCTCATGCGCCGCGAGAAGAACGCCCATCGGCTCGCGTCCCGAACCGCAGCCCACGCGATCGCGAGGGACGCCGCGAGCTGCAACGTCAGATAGGCGATTGCGAGAACGCGGAACGAGACGTGCGTGAGGAAAAGGAGCACGTTCAAGACCAGGTTGCAAGAAAAGGTCAGAGCGACGGCGTTTACGAGCAGATGCAGCGTTTCCGTGGGGGCGCCTCCTCGGCGATGGAGAAGGCCGAGGAGGATGAGGCCTGGGGAAAACCCGAAGCAGACGAGACCAACGACGAATCGCGGCAGGATGGGCACGTGGGACCATGCCGGCAAGCCGAGGCCCACGAGTCCGCACAGGAGGCTCGCCATGGAGACACACAAGGCCAGCCGCGTATCGGGGACGCTCAGCGAGAAAGCCGCCTTGCGGTTCGGCGCGGGTAGGGGTACGGGATCTGTCACCGGCGTCGGGGAGGCGTCGCTTCGACGTGGAGCAGCAGTTCTCCAGTGGGGGAGCGGAAAGCCACCTTGAACAGCTCGGGTCGGGCGTCGGCAAGAGACGTCCCCGCGCGGTCGTATGGGGTCGAGAACAGGATCCAGCGCGCTTCCGTGCGCGCGACGTACTCTTCAGCCTCCGCGAAGCGGATGGACCCCTCACGTGCCGCGGCGTTGAAAAGGGGATGACGGTCCTCGCGCGACTGCCGGATCTCGGCAAGGTCCGCGAGGATGTATCCCACCGGGTACGGCCGCACGTAGACGGGCGCGTAGACGCCGAGCAGATGCACGCTTCCAGGATCGACGGCGATCACTTCTCGCGCCGGGACTCGGGCTCGGAGGAAGCGGATGAGCTGCGGCGACAATCCGAGCGGGTTCGCCCCCGAGAAGAATGCCGCCGGTTGCGTCCGCGTTGTCACCAAGTCCCGAGCGAAGTCAGTCGCCCACATGGGTGCCAGGAGAAGGGCCCCCGAACACATCGTCATGGCGAGAGAAGGGACTCGTGCCGGCCGCCGGCGCATGCGTTCTGGTGAACGCCGCAAGAGCAAGAGGGCGATCACCGCGGCCATCGCCGCCGTCAATGAAAGGACAGGCCCGAGGAGCGAGAAATGCGGCTGTTGTGACCTCCAGGCCCATCGAAAGCCCAGGCCGAGGGCTCCTGAAGCCGCAAGGATCGCCACGCCGATGAGCCGTTTGTCGAAGAGCTTCGCGAATAGCAGCTGGAAGATGCCCAGCACAACCACCCAGCCGGATCCGATGATCGCCACCGCGAATAGATTCAGGAACCGCATCGAGCTGACCAGAATCTCGGAGTAGGTCGCGACCAGGAGCAGGACCTGGGGCCAGAACCAACAGATGGTGGTCGCCCAGAGGATCGCGTAGAACAGCACGAGCCACCTCAACGCTGGGCTCCCAGCGATGGCCAACGGCAGCATCAAGACGGAGGCCAGAGCCATCCAACTGTAGACGTAGGGCTCGGCGGGTAGGGGAGCTCCGTATCCGAACAACGGCGCGTTGAACGGTGGGTACGCTCCCAGGGCGACATCCTGCTCGAGAAGGCGGCGCGCAAGGGCGCCCTTGGCCGCGAGCTGGTCGCGAACCGTCTCGTTCCGTGAGACGAGGCTGCTGGTGCTGAAAGCGAGCGCTGCCGCGATGACGATGAAGGCGGCGAAGAGGGCGATGGACCGCCGTCCGACTCCACGGCGCGCCGACGGTCCCCTGCCGGCCATTACAATGACCAGAACTGCCAAAGCGCCGTACCACATGACCTGGAAGTATTCGCGCGGGTGCCAGAAGAAACTGAGGACCAGAAGGAGGACGAGCGCGGCCAGACGGTGGCGGCCGCCACGCGCCAGGAACGAGAAAAGGGCTGCGATCTGGAGGGGCAGAAGGATCTCCATCGCCGCATCGCTGTGATGGATGCTGCCCCAGAACGCGGTGAGTCCCCGGGTCGAGCCGAAAGGTCCCAGAACCGCGAGCGGTGACGGAGCGAGGAACATGAACCCGGACATGATCACGAGGAGGGTCACGCCGAAGGCACGCTCGGCGATTCGCACGGATCGCGTCACCATCACGAGCATCGTGAAGAACGCGGGCAGGCCCAGGCCGGGTATGGTCCACCGGCAGCGGAGCGCGGCAATGAGCGGATCGACAGCGGACAGCCGGGAGACTCCGGCCAGAAGAAACTCCCACAGGAAGAAGACGTTCGGTAGCGCCAAAGAGGCGTCTGGTCGCAGGGCCGTCAGTCGCGGATCCAGGACCAGGCCCGACGCATACTGGCGAACGTAGCTGAGCTGTATTCCAACTTCCCATCCGACGCTCTCGGGGCTATCCGCCCATCGATACATCCCAGACGACATGAGGAGGATCCCTGTTCCCAGCGCGGCCGTCGACCACGGACGGCGATGCGAATGGCGAACCATGTCGGTCACGAGTCCGGCCCGGCCGCGTCCGCTCGGGAGCACCATCGCCAGGAGGCCGGCGACGACGAGGATGAGAAGGAGGGCAGCCCAGGCGGTGATCGTCCAGCGCCATGTGAAGGCAATGAGTGCCAGGGTGAGCGCCAACCCGAACGACCCCGCGGCGGCCTTGGCCACGGCGTCGATGACATGGACGGCGCGGACGCCGGCGACCTGTCCCCAGATGAGCCCCGGCACTATCAGGACGAGCATCCCCGCCCCGACGATCGTCCGCGGCGAGTCGAGAAGGGCATTCGCTGGCGATCCGAGCCGGAGCGCGCCCGCCGCGACCAGGACGGCAGAGGCGGCGGCAACGACGGTGAGACTCACGACTCTCACCGTGGTCTGGTGCACGACTCCGACACCCGTGGCCACGTTTCCCGCCTTCCCGATGGGCCGCCATTCTGACCGAAAACGGATAGGGTGCGAAAGGCGAGACGGTCGACACGGACCCTCGGCTGCGACATACTGCGCGGCTCATGGCCGCTCTCCGCACCAGCCTCTCCATGCTCGGCTGGGCTCTCAACGAAGAACAGAACATCGGCGTCTATATCGACCGCGCGGAGACGCTCCTTCGAACGTTCACGAACGACTTCGAGCTCATCATCATCGACGACGGCAGCACGGACGGAACGGCGGCCGTCGTCGAGGAGCGCCAATCCAGCCGGCCGTGGTTGCGGCTGCATCGCAATGAGCGCAACCGTGGTTCCGGGTACAACACGAAGAAAGCCATTTCGCTCGCCACGAAGGACTATCTCTTCTGGCAAACCGTCGATTGGGCGTACGACCTGTCGCATTTGGCGGAGGCGCTCGCGTTTCTCGACCGGTACGACGTTCTCCAGGGCGCCCGCGTCGGCACCGTTTCCATGGACGGCCTGGTCACCAGACGCTCGGATACGGCCTACAAGGGCCTGGTCTCGATCACGAACTACCTGCTCATTCGCGCCCTGTTCCGCTTGCCCGTGCACGATTATCAGAACGTGACCGTGTACCCCACGAAGATGATCCAGTCCGTGACCCTCGAATCCGAGAGCGCGTTCACGAACCCGGAGTGCCTCCTGAAGGTCTGGTGGAAAGGGGCGCGCATCAAGGAGTTTCCCGTGCCCTTCCTGAAGCGGCAGAAGGGAAACGCGAAGGGTACACGCCCGAAGGTCATCATCCGATCGATTGCGGACATCTTCCGTTGGTGGATACGCTGGATCGTGCTCGACGGCCGCCCAGACCGAGGCCGCGGCACGATCAGCTACTGGAACGAAGGTTAGAAGTGGCGGTCTTCTTCCACCCGACGCTCTCGTTCGAGATGCAGGCCGTCTTCCGGATCGCCTACGGCGTCCTTCTCTTCCTGACCCTCGCCCAGGCCGTGCCACAGGCACGCCGGTTCTTCGTGAGCGACCGGTGGGGGGGGTACGCGAAGTCGGATCCCAGAATCGACCTCATCCAGAATCCCTATGTGATGCCGCTCGTGATGGCGCTCTGGCTGCTCGCCGCGCTCGGGCTCGTCCTGGGCCGCGCCCCCGTCCTCGCCGCCCTCGTGAACCTCGTCCTCTGTCGGTACTACTTCGTCGGCATGCGATGGAAAGGCGTGCTCCGCGGGATGGGCGCGCCCGGATTCATGTCGTACTGGCTGGCTGCCTGCGTCTTCTTCCTCGAGTACGGGCTGAGGCTCGATCCGAGCGGGATGGTGCGCACGGCCGCCCTCGTCGCCTTCAAGGTGGACTTCGCTTTCATCATGCTCTGTGCGGGCACCTACAAGGTGCTCGCGGGATATCCGCAGAACGACGGGATGGAGCTGGGCATGATCAATCCCTGGTGGGGCTATTGGGGAGGGTTATACGCGCGGATGCGGCCCGGGAGCTGGATCTTCCGGATCTTGAACCACCTCGCCTACTCGACGGAGATCGTGGCCGGCCTTCTCATGCTCGTGCCCGCCACCCAGGT
>Ga0070698_100004783_pt1 | contig 14863 bp, 17 predicted proteins | sample KBSK1502metaG_FD_65477 | JGI IMG/M metagenome (GOLD analysis project Ga0070698, IMG submission 65477) | Corn, switchgrass and miscanthus rhizosphere microbial communities from Kellogg Biological Station, Michigan, USA - KBS K1-50-2 metaG | ecosystem: Host-associated > Plants > Roots >...
GGATTGCGATCGGCCCAGAGAATGGCGACGATATCCCCGCGGTCACCTATTACGTACGGCATGGGGAACGTCGGCGGATGGAATCCGGCCCGGGCCCAGGCGGGGAGCGTGCGCGGGGTTATGGAAGACGGGCAGTTATTTGCGGCCGGCTTCACGGGATTAGGTGCGTGAGTAGAGGAGCATCCTGCCGCCATGACAATCGTCAGCAGGATCAGCGCTACACACCGCCGCATATATCAAGCGTACGCCTTTACCGTGCTTCAGGCCGATTGATGCCAGCGGCGCAGGCCGGCCGACAGAATCCGGTTTGTCACCTTGGGCCGGCGTGGCCACCGTGGACGCGGGCTAGCCTGAGCGAAGGTGACGACGGCTCTCGAAGATGCCGCGGGCCGCCGGGGAGAAAAGGGTGAGGGCGTGGCGCTGCGGGCGGTGGTTGTCGGCGGCGGGATCGGCGGGATCGCGGCAGCGGTTGCACTGCGGCGGGCCGGGTTCGACGTGCGGGTATACGAGCAGGCGCAGCAGCTAGCCGAGGTCGGAGCCGGAGTGTCGCTAGCGCCGAACGGGCTGCGGATGCTTTATAGGCTCGGGGCCGGCGAGGGTATCGCACGGCTGGGCGCGCGGCACGCCCGGACTCAGCTCCTGCTCTCCGACGGGCAGCCCGCCCGGCACGATGCGCATGTGGGTCGGCGAGAGAAAGCATTTCCTGGTCTTCCCGGTGCGGGCCGGACAACTGCTGAACTACGTCGGATTCGTCCAGTCAGACACGTCGGTGCGGGAGTCATGGTCGGCGCCCGGCGACCCTGTCGCGCTAGCCGCACACTTCGCCGGCCGTCGGTGGATCTACGACTACGACGTGTGGGCCGAGGCTACCGCGGTCATCTCGACCATGAGATCTTCGGGGTTAGGGTGAGCCAGAAGGAGTTCCTGCAGACCGCGTACGGCGCCGTACGGGATACCTGAGGAGCGGCATATGCCCACGGCCAGGCACTGCCGGCATTGCCTGGGTGACTGCCCCGGTGACTGCCTATTCGGCGATTCTGGCCGATGCATCCACGGCTGGAACGAGAAGCGCCCACGGCAGTTCAGCTGGCAGCTGCTGCTCACCCGCAAGTGGTGGCACCGGGTGTTCTGGGGTACCGGGTAACAGGCGACTGCGCTTGTCGGTTCTGGGCGGAGCCTTAGCCATGGGCAGCGTCACCGAGTGGAGGATGCCACGGCTGTGTACGTGAATAAACTGCGCGATTGGAGTCGGCTCCTCTATGGCAGGACGGCCCCGCCACCTCCTTTGTTTGGCCTGACCGCTGACACTCAGGATGAGCTGCATGCCTTCGCTGCGAGGCTCGGCATTCGCCGGGACCCTGGTACCCCGGTCGGGCCACAGCAGGAGTTGGTTACCAGGCGATACATACTGACCGAAAGCCAGCGTGATCGGGCCGTAGAGTTCGGAGCGCAAGTAATTACAGTTCGCGAAGCGGACAAGATGGAACGGCAGCGGGCGGCCGCGCGGGGAGAGGGCCAGTTCTGAGTGCCTGGTAGCGGCGGGTTCTGGCTGGAGCCGCCAATCGGACTGTTCCCACCTGGACTTCTAGCATGTCCGCCTGCTATGTCATCCACGGTCATCCTGTGCGTATCCCGTAAGGACACGTCCTCGCAGTTGCCCGCAGCGCCATCCCAGCGCATCCGGGCGGCGGATGTCACCCAAGCGGGCGCTGCCCCGGCCCGGCGGTGTGATCGAATGCTAAACAGTGCGATCGGATCTCCGAGGGAGCAGATCATGACTGACGCCTCAGCCCAGCATCCAGCGCCGCTCCCGGCTACCGTCGCGGACGTCATGCATCCACCGGTGACGACGGTTAACCAGAACGACCACGTGGCCGCGGCCGCCTACCTGATGAAGCGCGCGAACGCGACCGCCCTCATCGTCACCCATGCGCAGACTGGCCAGCCGGTCGGCATCATCACCGAGGCCGACATCTCGCACGCGGTCGCGGACGGGAAGAACCCGAACGACGTCCGGATTTATCAGCTGATGACCGCCGACCCGACCGTCGTCGGCACTACGGCAAGTATCCGTGACGCGGCCAAGGTCATGACGAGCGGGCGTTTTCGGCACTTGCCGGTCATGGGAGACGCCGGCCTGGTCGGCATAGTGGATATCACCGACGTATGCAGCGCGCTGCTCGACGTATCCGAGGCAGCGGAGCCAGCATCAGATCCGTAGATACCCGTATCGGCGTCCGGACTCGTTCGGATCAGTCCGTTACCTCGGGTGCGTCCCTACCCGCTGTTCACGTGAGTCCGAAGAACTGGAAGGTCGTTCGGGCGCGTGGCTCCCGGCTGCAGATGACTCCGGGCAGCGTGGCACCCTGGTCCTCGTCGCCAGCATCGGACCTTCAACCGGCGAGGGACCGTGGCTGGCCCTGTCCAGATCCCTCCCCGAACCCGGCTGCTGCCGGACCTGATGGCAGGCGGGTTCTGTCCAGGGGCGGCGTAGCCGATCACGGAGCAAGGCCGCGTAGTTAAGGGTCGGGTGCGGTTGTCGAGGATGTCTAGCTGGCGGCGTGTTGAGTGCGTAGGTGCCGGAGCCGGTGCGGGTGAAGAAGCCGAGCCGGGACCATTCGCCACGCCCGCGCCGACAGCGGCCCTGATCCCGTCGGGCCCTCTAATAGTATTTGACCTGCGCAAACTTGCCGGTCATCCGATAGCCAGGTGGCCCGAAACCCGTTACTGTGACCGCGTGCTCGGCGCTGGGTGGACCGAGGCCGTAGCCCTCGCGGCCGCCTTCATCGTCTCCGCCATCGCCACGCCAGCCGGCATCTCCGGGACGGTCCTGCTTCTGCCGTTCCAGGTCAGCGTGCTGGGCACGCCCAGCCCCGCCGTCACCCCCACCAACCTGCTCTACAACGTGGTCTCCACCCCGGCGCGCTGTACCGGTACCGGCGGCAGCACCAGACCGGCGGCCGGCTCGCCCTGATCCTGATCACCGGGACCCTGCCCGGCGTGATCGCCGGATCCGTCATCCGCGTCGAACTGGTCCCCGGCCCCCGCGTCTTCGACCTGATGGTCGCCGGCCTGCTGCTGCCGCTGGGCATCTGGCTGACCGCCACCCGCCCCGCCCGCGACCACAACCCGGACCAGTCAACCCAGCCGGACCGGCCGGCCCGCCGCATCCCGGCCCCCGTGCTGATCGGCCTGGCCGCCCTGACCGGCTGCGCGGGCGGTATCTACGGGATCGGCGGCGGCGCGATCTTGTCCCCGATCTTGATCGGGTCCGGCCGCCCGGCCGCCGAGGTCGCCCCGGCCGCGCTCGCCTCGACCTGCGTGACCTCGCTCGGCGGCGTGCTCGCCTTCACCCTGCTATCCATCCGCGAGGGCCCCGTCGCGCCGAACTGGCCCACCGGCATCGCGCTGGGCATCGGCGGCATCGCCGGCGGCTACCTCGGCGCCCGGATGCAGTCCCGCCTCCCGGACGCGCTGATCCGCCGCACCCTCGGCATCCTCGCCATCGCCATCGCCGCCCAGTTCCTGAAGTCCGGCCTGAGCTGAACGCTGTGGCGCGTCAGCCGAGCAGGGCTGTCTGCACCGGGGGCAGCCAGGGCAGCAGCAGGGCGGCGATGATCATCAGGGCACCGACGGCGTAGCCGAACGCCTGGCCGGATCGCCAGATCTTCTCCGCGAAGACCACCGCGGTCAGGCCCACCATCCAGGCCACGTTCATCACGCCCACCGCGACCAGCACCAGCATCAGGCTCCAGCAGCAGCCGACACAGTAACCGCCGTGGTAGATACCGACCCGGACGTCCCGCAGCCTGCCGCGGAAGTTCCCGAAGTGCAGGAGGAACCCGAGCGGCGAGCGGCAGTGCCGAAGGCACCGCGCCTTGAGCGGCGTGAACTGGTATACCCCGGCTAGGGCCAGGGCGACAGCGGCGCTCCAGACGGCCAGCCGGGACTGCGCCGCGCTCATGCCCGTCGCCATGCTCATCGGGGCCAGCTTGCCGAGCGCCCGGGATATCCCGAACGCGATCAGGCCGAACGCCGCCCAGGCCAGCAGGTAGCCGCCGACCAGCGCGGCGACGTGGGCGGCGGGCGTGCCGCCGCGGCGGGACCGGACCACGGTCAGGTACATCGAGGCGACCGGTGCCACCGACGGCAGCATCATCGCGGCCATCATGACCACCCACAGCAGCAGGAACTCGCCGAACACCAGCCACGGTCCCGCCATCGACCCGGGCATCGCCGGGCTCTGCCGGATCAGCAGCACCCAGGCGACGGCGGCGACAACCAGCAGCCCGGCCCACAGGGCCGGACTGCTACGCCTGCCAGGCGAACTCGCGGAAGTGGCCATTTTTGCCGGTGTTGTCGAACGACAGGCCGTAATCGGGGTCGTTGTACCGGCCCGTGACGCCGCGGGCAATGGGAAGGTTACTGCCCATCGGGTGGAACACGTTGACGATCTCCATCACCGCCGGCGAATCCGGCGCGCGCAGCCCTTCGACCTCGAACTCCATGATGCCCGGCACCTCGACCCGCTTTCGGTCGCCGTCGGAGGTGAAGCTGATCGGGACGAACTTCACCCCGAGCTGCTCGCCCACCAGCCCCGCTAGCATCTCCGGCGGGCCGCCCCGGGCACCGGACAGCACCGCCCCGAGCGCTTCGCGCTGTTGTTCGTCGGCGCGCTCATCCAGGTAGACCGCTACCCGCCAGCCACCCTGGCCCATGACTGCGGGCGAGTCCACCACGAGCACCGCGTTGAGGCCGTCCAGGCGGACGCCGTCGCTGTGCCCCTCGCTGATGTGCATGGCCAGCGGCACGTAACAGCGCTCGTTGTCCGCCGGACCCTGCAAAGAGGACGTAATGCACGGGCAGAGGATGTCGCAGTTGCAGTTCTCCAGGTACTCGCCCCTCAGCTGCCAGGACATGGTCGCACCCCCCTTTTGGGCATCATTGCCGGGCAATGACTGTACTCCGGCAGGGCCTCCCCGGGAAGGGGAGTTCCGGAGGCCGACGCAGGAACGTCATCACGTGGGCGGGGCCGGCCGGCCTTAGCTCCAAGAAGGTCGAACCGGGTAACGGCCTGATTTCACTGAGGCGGTAATCAGCCCCTTCGCAGATTGACGCTGACCCGCACAGATTGCCAGCGGGCCTCGCAGCAGCGTTACCGCAGGTAACGGGTGCTCGTGCGAACCGGGCCTGCGATAGTTAAGTTGCCGGCGTCCCTGCGTCCCGCTGGTAATCGGCACGCTCACCGGGTACGTAGGTGTCGTCGTGGTATCGCCTTCACTGCTTGCACGGGAGGAACCATGAGCTATGCCAGGCAGATGCTGGACAGCTGCCAGAGCACCCCGGGCGTAGACGCCGCCCTGCTAGCCGCCGCCATCGACGCGATCAGCGACTGCGCGCAGGCCTGCATCGCCGACACCGACGCGGACCTGGGCGAACAGGACGTGACCGAGATGGTCAGGTGCATCCGCCTGTGCCTGGACTGCGCCGATATCTGCACCGCCACCGGCGCGGTCCTCAGCCGCCCGGCGGGCTATGACGCCGAAGTCGCCCGGCCGCTGCTGCAGGCCTGCGTGGCCATCTGCAAGAGCTGCGGTGACGAGTGCGAGCGGCATGCCCAGATGCACGAGCACTGCCGGGTCTGCGCCGAGGCCTGCCGGCGCTGCGAACAGGCCTGCCGGCAGCTTGCGGACGCCGTGAAATAGGAGAGACACCGTCCCTCAGACAACCAGGCCAGCTGCCGGTAGATCTATAGCCACCCCCGCGGCATTCCGCAGTGGCTCGGGTTCAAGGATGTTGAAAGGCCGACCCAGCCGAAGCCAGAACTGCCTTGACCTGGCTGATGGAAGGCCCATAACGTCCTGACCTCTGCCGTCCTGCACCGGGCGGAACCTTCCCTACTTCCCGGCCGATGTGCAGCTGACCGGGGTTGATCACAGTCCGGCGATGCTCCAGATCGCCCGCCAGCGGGCCGGGCAACTGGACCGGGCGGTGGGCCTGCGGGAGGGGCGACGCGCAGGCACTGGAGTTCCCCGGCGCCATGTTCGACACGGTGGTCTGTACCTGAGATTCGTCAACGGTGCGCAGCGCACGGTCCCCTACGGCATCGGCATCCCCGGCGGGACCGCCACCCCGCAGACCACCGGCGGGCCGTACGTCGGCTCGGGGACGTGCTTCTACTGGCTGCACTCGCACGACCAGTCCGGCGTCATCCACATCGAGTCACCGGTCCAGAAGCTCTACACGCTCGGGGACTACTTTGCCATCTGGGGACTCCGGCCCTGTGTCCTACCTGACCGGGATGTCCGCCCGGCCAGCTCACTAATGCCACCAGAGAGATCACCGGCTCAGTGTCGCGACCGCGATCGGGCTGTCCCGGCGGACCTACCGGACCATCCTGCAGAACCTCGGCTGGGCGTTCGGCTACGACACCGCGGCGATCCCGCTGGCCGCGTTCGGCCTGCTCAACCCGGTCATCGCCGGCGCGACGATGGGGCTCTCCTCGGTCAGCATGGTCACCAACTCGCTTCGGCTGCTCCGATTCCGCAGCACCCAGTATCCGTCCGTGGCCATGACCCGCCGCCTGGCGGGTCGGCCACGGTAACCCCGGAGACGAGCCGCAGAAACCGGCCAGCCTGCTGGACCAGTTCTGGCGGGGCTGACAGGAACCGGGTGCTCAGGATTGGCAGTGCGACGCGGCGCAATGACCGGGACGCGTGGCGGCGTGCGCGGCGGCGACGGTGTGCGGGCAGCAGTTCCAGACATTTGCGGCGGCAGCGGGGCCGCCCAGCAGCACGAGCGGGAAAGCGGCCAGCGCGGCGACGGTAAGCAGCCCGGCCGCGGCACGCCCCCTGCTGATGGGCGACGGCGCGGCGATGAGCCGCTTGATCCGGGCCGCGGTCGCCGATCCGCCGGCGCCGAGCACTACCAGGGCCACCCCGCCCAGGACCACGGATACGACGGTCGAGCCGGTCAGCGCCAGCCAGGCGGCGACCGCCAGCCGTGGCGCCCGGTCCGCCCAGCGTGCCCGGGCCAGCGCGGCCGCGCCCGCGGTCAGCAGCAGGGCCGCGTAGCCGAGCAGGGCGACGGCGACGATCATGAGCCGGCCCCGTCCCGGCGTGCCTCGTCCAGCATCGCGCGCAGCTCGTCGGCTTCGGCCGGGTCGATGCGCTCCACGAACCGGCGCAGCGTCGCCAGCCGGTCGGTGCTGGTGTCGAACACCTCACCCATCAGGCCAGCGGTGTAGTCCTCGCGGCTGGCGGTCGGGCGGTACCGGTAGGCGCGGCCGTCTTTGTCCCGGGCCAGCCAGCCCTTGCGGTACAAGATCTCCACCACGGTCAGGACGGTGTTATAGGCGGGCTCGCGTTCGGGCCGCAGCCCGTCATGGATCTCCCGGACCAGCACCGGCCGCCCGGCCGCCCAGACCTGGTCCATGATCGCGGCCTCCAGCTCGCCGAACGCCCGCACGCCGCCGCCAGGCATCACCCGCACCGCATACCTCCCGCCCGCTGTCACCTAAGAATCATAGGTGCACGCGGTGCCGGGCGCTATCGTGACACAACACCTAAACACCTCAGGTGAATAGGAGAATAGGGGTCATGGCGCTATCATCGTGGTATGGCGATGGATGATGCTGGGTGCGTGACCGCGGCGATGGCGGCCGGGGTGGTCCCGGCGGTGGCGCTGTTCCGGTCGCTGGGCGATGAGACCCGGCTGCGGATCGTGGCGCGGCTGGCCGCCGGGGAGGCCCGGGTGGTCGACCTGACCGGCGAGCTGGGGCTGGCGCAGTCGACGGTGTCCAAGCACCTGGCCTGCCTGCGGGGATGCGGCCTGGTCGACTACCGGGCCGAGGGGCGGCAGTCGTTCTACGCGCTGACCTGCCCGGAGCTGATGGACCTGCTGCGGGCCGCCGAGGGCGTGCTCGCCGCGACCGGCGTCACGGTGGCGTCATGCCCGGCTTCCGGGCCCGCACCACGGGCGGCCGTGGCGTGAGTACCCGCGAGGCGTACAGCGGCCACGGTCACGGCCCGCCGGGTGCCGGGCACCGCCGGCCGCTGGCGATCGTGCTGGGCATCTCCGCCACGATCCTGGCGGTTGAGGTGATCGGCGCGGTCGTGTCCGGCTCGCTGGCCCTGCTGGCCGATGCCGGGCACATGCTCACCGATGTCGCCGGGCTGTCGCTGGCCCTGGTGGCCGCGGTGCTGGCCGGCCGCCCGGCCACCCAGGCCCGGACCTGGGGATACCGGCGCGCCGAGGTGCTAGCAGCCGCGGCGCAGGCCGCGGTGCTGCTGGCCGTCGGCGGGTTCGTCCTGGCCGAGGCGATCCGCCGGCTGATCGAGCCGTCCCCGGTGGCCTCCGGCGTGATGGCCGTCTTCGGCGTGGTCGGGCTGGCCGGCAACGCGGTCTCGATCCTGCTGCTGTCCCGGATTTCGGGCGGCAACCTGAATACCCGGGCCGCGCGGCTGGAAGTCATCAACGACGCCCTCGGCTCGGTCGCGGTGCTGGCCGCCGCCGCGGTCATCGCGCTGACCGGCTGGGACCGCGCCGACGCGGTCGCCTCGCTGCTGATCGGGGCGCTGATCCTGCCGCGGACCTGGAAGCTGCTGCGCGAGACCGTCGACGTGCTGCTGGAGGCCACCCCCAAAGGCGTCGACCTAGCCCACGTCCGCGCCCATATCCTGGACGCGCCGCACGTGCACGCGGTGCACGACCTGCACGCCAGCTCCGTGGCCTCGGACCTGCCGGTGCTCACCGCGCACGTGGTGGTCGATGATTCCTGCTTCCGCGACGGGCACCTGCCCCGGCTGCTAGACCAGCTGCAGCAGTGCCTGGCCGGCCACTTCGACGTCGAGCACTCCACCGTCCAGTTCGAGCCGGCCAGCCACGCCGCGCACGAACACCCCGCGCACGCCTGATCACCACAGCCGCCGTCAGGAGCGTCTATGGACCGCAGCTACCAGGGCTCGTACAGCCCAGCGAGCCCTGCGGCGGTGATCCGCGACGCCGGCTGGAAGCGCGTCGCGCGGCGGGCCAGGCTGCTGTCTTGGCTGTCGCTGGCCTACATGGCCGCCGAGGGCGCCATCGCCATCATCGCCGCAGTCACCGCCGGGTCGGTGGCGCTGCTCGGCTTCGGCCTGGACTCTGCTATCGAGGGCCTGGCCAGCGTGATCATCGTGTGGCGGTTCACCGGCACCCGCACCTTGTCCGAGACCGCTGAGGCCCGCGCGCAGAAGGCGGTCGCGGTGACCTTCTTCCTGCTCGCCCCGTACATCGCCTACGACGCGGCCGCCACCTTGATCGCCCGCAGCCACGCCGAGACCAGCTGGCTGGGGATCGGGTTGTCGATCGCGTCGCTGATCGTGATGCCCGTCCTGGGGTTGGCCAAGCGCCGCCTCGGCGCCCGGCTCGGCTCCGGGGCGACCGCCGGGGAGGGCAACCAGAACCTGCTGTGCGCCTACCTGGCCGCCGGGGTGCTGGCCGGGTTGCTGGCCAACACCGTCCTGGGCTGGTGGTGGCTGGACCCGGTCGTGGCCCTGGGCATCGCCGCACTCGCCGTGCGGGAAGGCATCGAAGCCTGGCACGGCGAGGAATGCGGCTGCTGAACTGTCTCCACCGCCGGGCACGCCCGATAAGGGTCGGGCCGATGCCGGTCCTGTCATTGACGATGCGCGTAGTGCCGTAGGCGATGACGAGACAAGCGCGTCGAGCGCTTGCAGCGCCTCGGTCGCCTGCGGCTACGTCCTGCTCTGGTGTGGGACGCGACGGGCTGCCGGCCCGCCGCGGCAGCGCCGTGATCATCACGGCTCGTGGTCATAGGTGTCGTGGTGGGGGAACCCGGTCACGTGCCGCTGGCGGCCCAGCGGGGTCAGGTCGAGCCACCGGTAGGTGCCCAGCAGCGCGTCCAGGCCCCGCTGGTAGGCCGAATAGGTGTGGAAAACCTGGTCTCCGTCGCGCAGGAAGACGCTGACCCCGGGACCGTCGGTGCCGGACCGGATGTAGGGAGCCTCCCGGGCGAGGGTTTCCTTGTCCTTGTAGTTGTACTCCAGCGGGACCTTGTCCTCGTCGAAGCTGACGTTGAAGTCGTAGTTGAAGTCGCTGCCGTAGCTGGAATACCACGGCACGGCCCAGCCCATCCGCTTGCGGAACCGCTCGATGCTGGCGATCGGCGCGCGGGACACCAGCACCAGCGTGGTATCGCAGGCGTGCAAGTGGGACAGGTCGCCGATGCTGTCGGCCAGGAACGAGCAGGTAGGGCAGCCCTGATCTTCGCCAGGGAACCCGGACTGCTCGTGCCGCCACATGAAGTGGTAGGTGATCAGCTGGCGGCGCCCGCCGAACAGGTCGGGCAGGCTCACCGGCCCGGCCGGGCCGGTGAAGGCGTAGTCCTTGGTGACCTCGGTCACCGGCAGCTCGCGGCGCGCGGCGTCCACCGCGTCCTCGGCCCGGGTGACCTCCTTCTCCCGCGCCAGCAGGTCCACACGCGCAGCCCGCCACTCCTCCGCTGACACGACTTGCGGAATGTTCATCTCGTCCTCCTGGAGTTGCTGTCTCACCCTCTCCACGGACGGGTGGCGCTCAAAACCGACAACCACAGCCCGGTTCACCGTCCAGTTCGCGTCTCCCAAGATCCGGCACCGGCCTCGGCCGCAGCCGTAGCCTCGGGGCTTGAACTTGGAGTGCGGTGCAGGGTTTAGCGTTCGGAGCATGAGGGTCGACCAGGTCACCGGCCAGCTGACCGTCGGGCAGCTGGCTTCCCGGACCGGCGTGCGTACCGACACCGTCCGGTACTACGAGCGGGAAGGCCTGCTGCCGGTCCCGCAGCGGACCGGAGGAGAGCATCGCCGGTACGGGCCGACCGACGTGGACCGGCTGCTGTTCATCCGGGGTGCGCAGCGGCTCGGGCTACGGCTGGCCGAGATCTGCGAGTTGCTGGCGGTCCGCGACACCGGGGCGTGCCCGTGCGAGCCCGCCGAGGGCCTGCTGCGCCGCCGCGTCGCCGAGATCGAGACGGAGATGGCGCGGCTGGCGGCGGTCCCTCACCGTCGCGGCCGCAGCCGCCGTCCTGCTCATCGCGGCATCCGCCGCGGGCGTCATCGCGGTCCGCTGGCACCAGCGGGATTCCCTGGCCGGCCAGCGGCCCTCGGGCATCCCGGCCAGCGTCCCGGACCGGACCATCAACCTGATGGGCCTGGCCCCGGTGCCCGCCCGCCCGGCGCCGGGGTTCACGCTCACCGACCAGGACGGCCGCACCGTGCCGCTATCGGGCCTGCGCGGCAAGGTCGTCGTGCTGGAATTCATGGACCCGCACTCCACCGACATCTGCCCGCTGGTCTCCCAGGAGTTCATCGACGCCTACCACGACCTGGGCCGCTCCGCACCAAACGTCGTCTTCGCGGCGGTCAACGTCAACCAGTACTACAATCGCGTGCCGGACGTCCTGGGCTACTCCCGCGCCCACCAGCTCAGCACCATCCCCGGCTGGCACTTCCTGACCGGGCCCGCCGCCGCCCTGCGGACGGTCTGGCGCGCCTACGGCGTCGAAGTCCAGGCGCCCAGCCCGGACGGCGACATCGCGCACACCTCGGCCGTGTACTTCATCGGCCCCGGCGGCACCGAACGCTACCTCGCCGAGCCGATGGCCGATCACACCAGCAGCGGCAGCGCCACCGACAGGCCGACGCCCCAGGGCCCGCGGAGGATCCGCGGGCTTTGCACCTCGGCCAGGCCCGATCGTCCGAAACGGGCAAGGCGGAGGCTGTTGGCCACGACGAGCAGGCTGGACAGGCCCATGGCCATGGCGGCCACGAGCGGGTCGATGAGCCCAGCGGCGGCCAGCGATAGCGCAGCGATGTTGTAGCCGATGGCCCAGCCGAAGTTCTGCACCATCACCGCGTAGGTCGCTCGCGCCAGGGTGACCGCGGCCGGCACGCCATTCAGATCGCTGCCGAGCAGCGCGACATCGCTGTTCGCCAGCGCCGCTTCTGACCCGCTGCCGATCGCGCACCCGATCGAGGCCGCTGCGAGCGCCGGAGCGTCGTTCACACCGTCGCCAACCATGAGGACGCTGCGCGACCTGCTGCGCTCGGCACCAAGCGCTGCGACCTTGCCGGCCGGACTCAAGGCGGCCTGGACGTCATCGATGCCGAGCTCGGCACCGGCCGTCACCACCGCGGGCTTGCTGTCCCCGCTGAGGATCGCCGTCCTCATCCCCATCTCGTGCAGGCGGCGGAGGCTCGGCTTGGCTTCCGGACGAAGCGGGCTGGTGACCGCGATCGCCCCCAGGACATCGGCCCCGCGCTCGACGACTACGACCGTCTCACCCCGCGCATAGCGGGCCGCGATGGCCGTTGACAGTGGTCCTGGCAGGCTGGGATGCTCCAGACGGCTCACCCGCACCAATTGCCCGTCGACCACCCCGGCCACGCCCACTCCGGGAAGGACCTGGACATCTGACCCGCGTACGGGCGAGCCGCTCGCGGCCATGATCGCCAAGGCGATGGGATGGTCGCTCTCGGCTTCGACCGCTGCGGCTGCGGCGAGCAGCTCGTCCTGGCTGTTGCCGGGTACGGCCATCACCTCGGTGACAACGGCGCGGCGCTCAGTCAGCGTCCCCGTCTTATCGAACACGACGGTGTCCACCCTGGAAAGACGTTCGAGCGCGTCGCCGTTGCGGACGAAGATCCCGAGCTCCGAGGCTCTCCCGCAGCCGACCATCATCGCCATTGGCGCGGCCAGCCCCATCGCGCACGGGCAGGCGACGAGCAGTACTGACAGGGCACTCAGCACCGCCGTATCGTGGTTGCCCCTGGCGAACCACCACACCGCGAACGTCCCGAGGGCGAGCAGGAGTACGGCGGGGACGAACACCCGGCTCACCCGGTCCGCCAATCGCTGCAGCGGTGCCTTGTCACGCTGAGCTTCCTCGACCAGGCGTTGAAGGCGTGAGAGCACCGACTCCGAGGCCAGGGCCTCGACGCGCACGACGAGCGCCTCCCGCCCGTTGCGCGTGCCGCCCGTAACCTGGCTACCGGGTCCGCGGTCAACCGGCAAAGGCTCGCCGGTAAGCATAGATTCGTCGACTGCTGACCACCCGCTCACGACGCTCCCGTCGAGCGGAATCGCCTCATTTGGCCGCACCCGCACCAGCGCCCCCACCGGCACGCTCTCGGGCGCGACGAGATCGCCGCGCTCGCTGTCAGGATCGGTGACCACCCGGGCCATGGGCGGGCGCAGCGAAAGCAACGAGTGCATGGCGCCTACGGCGCGGCGGCGTGCGCCGGCCTCGGCGGCGCGTCCGCTGACCAAGACGGCGACAATGAGCGGCGCCATGACGTAGTGCAGTCGTCCCGCGAACGCGCCGCCGCCGCTGTCGATGTGGATATGGCGGCCCCCGACGGCAATGACTTCCTCGGCCTGCACGGCGACCGCGGCGAGCGTGCCGAAGGCGATCAGGGTGTCCATGCTCACTGCGCCATGACGCAACAGGCGAGCGGCGTTGCGGAGGAACGGCCAGCCGCCTGCGAACTCGACGACGACGGCCAGGACGAGAACGATCCATCCCGGACCCGCGGTCTGGGGCAGGAGGAGCGACACCAGCAACGCGGCGATCGCCAGGGGCCAGGAGATGATCGCACGCAGCACCCACCGGTCGCTGTGCTGACGGCGAGCGGATCCAGCGGCGGCATCGACCGCCTTGGCGCTGTAGCCGACGTCGGCGACGGTCTGGCAGAGCTCGCCGGCGCTAATCGCTGAACCGTTGTAGGAGACGAACGCCCGGGCCGTGGCCAGGTTGACCGAAGCACTGGCCACGCCCGGCACGCGGCCGAGCGCGTGCTCGATCCGCACAGCGCATGCGCTGCAGTGCATGCCGCCGAGCTCAAGCTCGGCAGTGGCGAAAGGAACTTCCCTTGCCTGCGCCGACGGTGTCGTTTGCGAGGAAGTGGTCAGCACTGCGATCCCGGCTCCTGAAGATCTGGAATTGCTCAGGTACTACGGACGGGATATCTCCCTAGTTGTGAAAGGTGAGGGTTTGCACGGTGGGGGTGGATGCGTTGTGTCCGGGCTGGGATGCGCCGTCGATGGCGTAGAGGGTGTTGCCGATCGCTGCGACGGCCAGCCCGTGCCGGGGTACGGCGAGGTTCGGCAGGCTGGACCAGGTCGAGCTGGCCGGGTCATAGGCCCAGACGGTGTTGAACACGGTGCCGATGCTTTCGCCGCCGACGACGATCAGCCGGCCGCCGACGATCGCCGCGCCGGCGTCGCTGACCTTGCCCGGCGCGGCCTTCAGCTGGATCCACCGGTCAGCGTTCGGGTCGAAGCGCTGCACCGCCGCGGTATTGGCGGTGACCTCTATCCTGCGCCCGCCGACGGCGTACAGGTACGTGCCGTCCGACGCGGCCGCCAGGTGATCCCCCGGCACCGGAATGCCGGCGGCGTCGTGCCAGCTGGTACCGTCGAAAACCTCGGTGGGGATGACCGGCGCCGGGGAAGTGCCGGCGGTCCGCCCGCCGACCACGACGATCTTGTTCCCCACCACCGCCGCCGCGGCGGCGCCACGCGCATGGTGGAGTCCAGGCCCCTCAACCCAGGCGGTCAGGGACTGGTTCAGGTGCAGCACCCGGGCCGAGGCGACCCCGATTATCTCGCTGCCCCGTGGCTCGAAACCACCGATCACCCACACCGTGTTCTGGTACGACACCATCATCGCGTGATGCAGCGGGAACGGCAGATTCGGGCCCGGGCTCCACGCGCCGATCGTCGGGTCGTAAAACTCCGTCTTCGCCGTTGCATCTTGCGCGTCGGTCAAACCGCCGGCCACCCAGATCCGGCCACCCAGCACCGCCGCACCCACCTGCTGGGTTGC
>Ga0070698_100004784_pt1 | contig 14862 bp, 11 predicted proteins | sample KBSK1502metaG_FD_65477 | JGI IMG/M metagenome (GOLD analysis project Ga0070698, IMG submission 65477) | Corn, switchgrass and miscanthus rhizosphere microbial communities from Kellogg Biological Station, Michigan, USA - KBS K1-50-2 metaG | ecosystem: Host-associated > Plants > Roots >...
GCCACCCATGCCAGCACCCTGCTGCACCAGGGCGCCGCACCAGCCGCGGCACTCACTAGCGGCTTCCAATGGGCGTTCTGGGCCTGCGGCGCAATTGGCCTGGCCGCGGTTCCGGTGACCTACCTCCTCGTCCGCCGCGACGAACTGGCCATAGCGGTTGCCAGCACATCCCAGAAACCCCAGCCTGCACCCGCCGAGGTTTAACCGAAACACCGCCTCATACGCATCAGGGGAGTACCACATGCCAACGCACGACCTTTCCGGAACGACGGCACTGGTCACCGGCGCCGGCCGGGGATTCGGCCGCGCCATCGCCATCGCCCTGTCCAAGCACGGCGCGCACGTCGTCGGCGACGCGGCTTTCTGCTTCAGCCCGGGCCGGCCGGCGGATGCTAGCCGACCGGCGTGACCGGGGCGCCGGGTCGCGGTACGCCCGGCCGGGCACCCATCCGGTAACGATCAGCATTGACGCTGAGCATCCCGGGCCAATGGGTGAACGGCACGGCGATCGGGACTCAGCCGGCGCGCACCACTTATGCCGCCTATCCCTGGCTCTACGCGAACAATCTCGCTCCGGTGGTCGCTGCTGGCCTGCGCTACCGGCTCACCGAATCGAATGACTACCTCACCGGCGTCCCGGGAGCGAGCAACGCGTTTGCCTCGGCGCTGTGGGCGCTGGATTACCTGCACTGGTGGGCAGCTCACGCGGCCGCGGGCGTGAATTTCCACAACAAGCAGTGGCTCCACACCGACACGATCGTGCCGGATCCCGCCGCAACCGGCGCGCAACCGAACGAAACACGGCAGGTGAGGGGCGTGAGATACCAGCCGCGGACAGGTCCAGACTCACTGGTGTGGAAGACGACGGGCGGTTGCTGCTGACGGTGGGCGAGTTTGTCCGGCCGCTACTCCTGGTTTGCGGTCATCCGAGGTTGCTCACCGGCGGGTGTGAGAGCTGCCGGGACGCCGGGGTCGATCAATGCCCGGCACACATCGGTGATGTCGACAATGCCGACAAGACCGGCGTCGCCGACGACCGGCAGGTGCCGGAAATGGCCGCTCGTCATGACCTCGGCCGCGTCACGGACGCTTGTCGTCGTGTTGATGACGGTCGGACGAGTGGTCATTAGGTCTTGGATCCGGACACTGTTCACGTCCTTCCCATCTGCTACCGCGTGGGCAATGTCCGCCTCCGTGATGATGCCTATCGGCTGGTCGGTCTGCGCGTCCAGGATCATGAGAGCGGTCGTGCCCGCGTGCTTCATCAGGTAGGCGGCCGCGGCCACGTGGTCGCCCTGTTCAACCGTTGTCAGCGGTGGCCGCATTACGTCCACGACGGTAGCCGGGGCCGGTGGTGACTGAAAGGATGACTGCTGTGCAACGGCGTCTGCCATGATCTGCTCCCCTGGAGATTTGATCACATTGTTAGTAGAGCGGCGCGCGCCGTGTGGCATTCACCGGCAGGGTGCGCTGCCCGGCGCGAGGATGGTGGTCGGGGCTTCCGGTCGCTGGTCGGAGGTGTCGGACCATCGGTAGCGCAGCGCCCTGGACAGGCATCGACGGATGATCTGGGCGACCAGGGCGCACTCGCGGAGGGGCCGACACCGCCGTCTGTCGAAGTAGACGGTGATCCGGTCGTTTGGGTGAGTGGTGGAAGGTGTTGTACAGCGCCCACAGCGAAGCGGATGGACAGCCCGTCGATGGTGCGGAACTGCGTCTGAATGTATGTGCCCGACCAGAGGGTCACGGTGTCGCTCCTGATTGCTTGTGATTCTACTAGCCGGTCGTCATGCTTGACTTTCGGCTCCAGTCGCCAGCCGGCGTACGCGCCCATCGCCACGAGCCCCAGGTGCTTGCCGGTGAGTCAGGCGCCGGAGCGCGTTGAGGTAAGAACCTCCCGAACAGCCACCGCTGGTCTGGCCATATCCGGACACGAGCGACACCGCTCGCAGCCCCGCCCGGGTCTGGCCGACGCCGGCCGGGCGGTTCACGGCCGCTCGGCCGCCTGCGCGGCCGAGCGGAGCATCAGCTGGACCAGGAGCGCGAGTTCCGCGACCGACCCGCCGACCACCTTCAGCCGGTCGGCGGTGTCGGCCATCAGCGCCCGGTCGCCGAGGAACCAGGCGATGTGCATCGCGTACATCAGCATCCGGGCGGCCCGCGGCGGGTCCAGGCCGGCGATCTGGGCTGCCCCGCCGACCAGCAGCCGGTGGGCATTCGGCAGCCGGCCCTGCGCGAAGTCGGCGAGGGCGCGCACGTTCGCCAGCGTGGCCTGGACAACCGGGTCATTGGCCTGGTCTGCCGCGCGCGCGGCCAGGCCGCGCGCGCGGTCGAAATCGCCGATCTCCGCCGCGGCCGCTGCGGCCAGCGTGAGCCGGCCGGCCTGCGCCGCCGGATCCGCGGTGAGCTGCACCGCCCGCTCGTACGCGGCAGCCGCGGCCGCGTACCCGCTGCGGGCGCTGGCCTCCGCCGCGGTGCGCTCCAGCTCGGCCGCCACCCCCTCATCGGGTCCGGTCGCCGCCGCCGCCAGGTGCCACGCCCGCCGGCCGGCGTCCGCCGGATTGCGCAGCGCGCCGGCCAGCGCCCGGTGCACCGCCAGCCGTCGGCCCAGCACGGCTCCCTGGTACACCGCCGCGCGCACCAGCGGATGGCGGAACGCCACCGCGCCGTCGGCCACGCGGACCAGCCCGGCCTGCTCGGCCGGCCCCAGGTCCGCGGCCGCCGCCCCGAGCACCCCGGCCGCATCCAGCACCACGCCCAGCTCACCGCTGCCCTCGGCGGCCGCGACGAGCAGCAGGGCCCGGGTATTGCCGGGAAGCCACCGGACCTGGCCCTCGAACGCCTGCTGCAGCCGGTCGGTCAGCGCGGGACCCGCGCCGCCCGGCCCCGCAGCAGGGCCGCGGTCCTTGTACGCCGCGCACAGCTCGATGAGACCCAGCGGGTTGCCCCGCGCCTCGGCGAGCACCCGGCACCGCGCCTCGGGAGGCAGCCCGGCCCCGTGCTCGCTGAGCAGCGCGGCCGCCGCGGCCGCGTCCAGCCCGCCGAGCCGCAGCACGGGCAGGCCGGGGGCGGGGAACGGCGCATCATGGTCCCGGGCCGCGAAGATGACCGCGATCCCCTCGGCATCCAGCCGCCGGGCCGCGAACATCAGCGCCTCCGCCGACGACCGGTCCAGCCAGTGCGCGTCGTCGACCAGGCACAGCAGCGGACCGTCCCCGGCAAGCTCGGCCAGCAGCGACAACACCGCCAGGCCCACCAGGAAACGGTCGCAGGATTCCGCCCGCCGCAGCCCGAACGCCCCGTCCAGCGCGTCCCGCTGCGGTCGCGGGAGCGCGAAACGCCGGCTCAGCGCCGGCCCGAGCAGCACATGCAGGCCCGCGAACGACAGCTCGGCCTCCGACTCGACACCGACACCACGAAGCACCCGGATACCGGCCACGCCAGGCGGCGCCCCATCGCCCGGACTGGCACCACCAGCCACCCCACCGCCCGAGGTTGCCGCCCCAGCGGCCGCCGCGGCGTAATCCAGCAGCGTCGTCTTGCCGACGCCCGGATCGCCGCGCACAACCAGCACCCCGCTACGCCCCGCACGGGCGCCCGCAAGCAGCCCATCCACGACCGACTGCTCCATCGACCTGCCATACAACGTGGCAAGCTCGGTGCGGGGGTCAGGAACGCGCACTGTAGCGTTCGCCACCCTGCCGACGTGGTGCCGATGCACCTCGGTCTCCCGCCTGGTACCCGAAGACCAGCCGTCCACCAGGGCGGTGCGCGAGGTCTGGATCGCCATCGCGTGTACTCCTGGCCGGGGGTCTCATCGGGCAACTAGAAATCCGCCGCAGCCGCGCCAAGAAACCCAGCCTGCGCGCGCAAATGAGCATCCTGGCGATTGAACGGCCGACCCTGAAGCCCTGCTCGGTAATCCCGGCACGGGCCCGTGGTGTCAGGCATGCTGCTCCTTCTGGGTCGCCTGGGCCGGGCTGCGGTCAGTTCCAGACTCTGGATGATGGGCGCAGGAGAACAGCCGGGCTGCGCGCGCAACGCTGCCCTGATCGCCGGTGACTTGGGCACGGTGCGCCGCCACCAGGTCCGTCAGGTCGGTGCGGCCCAGGCTGAGCTCGATGAAGGCGGCCTGGCCGGTGCGGATGACCAGGTCCGGAGGGACTGGTGCGGGCCCGGACACCGCCTGGACGCCGATGCCGGTGAGCACGATGTGCAGCACCTCGTCGTCGACGTGAACCTGGTAGGTCTCGCGCGCCCCGGCCACCGCCTCGGGCGGCGCGGATACGGCTAGGTGCAGAGCGAGCCAGCTGGCGCGGACGGTCTCCTCCGGGCCCGGCGTGTCCAGCAGCCGGGCTCCCCAGTCGGCGAGCGCCTTCACCACCAGGCCGACTCCCAGGCCGGCGTCGGTGATCTGGTACACCCAGGAACCGGCCGGCGGCGGCAGCTGCTCGCGGCGGATCACTCCCGCCGCCTCCAGCCGCTTGAGCCGGCTGGCGAGCAGGCTGGTGCCCAGGCCAGGCAGCGCGGCCAGCAGGTCGGTGAACCGGCGGGGCCCGAGGAGAAGCTCGCGGACCACAAGCAGCGTCCAGCGCTCGCCCACTACGTCGAGGGCCTTGGCGGCCGCGCAGAACTGGCCATAGCTACGATGCGCCATTCCGCCACTCTAGAGCAGATGAACTTCTAAAACAAGTAATTGATATTTCTAAATTAGGCTGTTCTGCATCAGGCGCCACTGCTGAGCCTGGCACCGCGGGGCGCAGCACCAAGGTCCGCGCCGCCGCGGCCATGTCCGGCAGGATCGGGGCTGATGGACTTCTAGCGTCGCGGGTGGAATGAGGCGAAATCTTGTTGGATTCTTGTGGCCTGGTCTCATTCCCCGGGTGAGGCGGGCAGCAAAATCGCTGCCGCGAGGTGTGACGTGGTCGTGCGCCAACTGCTGGGCCCGGTTGAGCTGTAGGCAGGAAGGTCGCGCGCGGTCACTGCCGCGAGCCCAGGAACGCAGCAGTGCCTCCCAGCCGTGGCCCGGCGCGGGAGGACGCCGGGGCGGTCCACGCCGCACCGTCACGGCGTCAGCGTGTCCGGGTCGAGTTCGCTGCGGGAGGTGACGCCGAGTTTGGGGTAGGCCGGGCACAACTCGGGGCGGGTGCGTACGCAGCGTCCGCCAGTACAGCAAGCTGTGCAGCTACGGCGATGACCCACAGGACTGGGCCGCTGGCGCTCTATCAGCCCTTAAGACCATACTTCCGTGGTGGGCCATCTCGGGCTGGCAGCGAGGCGCGCTATCGCGCAGCGGTTCCTGACGGCGGCTACGGTCTGCGCGCTGGCGTTCTCGGTTGGAGTCCTGGCCACCGGTCCGATCTTCGCGGCGGGCGCCGAGCAGGCGATCGTGTTCGGGTACATGCGGAGCGCAAGTCCCCTCACCAAAGACACCTTCGTGAGCCTGCTGACCTGGCCGGGCTTCGATCGGTCGAACGCTTCCTAGCGCGTACGCTCCGGGCTCGCTCCTCTCCGCATTTCGCAGCTGACCTTCCAGGAGGTGTCCGGAAACTCCGTGGTCTCGCTGGGCCGCCGGTCGGGCGTCGCTCCCATTGCCTACCGCGACGGCCTGTTCCGGGACCTGCCCCTGGTCCAGGGACGGGACCCGTCCACCCCGGACGAGGTTCTCGTTCCACAACCGCTGGCCGCGGCTCTGGGTATCGCCCCGGGGGCTCGCATATCACTGAGCCAGGATGCCACCGCCGATGCCACGGTCAGCGGCGTCTACTGGTCGGCGCGAGGTAAGGATCCTCTCGTGTATGCGCGGCACCGGCTGCTGTCGAACCCTTCGCGCGCACCGCTGCTGACGACGAGCGCCGGATTCGGCGCGCTCACGCGTTCGTTCGGACAGACAAACGACATTGCCATGGAATGGGACGCGGAGCCTTCATTCAGCGGGCTGAGGGTTGCCGATCTTAGGGCGCTCGCGCTGCGGGAGGAAGAGTCGAGCGCGAAGATACGCGCAACCCTGGGCGGCACTACTGTTTCCTCCGGCCTCTCGTCACTCCTAACTGGAGCCGAGCGGGCAGTTACCGTGGGCGTGGCGCCGATCTACGTGGTCGCGGCGGAGGTCGCTCTCGTGGGCCTGGGCGTGCTGCTCGGCATCGGCTTGCTGAAACTAGAGCGTCAGTCGTTCGAGCTGGCGGTCCTGACAACGCGGGGGGCTCGGATGTCCGAGCTCGTGGCGATACAGGCAGGGGAGGCGGCCATCGCCGCGAGTGCGGCCTTGCCTCTTTCGCTCCTTACGGCCGTAGGGCTGGCGCTCGTTGCCCGCGCTGCTCACGGTCCGGCGCTGCCGGGAACGCTGTTTCCGATCGGCCTTAATGCGCGAGCCGTCCAGGTCGCGCTCGGCGGTGTGACTCTTGGCGCCCTGGCCCTGGTGGTCGTATCGCTCCCGCGGCTTCGCCACACGGTAATCCAGGAACGCCGACGGCTCTCCAGGAGCAGGCGCGGCACGTGGGCGCGGCTCCCGTACGAGCTCGTGCCTCTGCTGTTGGGCGCCGCGGCTCTGACGGAGCTGCGCCGCCACCATCTCGGCGGCTCGGGAACGGGGCTCGACCCGCTCGCGGTCGGCGCTCCCACGCTTCTCCTGCTCGGAGTCGCGGCGCTTGCCGCGCGCCTTTTGCTCGCGGGCGCAAGAAAGCTCGATCGGGTGACAAAGAAGGTTCGTCGGCCTTCTTCCTACCTGGCGTTGCGCAGGTTGTCGCGGTCGGGCTCAACCGCCTGGCTCGCGCTGCTGTTGGTCTTGTCGGCAGCCCTGTTCGCCTTCGCAACTACTCTTCGAACGACCGAGCTGACCCGCAACCAGGGCGTGGCGCGGGCGCAGGTCGGAGCCGACTGGAGCCTGTCGGCCGGCTGGCCGGCTCAGGGCGTGGCCTCCGCGGAAAGGCTCGGTTCCACAGCCACATTGGCCTTCTACGGATCGGTTGCGGCCTCATCGGCCCGCGCCCTGTGGCTGGCGACGGTCATAGGTGTCGATCCAGCGTCCTACGCAGGGGCCGGATGGTGGCAGGCACGGGACGCGAGCCTGCCCCTGCCGTCTTTGCTGTCCAGGCTCTCAGCTCCGCCGATCGGGATGGCCCTGCCGCATGGAGCGCAGACCCTTCAGCTTCGGGTGAGCGCTTCGATGGGGAAGGGCTTGCACCTTTGGGCAGTGCTCTCGTCGAACGACATGTTCTTCGATCGCTCCCTCGGCGTGCTGCGGCCCGGAACGAGAACGTATCGGGCGCGTGTCGAAGGTGCGTCTCGGCTCCTTTCCATCATGGTCAGCGGCTCTCCGCAGGCGGTGGCTCCCCTGTTGCGCCATCCCAGGGTTCGTCTTGTCTTCGAATACCTTGTCCTATCGGGAGCCGGCGCCAAGCGAGCGGTCGACCTCTCCGCCTGGCGCGGCCTGGAAGCCAGCGGAGCCACGGTCGGCGTCATGCCTCTTGGGGCTGGAGAGCTTCAGGCGGCGCTCACGGTTTCACAGGGTGGGTCGCTCGGGGGTATCGCTCCCGCGTCGCACCCCATGCCGATACTGATCGGCGGAGTCGAGCGAGGCCGCGCGCCCAGGGAAGCGACCCTTCAGGTCGGCTCGGTCGTCCTTCCGGTCCGGGTTGTGGGGACGATGAACGCCTTCCCCGTTGCGACAGAGCGGGGGCTTCCCTTCGCTGTGATGCCCGTGCGGGCTCTTATCGAGCGCTTCCAGCAGGCACGTCAGCCACCCGGCGGAGGCGTGTTCGTGGTGCTCTCGATGGGAGGTGGGAGCCCAGTTGCCTTGACCAGGCGCGCTGGGCTCCAGGTCACGGCGGTCTCGAGCGCAGCGACAATTGAGGCCCAACTCGCATCGCGTCAGGAGAACCTCGCGATCGGCATGGAGTTCGCTGCGGCAATCGCGGGCGTGGCACTCGCGATGCTCGCACTCGTTCTGTCCGCGTATTTCGGAGGGCGCCGTTACGAGTACGAGGCGGCATCCTTCGAGGCGCTGGGCGCGAAGCTCAGGAACGTCGTTTCGACGCTCGCATTCGAATACGGCGCCGTGGTCCTCTGCTCCGCGACGGTCGGAATGGGGGTGGGCCTCGGTTTGCTGGCCGTCACGCTCTCGTACGTGACCTCGCCCGCGGGTGGACCTGCGGCCACAGGTCTCCTGGTCGATTGGCCGGCGATCGCGGCCGCCGCGATAGTTGCCGCCGCTTCGTTGTTCGGCACGCTCCTGGTTGCCGCAATGCGGATCCGCCGGCTCTCACCCGCGGCGGTCCTGCGAGGCGAGCCCGAATGAGCATCAACGGAGCGGGTCACTACGCGCATGCCCGGCCCGCCGACCCGTTCGTGCAGGCTGACGGAGATAACCCCGCCTTCATCCGGTTGGACCGCGTCTATAAGGTCCACCGAGTGGGCAATGTGGGCGTCGCGGCGCTGGGGGGCGTCTCGTTCGAGGTCGCAAGGGGTGAATTCGCGGCGATCGTGGGGCCGAGCGGAGCGGGGAAGTCCACGATCCTGAACCTGATCGGCGGCGTGGACACACCCACGGCCGGCCTGGTATCGGTGGGGGGTACCGATCTTTCCCAGCTCGACGCCGCCGGACTGTCGGATTACCGGAGAAGGATGGTCGGCTTCCTGTGGCAGGGGACGACCAAGAACCTGATCCCCTACCTCACAGTCGCCCAGAACGCGGAGCTTCCTCTGCTGCTCGCCGGTGTGAGGTCGGGTGCGAATCGCCGTCGAAGAACCGCCTACCTGCTCGAACTCCTGGGATTGGCGGAGAGGGCGAACCACCGTCCTGCGATGCTCTCCGGCGGTGAGCAGCAGCGGGCGGGCCTCGTCGTGGCCTTGGCGCACGAGCCGGCCGTCGTGCTCGCCGATGAGCCAACTGCAGAGATCGACGCCGAGGCTGCGGACCAGGCGGTCGAGGCGCTTCGAGCAGCGTGCACCGAGCTCGGGTCGACAGTCGTCATGGCCACTCACGACCTAGTCGCGGCCTCGAAGACCGATATCACGTTCCGCTTGATCGACGGCAGGGTGAGGGGTCCGGCCGGGCGGGCAAGCCTCGACTCATCAGGCCGGATCACCCTGCCGGAGGCCGCGGCGTCCTTGCTCGGATCGGAACTCGAGATAGAGCTGGAGGGAGACGAGGTCAGGATCCGGCGCTTCCAGGAGGCGAGCGAGCACCGGCCAGGAGGCCTGGCCGGAAGAGCCGGGACAGCGGTTCGATCGCGAGCACCCGTGGCCACGACAAGCGAACCCGCGATTGCCGGCGCCCCCGCGAGCGCCGCCGCCAGACGCGTGGAGGCACCTTTGCTTTCTGCCGAGGAGCTCCACCGAACGTACAGCCACGGCGGGACGAGCACGATCGCCCTTCGAGACGTCTCGCTTCAACTGGCGCCAGGCGAGCTGGTTGTCGTCATAGGGCCGTCGGGCTCGGGAAAGAGCACCCTGCTCGGCATAGTCGGAGGTCTCGAACCACCCGATAGCGGAGGCGTGATGTGGCACGGGCGGTCACTCGCCGATCTGTCCGCAACCGAGCTGGCGCGCCGGAGGGCCAGCGAGTTCGGCGTGGTGTTCCAATCCCTTGGCCTCTTCCCGGCTCTGACCGCGCGCGAGAACGTCTACCTGCCGCTCCTCATCTCGGGAGCCGACCCGGATTCCTCAGCCGCGGCCGCGGAAAGGTGGCTCCGCCGTATTGGTCTTGAGGACCGAGCGGAACACCGCCTATTCGAGCTCTCACTCGGACAGCAGCAACGAGTCGCGGTGGCCCGGGCTCTCGCACCTGATCCTGACATCGTCCTCGCCGACGAGCCCACAGCCGAGATGGACCACGAAGCGGCGAACGTCGTGATCGAGGCCCTGCGGGAAGTCAGCCTGCGCGGCGGTGGCGTGATCCTTGCCTCCCATGATCCCCGCGTTGTGCTGGTCGCCGATCGGGTCCTGGTGCTCCGCGCCGGGCGGCTGGTGGCGGAGGGATCGCCCGGCGAGGTGGCTGAGTTCCTCACAACCGGTTGACCACGTCTCCTGCCAGCGCTCGAAGCGCTTCCCAATGTCTCGGATGCGCTCGGCGCTCACCCCGCTTGATACGCCAGCACGCCGCAGCGGAGAGTCCTGTCGCCCGCTGCATGGACCAGACGGAGAACCCGGCGAGGCGGCTCGCGATGGGCCGCTGGGCTCGGGGCGCTCGCCGGTCTGGGCTCGGCACGCTCACCGCGGCGTGGTGCCATGCTGGCCGCCGCTCCCACCAGGCAAGAACGCCCGCCCGGCGAGGCGGCCACTGATCACCCACCAGCCAATTCGCCTGCCCAGCGCAACCCGGTCTCAATCGCGCACCAAGTCGTTAGCGGCCTGCCGTACCGTCGATGCTGACGATCACTTTGCCTGGGATGCGGGCGGCGCGCTGGGCCCCGAAGGCCTCCGGCAGGGCGGTCAGCCCGAAAACTACCGAGACCATCGGGCGCAGCTGCCGTTTGTCAATAAGGGCGCCCAGCTCACGCAGCTGCCCGCCATCGGGCTTAACGACGAAGTACACGGCGCGGACGTCGTCTCGCCCACTCGCGCCCTCGGCTGGTTCTTCTGCGATGGCGACCAGCGTCGCGCCCGAGCGCATCACCTGCCAGGAGCGGGCCGTGGTGTCGCCGCCCACCGTGTCGATGACGACGTCGACGTCATGAACCTGGTCCTCGAACCGGCCGGCGTAGTCGAGGACGTCGCGGGCACCGAGCCCGGCGACGAACGCGAGGTTGCGAGCGGACGCGGTGGCGGTCACCCTAGCGCCGTGCAGCGCCGCGAGCTGGACGGCGTAGCCACCGACCCCGCCAGCGCCGCCGTGCACCAGGACGTGCTGGCCGGGGCGCAGCTGCGCGTGCTCGTGGAGGGCCTGCCACGAGGTGAGCGCGCCCAGCGGGACAGCGGCGGCCGCGACATGGTCCACGGCAGCGGGCTTGGGAGCCAGGTCCGCAGCAGGGGCGGTGACGTACTCGGCGGCAGCGCCGGGGCGGTCGAATCCGACAAGGCCATAGACCTCGTCGCCGGGCCGCCAGCCGGTAACCCCGACCCCCGTTGCGGCCACGACCCCGGACAGGTCATGGCACGGGATAGCCGGCCAGGTTTCCGGCCAGGTGAGCTCGTCAGCGGTAATGGCGGTGGCGCGGACCTGGACCAGCAGCTCGCCCGGCCCAGGGTCGGGGACGGGGACGTTCTCGCAGGTCAGGCTGGCCGGGTCTGAGCTGGAGGCGCGCATGGCGCGCATGATGCGGACGGGGCTGGTCACAGGTTGCCTCGCTTCTGTGGGTCTGGGTCGGCGCAGTCAGCCGAGGATCTGCTCCGCCGGGTCCGCGCCATGCTGGCGGCACCAGGCCAGGTAGGCCGTGCGCCGGGTTGCCGCGCTGACGGTTTCGATGACCTGACCGTCCTCGCCGAGGTACTCAATGGCGCCCATGACCTTAATGTGCACCACACTGTGCACCACACACGGCACCACACACGGCTCGTCACCAACCGCTCCCCAGGCGTCAACGGTTCCTGGCGGCTCGTACACGTAGCTGCCAGCGCCGGCCCGCTCGCCGGTGCCGAAGATCTCCCGGGTACCCGACAGGTTGAAGGCATGTACCTCACCAGTATGGCGGTGCAGCGGCACGACGCTGCCAGGCTCAAGCCGCATCAGCTCGGACCAGCCATCCGCGCTGAAGCGCAGAGCCGGAAGTCATCGATGAGACGGTGGTCCAGCAGCGTGGCGCCCAGGGGGGCGGAATCTGTCACGCATAGGTAGCCGCGCGGGTCATGGCCTAGCCGGGAGTAGATAGCGGGGGGTCTCGCCCCTTGATATGACCGCGCCACCGACGCCGGCAAGGTGCGGACCGGCTAGCCGGCCAGCATCTGCTCGCATGCCACCGGGGCCGGTCAGGCGGCGATCACGGCGACCGCGGTCGTCAGCATCGCTGCGGCCACGGCCCCTTCGTCGTGGGCACCCTGTGCTCCGGACCCTCGACCATCTGCCCGGGGTTCCCGACCTGCAGGTGCAGCGGCTGCACGCCATCATCGACGCGCCGCACTTGCCGGCGCCTCGACGCCGCCGGCCGGTGGCGGCGGCGCAGGATCCGCCGCACGGTCGCCTCGCTGATGCGGTGGCCGAAACGAGCCAAGTTCGCCGTGTGCCCTGTGGTACCCCAGGCCGGGTTCTCCCCCGCGAGCCGCAGCCCGCGCGTTGCTGTGACGTGTGCGGGTACCTAATTTCGACAGATTCCGTCGCCAAGGCTGCCGCGTAAGGTCGGCTGCTTGGACTGCGTGTCTGCCGGACAGGGAGGAAGCGGGTGACGCCTATAACGTCGCGCGAGGCTAGCCGGACCCGAGGCCTGTGTCATCCTGGCTGGCTATCAGAGGCTCTAAGCACCGAGCCGATTCGATCATCAAGGTTCGCCGCGACGTCGGCGCGCTCGTCGGGTGGTTTGGTGGTTACCCCGGGCGGCCTGCTCGCCAGCTGTGCCTTCACCACGGCGTCCGGGATCGGCCTGCAGCCCCGATCCGAGATCCGCGGGCGCGAACGGATTGGGTCAGCCGGCCCGCCGGCCCATCGTGGAAGAGGTAGGGAATTGTGCGCAAAGAAGTAACCGGGAGCGTTCGCGGTGGCGCCGAGTTCGGACGGCTGCTGTCTGGTTTCCGGCTTGACCGTGGCTTGTCGCAAGAGGAGCTTGCTGATAGGTCAGGGCTGAGTGTGCGGGCGATCAGGGATCTCGAACACGGTCAGGTCGAGCGCCCGCGCCGTACATCGATTGCCTTGCTTGCCGATGCGCTGGCGTTGAGCGACACCGAGCGGGCGGCCTTCAAGAATGCCGCCGCCGGTTTTGCTGGATGCGCCGATGGGCACGCGGGGGCGCGGCCGGATCGGGCGCGAATGGTGCCGTGCCAGTTGCCGCCGGACATCGGGGACTTCACCGGGCGCGATCTTGCCCTGGAGAGGCTTCACCTTCGGGTGACTGGCCGCCAGGAGGGGTCTACTGCAGTTGTGATCACGGCCGCTGTCGGGAAGGCGGGGGTGGGGAAGACGACGCTGGCTGTGCATGCCGCACATCAGCTGCGCTCTTTGTTCCCCGATGGGCAGCTGTACGTCAACTTGCGCGGCGTCGAGGCACAGGCCCTTGAACCGGCTGATGTGCTCGGCCGGTTCCTGCGCGCCCTCGGTATAGAGGGTCATTGCGTTCCCGATGATGTTGACTCGCGCATCAGCCTGTACCGCTCGCTGATGGCTGATCGCCGGGCGCTGGTGGTGCTGGACAACGCGGCCGATGAGGCGCAGGTCCGCCCGCTGCTGCCCGCCGGTGCTGGCAATGTCGTGCTGGTCACCAGCCGTGCCCGGCTGGCGGCGCTGGCCCTGGCTGAGGTGATTGATCTCGACGTGCTGCCGCCGGGGCAGGCGGTGGAGTTGCTCGGCAAGATCGCCGGCGCGGATCGCGTTGCCAGCGAGCCCGAGGCAGCGGCGGTGATCGCTGCGCTGTGCGGGTACCTGCCGCTGGCGCTGCGGATCGCGGGGGCCAGGCTCGCTGCCAGGCCGCACTGGCGGTTGCAGCGGCTGGCCGGGCGGCTTCATGAGCACCACCGGCGGCTGGACGAACTGACGGCGGGTGACCTCGAGGTGCGAGCAAGCCTCGCGCTGAGCTACCGGGGCCTCGGTGCGGCGGAGCGGCGCGCGTTCCGGCTGCTCGGCCTGCTCAAGGTGCCCGACTTCGCGCCCTGGATGGTATCCGCCCTGCTCGATGTTCCGGTTCCTGCGGCGGAGGAGATCGCCGAGCGCCTGGCAGATGCCCAGTTGCTGGATACGGCCGGCGAGGACGCCGCCGGGCAGAACCGGTACCGATGCCACGACCTGCTCCGGCTGTACGCCAGGGAACGGCTGGCCGCGGACGAGACGCCGGCCACCCGGCGCGCTGCGCTGGAACGAACGTTGCAGGCCTATTTCACCAGGGCACACGAGGCGGTGCGCCAGCTGCGTCTGCGCCCCCCCGAGCTGCCGGGCCGGACAGCGCCAGCAATCCCGCGAGACCCCGCCGGCGGGCTGGTGCAGTCATACCAGTGGCTGGCAGCCGAGCACACGGGCCTGGCCGTGAGCCTGGATCAGGCGTGGCGCGAGGGGCTGGGACGGCTGGGGCAGGAACTCACCCGGCTGCTCGCCGACTTCTTCGAGGTGTACGCCTGCTGGGACGAGTGGGAGCGCACGCATGAGGTGGCTCTTCGCGCCGCCCGGCTGGCGGACGACCGGCATGCCGAGGCATCCCTGCTGCGCGGCCTGGGCGACCTGCGCCGCTGCCAGGACCGCCTGCCGGAGGCCGCTGTGCACTTTACGCACAGCCACGTGATCTTCTCCGAGCCACAGGACAGCCTTGGTGAGGCGGTCGGCTCGCGCGCATAATCTCAGGGTCGCGCTCACCCACGCGCAGTTGTCTGGCCTGCTGGGCGCATGGTATGGGGCGGGCGCGTGCGTCCTCCACCCAACCCAGCCTCGTTCCTCCGGTGGCAGGCCGTCCAGGCAATAGACCGGCAGAAACACGGCAGTTTTGCAGCCTCAGCCAGGACCGCTTCTCCCTGCGGAGGCCTGCCACCCGTCAGCGAGTATTAACACGGGGGGACCGGCGGCGGCGGCAGGATGCGGTGCCGCCAGGGAGGCGCTCGGCTGCGGCCGCCGCAACGGCATAGTCGAGCAGCGCGCCAGCAACGAGTCCCCTGCTCCCGACAACGAGGAGAAGCTGATGAACTATCACGGTCTGGTCAAGAGCCTCGACTTGCCCGCCGGGTGGATGCCACCCACCGAGCTGGAATACGACGACATCCGCGCCATCGCGATCAGCCGCGCCCACCTGCAAGACG
>Ga0070698_100004785_pt1 | contig 14859 bp, 12 predicted proteins | sample KBSK1502metaG_FD_65477 | JGI IMG/M metagenome (GOLD analysis project Ga0070698, IMG submission 65477) | Corn, switchgrass and miscanthus rhizosphere microbial communities from Kellogg Biological Station, Michigan, USA - KBS K1-50-2 metaG | ecosystem: Host-associated > Plants > Roots >...
GGTCGCGCCGGGTTCCTTCGCCGAGTACGCCGTGGCACGCGAGGACAAGCTCGCGCCGAAGCCTGCCGACCTCAGCTTCGCGCACGCGGCCGTCGTACCCATCTCTGCATCCACTGCACTCCAGGCGGTCGTCGACCACGGCCGCGTCGAAGCCGGACAGACCGTGCTGGTCCTCGGTGCCTCCGGAGGCGTGGGCAGCTACGCCGTACAGATCGCCAAGGCGTACGGCGCAGAGGTCACCGCGGCAGCCAGCACGGCGAAGCTGGACTTCGTGCGATCGCTCGGTGCCGACCACGTCATCGACTACACGCGGGACGACTTCGCGGCCACCGGAGACCGCTATGACCTGGTGATCGACCTAGCAGGCAACCCGAGCCTGACCCGGTTGCGTCGAGCGCTCACTCCAAGAGGCACCGCCGTCATCACCGGTGGCGAGCAGGGCGGCGATATCGTCGGCGGAATGGGCCGCCCGATGCGCGCCCTGGTCCTTTCGCTCTTCCTGCGCCAGCGGTTCGCCAACGTCGTCGCCAAGGAGCGCGCCAGCGACCTCGAGCGGCTCACGGACCTCATCGAGTCCGGCAAGGTGACCCCGAGCCTCGATCGGACCTTCCCTCTGGCGGACGCCCCGGAGGCGATGCGGCAGCTCGTCGCGGGCCAGGTTCGCGGGAAGGTCGCCATCCAGGTGGTCCCCTGAGCACCTCAGCGCCGTTCGTGGTCTAACCGCGGAATTTTCGGCTTCTTATATAAGGATAGGTCACTAACCTTGTGTAAGGTTGGTACATGGCCAAGCAAGCGAAGGCGCCCATCGGGCTGCACGCGGTCTCCTACGAGGAACGCCCCTGGAAGGTCGAGGACACGGACGACAGCCTCCCGATGTCACGGCGCGCTCGACTCAAGGCCCGGGGTCCCTATCTGGCTGCGATCAGCCAGGACATTGCTGAGTGCGCCTTTCGACTCCCGCCGGAGGTCGAGGCCGAGGCCTCCGACGCGCTCGTGGAAGTGGCCAGGTTCGACGCCGAGCTGTCGTCCATGCCCGGGGAGTTCGGCGGTGAGTTCGTCCCGCTGGCGGCTGTTCTGCTGCGCACGGAGTCGGCTTCGTCCTCCCAGATCGAGAACGTGACCGCGGGAGCGCAGGCGCTCGCCCTGGCTTCCATCAACGAGAGGACCGGACCGAACGCACGCATGGTCGCGGCGAACGTCACTGCCATGCAACGCGCGATCGAGATGGCGGACAGCCTCAGCGAGGACACCATCCTGGCCGCGCATGGGGCCCTGATGGAGGGACATGAGTACGCACGGCCGGGCAGGTATCGCGAAGGGCAGGTGTGGGTCGGCAGTGCGGCCCCCACGCCGCACACGGCCACCTTCGTGCCACCGCACGCTGACCGGTTGCCGGCCGCGATGGCTGACCTGATCAGGTTCTGCCACCGCACCGACATACCCGTGCTGGTCCATGCCGCGATCGCACACGCACAGTTCGAGACGATCCACCCTTTCGCTGACGGGAACGGCCGTACCGGCCGCGCCCTCGTTCACGCTCTGCTCAAGCGTGGCCGAGCCACCACGCGCCTCACCGTGCCGGTCTCGGCCGGGTTGCGCGTGGACACAGCGTCCTACTTCGAAGCGCTGACCGCTTACCGCACAGGGGATGCTGGGCCGATCGTCGAACGGTTCAGCCAGGCCGCGTTTGCGGCTGTCAGCAACGGACGAAGGCTCGACCGCGACCTCGCAGACATCTATGCAGCATGGGAACATGCCATCACCTCCCGCCGTGATGCCGCCATCTGGCGGGTGCTGCCCCTGCTGGTCAGCCAGCCCGCGGTGACGATCAAGTTCATCCAGCACTCGACGGGGGTCTCGCAACCAGCAGCCCAGAACGCGGTTGACCAGCTCGTCGCCGCAGGTGTGCTCGCCCCGGCCAGCGCAAACCGTCGCAACCGGGTCTGGGTCGCCAGCGAGGTGATCGGCGCCCTGGACGACTTCGCGGCACGGGCCGGGCGGCGCGGCTGAGCTGGACTGACCGGCCGCTTACGGCTTGACCGCCACCCGCCGGAACGGTCCGCCCGTGGCGTCGGCCACCACCTCCACGAATGCCTGGCCGTCGTCGAGGTCGTCGGTGGAGATGAGGTCGGCCACCTCGCGCAGTGCGGTGAGCAGGGTCTCGCGAGGTACGGCGGTCGCGGCGGTGTCGCCGTGCACGTGAGGGCGGGTCGACATCAGGGCCGTCAGCCGGGGGAGGGTGTCGGGGCGGGCCAGCCAGAGCGCGTGGAGCGAGCGCGGTGTCGCGTTCCGGCTGCCGTGGTGGCCGACCTTGTAGAGGTCGATGGCCGTGAGCTTCTGCTCGAGCTCCGGTTCCTTCTTGAACCGGTCGAGGGTGAACTGCCAGTTCTCGATCTGGGCGTCGCCGGGGAACAGCAGGCTCAGCCCGCCGATCTCGAGGAGAAGGATCAGGCTGGTGTTGTTGAGCGCGTCGTCGAGCTGGCGGACCAGCCTGGCCGTCGAGTGGGTCTTCTGGTCGCCGAGCTGGTCCACCAGCCAACGCACCGGACCGGGAGAGATGGGCACATTGTGCTGGGGCCTGTGCTCATCGCCGGCTCCCGAGGCAGCCGCAACCAGCGAGGTGTGCAGCGCGTCCAGCCAGAACTGGTCGTCGTCCTCGACCTGCTTGCGCACGCGCGGGTCCTGGTCGATGGTCGGGGGGCCCAGCACCGTCATCGTGAGCCCCGGCACCGTGTCGCCGAGGTCGGGATCCGCGCCGGCGAACAGATAGCGGCCCCGGCCCTGGCCCGACAGCTCGTTCAGCAGCGCGATCGCATCGGCGTTCTTCAGGTGCTCCTCTGCCGCTGACTTGAGGCCGGCGTCCAGGCCGGGCCGCGAAGCGAGCCGTCCCACCGCCTGCTGGGTCTCGATCAGCCGGGTCGCGAACCGCCGCGAGGCAGCGCCGACGGGTTCGGAGTCGTCGGGGTCGTCGGGGTGGTCGCGCGGCGGCGGGGTCGCCGGTCCGGACGCGTCCGGGTCCAGGTCGGGGTCCTCGCTCCACGGCCGGAGCACCAGCTTGGGGGCCAGCTCCCGGATCGTCCTGGCCCCCGTGTCGTCGGAGAAGCCCAGGAGGTGGTCCTTGTGCCGGTGGCTGAGGACGACGAGGTCCAGCTGGCCGCCGGTGTGCTTGGCGATCAGCTTGGCGACGTCGCGCATCCGGCCGCGGGCCCGCCCGTCCTGAGGGGAATGGGTCGAGCCGTAGTCGATGAGCAGGTGTCGCTCGGAGCGGCCGTCCGGCAGCGGGTCGTCGTACTCGAGGGAGAGCAGGAAGCAGTCGCCGAAGCCCACCTGGTACATCCGCACGCGCACCCGGACCGGCGTGCTCACCAGGCCTCCCCGGAACTGAGATCGGTGCTGTGCAGCTCTGCGAAGGTCTGACCGCGAGCCGAGCCGTCGGTGAAGCCGAGTCGCTGCAGCGAGTCGCTCTTGCCGCTGCGCTGGAGGTACTCCAGGCGGCGCAGCTGGCGGCGCCAGTCGTCCAGGCTCTTGTAGATGTGCAGCTTGAGCCGGCCGAACTGGTCGAAGACCAGGGTTCCGCCGCCGAGCAGCTGGAGGCGGGTGCCGGGAGCGATGCCGGCCGGCAGCTCGAGCTCGGTGATCTCCTCCAGCTCTCCCGCGGTGAGCTCCAGGAGCTGCACATAGGTGGCCACCGACTCACCGAGGATGAGACCGTCGGGGGCGACCCGCTGACTCGGACGCACCGACTCCACGGCCGTGTAGTACTTCGTGCGGAGGTCGAGCCGCTCGGCGTTCTGCCACAGGAACCGGAACACCTCGTCCCGGTCGCTGCGCAGCGCGGCGAAGTTCATGCCGAGATAACGGGGCGCCACCTCCGCGTCGAGCACGCTGGCGTGCCGGCCCGGCGGCCGGACGATCCCCGCCTTCGCGAAGCGCTCGAGCAGCATGTCCCGGTAGCCCAGGTCGTCGTCGGGAACCACCTCGATGTCCGCCAGGATCACCGCGTCCAGCAGGTCGCCGAACTCGAACTCCACGGGCGGCAGGTAGTCCAGGCCGCGGATCAGGATGGTCAGCAGCTGGGTCGCCGCCCGCGCGCCCTCCTCGGCGGCCCGCGCCCGGTCGAGGGTCGCCAGCTCCTCGCCCTGGTCCCCGGACAGCAGGGGCTCGAGCCGCTTGGCCCAGATGTCGATGAGTACGTCGAGAACCGCGGCCACCAGGACCTCGCCGCGGCGGTGCGGCTCCTGGAACTGGGGCAGGTCCGCCCACCCCTTCGGGGGCGGGGCCAGGGCGGACCGGCGCAGGGCGCCGCGGCCCTGGGTGAGCACCTTGCCGATCTGTTCGGCGACCCCGGTGAGCACGCTCCGCCGCAGGTGGTCGGGGTCCACCCGGCTCCGGCTGATCCGGCCCTGGTCGTTGGCCTTGCCCAGGGCCTGCTCGACGACGGGTCGCATCGAGAACACCGACAGCAGGGCGGTGATGTCGGCGAAGCCCTCGTGGAAGGCGGCCTGGTCGGGCAGGCCGGGCTCGAGGAACCGGCGGCGCAGGCCGTCGAGCACGGCGTGGGTGGTCTCGTGCACGACGACGTCGTAGCTCAGGCAGGTGTAGGCCGCATCGTGCTCGGCCTCGGGCACGTAGCCGAACAAAAGCGCCCGGTCGTCCCACGAGTAGTAGGCGTTGGCCTCCGCGAAGGCGTGCGGCACGAGATAGAGGTGGTGGCCCGGGAAGCCCCAGGACAGCCGCCGGCCGAGCGCGGACTCGAAGGTGGCCAGCGTGCGTGCGGCGACGGCGTACACCTGGCGGGCGTGGAACTCGAACTCGCCCACGAGCACCTTGTCGTCGGCCTCGGCGAAGGCGTCGTCGTTGGGGATCCCGGGGTGCTTGGTGTAGCGGCCGGTGGAGGCGTCGAAGTCGACGACGTGGAAGCGGGCGCCATGTGGCCCGTCCTCCATCCGCGCCCACGGCACCTTCACGATGGCCGTCAGGATGTGGTTGTCGTCGCCCTTGACCGACGGGTCCTGGGCGATGATCCGCAGGCTGATCTGGCTGCGGGGGGCGTCCGGCTCCTCGGCGTACTCCGTCGCCCGGGGCACGACTAGCCGCCGACCTTCACGACGTACGGCGCCTTGCTGCCGGCGGTGCCGTCGATGCGCTGCTGGACCGACGGATGGAGCGTGTCGCCGGCAGCGATCTTCCGCGGCCGCCAGCCGCCGGCGAACCACCAGGTCCAGCCGTTGCGGTGGATCATGCCCTCGACGGCGTTCGTGGCCGGCACCGGAGTCCCGGGCGGCACGCCGACCAGGTCCTTGTAGCGGTCGGGGTCGATGCGGAGCCCGGCCGCCTTCGCTTCGTCGGCCATCCAGCCCAGGGCGATGTCGGAGAGCCGGTGGTCCGCGAACTGACCGCCGACGTCGCTGTGCACCCCGACGAACCAGCGCTCCTGCAGGTCGCGCTTGGGGTCGGCGACGAGCTTGGCGTCGAAGCGGTACGGCGCGAACGGGCGGCGCCGCTCGTCGATGGCCAGCGCCAGCCGGCCGACCGCCACGTTGCTCACCTTGTGGGTGAACGGCCAGTGCGCCTGCTCGAACTTCGCCTTCAGGTTCAGCCAGCCGACCGACTTCACGGTGTCCCACAGCCCGAGGAACGCGATGTTGCGCGCGAAGCGCTCGAAGTCGGGGTTGCCGAACCGCCGGTCGAAGTCCGCGCGGTCGGCCCAGAACTTGTCCTCCTCGGCCTTGCTGGCGTCCCGCTTGCTGTTGCGGGCATAGAGCTTCAGGGCGTACGGCGTCAGGTTGTCCGCGCCCGGCCGCAGCAGCCCGACCGTGCGCAGCATCCCGGCCAGCGCCAGCGCGGTGTAGGCGCCGCGGCTGAAGCCGACGACGTAGACCCGGTCGCCCGCGCGGTAGTTCTCCATCAGCCACGTGTAGGCCTCCGCGATGTTGTCGCGGACCCCGTAGCCCACCGCCAGGCCCGCCACCCGGGTGGCTGCCTGGCCGGCCCCGGTGGTGGCACTGCGCGCGCCCATCGTCCCGACGCCGGGGTCGTAGTAGACCAGCTGCTCACCGTCCTTGACGGCCAGGTCGTAGAGGCGGGCCACGTTGGTCGCGCCCGTCTCGGGCTCGTTGGACGTGCCGTCCAGGCACAGCACCAGGTTGCGGCTCATCAGGGGGTGTAGACGCCCGTCTCGAACAGCTTGCCCTCGCGCTCGCGGCGCCGGGTGAGCCCCTTGGAGGCGACCTTCTTGCCGTTGACGGTGATCTTGTTCCAGCGCTTGAGCTCGGTGGGTACGGCGTCGAGCTCGCCCGCGTTGAGCTTCTTGAGCAGCGTGGAGGTCTCGAAGTTGTGCTCGCCCACGTTGAAGGTGAAGCTGACCAGCGCGTCGAACTGGGCCTGGGTCAGCGGCACCTTGACGTTGGCGTCGACCGCGTCGACCTTCGACTTCGCGTCACCGCGCATCAGCTTGATGGCCTGGGTCTTGCTGATGCCGTTCTCGAGGCCGCCCTCGTTCGTGTTGCAGTTGCCGAGGTGCACCAGGTGGCCGACGCCGATCGTGCAGTGGCCGGCCTGGTCGTTGTAGAGCTTGGAGCTGAAGCCCTCGAACTCGACGATGAACTCCTCGCCGTCCGCGCTGAGCAGGTGGGTGTCGTTGGTCGGGGCGCCGGCCCGCTTGAACTTGCGGATCGGGAACAGCCGCGCGAACTGGCGCGGGCCCAGGACGCCGTCGGCGAAGTCGGCGTCACCGATGGCGACCTGCCAGGCGCGGACCGCCTCGACGGTGGCGTCGTCGTAGAGGCTGGTCTCGGTGAGGCCTGCATTGATGAGCTGGTTGAGCCGCTGCTGGAGCACCAGGACCGACTTGTTCCGCTTGCCGGGCGCGAGCCGGGTGAAGTCGACGGTGGGCGGCGCGGCTTCCGGCTCGTCGGAGTCGATCGCGGGCACGGTGCCTCGGAGGTCGACCAGCGTGGGGGTGGGCTCGGGATGGGCGTGGGTCTCGGCCGGCTCCGCGATGGTGCGGTCCGAGTCGGGCACCGCGCCGCGCTTCACGTCGTACTTCTTGGCGGGGAAGAGCAGCCTGGTGGTCACCTCGCCGCCCGACTTGGTCTCCGGGTCGAACATGAGACCGTCCGCGGCGTCGCCGGTGAAGCGGCAGCAGCGCGACTGGAAGCGGGCCACGGCTCGTTGGGTGGCGGCGTCGTACTCGCCGGTCTCGGGCAGGTCGTTGGCCAGCACCGCGAGGAGCCTGCGCTGCAGCAGGCGGACGCTGTCGGAGTCGCGGTTGCCGAGGAACAGGGCGCGCGCGAAGACGGTGTCGGTGTGGTCGGCCTCGGGGAGGCCCTGGGGGTTGCCCACGAGCCCGCGCGGGAAGTGCGGCTCGGCCCAGCCCAGGTAGGTCAGGTTGAGCCCGTCCTCGATCGCGCCGATGGACAACGGTCGGACCAGGCCGCCGTTGAGGTCGTCGTTGGCGAGGACCACCACGTCGTCGCCGTCGGACTTCACCACGACCGCGATGTGGCCGTGGCGCGTCGGTCCGCCGAAGATCGCCATGCCGCCGAGCGGTGGATGCCGGTCGTCCTCGTGCTTGAACGCGGCCTTGACGCGTGCCCAGTAGTCGGCGACGTCCTTGTCGGAGTCTGCGTCGACGTCCTCGACGTTGCTCGCGCTGTAGCCGTAGGCGTTGGCCGCGAGGCTGAGGCACATGCCTTTCCACTGGGTGGTGTCGGACGTCTTCTGGCTTCGCACGAAGGCGATGGCGTCGTCGGTGGTCCAGAGGGTGTCGTGCGTGGGCGATGTCTCCATGGTCCCGATCCCTTCCCATGGCCCGAGTGGGTGCGCTGCACCTTCCACGGTTGCACCAGGCGCGCCTGGGGAACATGGACAAACTGGGTCATTCCCGACAGGCTTGTGGCTCGGGTCGCGGACCCGTCCGTCGCCCTCGAACGCGTAGCCCGAACGGGTCATGCTGCTGCGCTGAGGCTGCGCTACGGTCGAAGAGACGTGTGATTCCCGGGCCCACCACCGGGTGCTGACAGGCGGCCAGTGCCCGGCGGACGTCAACGAAGGGCGTGCCAGACGTGAAAGTCCTGGTCGTGACCGAAATTCGCCTTTATCGCGAAGGCGTTGCTGAGGCGCTGCGCCGGCTGGACGACGTCGAGCTCGCGGCCACCGCGGCCACCGGTCCGGCCGCTGTCGTGGCGGCGCGGCGCACCGAGTGCGACGTGGTGCTGGTCGACATGGCTCTCACCGACAGCACCGGAACGGTCCAGGCCCTGCTCGCCGCCCGGCCCCAGCTCAAGGTGGTGGCGCTCGGCGTCCCCGAGGACGGGCCCGAGGTGGTGGCCGTCGCCGAGGCGGGCATCGCCGGCTACGTCTCGCGCGAGGCCACGATCCAGGACGTCGGGGAGGCCCTGCGCGGCGCGCTGCGGGGCGAGGCCGCCCTGTCCGGGAAGGTCGCAGCCGGCCTGCTGCGGCACATCGCGCGCCAGGCCCAGTCGCGGCGCTCCGTCGAGGTCCCCCTCCAGCTGACCCCGCGTGAGCACGAGGTGCTCTGCCTGCTCGAGAGCGGCCTGACCAACAAGGAGATCGCCCGGGCGCTCGACCTCCAGCTCAGCACGGTGAAGAACCACGTGCACAACGTGCTCGCCAAGTACGGCGCTGCTGGGCGCGGCGACGTCGGGCGCGGCGACGTCGGGGTCGCGTCGGGGCGGTCCCAGCTGCAGCCCGCCTCGGACTGACATTCGGCCCGACACGCCGCTGGCAGCAGTGGTCACAGGCTGAGTCGATGCTGCGTGGCACACTGGAGGCACGGAGACACAAATGCCTCCATCCAGAAGCCCCGGACCGTCCTCCCCAGGTCGCCGGGGCTTCTCGCTTTCTCGGGTCGCAACGCGGCCGGGCCTGGATCCGGGTACTGGATCCCGGTTGTCCTCTGGGGCGAGCCTGCCGCCGGGGAGGGGTACCGGATCCCGCCGTCGCGGCTGACCCGCGCACCGCTTGCCCGGGAGCCACAGTCTGGGCCCCGGTCCCAAGACAGATCCCCCGAGGGCCGGTGGCCGATTGTGCGCCTGCACGCGCAGGCGGCCTACTGCTGATCAGGATCGACATGGCGGAGGTGCATCGGGTGACTGTGCCGGGGCAGGTTCATGCGCACGTGCGGGTGGCGCTCATCGGCTGCACCGGCCTCCTCGGCGACATCATCGGCGAGACCCTCGCCGGACAGCCCGACGTGGACGTGGTCGCCGAGCTCGAGTCGCCGGCCGGCGACCAGGCGCTGCTCGACCTGGACGCGGACCTCGTGCTGTGGAACAACGCCGACGAGTCCCGGGTCGTGGGCTGGTTCGACCGGCTCGCCCACGGGTCCGGTCCACGCGTGCTGACCACCATGGGGGACGGACGGCACGCCTCGCTGTGGGAGCTCGTGCCCCGGCGCACCGAGCTCGGCTCGCTCTCCCCGGGGACGCTCGTCGAGACGATCCTGGGCTCCACCAGAGACGCGGGTGACCGGTTGTGACCGGCACCAGCCACGTGGCCCGACACCCGTCGGCCACCGAAACCGACTATCCGACTATCCGGCCCGGAGGCTGAGGGTATGCCTGTCCAATTGAGTTATCCCGGCGTGTACGTCGAGGAGGTCCCCAGCGGCGTCCGCACGATCACGGGAGTCGCGACGTCGATCACCGCGTTTGTCGGGCGCGCCCTGCGCGGCCCGACCACCGACCCTGTCACCCTCACCAGCTACGGCGACTTCGAGCGCATCTTCGGGGGACTGTGGAAGGACAGCATGCTCGGGTTCTCCGTGCGTGACTTCTTCCTCAACGGGGGCTCGACCGCGGTCGTCGTACGCCTCTACAAGGCCGAGACCGGCGGCGCGGCCAAGCCGGGCAAGGCGGTCCTGAAGTTCGACAACAACCTGACCCTGGAGGCCAAGGACGAGGGCCTGTGGGGGAGCTCGCTGCGCGCCCGGGTCGACACCAACACCCGGCCGTTCGACGCCAGTCTCGGTGAGACCTCGACCTCGCTGTTCAACCTCTACGTCCGCGACGGCACGACCGGCGTCATCGAGGAGCACCGCAACGTCGTGGTGACCCCTCTCGACCACCCGCGCTTCGTCACCAAGGTGCTGGCCAACGAGTCGCACCTGGTCACCGTCTCGGCGGTGTCCACGACGACCCGGCCCGGCGCAAGCGGCGACCTGGTGCAGAACGACCTCGACAACGGCCGGACCGTCTGGGACGACGGGAACGCCAACGCCACCAGCGCGAAGGTGGCCGGAGCCGGCAGCAAGGTCTCCTCCGACGGGTTGGCGATCACCGCCGCCGAGTTCACGGGCGGCGGGTTCGAGGCGGCCAAGAAGGGCTTGTTCACCCTGGAGAAGACCGACCTGTTCAACCTGCTGGTGATTCCGCCGTACAAGTCGGACAACACCGTGGATCCCGCGTTGGTCACCGCGGCCGACAGGTACTGCCAGAAGCGGCGGGCGATGCAGATCGTCGATGCGCTGCCGAGTTGGGACGAGGTCAGCGACGTGACGACCGCGTTCACGTCGGGCTTCGACACCGCGCTCGGGACGAACAGCAAGAACGCCGTGCTCTACTTTCCGCGGCTCAAGCAGCCCAACCCGCTCAAGGACAACCAGGTCGAGACGTTCGCGGCCGGCGGCACGGTGGCGGGCGTGATCGCGCGCACCGACGCCACCCGCGGGGTGTGGAAGGCGCCGGCCGGGCTCGACGCGACCCTGAACGGCGTACCTGAGCTCAGCGTGCCGTTGACCGACGCCGAGATCGGCCTGCTCAACCCTCTGGGCGTGAACTGCCTGCGGGCGCTGCCCGGCGCCGGGCGGCTGGTGTGGGGTGCGCGCACGATGCGCGGCGCCGACCTGTTCGCCGACGAGTGGAAGTACCTCCCGGTCCGGCGTACGGCGCTGTTCCTGGAGGAGTCGCTGTTCCGCGGCACCCAATGGGTCGTCTTCGAGCCGAACGACGAGCCGTTGTGGGCCCAGATCCGGCTCAACCTGGGCACGTTCATGAACAACCTGTTCCGGCAGGGGGCGTTCCAGGGCAGCACGCCGCGCGAGGCGTACTTCGTCAAGTGCGACAAGGAGACGACCACGCAGGCCGACATCGACCTCGGCATCGTCAACATCCACGTCGGGTTCGCGCCGCTCAAGCCGGCCGAGTTCGTCGTGATCCGCCTGCAGCAGATCGCCGGCCAGACCGCGGCCTGATCGAGGAGACGAAGACATGGCTCAGTTCACGGTCAACGCGCAGCGGTTCGACCCGTACAAGAACTTCAAGTTCCGGGTGAAGTGGGACGGCAGGTACGTCGCCGGGATCAGCAAGGTCAGCGGCCTGAAGCGGACCACCGAGGTGGTCGAGCACCGCGAGGGCGGTGACCCGTCGACCTCGCGCAAGTCGCCCGGCCGGGTCAAGTTCGAGGCGATCACCCTCGAGCGCGGCGTGACCCACGACCAGGAGTTCGAGCAGTGGGCCAACAAGGTCTGGAACTTCGGGTCCGGCCTAGGTGCCGAGGTGTCGCTGAAGAACTTCCGCAAGGACCTCATCGTCGAGCTCTACAACGAGGCCGGCCAGGTGGTCATCGCCTACAAGGTGTTCCGGGCGTGGGTCTCGGAGTACCAGGCGCTGCCGGATCTCGACGCCAACGCCAACGCCATCGCCATCCAGCACCTGAAGCTGGAGAACGAGGGCTGGGAGCGCGACTACGACGTGGCCGAGCCCAGCGAGCCCTCCTTCTCCGAGCCGTAGATCGACCGATCCTGATGCGCGCCGGCGAGCTCCTCGACCTCTGGGAGCAGGGCACCGCCCTGAGCCCGGTCGAGCGCGCCCTGGCGCTGGCCGGCGCGTCCGGCGCGGAGATCGGCGTGCTGCGTGGCCGGCCCTACGGCCGGACCAACGCGGGCGTGCTCGCGCTGCGTGAGGCCATGATCGGGCCGGACCTGGCCGCCACCGCGAGCTGCCCGGGTTGCGGGACCCGGGTCGAGTTCGCGGTGGGAGCGGAGGGCCTGCGGGCTCAACCGGCGCTGGGTGACGGCGGGACGGTCGAGATGGGGGAGTACGTCGTCGACTGGCGGCTACCGACCCCCGACGACCTGCTCGAGGCGGCCGGCGCCGCCGAACCGGGCAGGGCTCTGCGCCGTCGATGCCTGGCGGTCGCCTCCGTGGCCGGCGACCCGGTGGACCCGGTCGGGCTGCCGGACGACCTGGTCGATCGAGCCGAGGTCGCGATGGCCGAGGCCGACCCGCTCGCCGAGGTGCTCGTGGGGCTGACCTGCCCCGAGTGCGGCATCGCCTTCGAGTCGGACCTCGACCTGGGCTCGTTCGTCTGGGCCGAGGTGGAGGCCCGGGCCCGGCGCGTGCTGCAGGAGGTCGACACCCTGGCGCGGGCCTACGGCTGGACCGAGGACGACGTCCTCGGCCTCAGCGAGAGCCGACGGTCGGCGTACCTCCACCTGGCCCTGCAATCGGCTCTGGCGGGTGGCGCATGAGCGGGTTCATGGACCGGATGGCGGCTCGGGCCAGCGCGGGCACCCGCGCCGAAGTAGCTGACCGATTAGTTACTTCGTCAGCTCCGCGGGTGCCAGCACTCTTCGAGTCCGCGCCGATCGGAGCGGTCACCGCCGTCTCGACCGTCACTCCCGAGGCGACCGTCGCGCCCGGGCCGGCGCAACGCGCGTCGGCGGCAGCCGAGGTCCCTGCGGTCGCCGTGCCCTCGCCTCCAGCGGAAGTGGGAACGGTCCCGGCGGACCGGGAACCTGCGCAGGTCATGGTGGAGCGCGAGCGGATGCCGGTCCCCGTGCCCGGGCCCGCCGAGCGCTCACCGCTGCCGACACCGGCCGCGCGGCGGAGCCAACCGGCCGCGCAGCTGACCCCGTCGACCACCCCGCACGCTACGGTCCTCCCGGCGACGCTGCCGGTCCAGGCGATCCCGATCGTGCCCGCCGCACCCCTCCCGGCAGCTGCCATGAACGAGTCGTCCGCGCCGGGCCAGCGCGGACCGGACGTCATCCGGGTCTCCATCGGACGGGTCGACGTACGTGCTCCGGCTCCGCCGCCGCTACCTGCCCGGCCGCAGGTTCCCGTGCCGGCCGCGAAGTCCGACCGGCTCTCGCTGCAGGACTACCTGCGTGGCCAGCGGGGGACCCGATGAGCAGCCAGCTGGCGATCGGCGCCGTCAGCGCCGTCCTGCGCAACCTCCTCGACGACGGCCTCGTCAAGGCCGCTCCCGCGATCGGGGCGATCACGGTCACCGCCGTCGCGCCCGACTCGATCAAGCTCGACGACCCCAACTTCGGCCCCCAGCTCAACCTGTTCCTCTATCGGGTGAGTCCCAACCAGGGCTGGCAGAACGCCATGCTCCCGGCGTACGACTCGAACGGGTCGCGAGCCAGCAACCCGCCGCTCGCACTGAACCTGCACCTGCTGCTCACGGCGTACGGCAAGAGCGACTTCCAGGCCGAGATCCTGCTCGGCTACGCGATGAGCCTGCTGCACGAGCACCCGGTGCTCGACCGGGCGTCGATCCGCACGGCGCTCGACCCGAGCCCGCTGGGGCCCTCGATCCTGCCGCCGGCGTTCCAGGCCCTGTCGGCCTCCGACCTCGCCGACCAGCTCGAGTCGGTGACGCTGACCCTCGAGCCGATGGACACCGAGGAGATGTCCCGGCTGTGGTCGGCGATCCAGGCGCACTATCGGCCGACGGCGGCGTACGTCGTTTCCGTCGTGCTGATCGAGGCGAAGAGGCCCGCGAAGGACGCGTTGCCGGTGCTGACCGTGGGCGCCTTCGACCCGATCCTGGGCCGGGAGATCGGCGTGCAGGTCCACCCGGACCTGCTGCCCCCGCTGCCGACCCTGGTCCGGGCGGAACCGCCGCTGTCGCAGCCGGCCGTGCGCCTGGGCGAGACCCTGCACCTGGAGGGCTTCCACCTCAACGGCACCTCGGTCGAAGTGCACTTCGCCCACCCGCTGCTGGCCACGCCCAGAGTCCGGACCATCGGGACGAACACCACCGCGACCGGGATCGACGTGACGCTGCCGTCCGGCGCCACTGCCGACCAGAACTGGCCGGCCGGGGTCTGGACGGTGACGGTCGAGCTGGTGCAGCCGGGCGAGACGGTGGTCCGGTCGACGAACGCGGTCGCGGTGGTGCTGGCGCCCAGCCCCGTCGTGGCGCCGCCGCCCACCATCACCCGCGACGGGACCGGCCGGGTCACGGCGACCGTCACGACCCACCCCCTGGTCCGACCCAGTCAGAGTGCGCGGCTGGCGCTCGGCACGGACACCGCGCTGGCCGAGCCGCACCCGACGACGACCGGGCAGCTCACCTTCAAGTTCGGCGTCATCCCCGACGGGCCCCAGTGGCTGCGGCTCACGATCGAAGGTGCCGAGAGCCTGCTCGTCTCGCACGCGACGGTGCCTCCGTCGTACGACGCGACCCAGCGGGTCACGGTGCCGGCATGACCACCACCGTCGCACCGGCGAGCACCAGCAACGGGACCACCCACCTTCCGACCGCGGCCGAGCTGGCGCGCCCCGGACTGCTGGCGGAGGTCGACCGGATCAAGGTGCTGCTGGCGCTGCACCTCGGCCTCGGGGCGCCGGGGAGCATCCCCGCCAAACCCGACCTGGCGGGCCCGATCGACACCATCGGCGCGCGGCTCGGGCTGTCGCGCTTCGAGCGCGACGTGCTCCTGCTGGCGGCAGCGGTCGAGCTCGACGGCGAGGTCGCGGGCCTGGTCAGCCGGGCCCTGGGCGGTGAGCCCCGGCCGACCTTCGCGCTGGCGATGGCGGTCCTGCCCGAGCCGCACTGGGACGCGCTGGCACCGGAACGCCCGTTGCGCCGCTGGGGCCTGGT
>Ga0070698_100004787_pt1 | contig 14857 bp, 12 predicted proteins | sample KBSK1502metaG_FD_65477 | JGI IMG/M metagenome (GOLD analysis project Ga0070698, IMG submission 65477) | Corn, switchgrass and miscanthus rhizosphere microbial communities from Kellogg Biological Station, Michigan, USA - KBS K1-50-2 metaG | ecosystem: Host-associated > Plants > Roots >...
GTGGCCGGCGTGCCGGGCGGTCTCTTCGATCATGTGCACCATGATCCACCTCAGGCTGCGCGGTTTCACGTTGCCCAAGTCTTTGCCGAGATCCTCGAGCGAGGCGCCGGCGACGATCTCTCGTGATCGGGCGATCTCTTGCTCATAGAGCGTGCTGATGCGCTCAACGGTGTCGGTCTCGGTGAGGCGAAAATCGATGTCCTGGTCAGGCTCGTCGTTGGGCCATGGGAAGCTGACTGGATCACCCGCAAAGTTCATCTGAAACCACCATCGTTCGACGTAGGCCAGGTGCTTGACGATTCCTAGCAAGGTGGTAACCGATGGGACCAGGCGGGCACACGCTTGCTCCTTCGTCAGGCCGTCGAGCTTCCAGAGGATCGTCTCCCGGTAGCGGTCGAGGAAGGCGCTGAGCATGGCCTTCTCGTCACCCGCAAAGGGAACGTCGAGCCGGAGATGCGGAACAACGTGGGCTGGTATCACCGCGGCGTTATCGGAGGAACGATTCCGTATGGCGACGCCGCCGAGGTCCGCAGGACAGCGAGCCGACGACTGGCCTGGAACCCTCTCACGATGAAGAAGAGCGCGAGGCCGTGAAAGGCAACCGCCGCCCAGTCGGTGACGAAGGCCAGGAGCAGGGCGTCGAGCACCAGAAGCACCATGCCAACGATGAAGCTCCACTGCGCGCCATTTCGCGAGAGGAGCCCAAGGCCCACGAAAATGCCGGCGATGACGACGTCGACGGCGAGCGCCAGCACATGACCCGTCGTGCCCGTGATGACTTGATCGCCGAAGGCATCGACGAACTGGGTGGCACCCAGGCCAAGGAAAAAGGCCCAGTTGCTACCGGCGACAAAGAGCACGGAGTTCACCAGCGATAAGCCAGCGATCCAGATGAACCAGTTGGCCCCTCCCCGGACGAGCTGCGTCTGCTTCGCCATCTCGGTAACGGCCGGTGGTGGACCGGTCGGACTCGGCGGCGTTACGCTCGGCGGGCCGGTTGTGCTCATCGGAAGAACCGGAGGGAATTCCCCATCGGGCGAGACACTAGCACAAAGTCAGGCGAGGTCGAGCCGGTCAGCGACTTGAGTCGCATTGTTACTTGCCCGGCTCCCTTGCTTCGGGTAGCGTGAAGTTGATGGAGCAGCGGGGGGCGTCGGAGCCGCCAGCGCCTGCCGCGCCGGCGCGGCCCCAGCCCCGGCCCGAGTTCGAGGTCGTCCGTCAGCCGGTCGCCGCCACCGGCCTGACCGTCGAGGGCCTGGTCAAGGGCTTCGACCAGGTCACCGCCGTCGACAAGCTCTCGATGGCGGTGCGTCCGGGAGAGATCCTGGCGCTGCTGGGCCCCAATGGGGCGGGCAAGACGACCACCCTGCTCTGCCTGGCTGGGCTCCTCCGACCGGATGCCGGGACCATCGCCTGGGAGGGCCGGCGGCTGGGGGTTGAACGCAGCCGTCAGATGGCGCTCATCCCGGAGACCCCCGAGGTCTACGAGATGCTGACCGTCTGGGAGCACATGGTCTTCGTCGCCCGCAGCTGCAAGGTCGATGCCTCGTGGCATGCGGACGCCGAGCGCCTGCTCGAGCGGCTCGAGCTGGCCGACAAACGCGATACCCTCGGCGACGCTCTGTCCAAGGGGATGCGCCAGAAGCTCCTGATTGCCTGCGCTGTGCTGGCGCGGACGCCCGTCCTCCTCATGGACGAGCCCATGATCGGTCTCGACCCGAGAGGCCAGCGGGAGCTACGCGATATCCTCGTCGAGATCCGCGGGCAGGGCGGCGCAATCGTGGTCTCGACTCACCTTCTGGAGTACATCGACACCCTCTGTGACCGGATCGTCATCCTCAAAAAGGGGCGCGCGATTCTCAGCGGCGGCCTCGACGAGATCCGCCACCAGCGCGACGAGCGCAACCTCGAGGACATCTTCCTCGAGGTCACCAGGTGATCGCGGCCGAGCGCACGATCGCACCCGGGTCGGCACTGCGCACGCTTCTCTACCTCGATACGCACATCCTTCTCAACCGGATGAGGACGGCCGCGCGAAACCCGCTGCGTCTCATCCTCTGGCTCGTTTTCCTCCTGGTGATCGTGTCGTCCCTCCAGGCGCGCACGATGATGAACGAGGCGATCCGGTCGCGACCTCTGCCGGGGCCCAGACCGTTCCCCGTGTTCTTCGACCCAACGCCGTGGCTGCACGTCGCCGCCACCTTCCTTCCCGGTGTCATGCTGGTCGCCTACGGCCTGTTCACGATCGGTTCGGCCCGGCAACCCGTGCCTGCCTTCCGGTCGGCGGCGGATGCCCGATTCCTGTGCGGCTCGGCACTGCCGCCCCGCCTGGTGGTGCTCTGGCTCGTCGTTCGCGTCGTCCTATCCCTGAGCTGGAGGATTCCGATGATGCTGTTCTTCTTCATCGTCGTCGTCCCGGCCTCTCTGGGCATATCGGTCTCCAGCGGGCTCGGCGCATTCTTCGCGCTGCTGCTGCTCACGACCACGGTCGCACTCAACCTTCCGATCTTCATCAGCCGCCAGCGTCGTATCGGACCCAATCCCGCACTCGTGGGGTGGTTGCTCGTGTTGACCGGGCTGTTGTCGCTCGTCGTGGTCTTCCTGGCACTGGCCCAGGGGCCGCCCACCCTTCCCTCGGCGCTGCAGTCGGTAGCCGTCTCCCTACCGCCCGGTAGCTGGCTCGTCGGTGCCTTCGAAGGCAACGGCATGGGGCTGATCGCGCTGGCTGCACTCGCGGCTGGCTCGCTCACGCTGACCTGGCTGGTTGCCGGCGATGTCTATCCTGAATTGTGGACGACCTCCGCCCGCATGATCGTCCTTCGGCGGGCCCTGCGCCGCCGCGGGCCTTTCATAACCCGCAGCGACCAACGGCAGCTGCTGAGCGAGGCGGGCATCGCGGAGTCCTCGCGGCACCGGCGACGGACGGCGGCGGCCTCCAGCCGTGGGCGATGGGTGCCGTCCGGCGCATGGACGATCCTCTGGAAGGAATGGCTGGCGACCCGACGGGTCGCGGGCGGCATGCGGTTGCCGGCGATTGTGCTCGTGGTCGCGGTCGGGCTCGGTGCTGCGATCGGCGCTCTGACCCGCAACGGCCCCGAAGTCGCGGGGTTCCTGCTCGGGCCGCTCGTTTACTTCGTCGTCTTCGGCAGCCTCTTTACCGCGTATCGCTTGAGCGGCGATCTGCGCAAGCCAATCTGGTGGCTGTCGGCGTCCACCTTGCGCGCTCGTCTCGCCGTGATGCTGGTCGCCCGCAGCCTGCGGATTGCGATCCCGATCGCGGCGGGATTGTTGACAGCCAGCGTGGTCGGCGGCAGCATCGCCTTCTTGTTGGTGGGCGCACCGATTGTCATTGCCGCGATCTGGGCGATCAATGCCATGGCGCTCGCCACCTACGCGATCATCCCGGGGACATCCGATATGCGCGGCCCCGGTGGATGCCTGCGGGTCATCGCGCTCTTCATCATGCTGATCCCGATCGCGATCGCGGCCGCCGTCGGCGGCATCGCGACCGAGAGCGGCGGGGGAAGTCTGGTGGCTACAGTCCTCACGGCGCTGGCGGAGGGATGGCTGCTGCTGCTGTTCGCGGCGTCACAGCTCGACGGTAATGGCCTGGCATTCGCCCAGGCGGAACGCCGCTAGGCTGGCTTCAGGAGCCTGGCGAGTTTGTCGAGCTGACCCTCCCATCCCATGACCGCCATCTGCGTCCACCGTTCGTCGTGCATGGCATCGAGCACCAGAACCATTCTCACGCCCTGGGGGCTTGTCTCGAAGTCGACCGTCGTACCCACCTCGTAAGGCGTGACGTTGGGAATGAAATCGGCGAGCTGGGTGAAGACGAGCCGCTTCAGCGGCACAACCTCTGTAAACCTGACCCGCCCCTCGGTCGTTATGGGCATGCCCGCCTTCTTCATGAACTCGATCTGTTCGGGAGCGGTCGCGGTCATGGCATAGGCGAGCTCGCCGCCGGGGCGAACGTCGAACTTGCGGACGGCGACGGCGAAGCCTTCCGGGCCCCACCAGGACTCGATGCCTTTCTGGGTCGTCCAGAGCTCCCACACGTCCTCGATGGGGGCGTTGAAGGTGCGCTCGATGCTGACTTTCCGGCGCGCCGGCTGGATCAACGAGGCCAAAGCTAGGAGCCGCTCCGATACGCCTGCTCGAGGGTGGCGAGGTCAAGCTTGCGCATCTTCAACAGGGCTTCCATCACTCTCGCGGGGTTGCCGGACTTCGGGTCGCCCATCATCTGTCCCAAGGCCGAGGGGACGACCTGCCACGATACCCCGAATCGATCCTTCAGCCAGCCGCACGGCCCGTCCTCTCCGCCCTCGGTGAGCCGCGCCCACACCTCATCGATCTCGTCCTGGGTCTCGCAGGTCGCGACAAAAGAGAAGGCTTCCGTGAACGTAAAGGACGCCCCGCCGTCGAAGGCCGTGTACTCCTGTCCGTCGAGTTGGAAGGTGGCGTGCAACATGCTGCCTTCAGGGAGAGGGCCCTTCCCGTCACTCCGCACCAAACTCATGATCTTGGAATTGGGAAACAGCGACACGTAAAAATTGATCGCTTCTTCGGTCCTGTCCTTGAACGTCAAACACGGTCGCACACTCTGTACCTGTAACTTGTTGCCTACCGGCGTCGTCCGCGTACCTACTTGGGTCATGCGCGTGCCTCCTTTTTCTTCACTCGGGTCTTACCCCTCCGGTCGAGTTCTGCGACAAACCGATCGAGTCGGGCTTCCCACATCGCGCGATACCCCATCATCCATTCGTCGAGCTCGCGGAACGGCTCGGGGCGCAGCGCATAGAGCCTTCGCCGGCCTTCCGGACGGACGACAACGAAGCGCGCGTCCTGTAGGATGGCGAGCTGCCGCGAGACACCGGGCTGTCCGATGTCCACGACGTCGACCAGCTCGGTAACCGAGCGTTCCCCTGCCCGAAGCTCCTCGATGAGGCGCCGGCGGGTGGGATCGGCCAGGATCTGGAAGGCGTCGGGCATGGTCCATACATTACTCCCACGACATATGTCTTGTCAACAATATATATGGCGGTTCCGGAGCCTCGCGTGGGAAAGAACCGACTGCACTTCGACCTCTCGTCGTCGCCCTCCTCGACCCCGAGGGCAACACCTTCCGCGTCGTCGACATTCAGCACTAGCGCCTGACGTCGACGCCGAGGAACGACGCCAGTTCGCCCAGGGCCCTCGTCGTCGGACGAACCGGCCGGTGCCGACCGTCCCAGCCCGGCTCCCATCGCTCGCCGATCACATTGAGGACTCCATCCTTGCGCTCCACGGCGAGGTCGAACCTGGCTATGATCCGGTCGCCGTGCAGCAAGGGCATCACGAAGTAACCCCAGCGCTTGCTCTTGGGCACATAGATCTCGAGCTTGAAGTCGAAATCCCACAGCGCCAGCGTCCGGTCGCGATCACAGATCAGGTTGTCGAAGGGCGAGAGCAGCGTGGTCCTCGGCTCGAACTCTCCTGACTCGATCTGCTCGAGCAGTTCGAGGTCGTCAGCGTGGATATACCAGTCGCCTTTGAGACCGAGCTCTACCGGAACGATCCGGCGATTGCCTTCGAGGTCCTTCCAGACGCTCGCGAACCCCTGGTAACGGTGGCGGATGAAATGCGTCTTCACCTGAAGCTGCGTGGCCACGCCGAGCGCGCGTAAAGAGCGGACCGCCGCCTGGCGAAGAGCGACGGGGTGCTCTGGAATTCGACCGAGCGGCGTTCGGAACCAGGTGTCCGCCAACGCCCAATGTCGCCCACCACCGACGCGACCCGCGGGGACGATCCGTCCCTGGAGCCAGAGGAGCGCGAGCGTGTCGCCGATCGGACTGCGCTTTCCCCAGCCGGATTCGTACTTCTCGGTGTGTTCTTCGAAATCTGCGGCGCGGACCGAGCCAGTGGCCGCGAGCCGCTGGAGAACGAGCTCGCTGAATTGTCCTCGTGTCGTCATCCAGGACGCCGTCGTTCTAGGGTTGGCCCATGGCGGCGGCAGCGCGAGGTGCAGCGCGCGGTCCTCCGTCGGGACGATGGACGCTTGATGAGCCCAGTACTCAAACAGGCAGCGCTCATCCCAGAGCAGGATGTCGACCAACTTCGGGTCGAACGGACCGAGGCGGCTGAAGAGGACCAACAGGTGGTTGCGAGCGACGACGGCGGTCGGGTCGAGCTGCAGGCACCCGATCGCCCGCACCAGTCCATGGATGTCGTCAGTCGTGACGGGTTTGGGGCGGGGCCCGCTCAATCGCTGGCGGGCGACCGCCAGCCGCCGCGCGTGCTCGATCCGGACCTTTCGGCGCATGATCGAAAACTATGAGAGTTCGGGACCGTCAGGCGCCCGGTGGCGCGGTCCTTGCCGGTCTCAGCGTCGACCCGGCAGCCGAGATGACCAGCTCTTCCCCAACACGCACGGTGTTGTAGGCATCACCGAACGCTCGACCAAACGCGTCATAGGTCCACGGCGTGCTGTCGTGACTGGAAAGGGCCACGACTCGTGGCCCACGTTCCTTGATCTCGTCAATCACCGCCGTCGCGTCGCGCTCGCTGATCGGTCGCCAAGGCCAGTTTGGATTGCCCAGGGTGGCCTGCATCATGAGCGGAGTCCCGATTGGATGCACGGGCAGATGGAGGCCGCCGAAGACGCCTTTGATCGGCACGTCGAGCACGCGCTCAGCGACGGCCAGCATGCGCTCAATCCCTGGATGGCCGCAGCCGCTTACCAGGACGAGGCCAAAGCCTCGAACGTTGATCACGAGCGCTTGCTCGGCGACGGGTCCGAGCCAGAACATCATCGTTGGCAATGGCGGCAAGACAGCGACGCCGGCGGCAATCACGCGCGGACCGGTGGTCAGCACAACGTCCGCACGGTCGTGACTCATCGGTGTGGGTACGTAGGCGGGTATCCCCGTAGGTTCGATCGGCTCGGCCGCAAACGCGAAGGTCTTGCGGCGCTGACTTCGCAGACCGCCGACGTGGTCCGGGTGCAAATGCGAAATGACGACGCCGTCCAGTCGCTGGAGATCGATTTTCAATACGTTCGCGTTCTGCAACAGAGTGGATCGGGCTCGAGCCTTGAGGTTGAGTCCGGAATCGAAGAGGAGCGTCGTGTTGCCGGCACGCAGCAGGTAGGAAACGCCGGGCTCGCCAATGAACGGATCGGACGGAACCAATCGCTCGACCAGGGGCAGGATCGAGAGCTCGTCGACCTCGCCGATCGCGGTCAGCTTCGGCTCGACCAGGCTCAACCACGACCGCTCGACCCGACTTCGCTGGACGGTGTAGCGCGCTGCCAACCCCGCCACGGCGACGACCACCGCCCCCGCCGCGAACGCACCCCAGAGCACCTAGGTTCCTCCCGCGTGGCCACTCAATGAACACAGAAACGACTCGATAGGCCAGCTCCGATATCAAGGGTAGATTAGCCCGCGGCAGACGGGACTCAAACCCGCTGCGGAACCAGCCAGCGCAACTCGCAACTACCTCTTCGCGTGAACTGAACTAAAGCTCGGCCGGCGAGACCACGAAACCCAACCTCGCCGCGCCCTGGTGAAGGCGCGCATCGAGCGTACGCGAGGCCTGAAGCACCGAGATTTCACGACGAAGCAAGGTCTCGTGGAGTGCCGATCGCGATTCAGACCAGAGTAGAGGCGGCGCAACAAGCTCCCCGGTGCAAGAGTGAGGACGGCACTTCCTTCGGGTTGTGCCGTCCCACCTCCTTTTCCCTAGCAGGCTGTGCCGCTCGCCGCGACCGTCGTCGGTAGCTGGTAGAAGCGCAGCTGAAGCAGCTTGAGACCGTTGTTGTCGTAGTTCCAGAAGTAGTTCTGAAGCGTCGAGCTGAAGAGAGGCGTCCGCGTCAGCTGGCCGTTGATGCACTGGCTGACAAAGAGCAGGCTGCTGCTCACATTGCTGAAGACACTCTTGCCGTTGCTGCGCGTCTCGACGGTAACGAATTGCGCCGTCGAGCAAACGAGCGCACCGGTCAAGTCGGTCGCACAGGTGGTGGTCGATGAGCTGCCGCCCGGCTTGGCCAGGGCCCGCACCCAGACGGAGTAAGTCGTCGTAATGGTCGTCGTCGTGGTGCTAGCAACCGGGTTCGGAAGCTGGAAGGCGGCATTTCCGTCAAGGCAGTTGGCGTCGAGAACCTGGAAGCTGCCCGGTGACAGGGTGATCGGGCACTTGCCCTGAAGCGGCACGAAGATGTCGTGGCCGTTCGAGCCCGTCGATGCACTTCCGCCCTGGACAACGCCGTGGATGTTCAGGTCGTAATGTGGGCCGCTTGGCGCCCCGTTGCCGGTTGCGGTTTGCCCAGTGATCGCCGTCGTGGTTGAGGGCTGGAGAGTCCCCGTCGCCTTATGCGCTTGAAAGACCATCGCCATTGTCGTCGTAGCCGGCGTTATGACAATAAGGCCGAATAAAACCACGCCGAGGATGATGACGAGCGCAGGTACGATACGAGATCGCGTCGGGCGCTTGAATAATGTGCTCAATGGCACACCTCCCAAAAGAGATCTGCTTCCAAGCTGCACCAGCGCCCAGCTCTTCGCAAGGGATGTCATACGCTCGCTACCTGGTCTGCAGTACTTCGGGCCGTCTCCGCTACGTCGCCTTACGTAATCCGTTACGACGTGTCGCCCACCTGTCAGCGCCCGGTTCGTAATCTGTGCTTGGGCGCCCACCTGCTTGTGGGGATGGACTGTGGGAGCGAGGTTGGACAACGCATGAGCGAGAGCGAGCGGATTGACCCGCGCCCGTACCGCGCGGTCGTAACGGGCGCGGCCGGCTTCATCGGGTCGCACCTCGTTGAAGCACTGCTCGAGCACGGCCATGAAGTGGTCGGCATCGATGCCTTCACCTCGTCATATCCGGCGGCGCTCAAGCGCTCGAACATCGCGGCGGCGAGCGCGCATCCATGCTTCGATCTTCTGCCGGCCGATCTCAATGAACTCGACCTGGAGGAGGTGCTTCGCCCGGGCGACGTCATCTTTCACCTCGGGGGCCAGCCGGGCGTCCGGGCCAGCTGGGGCAAGGATTTCGTCGACTTCACGCGCGCCAATGTCGATGCCACCCAGCGGGTGCTCGAGGCGGCGAGAGCGCGCCAGGCAGCACGCATCGTGTTCGCCTCGTCATCCTCGGTCTACGGCGACGCGCCGCTGCCCATGCGCGAGGACGGACCGCTTCATCCCGTCTCACCGTACGGGGTGACGAAGTTGACGGCGGAGTTGCTCGGGCTCGTCTACTGGAAGGCGTTCGGATTGCCGGTCGTGCCGCTCCGCTTTTTCACCGTCTACGGTCCGCGACAGCGACCGGATATGGCATTCAACCGATTCATCGATGCCATCGCGCAGGGAAAGCCGATCGTCGTCTTCGGCGATGGCAGCCAGCGACGCGACTTCACCTACGTCGGCGATGTCGTCACCGCGCTGCTGGCGGCCGCTGCGCACGGCGAGCCGGGACAGCCGATCAACGTCGGTGGCGGTTCCACCGTGACGGTCGCGCAGTCCATCGCGATCATCGAGCGACTGGTCGGGCGGAAGGCTCTCATCGAGCGGCGTCCCGCGCCGCCGGGCGACGCCCGCGACACCCAGGCCGCCACCGATCGGCTGCACGCGCTGGGAGCGATTCCCAGGGTCCGCATCGAGGACGGCCTGGCACAGCAGGTGGACTGGCAGATTCGCTCGATGCCACGGCAGGTCTCGAGCGCCGTCGTCGTGGGCAGCGAGGCGACACGCCGCGCCGGACGGGGCTCGGCGCCGCGCATCCTTCTCTATTCCCACGACACCTATGGCCTCGGCCATCTCCGCCGGAACACGACCATCGCCTACGGCCTCCTGCAGCGAACGCCGGATTTGGAGGTGACGCTTCTCACCGGCTCCCCGGTGGCCGACCAGTGGCCGTTCCCGGACGGCGTGTCGATCGTCCGACTTCCGCCCGTCACGAAGGTCGGGCCCGAAGAGTATCAGCCGGTCGCCGCTCGCTCGATGTCGGCCGTGCGGGCTGAACGAGCCGGCATTATCGCCTCCACGCTGCTGCGTTTGCGCCCAGACGTCTTCCTGGTCGACCACGCGCCGCTCGGCATGAAGGGTGAGCTGCGGCTCGCCCTGGAGATGGCCCGCGAGGAACTGCCCGACACCCGGGTGGTGTTGGGCTTGCGGGACATCGTGGACGAGCCCGACGTCGTGCGGGCAACCTGGAGCACGCAAGGCGTGTATCAGGTCATGGAAACGGCCTACCACCAGATCATCGTCTACGGCAGCCGCGAGCTCTTCGACGCGGCGAGCGAATATGACATTCCGGAGGCGGTCAGGCGACGTGTCCAGTTCAGCGGCTATATCGCCAAGGACCGCTGGCTCGAACAGAGCGTCAACGGCCGAGAGACCTGGACGCAGGCCCGTCGCGCTGGCGATCGACGAGTCCTGGTGATGGGCGGCGGTGGCGGCGATGCGGCACCAATGCTGCTCGCCGCCATTGAGGCCTGGGAGAGCCTTCGATACCTGCTCAACGGCGAAGCCGTGATCGTCGTTGGCCCGCTGATGGCGCCCGCTGACCGGACGGCGGTCGAGCGGCGGGCCGGCCAGGTCGCCGGTGTCCAGGTCATTCATTCGTCCACGACGATGCTCAGCCTGGTCGCTGCCGCCGACCTGGTCGTCTCGATGGGTGGCTACAACAGCGTGGTCGAGGCGGTTGCGGCCCGCAAGCCGCTGGTCATCTGCCCGCGCACGGCGCCGCGCCGCGAGCAATTGATGCGAGCCGAAATCATGGCGCGCCTGGGCCTCGCCCAGGTGGCCCGCCTCGATGGTGATGGTGATGCGGCCGCACGCATCGCCGACGCGATGGTGGCGGCGCTCAAGGCCGGCCCACCGCCGGACCGTGCCTGGCGAGCGATCGATCTTCGGGGAACCGAGCGGGTCGCCGACCTCTTGCTCGAAATGACGGAGCCAGCTTCTGTGCGGGTGGCCGCCTGATGTCGACGCGCTTCGCCTACCTCCTGAAACGGTTCCCGCGGCTGTCGGAGACCTTCGTCCTGAATGAGATGCTCGAGTTGCAACGGCAGGGCGTTGAGCTGCGGATCTACGCACTGATGGACCCGCTGGAAAAGCAGACCCATCCCGAGGCGGCCCGGCTTCGCAGCCGCGTCGTCTATCTGCATGACCCGCGCCGACGGCTTCGTTCGTGGTCGCGACTGCTCGGCGGCGCCTTTCTCCAGGGGGTGACCCATCCCCTCGGTGCATTGCGCGTCGTGTGGGCGCTGTGTTCGGTGCATCGCTCGCTTCCGTCGCTCCGTCACGCCATCGAAGGCCTCTGGCTGGCCCGCGACCTGCGCCGGAATGGCATCGGTCACCTGCACGCCCACTTCATCCACAGTCCGGCTGCCGTGGCGTACCTCGCGTTCTTGGCCGCCGGTCCCCCGTTCAGCGTGACGGCGCACGCGAAGGATCTCTACACCACGCTACCGCGAAACCTGCGGATCCGGGCGCGCGCCGCCAGGTTTGTCATCACCTGCACGCGCTTTAACGCGGCGCACCTCGCGGGCGTCCTGTCGCAATCCCTCCCCGGTGCGCCTCACCAAGGTGATGGGATCCACGTCCTCTATCACGGCACCGACCTGAAGCGGTTCGGCCCGGACCGCTCCGGAGTTGAAGCGGATCGGATTCTATCCATCGGCCGTCTCGTCCCGAAGAAGGGCTTCCCTGACCTGGTTGATGCACTCGCGCTCATCGACAGGAACGGGCTTCGGGTCCGAGCCGATGTCTATGGTGGCGGCCCGCTTCGGGACGAGCTGGAAGCGAGGGCAGAACGGTTTGGTCTTCAGGGCCGGCTGACCTTTCACGGGGCGCGGCTGCAGGACGAGATCATCGCCGCCTACCGGCGCGCGGCGGTCTTCGTGCTGGCGCCAGTCGTGACGGATGACGGCGACCGGGACGGCATCCCCAACGTCCTCGTCGAAGCGATGGCCTCGGGCGTTCCTGTCGTCGCGACGCGCATCTCGGGCATCCCCGAGCTGATCACCGATGGGATCGATGGTCTGCTCGTAAGGGAACATGACCCCGCGGCGCTCGCCGGCGCCATCGAACGGGTGCTACGCGACCCAGAGCTCGCCGCTCGACTGGGCCGCGGGGGGCGGGCCCGCGTGGAGCGGGACTTCGACCTGGTCGCGAACACCCGGCGTCTTCGCGCCCTGTTTCAGGGAATCCCGATGGAAGATCGCCTCCTGGAGAACGCGGCATGAGGATTGCCTACGTTTGCGCCGATCCCGGCATCTCGGCCCTGGGCGATAAGGGAGCGTCCGTCCACCTGCGCTCGCTCGCCGGGGCGCTGGCACGGCGGGGCCACTCCGTGAGTTTGTTGAGCAGCCGATTGGACGGCGCGAACCCGCCGCCGCCCGACGTGACGCTTACCCGGCTTACCGACGGGTCGCTGACCCAGCTGTTGCGCGACTGGCGATGTGAGGTGGTCCTGGAGCGCTACGCGCTGACCGCTGAGAAGGTCCAGGAAAGCTGCCGCACGCTTGGCATCGCGCATGTCCTCGAGGTCAACGCGCCACTCGTCGATGAAGCGGCCCGATATCGCGGGCTGCAAGACGTCGCCGTCTGGCGTGCCCGCGAGCAAAGCATCCTGAGCGCCGCGGATGCCGTGGTGGCGGTCTCTCCCAGCATTCGCGCGCATGTGATCCGCTGCGGCATAGCGCCCGACCACGCGGTGGTCGTCCACAACGGCGTCGACCTCGAACGGTTCGAGTCGCTGAATGGAGAGCCCGTCCGACAGCAGTATCAGCTCGGAAATGCCCGCGTCGTAGGGTTCGCGGGCAGCCTGAAGGCCTGGCATGGTGTCGACACCCTGCTCCGCGCGGCGGTCCGACTCGATCCAGACGTCCGAGTCCTGATCGTGGGCGACGGGCCGGAGCGGGGCAAGCTCGAGGCGCTGGCCGGCGAACTGCGGATCGCCGATCGCGTCGTCTTCGCCGGCGCCGTTCCGCATCACGCCGTCCCGGAGCACCTCGCCGCGATGACCGTGGCAGCGGCGCCCTACCGTCGCCAGACGGACTTCTATTTCTCTCCGCTCAAGATCGTCGAGTATCTCGCGGCGGGCCTGCCGGTTGTGGCCAGCGAGCAGGGCGATCTTGCTCATCTGGTCGGCAAGGCCGGCCTGATGGTGAGTCCGGATGATGCTGTCGAGCTGGCCGAAGCGCTCGACAAGGTCCTCGGAGACCCTGCGCTGCGGCGCGCCATGCACTTCTCGGCACGCCGGCACGCTGCAGGCATGACCTGGGACGCGGCCGCCGCCCTGGTCGAGGCCACGCTGATCTCGGCCATCGCGAGGAGCAGATCCGCCGTTTTGAACCGGAGGCCGGCGTGATCGCGGCCATCCGGCTGCTCCTTCCCTTCGCCATCCGCTATTGGCGCGGGCTCGTGCTCGCGCTGATTGCCATGGGCGGCGAGATTCTCACCGCGGTGCTGGCGCCGATCCCGATCCAGAGGGCCATTGACCAGGTGATCCGGCCCATCCTCGCCAGTCGCCGGCACGTCGGCAGCCACGAGGTGCTGATGCTGGCCGGTCTCGCGCTGCTTGTCGTCGTGATCGCCTTGCTCGACGCCAGCTTTACCTATCTGGATCTTCGCCACACGACTCGGAGCGCGCAGCAGGCGGTCACCGACCTCCGCCGTGCGCTCTTCGCCCACATGCAGCGCCTTTCGCTCGCCTTCCATCATGATGCCGAGACGAGGCTTGGCGATCTGCAAGTCCGCCTCGGAACCGACGTGCAGGCCCTGCAGGACCTGGTCGCCACGACCTTCAGCAGCTTCATCACCAATACCGGCACGGCCATCGTGATGCTGGCCTTGCTGTTTCAGGTCGCGCGACCGATCGGTCTGGTCGTGCTGGTGGGCGCGCTGCCGGTGTTGATCCTGGCCGGCCACTATCGCATCCGGATCAAACAGGTCAGCCGCGAAGCCCGCAAGCGCGAAGGGAAGGTGAGCGCGATCATCAACGAGACCCTGGGCGCCGCACGATTGGTCCAGGCATACGGCCGCGAGGCTGAGGCCAGTCACCGGATGCACCGAGAGAGCGAAGCGGGGCTGCAGGCTGCGCTTGACGCGGGCGAGCTGCAGGCTCGCGTCCAGCCACTGGTGGAGCTCGCCTCGGCATTGCTGACCGGGCTGGTTCTCGTCCTGGCTGCCACCCTCGCCATTGAGCGTGTGATCACCGTCGGGCAGTTGACGCTCGCCATCGCTTACACACGCGGCACGCTGGGTGCACTGCGGCAACTGGCGAAGATCTCTACGCAGACCCAGAAGGCGGCCGTGGGGGCGGAGCGCCTTCACGAGATTCTCGACACAGCGCGAGTAATCAACGACCCGGCCCGGCCGCGGCGGTTGCCGGATGGGCCACTCTCCATCGTATTCGAGCGCGTAACCTTTGGCTACAATCCCGACAACCCGATCCTCATCGACCTGTCATGGATAATTCCCGCGGGCGCATGCGCGGCCCTCATCGGACCGACCGGGGCAGGCAAGACGACGTTACTCTCGCTCGTTCCGCGCTTTTATGACGTTTGGGCCGGGCGCGTCCTGGTCGGCGGCATCGATGTGCGTGAGCTGGCGCTTGCCGATCTCCGTGCGCACGTCACCCTCGTGTTGCAGGAAAGCCTGTTGCTGCGCGACACGATCTGGAACAACATCGCCTATGGACGCTCCAATGCGACCCGCCGACAGATCCTGGGGGCCGCCGAGGCGGCCGGTGTAACCAGCTTCATCGATAACCTCGACGATGGCTTCGACACTATGGTGAGCGAACGCGGCACGACGCTCTCCGGCGGGCAGAAACAATGCATCGCCATTGCCCGGGCACTCCTGCGCGACAC
>Ga0070698_100004788_pt1 | contig 14855 bp, 9 predicted proteins | sample KBSK1502metaG_FD_65477 | JGI IMG/M metagenome (GOLD analysis project Ga0070698, IMG submission 65477) | Corn, switchgrass and miscanthus rhizosphere microbial communities from Kellogg Biological Station, Michigan, USA - KBS K1-50-2 metaG | ecosystem: Host-associated > Plants > Roots >...
GAGTGGGAGGCTGCGCGCCAGCAACTGCTCGTGAAGGAGAAGGAGTTGACCCGCGCCCGTGACGCGCTGGCCGCCGAGCGTCGGCGGATGCCGTGGCTGGCCGTGGAGAAGGAGTACGAGTTCGACGGGCCCAAGGGCAAGGCGAGCCTGCTCGACCTGTTCGACGGCCGCCGTCAGCTGATCGTCTACCGCGCCTTCTTCGAGCCCGGCGTGTCCGGCTGGCCCGAGCATGCCTGCATCGGCTGCTCCATGGTGGCCGACCAGGTCGCCCACGTCGCCCATCTGAACGCCCGCGACACCACTCTCGCGTTCGTCTCGCGCGCGCCGCAGACGGACATCGAGCGCGTGAAGGCGCGGATGGGCTGGGAGATGCCCTGGTACACCATGACCGACGGCTTCGACACCGACTTCGGCGTGGACGAGTGGCACGGCACGAACGCGTTCATCCGCGACGGTGACAGCGTGTTCCGCACCTACTTCATCAACAGCCGCGGCGACGAGGCGATGGGGAGCACCTGGAGCTACCTCGACATGACTGCGCTCGGGCGCCAAGAGGAGTGGGAGGACTCGCCGGAGGGCAACCCCCAGACCCCGCCGTACCAGTGGTGGATCTGGCACGACGAACCACACCGGACGGATCCCGATTGACCCGGCCTGGCAGCTAGCCGCGCCGTCCGGTTGACGGCCGGGCCGTAGAAATCGCCGTCGCGTTCGACCGCCTCACCCGAGTGCAGCGCGAACGGGACCGACCACGGGACGCTGACGGTCCGCTCGTTTTGAGGCCTCCGAGGGAGCGTGTGGGTGTGGGACTTGCTCCCTGGCCCGCTTCTACGCCAGCGTCATGTGGAGGACGCCCATAGGGCCGGCCTTCCCGGGGCTAGTTCCGGGAGTAGTTGCGGGGGTAGCGCAGCGCAGGATTGGGATCACGTGTGCAGAGTCCGCGGGAGTAGGCGCGGCCAAGCGTGATGAGAGGTCCGCCCGTCGGCTGTTTGCATCCAGCGCCGGAGGGCGCACAAGTCAAACCTCTGACACTGCGCCTGCTCGCCGGCGTCGATGCCAGGAGCTGTCGGACCGAGAAGAGCTAGGATTGCGGCGAAGCGGCGCCCGCGCCGCGCTGTGAGGAGGTGCGAGCGTGATCGCGGTGGTCGTCCCTGCCTTCAATGAGGCCGACAGACTCCGGACCCTTCTCCCGTGTATCCCGGCCCGCCTGTTCGGCGTGCCTGTTCGGGTCATCGTGGTGAGCGACGGCTCGACCGACGGGACGGAGGCAATCGCGCTCGACCACGGAGCCGTCCTGGTCCAGCTCCCGAACCACCGGGGCAAGGGGGCCGCCCTCCGGGCTGGCTTCGCCCGGGCCATGGAACTGGATCTGTCCTGTCTGGTCACGATGGACGCTGACGGCCAGCACGACCCGGCCGACCTGGAGCGACTGGTCTGGCCGGTGATGGTTGGGGAGTGCGCACTGGCGACCGGCAGCCGGTTTTCGTCAGACCCGTCCCGGGGCCCCACCCCGCTCAACAGGTATCTGGTGCGGAAGGTCCTCATCGCGGTGTTGCGGGCGACGCTCGGCCGCACCTATACCGATCCGTGCTGCGGTTACCGGTGCTTCTCCCCCCAGGCGCTCCAAGCCATCCGACTGGAGGGGGACCACTACCAGAGTGAGCTGGAGGCGCTATTCGAGGCGGCCATCCACGGCCTGAGGGTCGTGGAGGTCTCAGTGCGAAAGGCGTACCCCCCTGGCTGGTCCAAGATGGCCGTCCCCTTTGGCCGCTTGGCGGGTCGGACGTGGGTGATCACCCAGTATGTCTCGACAATCGCGAGAAAGACTCGGGAGGTCCGGCGGGCTCGCGCGATGGCTCGACCATCGGTGAGCACCTCGGTCTCGGGTCGGACAGGGTGGGGAGACGCATGAGCTGGAACGCGGAGACGGAACTCCTCACGGAGTTCGAAGAGCTGGTCAGGACCGACCGCCTGCCGGAGCAGGGGTCCCAGTTCTTCGGCAATGTCTCGAAGTTGGTCGACGACTTCTTGAACACGGGTCGATTCGAGCTTCCCCTCGACCCCTTCCGCGGGCGGGACCGCGAGATGGCGCTGGAGTCCGATCTGTACTACGTCATGTTCTGGCGGATGTTCGACCGGACACCCGCAGCCATGCTGCAGGACTTCGCCATCAGGCTCCGCCGCATCCTGGCCAAGCGTGTCTTCAAGCGGTGTGGGGAGGATGTGGTCATCCACCACAACGTCCTGTTCAACTCCGGCCGCAACATCGAGCTGGGCGACGGCGTGTTCCTGAACCGAGACGTGATGCTGGACGACCGGGCGGCGCTCACCATCGGCGATCACGCGATGGTCGCTGCCGGCGTGGTCATCGAGACCCACCGCCACGCCTACGACGACTTCTCGGTCCCGTTCCCGCACAGCGGACGGATCCCCGACCCGGTCCACATCGGATCGAACACCCTCATCGGGTACAAGGTCGCCGTGATGGCAGGCGTCAACATCGGGAACCGCTGTGTCGTGGCCGCCAACTCGGTGGTGACCAAGGACGTGCCCGACCAAACCATTGTGGGGGGCGTGCCGGCCAAGGTCATCAAGAAGATCGTGCCCCGTCCCGAGGACTCCGGACCCGGTGGGTCGTCCTGACCGGCCCTGACTCGCCGCCCATGTTCACGCCCGCTCGCCGAGAACGGCGGCGTGGCACAGATTCCAGGACTAAGCGGCCTCTGGGTGCCAGTACGTCGGCCGTGGGTCCTGAGCTGCGTGTCCTTTCCTTGGCCTGCGCTGCTGAGATAGCCGCAGCCGCAAGTCTTGCCCATGCGCATGGCCGCTGGGCACCGAGGCATCCGCGACCGCACGGCGTCGGTGGCACGGTGCAGACTATCCAGGCGCGACGACACCGATGCTGTTGCCGTCGCGGTGGAGCGGCCGACCGCGGGCGCGCGTGCGCACGACGCGCAGAGGGAGTTGCACACAAGACACCCGGGGAAGGGAGTACAGGTGACCGTCACCCCACCGCCTGGCCAGGCGGGCCGCCGTGCAGCGCCGGCTGCGGGCACGCCGGCTGCGGGCACGCCGGCTGCGGGCACGCCGGCTGCGGGCACGCCGGCTGCGGGCACGCCGGCTGCGGGCACGCCGGCTGCGGACACCGTGCCGCTGGCAAGCCTTGAGGCGGTGCTGGAGCGGGTCACCTTCGTCAACGAGCAGACCGGCTACATGATCGCCCGGGTCGCGACCCCGCGCTCGGCGGACCTGGTCACCGTGGTCGGCACCCTGGGTGGCGCCCAGCCGGGTGAGAGCCTGCGGCTGCGTGGCCGCTGGACCAGCCACCCGCAGTACGGCCGCCAGTTCGAGGTTCGCGAGTGGACCAGCGCCCTGCCCGCCAGCATCCAGGGCATCCGCCGCTACCTCGGCTCCGGCCTGATCAAAGGGATCGGCCCCAAGACCGCCGAGCGCATCGTCGACCATCTCGGCCTGGACACCCTGCGGGTGATCGAGGAGACACCCGACCGCCTCCGCGAGGTCCACGGCCTTGGACCCAAGCGCGCCGCGGCGATCGGCGCGGCATGGGAGCAGCAGAAGGCCATCAAGGACGTGATGGTCTTCCTCCAAGGCGTCGGCGTGTCCACCTCGCTGGCGGTGCGGATCTACAAGACCTATGGGGACGACTCGATCCACGTCGTCGCCGAAGACCCCTATCGGCTGGCCACCGATGTCTGGGGAATTGGCTTCAGGACCGCCGACACCATCGCCCGGCAGACCGGCATCCCCCAGGACAGCCCCGACCGCGTCAAGGCAGGCCTGCAATTCGCCTTGTCCGAGGCGGCCGACGCCGGCCACTGCTACCTGCCGCAGGGTGGGCTGATCACCGAGGCCGCACGACTGCTCGAGGTGGATCAGAGCCTGGTCGGCCCCTGCCTGGACGAGCTGGTCACCGACCAGGGCGTGATCCGCGAGCGCGCGCCCATCCCGGATCCCCACGCCGATCCCAGCGGTGACCTCGACGGCGCGGCCGTGTACCTGCTCCCATTCCACCGCGCCGAGACCGCCCTGGCGACCGGGCTGCGGCGGCTGCTCGACTCGCCCGGAGGGGCAGATCGCCTGCCGGCGTTCGCCGGCGTCGACTGGGCAGCGGTCTTCGACTGGCACCAACGCCGCACCGGCGCGCAGCTCGCCGGCGAGCAGCAGGCGGCGGTCCGCGCGGCCCTTACCGAGCGGGTGGCCGTGCTCACCGGCGGCCCCGGCTGCGGCAAGAGCTTCACCGTCCGCACGGTGGTCGAGCTGGCCAGGGTCAAGCACGCCAAGGTCCTGCTCGCCGCTCCCACCGGCCGGGCCGCCAAGCGGCTGGCCGAGCTGACCGGCACCGACGCGGTCACACTCCACCGCCTGCTGGAGCTGCGCCCTGGGGGCGAGGCCTCCTACGACCGTGACCGGCCGCTGGACGCCGACCTGATCGTGGTCGACGAAGCCTCCATGCTGGACGTGCTGCTGGCCAACAAGCTCGTCAAGGCCGTTCCGTCCGGCACGCACCTGCTGCTGGTCGGCGACGTCGACCAGCTCCCAAGCGTCGGCGCTGGCCAAGTCCTGCGCGACCTGCTGGATGCCGGCACCATCCCCAGCGTGCGGCTGACCACCATCTTCCGGCAGGCGCAGGACAGCGGCGTGGTCACCAACGCGCACCGCATCAACCACGGCCTACACCCGGTCCTGTCAGGCCTGGACGACTTCTTCTGGTTCACCGAAGACGACCCCCAGCGCGTCCCCGACCTGGTCGTGGACGTCGTCGCCCGCCGCCTCCCGCGCCGCTTCGGCCTGGACCCCCACGCTCACGTCCAGGTGCTGTGCCCCATGCACCGAGGCCCCGCGGGCGCCGCCGTGCTCAACGAACGCCTCCAGCAAGCCCTCACACCACCCGACCCGCGGCGACCCGAGCGGCGCCACGGCGGCCGCAGCTTCCGGGTCGGTGACAAGGTGATGCAGCTGCGCAACAACTACGACAAGGGCGCGGCCGGGGTGTTCAACGGATCGGTGGGCGTGGTCACCGCCTTGTCCTTGGAGGATGGGGAGCTGCGGGTACGCATGGACGACGACGAAGAGGTCCCCTACGGCTTCGACGAGTTGGACGAGCTGACCCACGCCTACGCGATGACCGTCCACCGCGCCCAGGGCAGCGAGTACCCCTGCATCGTCGTCCCGGTGACCACCAGCGCCTGGCTCATGCTGCAGCGCAACCTGCTCTACACGGCCGTCACCCGCGCCCGCCGCCTCGTGGTGCTGGTCGGCAGCCGCCGTGCCCTCGCCAAAGCAGTCCGCACCACCGACGCCGGACAACGCCACACCGGACTCGCCGCAAGGCTCCAACCCGCTAGAAGAACCACCCTCGCCCAACAGACCGGTCCTCTGGCCCGAGCCGACCGGTGACGAGCAGGCGCAACACCCGTGGCGAGGTAGATCACCGCGTGGATCGGCTGCTACCGCACGCCGGCCACCCGACTAAGCGCCTCACCGCAGGTACACACCGATCGCCACGAGCAGGATCCAGAGCAGGCCACAGAGCTGCAGTGGCCGGTCCCGCAGGACCACATCCTCCGGCGCACCTCCCCTGCCGGCGTCCAGCAGCATCGCGTAGCGGTAGACGCCCAGGACGAGCGGCAGGATCGAGAGCGCCGCCGCAAGGCTCCGGCCCGACGCCCCTTCGAACGCCCAGAGGCAGTAGGCGGTGATCGTGACGGTCGAGGCGCTGCTCATGATGTAGCGCAGGTACGGCTCCGAATACTCCTCTAGCGTCTTGCGATGGTCGCCACGGTTCTGCCCGAGGTAGCTGTGCTCCGCCCTGCGTTTGCCGGTCGCGATGAACAACGCCCCGAAGCAGGCGACAAGCAGGAACCAGCTCGACAGCGGCACGCGCACGGCGACGCCGCCCGCCGCTGCCCGCAGAACGAACCCGCCGGCCACTGCGGCCAGGTCGACCAGGACGATGTTCCGGAGCATGAGCGTGTAGGCGAGCGCCAGCGAAACGTAGGCCGCTACGACTGCGGCGACCCGCAGACCGCCGCCCCACACGGCCACGGTGACGCCGCTGGCCACCAGCAGCACCGCCACGGCCAAGGCCGGCGCCACCGCCAGTTGGCCGGCCGCGATGGGGCGCAGCCGCTTTCGCGGGTGCGCCCGGTCCATTGGCCGGTCGACGATGTCGTTGACGTAGTACATTCCGCTGCTGGCCAGACAGAAGGCCAGGAACACCAGCACTGCTCTGGCGACCAGGCGTGGCTCCAGCAAGGCCCCGCCCGTCGCGGGCGCGCCGAACACCAGGACGTTCTTGGCCCATTGCCGCGGCCGGGCCGTGACGAAGAGCGCTCGACCAAGCCCGCCTCGTTGCCGACGCGCCCCCGTGTCCTGTGACACCGGATGGGGGATGCGATGGGTCCGCTCGTACTCGGGCACGACGCTGCCCTCACTGTGGGCGGCCACATCCCTCCCCTCCTCCCAGGACACATCCGGCAGCCCCTCGAATATCGTGGCGCGTCAGCCTAGCGTGCCCGGCCCACCGGAGCGAGCGGCCCATCCGCTCTCCGTCCGCCCGCTCCGTGTCGTCTCACGCGTCAGCGCTCGCGGATGCGTGCGCCCGCCGCGCTCGAACCAGCCCGAGCAGCACATCCTCGTACTGGCTCACCGAGCGCTCCGGGTCGAAGACCGCCCGCACAGCCTGTTGGCTCGGCCGGTATGGCGCCGGGTCGCGAAGGATCTCGACGATCCCGTCGGCCAGCGCGACGGGATCGCCCGGACGGACCAGCCGACCCGCCCCCGTTGCCCGCACCACCTCGCGAGCACCGGGAATGTCCGTGCTCACGAGGGGGGTTCCGCACAACGCGGCTTCGACTTGCACCATCGCGAAGGAGTCGGAGCGCGAGGGGAGGACGAAGAGGTCACACATGGCGTAGAAGTCCGCCATCTGTTGGTCGCGCAGGAGCCCCAGCCGAGTCACAGAGCCGCCGTGCTCCGCGAAGAGGGCGCGGCAGCGGTCGAAGAACCGCTCGTAGGCGATGTCGGTGTCACCGGCGAACACGAAGTGCACGTCGGGCAGGCGGCTGCGGACCAGCGGCACGGCCTGAAGCAGGAAATCGAAACCCTTCTCCTCGACGAACCGACCCGCGAACCCGACGACCCGCTTGTCCGCCAGCCCCAGCTGCTGGCGCCAGGCGCACACCACGTCGGGTCGCGGGGCGGGCAGGATCACCGGCGGGTAGATGCCGTCGATCCGGCCGGCGTGGGGCGCAAGGAACTGGGAGTGCCGAGCGTAGTCGGCCGCGTGCACCACGACGCGGTCTGCGAGCCGCATCGCGAGCCCGATGCTCGCGTCCATTGCATGCTGGATGACGCCGTTCGCGACACCGGCCGGCATCACCACGTCGCCTTGATGGGTGATCAGGGTCGGCCTGCCGAGCAGCCGTGCCTGGGCGACGACGAGCACGGCTTCGGGCATCGGCGTGTGCAGATGAACGACCTCGTTCCTGGCGGTCAGGCGCGCCAGCGCGACCGGGAAGGAGGGCATGACGGCGGTACGGCTGACCCGTCCGACCGAGGGGACCCGCACCACCTGGACTCCGTTGATCTCGTCACGCTTCGGCAGGGCCCGCTCATGCTGCGACGTCAGTACGGTCACCGTGTGGCCGCGGGCGGCGAGACCCTCGGCCAAATGCCGCGCGATCACGGTGAGCCCGGTCCAGTGCGGGTGATAGTAGGTGAGCGTCACCAGGATGTTCACGCATTCCCCTTGGGCTCAAAGCGGTTTTCGCGCCTTCACGAGTACGTTCACGAACTTGCGCTTGTTCGCGACCTGTGGCCGGTCGTTGAGGCGGTCGATGAGGCGGAACAGAGAGCGCCCGAGATTGAACGGGTTGAGAAGGGAGCCAGTGTTCTGCAGGCCCGAGAAGCGGTCGGCGCTCTGCCGCAGTCCTGTCGGCAGCATTCCCCGCTCGAGGAGCGGCTTGCCGATGCCATAGACCAGGAAGTGGATGAACGGAAAGCTGTAGTGGGTTGTCTCCTCCAGCGCGTCAATCTCGAAGCCGGCAGCGCGGACTACCGCCCCCAGAGCCTCGGGTTCGTAGAGGCGTTCGTGGTTCGACCAGATCCCTGCGATCGGGCCGCGGCGTATCGGCTGGCCGCCGAGCGCTATCCAGCTCGCGTTGATCGGGTCCCACCAGGACGGGAAGCGCGCATGCGGCACCGAGATCGCCAGGACACCTCCGCCTCGCAGCACACGGTTTGCCTCGCGCAGTGCCCGAACGTCGTCGGGAAGGTGCTCGAGGACTTCGCTCATCAGCACCTTGTCGAAGGAGCCAGCGGCAAACGGAAGCTCCTGTGCGTCGCCGCGGACGAGCTCCGCGCGAACTCCTTCCCCCGCTGCCAGCTCTAGCCGTGCCGCGTCGCTGTCGAGACCCGTGAGGCGAACGTCGCGGAGCACCCCCATGACCATAAGGTGGAAGCCCATGCCGCAGCCGCAGTCGAGGACGCGCTCGCCCTCCTTGAGGGCCAGGAAGTCGAGCAGGATCGGCAACCGCCGTCTGAAAGCCATATCGGCCTCGTTGCGGAGCACTGCCTCGAGCAGGGCGCGGTCACTGTCGGTCAGAGTTGAGGCGGCGCGGGTCACGGCGTCGCAGCCTCGGGGCTCTGCCTCGAGACGAGCAGGCCCATCCCCGTGGCGCGTACCGGCAGTGGAGTGTGGATCTGAGTAATGTCGTGCTCGCGGATCAGCCGGGCGGCTTCTCGCGGTGACTGAGTGACCTCGGGGGGCGAGGGCTTCAGCGATCCGCTTGGCGGTCGCGGTCAGACCGATCCAGTGGGGGTGAAAGAAGGTGACGATAGTCAGGGTCCTCCTCGCGACAACCTTACGCTCGCTTCGGTCGCTCCCCAAATCCCGGGTTGCTCAGGCCCGCCCCATCGGACGGAGCGAGGTCGCCGCCTCCCTGCGCCGTCACACCGCGCTCGTGCTTCTCGCATTGGTCGTCATTGCCGGCGGATGGCTGCGGCTCTCGGGCACGAACTGGGACGATGGCGGCCACCTCCAGCCGGACGAGCGCTACCTCAGCATCGTTGCGAACAACATCCGCTGGCCGGGGTCTCTTGGCGGCTACCTCGACGTCCATACGTCGCCGCTGTCCCCGTACAACACCGAGGCGGGTCGTACGTACGTCTACGGGACGCTGCCGCTTTTCGCGACGAAGCTTGCCGCGACCGCGCTTGGTCGTGACGACTACGGCCGCCTCAACATCGTGGGTCGGCGGCTGTCGGCGCTGGCTGACATGCTCACGGTCATCCTCGTCTACCTGACCGCGCTCGTCGCACTCGAAAAGTTCGGCCGAATGCGCGCAGCGGCCGGCGCGCTACTGGCCGCCGCGCTCTATGCCGCCTCGGTGGCGGCGATTCAGGCAGCGCACTTCTTCACCGTCGACAGCTGGACGGTCCTGCTCACGCTCGCAACCTTCTACCTTGCCGTGGCCAGCGTCCGTTCGGGAGTGCCGGCGAGCTCGGCCCGTTTTTCCTTACGGGTTGCGGTCGTCGGCGTTGCGCTCGGCCTGACCGTCGCCTGCAAGCTCAGCGGCGCTTTCGTCGCGATCCCGGTTCTCGTCGCGATGCTGGGCAGGGGCGTGCTCGCGAGCAGATGGGCGTCGAGCCGCGAGGTCGCGGTCCGGGTCGGAGCCGATCTCCTTATGGTCGCGACCGCTGCCTATGGTGCATTTCGCGCGGTGTTCCCATACGCGTTTGCGAGCTCCAACTGGCTCGATGTGAGCGTGAACGGCTACTTCCGTTCCGCGCTCGGGACGCAGCAGGATGCCCTGCACGGCAAATTCCTCTATCCGCCCGCGTACCAATGGCTGCTCTCGCCTCGGCTCTGGGATCCGCTCAAGAACCTTGTTGTATGGCAGCTCGGCGTGCCGTTCGGCCTCGTCGCTCTCACTGGGCTGGGAGTCGTCGGCGTTGCCGTCGCGCGATCGGTGCCAGTGGTCATCAGGGGAAGGGGCCGAGCATCCGCGCCGCAGACAGCGGCTGCCGTGGGCACGGCGACGGTTCAGCTGATGACGCTCGCCTTCGTCACCGTAGTCTTGTTCTACGTCGGCTCGCTCTTCGCCCACACCGGGCGTTATCTCCTCCCCATCGTGCCCCTGCTCGCGGTCGCGGCCGCGTTCGGCCTCGTCGCTCTGTTCGGCGCCCGCTACGGGCTGGTGCTGGCGGTCGGCGCGGCGGTCGTCGCGGCCACATCGGCGTACGCCATCGCCTTCCACCACATCTACGCCGTCGAGAACACGCGCATGGCCGCCTCCGACTGGATCGTGGCGCACGTTCCGGCCCGGGCGACCATCGTGAACGAGTATTGGGACGATTCGCTCCCGGTCGGCGCCCGTGCGCAGCGCTACGTGAGCGTGCAGCTGCCGGTTTTCGATGCCGACGACGAAACGAAGGTGAAAAAGCTCTACGATGGTCTGGAGGGCGCCGACTATTACGTGCTCAGCTCGCCGCGCGCGTGGAAGACGATCGGGCGCCTGCCCAGCCGCTTCCCGCTGATGGCGCGCTTCTATGACCGCCTGTTCGACAACCGCCTCGGCTTCTCCCCGGCCGCACGCTTCACGGTCTATCCGCAGCTCTTTGGCGTAACACTTCACGACCTCGGGGCGGAGGAAGCGTTCTGGGTCTACGACCATCCTCCAGTGATGATCTTCCGGCATGTGCGGCGGCTGTCGTGGAATGATTTTCGGGCGCAGCTGTGTGGCCCACCGCGTCCGGCCGCCTGCGGGTGACGAATGGCCGAGGCGTCGGTAGCGGGACTTGGGCTGTACGGCGACTCCATCCGGACGGCGATTGGCGCGCCGTGCGGGCTGGGTGTGAGCATGACAGGCTGTTCTTCGCGTTCCAGCCGGAGGCCCGATCCCCCATGAGACCTCGGATCAGCAAGCTGCCCTACTACGCCCGATCGGCGGCGGTGCTGCTGCTCCAGCTCCGGCGTGGAAGTCGGCTCCGCGCTCTCGCCTTGAGAGGCCCCATCTCGTTCCGCAACGGACTGTCGTTTGAGGTGTCGAGCTTCCTGGACCTGCTCATCCTGAAGGAAACCATCTATGACGACGTCTACCGCCTCAGCGACCTGGAAGGAGAGGGGCCCAAACTGATCATCGACGTGGGAGCGGGGATCGGCAGCTTTTCCATTCTCGCAGCCTCGAAGTTCCCGCGGGCGACCGTGCTGGCGTTCGAGCCCTACCCGCCGACGTTTGCGCTGCTCCAGGCAAACGTGACGAGGAACGAGGTCCCGAACCTCGAGATCCACCCTCTTGCTGTCGGGACGCAGGAGTCCTACTCACTCCGACGTACGACGCAGAGCGCGACGGCGTCCGCGTGGGCAGGCTCAGGATCGAACCGCGGCGAGATCGTCCCGGTTCGCGGAAGCTCCCTCGATCCCTTCGTCCCCGCCGGCGAGGTCGACCTGCTGAAGATCGATGTCGAGGGCGGCGAGATAGACGTGCTGGAGAGCCTGGCCACCTCGCTGAGCAGGCGCGTCAAGAGGCTCGCGATCGAGTACCACGACCACCCCGTCGAGAGCAGCTCGACGGTCGCGAGGATGCTGCGCGGCTGGGGCCTCGTCGTCACCGTCACGCCCGACCGCTACAACCCCGATATCGGGTACATCGACGCCCGGTCCTCATCGCTCTAGATCGAGCTGGTAGCAGCGGCAGCACAAGGGCCGCTCATGAGGCCGCTCGCGCTGGCCGAGCGAGTTGGTAGATGCGAACGCCCGGGTTCTCGTAGACGAGGTTCCATAGTGAGCCTTGGCCCGAGCGCCACTTCGATTGCCCCTGTGGGAAGTACACGCGCTCGAGCGGTCCGACGACGAAGTAGCGGACGCCGTAGCGGCGAAAGATCGAATAGGCGACGCGGGCGTCGGTCGTCCGGTACGCCGTCTGCACGTCCTGGATCCGCTTCGTGACCAGCATGCTCTGGGTCGGACGTTGCTGGCGCTCGTGGTAGTCCCAGCCGACCACGTCCGGATTTCCGGTGAACATCGCGTATCGGTTGCCCCAGCCGTAAAGAGTCGGGAAGGTGTTGATCTCGGCGAACACGGGTGAGCCGTCGAGTGTCCCAAGCACCCAGCGGATCGCCTCGCGGTCGTATACGAGTGGGATGTCGCGTCCCTTGTCGTGCAGCACCGCGCGGGCCATGAACGCCGTTCCATCGAGCGTGCGCCCGACGGAGGGGGCGAACCGGTCGCCGATCTTCGCGCGGGTCGCGAGGATCGGGTAGAGCGTCGCAGCGCCGAGGAGGCAGACGAAGGCCAGCCGCCAGAGCACTCGCCATGCTTGCGGCAGCCTCGGCAGTTGCTCGTAAACCCACGTGACGAGAACCGCCGCCGCCACACCCCACAGCACCCAAACCTGCAGATACGTCTTGAAGACCGTATTGGTGCGGCCAACGTCGATGTTCTTCGCCACGAGGAACTCGACCGCGAGCGTCAGCGCCAGGCCGACGAGGAAGAGCACGATGGCCATCTGCCTGAGCGCGCGTTCATCGTCGGCGGCTCGATGGTTGCGCCGGCGGACGAGCGCGAGGACCGCCATCGTTCCGAGCGCAACGACGAGTGCCGGGACTCCCTGCCCGAGGAGCGCGAGCACAATCGCGAGGACGAGCGCGGCTGCGACCGCGAGTGCCGCGGCTCGATATGCGCGCGACGGCTTGACGAGCGCGCGGCGCAGCGTTCGAAAGCGCCCGATTCGATCCCAGCTCCTCAGTGCGAGCCTGGCCGTGCGCACGAGGACGTTTGCGTCGCGCGCCGTGCAGAGGTCGACGACGATCCCCGAGACGATGGCGAAGAGGAAAAGCCCGTGGATGGTCAGGTAATCGCCGAGCCGCGTGCGGCTCCCGTGCCAGAGCGCGACCCCCTCGAAGATGCCGCTGTCGTGGCGGTGGAAGGGCAGGAACAGGAGATAGACGAGCGCCGCGAACATCGACGTGCGCGCGACGAGCCTCCCGAGCGCAGTCGCCGTCACATGCTGCGACCGGCGAAGCTCGGCGAAAGAGAACGCGACCAGGCCGATGAGTGCGTACGTTGGGAAGTCCCAGGTATTGAGCGGCCAGAGTGCGCCGACAACCAGCGCGATCAATCCGTACAGGAGGATGCCGGGCTTACGTCCCCCGTTGCGGCGCCCGTCGCGGACGAATGCGAACGCGAGCGTGAGCGCGCACGCCGTGTACGGGAGCGCAATCGCATGTGCGTGAAGGTCGGCGTAGAGATATGTAAAGGACGGGAACTCGGTGATCGCGCCGGGCTCGGAGGCCGGGTGGTGGATCGCGCGGCTCGGGTTCCAGTACCACCACCATTCGGCGGGAACTGAGCGGGTGACCGCCTGGAAGAGGACGCGGAGCTCGCCGAGGTTGCCCAGGACAGTCACGAAGAAAGCGCCGAAGAGTGCGACCAGCGCCGGTCGCCGCCCCGCTCGCGCAGAGCCGACGTCGGCCAGCGCGTGAGTCGCGCTGAACGCGGCTGCGGCGAGAAAGGCTGCGAGGGTCGGGATCGCGAGGTTGTATGCGACAGCCGGGGATATGCCCGTGGCCTTGACGAGCACGCCGACGAGCACGAAGCCGAAGTAGTAGTAGTTCATCTGCCCGCCTGCGAACCAGGGGTCGAAAGGCGGGAAGTGCGTCGACTTCAGTACGGCGTTGAGGTAGGCGAAGTCCATTGGCTTCTCGCCGCCGAGTATCGGATGCCAGAGATCCGGATTCGACCAGCGCACGAGCACCACGGCCGTAAAGAGCGCCCAGAAGACCGCCTCCTCTACGAGCAAGAGGCGCCAACGGGTGGCCAGCCACCTCGTAAGCTCCGCCCAGCAGGTGGCTGTGATCGCCGCGGCCCCCGCGGCGACGACCAGGGCCGCGACGGCGATCGTTCCTCGTGTGAACGGCATGAGCCTCAGGCTCGCGAGCCACCAGGCGACCCACGTCACGAGCAGGAGCCCGATCGGCCGCGCCAACCCGAAGCCGCGGTCGGAGAGCGTCTGAGCAGCCAGCCAGAGGTAGGGCAGACCGACGAATCCAACCAGGACAAGCGAAAGCGCCCACAAGGGCACCGAGAAGCGGTCGGCCACGCCGTCCAGCGCGAACATCCGGTGCCACGTGCCCTGAGCCGCGTACAGCGCCAGCTCGTGCTCATCGAGCATGAGTCTCGCGGAGCCGATCCGCGCGACGACGGTCGGCAGCACGACAGCGACGAGGACCAGCGTCGCGATCACCCACAGCCGCTTCGCGGCTGCGCGGGGCCGGCGCCGGGCCCAAACGACGGCACCGGTCACGGGCCTCAGGGCCGGCCTCACAGCGAAGCCCTGAGCACGCTGCCGCTGCGGACGTCGGGCACGTGTCGCACGGGCCGGAACATACCGCGCCCCCCGGAGCGACGACCAGCCCGCGCGCTATTCGATTCTCTCGCGCGATGCTAGGCTCGCCGCGTCACGAACCGAAAGGCGGGTCCCAATTCCGGACGGCACGCTCGCGATCGTCGTTCCCGTCTTCAACGAGGAGCGACGGCTGCCCCAGCTCCTCGACTCGCTCGCCGTCGAGGCGGGTCGCGTGCTCGCGCCGATCCGGCTGTGCCTCGAGGAAGTGATCGTGGTCGATAGCGCTTCGACCGACGGCACCTCGGCAATCCTCGACCAGCACCGGGCCCGCGAGAACCGTCTCCGTGTCATCCGCTTGACGACCAATCGCGGCAAGGGAGCCGCCGTCCGTGCGGGGTTCCTTGCGGCATCGAGTGAGTTCGCGCTCGTTACGGACGTTGATCTCTCGACCCCCCTCGACGATATCGCCCCACTGCTCTCGGAGCT
>Ga0070698_100004789_pt1 | contig 14854 bp, 11 predicted proteins | sample KBSK1502metaG_FD_65477 | JGI IMG/M metagenome (GOLD analysis project Ga0070698, IMG submission 65477) | Corn, switchgrass and miscanthus rhizosphere microbial communities from Kellogg Biological Station, Michigan, USA - KBS K1-50-2 metaG | ecosystem: Host-associated > Plants > Roots >...
GAGGCCGAGGCCTTCAACCGGCTGATCGGCATGGCGGCGCTGATCGATCAGCCGATCACGATCTTTCACGTCTCCACCGCGGAAGGTGCCAAGGCGATCCGCGATGCGCGCGGGCAGGGGCTGAAGGTGTTCGCGGAGACCTGCCCGCAATATCTGTTTCTCACCGCCGACGATTTGGACAAGCCTGGCATCGAAGGCGCCAAATGGATGTGCAGCCCGCCGCCGCGCCGCGCGTCCGACCAGGAGGCGCTGTGGCAGGCGCTGGCGCTCGGCGATCTCCAGACCGTCTCGTCCGACCACGCGCCCTATCGGTTCGACGAAACCGGCAAACTACGTGCCGGCCCCAATCCCAATTTCAAGCAGGTGGCGAACGGATTGCCGGGCCTGGAAGTCCGCTTGCCGCTGCTGTTCGACGCGATGGTGTCGAAGGGGCGGCTCGGGTTGGAAAAGTTCGTCGAACTGACAGCGACCGCGCCCGCAAAAATCTACAATCTGCATCCGCGCAAGGGCTCGATCGCCGTCGGCGCGGACGCGGATATCACGATCTGGGACCCGCAGCGCGAGGTCACGCTGAGCGACGCCATGATGCACGACCTCGCCGGCTACACGCCGTTCGCGGGCCGCAAACTGCGGGGCTGGCCGGTCACCGTGCTCTCGCGCGGGCGCATGATCGTCGCGGACGGCAAGCGTTCGGTCGAAGCTGGCTCGGGCCGCTTCCTGGCGCGCACGGGAGGTGAGGCGGCGAAACCGGCCGGCCGTTTGGTGGCGGATATGGATCCAGAACGGAATTTCGGTGCGAGGCTGCTGTGACCATCGGCCTGTCGCGATGAGGGTCCTTGTCTTCGGTGGCACCGGCTTCGTTGGGCTCAATATCGCCGCGGCGCTGCTGGCGCGCGGCCACGCGGTGACATTGTTCGACCGCGCGGGCTTGCCGCCTGGCGCGCAGAAGGTCTTCGCCGACCATGCGGATCGTCTGACTGCAATCCAGGGCGACGTCACTGACCGGCAGGCTGTCGATGACGTTATCGCCACGGGCTGCGAGACGATCGTTCTCGGAGCCGCCGTCACCGCCGGTCCGGACCGTGAAGCGGCCGATCCCGAGGCGATCCTTCGCGTCAACCTGCTCGCTCAGACGCCGATCCTGACAGCGGCACGGCGCAGTGGCGTCAGGCGCGTCATCAATCTATCGTCCGCCGCGGCGTACGGGGCGAGCGCATTCCGGAATAGGCTGCTGGATGAAGAGACGGCCTGCGATCCGGTTTCGCTCTATGCGATTACCAAATTCGCGTCCGAGAAGGTCGCGGCGCGTCTCGCCGCGCTCTGGCAATGCGAGATCATCAGCGTGCGGCTGAGCGCCGTGTTCGGACCCTGGGAGCGCGCAACCGGGGTGCGCGACACGCTAAGCCCACAGGCGCAGATGCTGGCCGCGTTGGAGCACAATCGCGAAGCGGTTCTGGAACGTCCGGGCGTCAGGGATTGGATCTATGCGCCTGACGTCGCGGACGCCGTGACGTTGCTGATCGAGGCAGCAAAACCGAAGCACCAGCTCTATAACATCTCGACCGGCGCGGAATGGCCGGCGCTGCAATGGGGCGAGGAGCTGGCCGCGCTGCATGCCGGCTTCATTTGCCGATTGGCCAAAGGCGGCGAAGTGCCAACGGTCGATCTGCATGGTCCTGCCGACCGCGCGCCGCTGTCGGTCGAACGGATGGCGCAGGAGTTCGGCTGGCGTGCGCGGTTCGGCTGCGCCGACTCGGCTGCCGATCTCAGCCGTTGGTGGACAGAACATCGAGGGGACACCTGACATGAGACTGCAAGGGCGGACTGCGATCGTGACCGGAGCGGCATCCGGAATCGGCCGGGCCAGCGCGGTGCTGTTCGCGAAAGAGGGCGCGTTCGTCGCACTGGTCGATCGCGATCGCTCAGGCTTGCAGGAGACATTGGCGGCGATCGAGGGCGCGAAGGATGAAGCATCGCTGCATGTCGGCGACGTCGGCGATGTCGATTTCGCGCCAACCGTGGTCGGCGAGGTCATAGCGCGGCGCGGCCGGCTTGATGTGCTGATGACCGCGGCCGGCCATTCCTGCGGCGGCTCGGTTGTCACGACCGATCCCGCCGATTGGGACGCGGTGTTCCGCACCAATGTTGGCGGTACCTGGCTTTGGGCGCGTGTTGCCGTGCCCGAGATGCAGCGGCAGGGCAAAGGCTCGATCATCACCTTCGCGTCGCAACTCGCAATCGCCGGCGGCAGGAACAACAGCGCCTATATCGCCGCCAAGGGAGCGATCGTCGGCCTCACCCGGACCATGGCGCTGGATTTCGCGATGGACGGCATCCGCGTCAATGCGATCGCGCCGGGCGCCATCGACACGCCGATGTTGCGTCGCAGCTTCGCGCGCCATGCCGATCCCGATCAGGTGCGTGAAGCGTCCCGCAGCCGCCATGCCATGAAGCGGTTTGGCAAGGCGGAGGACATCGCCGAGGCCGCGCTTTATCTCGCGAGCGATGCGTCGTCCTTTACGACGGGCACGGTGATGGTGGTGGATGGCGGATGGCTCGCGGCATGAGCAGCGCGCTGATCGCACTCGAAACCCAGGTCCGCGACGACATCGCCAAGATCGCGCATCCGGATGCCGAGTGGCTCGTGCCCAAGGTCGGACCGGACGACAAGCCGGCGCTCGACGTGCTGGTGGTGGGGGCCGGGCAATCGGGCATTGCCACGGCGTTTGGATTGATGCGTTCGCGCGTGACCAATGTCCTGGTGCTGGACAAATCGGAGGAAGGGCGGGAAGGTCCGTGGCTCAGCTTTGCCCGCATGCCGACGCTGCGCAGCCCGAAATTCTACACCGGACCCGATCTCGATATTCCGAGCCTCACCTACCAATCCTGGCACGAGGCGAAGTTCGGCGCGGATGATTGGCGCGATATCGGCCTGATCCCCCGCGAGCTTTGGGCGGACTATCTGCTCTGGTTCAGGCGTGTCGTCGATATTCCCGTGCGCAATGGCTGCGAGGTCGTCGAAATTGCACCCACGACGCGCGGCCTGCTCGCCGCCACCGTGCAGAGCGCCGCCGGCATCGAAATTCTCCATGCGCGCAAGATCGTGCTGGCGACGGGGCAGGAGGGCATGGGCGACTGGACGATTCCGGAGCCGTTGCGACATCTGCCGCCCTCGCTGTGCGTGCACGCGGCAGAGCCTGTCGATTTCGAACGCCTGCGCGGCAAGCAGGTTGCGGTGATCGGCGCCGGCGCCTCGGCCTTCGACAATGCCGCGACAGCGCTAGAGGCCGGCGCGTCGGCCGTGCATCTGTTCTGCCGCCGGGCGGAGATCCAGCTGATCCAGCCCTATCGCTGGCTCACATTCCGCGGTTTCTTAAGGCATTTCTGCGATCTGGACGATGCCTGGCGCTGGCGCTTCATGCGTACGGTCCTGGAGATGCGCGAAGGCTTTCCGCAAGCGACCTACGATCGTTGCGCGCGGCACGCCAATTTTCATCTCCACGAAGGCGCGCCGATCGAGGAAGCCAAGGAGACAGGGCACGGCGTCGATCTGTGGACGCCGCAGGGAAAGTTCGCCGCGGATTTCGTGATCTGCGGCACCGGCATCGACATGAATTTTACTGGGCGTCGCGAGCTGCGAAATTGCGCCGCCAACATCGCGACCTGGGCGGACCGCTACCAGCCGCCGATGGATGAGTTGAGCCCGCGCCTCGGCCGCTTTCCCTACCTCGCCGATGACTACGCGCTGAGCGAGCGCACCCCCGGCGAAACACCCTGGATCTCCGACATTCACGTCTTCGCCATCGCCTCCACCATGAGCTTCGGCGCTTCGGGCTCGTCGATCAACGCGATGACAACGGCTGTGCCGAAGCTCGTGCATGGCTTGACGCGCGGCCTGTTTCGCGCCGACATCGAGCGGCATTGGGCTTCGTTTCGGGCCTATGATGTACCGCAGGCGGTGGTCGCGCGGCCGACGCCAGCGATGGGCGAAAAGCGATGAAAAATCATCATCTGGACGGCGATCTGACCTGCGCGGATGGACGCCATCGGCACGTTGGTTGGCATATCGCTTGCTTCAGTTTTGGCGTTCTCACTCCGAAAATAAACCTGGCAACACGGGATCAGGACCGATGAGCGTAACAGTCACCAAGCGTCTGCTTTCAGTGGTCGCCTTTCTCGCGTTTTCCTTCGCCGCCGGATCGGCGCAGGCGCAGACGCGCACTGAGACGCTGCGCTACGTGACCGGCGCATCGGTCAACACGCTTGACCCGAACATTCCCGGCTCGACCCGCGAATCCTTTGCGGTGAGCCTCTGCACCTATGACCGTTTGGTGTCGTTCGGCCGCAAGCAGCTCAACGGCAAATGGGTGTTCGATCTCGATACGATCACCGGCGAGCTCGCGGAGTCCTACGACGTCAGCCCGGACGGGCTGAAGCTCACCTTCCACCTGCGCAAGGATGCCAGGTTTCAGGACGGCACGCCTGTCACCGCCGATGACGTGAAATGGTCGCTGGACCGCGCCGTCACGGCGCCGGTGCTCGGCAAGGCGCAGCTCCTCACCGGCTCGATGACGAGCGCCGATCAGTTCAAGGTGATCGATCCGTTGACGTTCGAGGTGACGCTGCCGAAACCGGACAAGCTTGCCTTGCCGAATCTCGCCACCGTCTATCCGATCATCATCAACTCCAAACTCGCCAAGGAGCATGCGACGGCCGAAGACCCCTGGGCGATGGCCTGGCTGAAGGAGCACACGGCCGGAAGTGGCGCCTACAAGCTCGAAACGTTCAAGCCGGGCGAGCAGGTGATCATCGCCCGCGACGAGAGCTGGAATCGCGGCTCGGCCAGCAAGCCCGCGTCCTTCAAGCGGGTCATCATCCAGTCCGTGCCGGAGCCCGCGACCCGCGCCAACCTGGTCGAGCGCGGCGACGCCGATCTCGTCATCGATCTGCAGGCGAGCGACATGCAGTCGCTCGAAGCCAAGGGCAAGCTGAAGGTGATCTCGACGCCGCAATACAATGCTGTCACCTTCGTTGCGATGAACAACCTGATCCCGCCCTTCGACAACATCAACGTACGCCGCGCCGTCGCCTATGCGCTGCCCTATGACGACATGTTCAAGGCGGCGCTGTTCGGCCGCGGTGCGCCGCTGTTCGGCGCGAGCTGGGCCGATGGCAAGCCGTCGAGCGGCGCGTATCCGATTCCGCAGCCGGTGAAGCTCGACCTCGATAAGGCCAAGGCGTATCTGAGGGAGGCCGGTCTCGCGGACGGCTTCTCAACGACGTTCAGCTTCAATGTCGGCCAGGCATCGACCGCCGAACCGATGGCCGCGCTGGTCAAGGAATCGCTCGCCAAGATCGGTATCAAGGTCGATATCCAGAAACTGCCGGATGCGCAGATGTCGACACAGATCAACGAGAAGAAGCTTCCGTTCTTCACCGAGGGCATCGTCGCCTGGCTGCCCTCGACCGACTATTTCTACCGCAATTTCTACACCGGCAATCAGCGCTGGAACTACTCATCGATCGACAATGCCGAATTGACGGCCGTGGCTCAGGAAGCGCGCTTCGAGCCCGACAAGGCCAAATATGAGGAGGACGGCAAGAAGCTCAACGCCATCCATTTCAGCGTGATGCCGCAGATCCCGCTCTGGCAGCCCAACCAGGATGCGGTGATGGCGCCCTCGGTCGAAGGCTACACTTACGAATTTCACCGCCAGGTCGATTATCGCGACCTCAGCCGCAAATAACAGGGCCGGTGTCATGGCGGCCTTTGGTGCAACCATGATACGGGCGGGCAGGCGCTTCCTGTCCTCGCTTCCGGCGCTGTTCGGCGTGCTCGTTTTCACCTTCCTGTTGATGCGGGTGCTGCCGGGCGATCCGGCGGTGTTCTTTGCCTCCGGGCCGAATGCCGGCAAGGAGGAGATCGAGGTCATCCGCAAGCAGATGGGGCTCAACAAGCCGGTGCCGGAGCAATTGATGCTCTATTTGTATGATGTCGGCCGCGGCAATCTCGGCCGGTCGATGATGACCGGGCAGCTGGTCACAACCGATCTTCGCGCGCGGCTGCCGGCTTCGCTGGAGCTCACTTTCACCGCGCTTCTAATCGCGCTGGTGTCGGCGGTGCCGCTCGGTGTGCTCGCGGCATTGCGGCCGGGCTCCGTCATCGATCATGGCGTGCGCTTGTTCTGCGCGCTCGGCGTCTGCGTGCCGACTTTCGTGTCGGGCCTGCTGCTGATCTATGTCTTCTATTACCTGCTCGGGCTGGCGCCTGATCCGACCGGCCGGGTCGATATCTTCACGACGCTGCCGCCATCGCGGACCGGCTTCCTGCTGATCGATTTCCTGCTCGCAGGCGACGTCGAAGGATGGTGGGCCGCCTTCAAGCAATTGATCCTCCCGGCGCTGAGCATGGCGCTGTTCGTGGTGGCGCCGCTGGCGCGCATCACGCGCGCCTCGATGCTGGTCTCGTTGGGCAGCGATTTCGTGCGCACCGCGCGGTCCGTCGGGCTGCCCTGGTGGCGGATCGTGGTGACTTATGCGTTGCGCAACGCCATCCTGCCGGTCATCACCATCGCCGGCATCGTGTTCTCGACCATGCTTGGCGCCAATGTCCTGGTGGAGAAGGTGTTCTCCTGGCCCGGCGTCGCCTCTTATGCACTCGATGCGCTGCTCACCTCCGACTATGCGCCGGTGCAGGGCTTTGTTCTGTTGATGGCGAGCGTGTTCGTGATCGTCAACCTGCTCGTGGATGTTCTCTACGGCATCGCCGATCCCAGGGTGACGATCTCATGACGAGCGCAACACTTCGCCATGCCGGCTGGATTCTGCGCGGTAATCCGCTCACGGCGGTTGCCGCCACGGGCGTGTTGCTGCTTGTGCTCGTCGCGATCTTCGGACCCTTGATCGTGCCGTACGATCCGATCGCCTCCGACGTGCCGCAGGCGCTGATGCCGCCAAGCGCCGCGCATCTCGCCGGCACGGATCAGCTCGGCCGCGACGTGTTCAGCCGCCTCATCGTCGCCGCGCGGCTCGATCTCGCCATCGCCGTCTCGGCGGTGGGCATCTCCTTTGCCATCGGCGCTGTCATCGGAGCGGCCTGCGGTTACGCCGGAGGCCGGCTCGATCGTGTCGTCGGCCGCTTCGTCGACGTGTTGATGGCGTTTCCGCTGTTCGTGCTGGCCATGGCGATGGTCGCGGCGCTCGGCAACCGGGTCGAGAACATCGTCATCGCGACCGCCATCATCAATCTGCCGTTTTACATCCGCTTTGCGCGGGCGGAGGTGAATGTGCGCCGCAATGTCGGTTGGGTCGAGGCGGCGCGCGCCTGCGGCGACAGCCATTTTTCGGTCGTGCTGCGCTTCCTCCTGCCGAACGTGCTGCCGGCCATGGCCGTGCAGGTATCGCTCAATCTCGGCTGGGCCATCCTCAACGCCGCTGGGCTCTCGTTCATCGGTCTCGGGGTCAAGCCGCCTACGCCGGAATGGGGCATCATGGTCGCAGATGGCGCGCGCTTCATTTCGACCGGCAAGTGGTGGCTGGTCGCATTCCCGGGCTTGGCGCTGATGCTGGCGGTGTTGTGCTTCAACCTGCTCGGCGACGGGATCCGCGACATTCTCGATCCCCGCATGCGAACATGACCCAGTCGCTGCTGGAGGTCGAAGACCTGCACGTCACTTTCTCGACGCGGCGCGGCCTGGTCGAGGCGGTGCGTGGGGTCACGCTGTCGCTTCGTGAAGGCGAGATGCTCGGCCTCGTCGGCGAGAGCGGCTCGGGCAAGTCCGTTACCGGCTTTGCGGTGACGCGGTTGCTCGATGCGGCCGGCCGGATCGCCGCAGGCAAGATTCTGTTTCGCGGGCAGGACATCACGAAAATATCCGGAAGCGAGTTTCGCAATCTGCACGGCGCGGCGATGGCGATGATCTTCCAGAACCCGCGCGCGGCGCTCAATCCGATCCGCGCCATCGGCGACCAGATCGCCGACGCCATCCTGGCCCATAAGCGAGTGTCGCGACATGAAGCGCGCGCCGAGGCGCTGCAGTTGCTGCGCGCGGTGCAAATCCGCGATCCCCAAAAGCGCATGTCCGCCTATCCGCATGAGCTTTCCGGCGGCATGTGCCAGCGCGTGATGATCGCGATGGCGATTTCCTGCAATCCGGCCCTTCTGATCGCGGACGAGCCGACCACCGGCCTCGACGTCACGACGCAAAAGGTGGTGATGGATCTGTTGACCGGCATCGCGGCCGAGCGCGGCATGGCGACGATCCTGATCACGCATGATCTCGGACTCGCCGCCCGCTACTGCCATCGGGTCGTGGTGATGGAGCAGGGCCGCCTGGTCGAGGAAGCGGAGCCCATGACCCTCTTCCGTGCTCCACAGCACGCCTACACCAGGCGTCTTGTTGCGGCGTCGCCAACGGCGAGTTCGCGCATCGCGGACCTCGTGACGGATGAAGAGAGGGAGCGGTACACCGCGGTGAACGTTGCGTCGAGGCCGCCGCTTGCGCCGGGGACGCCGCCGCTGCTCGAGGTGCACAAGCTCGCCAAGCGTTTCGATCAGGGATCTCCTGCGGTCGCAGACTTTTCCATGATGATCAATGCCGGCGAGAGCGTCGGGCTGGTCGGTGAATCCGGCTCCGGCAAGAGCACCACGTCGCGCATGATCTGTCGGTTGATCGACCCGAGCGAAGGGGAGATCGCGTTCGAGGGCCAGTCGATCGGGCATATCCCCGCACGCGACTTTCACCGCTCGCCGTTTCGCAAGGACATCCAGATCGTCTTTCAAGACCCGAACGACAGCCTCAATCCTCGCTTTACGGCATTCGACTGTATTGCCCATCCGCTGATGCGGCTTGGGGGCATGCGCGCGGGCGATGCCCTGCGGCAGCGGGTCGAGGAGTGCGCGGAGCGCGTGGGACTGCCGGCGGACCTGCTGCCGCGTTTTCCGCACCAGCTCTCCGGCGGCCAGAAGGCCCGTGTCGGCATCGCCCGCGCGATCGCATGTCGGCCGCGTCTGTTGGTGCTGGATGAGCCGACCGCGGCGCTCGACGTGTCGGTGCAGGCGGTGGTGCTGCAACTGCTCGATTGGCTGAGGCGCGAGGATAACCTAGCTTTCCTCTTCGTCAGCCACGATCTGAACGTCGTTCGCATGATGTGCGACCGGACCATCGTGCTGCGCAACGGCCAGATCATCGAGCAGGGCGAGAGCCGGGCACTGTTCGACAATCCGCAAACCGACTACACACGCGAGCTGGTCGACGCAGTGCCGAATATCGAGACCGGCGAGACGGAGCTTGCTGCAACCGCAACGTCCTTCACAGCTACATTCGGAGATTAAAATGCCTTTCGACTTGGTCCTGCGCGGCGGCCGGGTGATCGACCCGTCCCAGAAGCTTGACGCCGTGACCGATGTCGCCTTCGCCGACGGCAAGGTGGCGAAGGTTGGAAACGAGCTCAAGACCGATCCGGGAACGGATGTGCGCGACGTGTCGGGCACCATCGTCACCCCGGGCCTGATCGATCTGCACACGCATGTTTATTGGGGCGGCACCTCGCTCGGCATCGACGCTGAGGAATTCTGCCGAACCTCCGGGGTCACCACGGCGGTCGACACCGGCAGCGCCGGCCCGGGTAATTTCGCGGGCTTCCGCAAGCATGTGATCGAGCCGAGCCAAGTTCGCATTCTCGCCTATCTGCACGTCTCGCATGCCGGCATCTTCGGCTTCTCGCACCGGATCATGGTTGGCGAGAGCGAGGAGATCCGGCTGATGAATCCGATCGACGCCGTCACGGTGGCGGAGCGGAACCGCGACCTCATTGTCGGCATCAAGGTGCGGGTCGGCCAGCACTCCTCGGGCACCTCGGGCATCGTGCCGCTCGAGATCGCGCTTGAGGTCGCAGAGCAAGTTGGGATGCCGCTGATGGCGCATATCGACCATCCGCCGCCGAGCTATGAGGAGGTGGTTGCCCGCCTGCGTCCGGGCGACATTCTCACCCACGCCTTCCGGCCGTTTCCCAATTCGGCCGCCACCGCGCAGGGCACGGTGAAAAAGGTGGTGCTGCAGGCGCGCGAACGCGGCGTGCTGTTCGACATCGGCCACGGCAAGGGCTCGTTCGCCTTCAAGACCGCGCGGGCAATGCTCGCCAATGGCTTTTATCCCGACACCATCTCCTCGGATGTCCATGCCCTGTGCATCGACGGCCCGGCCTTTGATCAGGTGACGACCATGTCCAAGTTCCTGTGCATGGGCATGCCGCTTCCCGATGTGGTCGCGGCCTCGACGGTCAATGCGGCGATGGCGCTGCGCCGTCCCGAGCTCGGCAGCCTGAAGCCGGGCAGCGTCGGAGACGCCACCCTCATCTCGGTCAGGGAAGGCCAGTTCGACTATGTCGACGTCCTCGGCGAGCATCTGATCGGCGACCGCAAAATCGTCTCCGAAGGCGTTGTGATCGGCGGTCGCTGGTGGCATCCTAAGCCGTCGTCGAAATTCAGGCAGCTGGCCGGCTAGGCCGAGCCGTCGACTGGTGGCATCGATCGAGAAACGCTCGTTCTGATAAGACCTTAGCGGCCCGAGCGAGCGGGTCGCGCTGGCATACCATTTGCACGCAAACGGACGGACCGCCGTCGGTCCGACAGGCCTGTTTCACTTCATCTGGCGTCGAGCCCTCGGCTCATGAAGCGGGCGGGACCGCCGTTACAACACGCAGTATCGGGAGAGTTCGATGGATCGCAGGACTTTGTTGAAAGGATTGGCCGGGGCGGGCAGCCTGGCGGCGACCGGCGGCCTCTCGATGCCGGCGCTGGCCCAGGGCGCCTCGGCGCGCACCTTGCGCTTCGTGCCCCAGGCCAATCTTGCGAATTTCGATCCGATCTGGGGGACCCAGTATGTCGTGCGCAACGCCGCCGCGCTGGTGTGGGACACCCTCTACGGCATCGACGCAACGCTGCAGCCGCAACGTCAGATGGTGGAATCCGAGGAAGTCTCCGACGACGGCCTGGTCTGGACATTCAAGCTGCGGCCAGGGCTGAAATTCCACGACGGCGAGCCGGTGCGAAGCAAGGACGTGGTGGCGAGCTTGGCGCGCTGGTGCGCCCGCGATCCCATGGGGTTGATGATCAAGGCGCTGCAGAACGAACTGACCGCCGTCGACGACAAGACCTTCAAATGGGCGCTGAAGCAGCCGTTTTCGAAGCTGCTTTACGCGCTGGGCAAGAACAATACACCCGTCGCCTTCATCATGCCGGAGCGCATCGCGCAGACCGATCCGTTCAAGCAGATCACGGAATATGTGGGCTCCGGCCCCATGAAGTTCGCCAAGGCCGAGTGGGTGCCCGGCGCCAAGGCGGTGTTCGAGAAGTTCACCGATTACATGCCGCGGCAGGAGAAGGCATCCTGGCTCGCCGGCGGCAAGCAAATTCTGATCGACCGCGTGGAATGGGTAGTGATCCCCGATCCCGCCACGGCGGCGGCTGCGTTGCAGAATGGCGAGGTCGATTGGTGGGAGAGCCCGATCACCGATCTCGTGCCGACGATGAAGACAAACCGCAACATCAGCGTCGACATCGCCGATCCGCTCGGCAATGTGGGTTCGTTCCGCATGAACCATTTGTACCCGCCCTTCAAAATGTGAAGGCGCGGCGCGCCGTGCTCATGGCGCTGAGCCAGGAAGACTATATGCGCGCGCTGGTCGGCGACGATACCTCGCTCTGGAAGCCGCTGCCCGGTTTCTTCACGCCGGATACGCCACTCTACACCGAGGAGGGTGGCGAGATCCTGAAGGGCAAGCGCGATATCGCCGCGGCCAAGAAATTGTTGGCCGAGAGCGGTTATGCGGGTGAGCCGGTCATCTGCCTGGTGGCGCAGGACCAGCCGATCACCAAGGCGCAGGGCGACGTCACGGCGGATCTGTTGAAACAGATCGGCATGAATGTCGACTTCGTCGCGACCGATTGGGGCACTGTCGGCTCCCGCCGCGCGCTGAAGACCCCGCCGGGGCAGGGCGGCTGGAATATGTTCCACACCTGGCATGCCGGCGCGGACTGCATCAATCCCGCCGCTTACAACGCCATCCGCGCTAACGGCGACAAGGCTTGGTTTGGCTGGCCCGACATCCCGACCGTGGAGAAAGAAGTCACGGCGTGGTTCGAAGCCAAGACTCCCGAAGAGGAGAAGGCCGCAGCCAATCGCCTCAACAAGGCGGCGCTCGATGAGGTCGTCTATGCGCCGACGGGATTCTTCCTGGGCTACACGGCGTGGCGCAAGACCATCTCCGGTATCGCGAAGGGACCCCTGCCGTTCTTCTGGGGCGTGTCGAAAACCGCATGACCGCGCGGTGAAGCCACATGGTCTCGTATATCCTGCGGCGCATTCTCTCGACCATCCCCGTGATGGCGATCGTCGCGCTGTTCGTCTTCAGCCTGCTCTACATCGCGCCGGGCGATCCGGCGGTGGTGATCGCGGGCGACCAGGCGAGCCCCGCTGATGTCGAGCGGATTCGCCAGAGCCTCGGGCTGGACCGGCCGTTTCTGGTCCAGTTCGGGACCTGGGTCTGGAACATCCTGCACGGCGACCTCGGCACCTCGATCTTCACCAGCCTGTCGGTCTCGTCGATGATCGCGCAGCGCATCGAGCCGACGCTGTCGCTGATGATGATCACGCTCATCCTCACCATTCTGATCGCCGTGCCGCTCGGCGTGGTGGCGGCATGGAAGGCGGGAAGCTGGGTGGACCGCGCCATCATGACATTCGCCGTGTTCGGCTTCTCGCTTCCGGTCTTCGTGGTTGGATACGTGCTGGCCTATGTGTTCGCGCTGGAATTCCAATGGCTGCCCGTGCAGGGCTACACGCCGCTCTCCGAAGGCGTCTGGCCGTGGCTGCAGAACCTGATCCTTCCGTCCATCGCGCTCGGCTGCGTCTATGTCGCGCTGATCGCGCGCATCACCCGTGCGTCGATGCTCGAAGTGCTGCAGCAGGATTATGTCCGCACCGCTCGCGCCAAGGGACTAGGGCAGCGCGGCATCCTGTTCGTGCATGCGCTGAAAAATGCGGCCGTTCCGATCGTCACCGTGATCGGCATCGGCATCGCCTTGCTGATCGGCGGCGCCGTGGTGACTGAAAGCGTGTTCGCGATTCCAGGCCTTGGCCGGTTGACGATCGACGCTATCCTGCGCCGCGACTATCCGGTCATCCAGGGCATCGTCCTGCTGTTCAGCTTTCTTTATGTGCTGGTCAATCTGCTGGTCGACGTTGTCTACACACTAGTCGATCCGAGGATCCGCTATTGAGCATCTCCACCACCCGCACGATACCGGTGCCGCCGGGCCTCGTCATCGCGCCGCCATTGCCGGATCTGATGCTGCCAGTGAAAGTCCGGCGTGGCATCATCGGCTTTCTGCGCAACCATCCCACGGTTGCGATCGGCGGGGCGTTGCTGCTCTGCCTCGTCCTGATCGGGATCTTTGCGCCCTATCTCGGGACCGTCGACCCGACCGCGATTGCGCCCGCCAAGCGCACGCGACCGCCATCCGCGCTCTATTGGTTCGGCACCGACCAGCTCGGCCGCGACATCTATTCGCGCGTGCTCTACGGGACACGGGTCTCGCTCACCGTCGGCCTGTCGGTGGCGTTCTTCGCCACGCTCGCCGGTCTCGCCATCGGCCTCGTCTCGGGTTTCCTGCGCTGGGCGGACGGCATCGTCATGCGATTCATGGACGGGCTGATGTCGATCCCGCCGATCCTGCTCGCGATTGCGCTGATGGCGTTGACGCGCGGCAGCGTCGGCAACGTCATTCTCGCCATCACCGTCGCCGAAATCCCGCGCGTGTCGCGGCTCGTGCGCAGCGTCGTGCTGTCGCTGCGCGAGCAGCCCTATGTCGACGCAGCCGTCGCCTCCGGCACGCGCGCGCCGATGATCATCCTGCGCCACATCCTGCCTAACACGCTGGCGCCGATGCTGGTGCAGGCCACCTATATTTGCGCCAGCGCCATGATCGTGGAGTCGATCCTCTCCTTCATCGGCGCCGGCACGCCGCCCACCATTCCGTCCTGGGGCAATATCATGGCCGAGGGCAGGGCGCTGTGGCAGGTCAAGCCCTACATCGTGTTCTTTCCAGCCGCGTTCCTGTCTGTGACCGTGCTCGCCGTTAACCTGCTCGGCGACGGCCTGCGGGACGCGCTCGATCCGCGCATGGCGAAAAGCCTTTAGAGCAAAGTGCAGAAGAGACAGGATTTGGTTTCACGTCGGTGAACCAGTTTCCAGAAGTAAGGTTCTGATCCGATGGCGTTGCTCGAAGTCGAGAATCTGCAGACCCATTTTCGCACGCCCGACGGGATCAACCGCGCCGTCGACGGCGTCTCCTTCCATGTCGATCAGGGCGAGACGCTGGCGATCGTCGGCGAATCCGGCTGCGGCAAGTCGGTCACCTCGATGTCGCTGATGCGGCTGATCCCCGAGCCTCCGGGCAAGATCGCCGGCTCTGTCCGTTTCCAGGGGAAGGATCTCCTCAAACTCTCCGAGCGCGAGATGCGCGCCATCCGCGGCAACGACATCTCGATGATCTTCCAGGAGCCGATGACGAGTCTCAATCCGGTGCTGACCGTCGGCCGCCAAATCGGCGAGACGCTGCGGATTCACCAGGGATTGGACAAGCAGGCCGCGGAGGCACGTGCCGTCGAGATGCTGACTTTGGTTGGCATTCCGGAGCCCGTGCGGCGCGTGCGCGAATATCCGCATCAGCTCTCCGGCGGCATGCGCCAGCGCGTGATGATCGCCATGGCGCTGGCGTGCAATCCAAAACTCCTGATCGCCGACGAGCCGACCACGGCGCTGGACGTCACGATCCAGGCGCAGATCCTGC
>Ga0070698_100004791_pt1 | contig 14853 bp, 16 predicted proteins | sample KBSK1502metaG_FD_65477 | JGI IMG/M metagenome (GOLD analysis project Ga0070698, IMG submission 65477) | Corn, switchgrass and miscanthus rhizosphere microbial communities from Kellogg Biological Station, Michigan, USA - KBS K1-50-2 metaG | ecosystem: Host-associated > Plants > Roots >...
GCTAATAGTAAACAACACTAATTATTTTTCATTAATTCGAATAAATCATTAACCCTGGTTGATTCAGAACTCGGTATCTAGCAGGAGCCCAAAGTTCTGTCCGGTAATAACGTAATGCGTTATACCAAATAAGCGATTTAATTAAATGAAAATTAGTACAATTTCGAATATCGGCTTCCAAATATCGAACTTAAAAATAAGGAAATAGAATTAATTTAATTAGATTACTATTTGCTGTACAAAAAAATCTAAATATTAGATATTGAATAATATAAGTATGCAGTCTTCATCTCGTACCATCATACATAGGCCGTCTGGCATGACTGCGGGTCTCACGGCAGCGTGGGCCATATTCGGATTATTTCTAGCAATAGATTCAGAGCTCGGCTTAGCGCCCGGAACTCTTTACAAAATGGTTGGACTGGCATTTGGAATTCAATCACCGTACGCTGTATACATTGGATTTACACTGTTTATGATAACGGCGGTAATCATAGGGATAATCTATAGTACAATTTCCAAACATGTTAAGATCTTTTACATCAATTCGTTGGTAAAAGGATTGGGTACTGGTATTCTCGCCGGAGTAATTGTGTGGCTAGTCCTCTTCCTTCCGATTAACTTTGCTGTTATGCAACCAACTCTTCAGAATATATTAAGCACATCACCTCCGACATCAGAAGATTATCTGTTCGCAAAACAACTTCTTACACTTTCAGACACAATGTTATTTGGTTCGTTAGCATTACACATAGTGTTCGGTGGTGTAATGGGATTTTGTGCGAGGCTAGCTGTAGCAAATGCCTCTGTAATTCATGACTAAGTATTGGTCTACCAAGCAACATACCAACAAATCGTTCTACCTTTGTATAACTACAAATATTATCTATAAAATTTTAATGTGATATTTTAGGAGGTATGCATTACAAAACCATTAAATATTTTCTTTAAATATTATCATTAATATTAGGATTAATGCTATAAGTGACTACTGGTTGGCCAATAATAATAATAATTCCAATGAAATCATAATTCCATCTGTAGACGAATTACTAAATCGAGCTTTTGAAGAACTGAGAATCAGTGAAATCAAGATAAGGAAAGATGCCTTAGGAATTATGAAAAAGGTCTTTGATAATACCGCCAATCCTACTGATCTTTGGCTTGATATCATGAAGGCTATAGTAATGTCTTGTGAAACTAACTATCACTCATTTTCTAAATCAGAACTTTGCGATTTTTTGACAATTGGGGCTAAGGGATTGGATTTCAGTAAAGGGGGCCAAATTTCAAACGCGGGTGGTCAACCGCCCACTAGATTGATAGATGATGCAATCTTAAGCATCTACAGAGATATAATGGAAAATTATGACAACTCAAACGAAACACTGAAATCTAATTATCCGAAGCTAGTACTCAATATCGCATCGATTGTCCATAAGGGCACTGATCTTAATGGAGAAAGAGTTGGCGTTTACGGTCTCGAAAGATATTATCAAAGAAATAAGTCTTCCGCGGTAGATAAGATTCTGAGTTTACCGGTGATATTAGACAATCAATCTCATTCTATTACCAAAGAGGATGATAGTGTACCTGAAAAGGAACGAACAGAAATTATTCACAAATCAAAATCAGAAAGTCATACAAAAGCTCATAGAAAGGAGATGACGAACAGCCTCAGCGTTTTGACTCAAAGGAAGAAAAAAGAATTAGACGAATTACTGATGAAAATACCTGATCAAGACTATAAGAAGATTGCAGATCTGTGTATAAATTATAGTAAATTGCAGAAATATTCTAAATTAGTAGGAACAAAGGAATTTAGTCCGGAAATAGAAAGAGAATTAGGAAGAAAGCTAACAGACAGGCAACTTCAACATGCAACAATCTCAATCAGGAAGGTGAAGATCTATATTGAAAATGTTCTTGATGGTAAATTCTTACCTCATGGATCACACGGCATAAACCATGTTAAGCACAATCTTGAATACGGATATCAACTCATGGGTCTAATTAAATACAGGAGAAGAAAACATGAACCCACGTAGTAAGTAGGATCACTTTCAACGTATTAATATGTTCTGTAAATTAGTAAGATTTAACATAAATTGATTGAATCCAAATCTAGATGAAAAGAAGAATTATGGAAGAAACAGGATTCACATTTAAGAAGTATTAGTCCGATCTTGTGACGCAGCCGGCTGGATCATCTGTTTTCTCGCCATAAACAACAATAAAAGACCAAACATTATTAGAATGATAGCAAGGCCTTGTGCTCCGCCATGAGGGATTGCAATGAAATAAACAATAGAAAAAACGATACATGCAAATCCCTGTAAAGTGTATTTCAACGTGTCGCATATCTTTCCCTTCTTCCCCAGTAGTCCTATACCAAAAAAAACCGCAGTAGGATAGATAGTCAATAGAACGAACTGGTCTATGTCTATTCCATTATGAGGCAAGATTACTTATGTCAGGATTATATGTACGGAATAATATCTAGATTTCCATTCATTTCGCTGGTACATCATCCTGAATTTCTGTTGCAGTTCCAGTTTCAAGAAGCGACCTAGCATTTTCAAAAGGCAAGATAGCAACGTCTTCCTCCACAAATGGCCCGTACCTAGTCATGTCCACTCCCATAAACTGCTCAACGGGCTTGAGAAATCTAACTATTATTTTCTTTGAATGTACTAGTTTTGAGATAGTTTTCAGCATTTTCTCACGCCCCTGCGAAGATCCCAGCAAAATAGACTCTTTCCTTCTAAAAGCATCTAAATTTCCTTCCAAAATGTACTTTTCCTCTTCAGTCAATTTGGAATATTCTTCAGTTGCGAGAGCGTGTGGTAATAGAGTACCTTCATTGACTTTATAATATGCTAGTTTTTGACATCTTATTTCAATTAGTAATTTAGTCGCTAGTGCAATCAATCGAATCAATTCATCTCTTATCTTTGATTCTATGCTCTCGTAGCTTCGTAGCGACTCTATCCTTATGAATTTGGCAATTGTCTTATATGTATCCAGGGGTATCTGCTGCAAAGGTGGGATTTGAACCTCCTTCACAAGGAGATCTGTCACAAAAGTCAAATCCATTGTCTCTGACTCTCTGTTGCTATCCATGTTCTTGCTCTCTTCTGATCTTTCCACTAGTTATCGACTCGTTTATTGTATAGACTGAAACTTAATACTGTTAAGCTTTATAAGATATTACTTTTTTATCAGCTATTCTACTAATCTCTTCTGTATGCGAGGAATTTATTTTAAGACTTAATTATAGGACAATGATAAAGAAAGAAGATTCCAGTTGCCTTATAGAGTTGTTGATGGAAGAATCGAATCTTTATCTTACACAAATCAAGAAGTATTACAGAGACTTGAAGGCGATGGAATAAAATTCCTAGATCTACAATTTACTGGTCTATTCGGAAGATTTCATCATACCACCATAGCCTCGAATATGTTTAGAAAGGAGGATTTTGAAGATGGATTACCTAAACTTGATGGGTCTTCGATTAAGGGTTTCACCGAAATCCATGAATCAGACTTAATAATTCGTCCAGACTCCTCTACGTATGCTATTGTTCCATGGATACGGGAATATCCCACAGCGAGACTGATATGTGACATTTTAAGTGGAGGAAAGACAAGAGGACCATATCCAAAGGATCCGCGGGGTATTGCAAAAAAAGCCGAAAATTATGTAAAAGAACAAGGCTATGATATTTCTTATTGGGGTCCTGAAGTAGAGTTTTTTGTATTTGATAAACTTGCTGTTGATACATTAACTCCGTCACACGGTCAAAGTTATGAAATAACATCAAGAGAAGCTCCTTGGTCAACTGATAACGTTGGGTATGCCTTAAGATTGAAGGAAGGCTATCTACCTAGCGCACCAGGTGATACACTGATGCAATATCGCAATGAATGCGTGGATGTTTTAAGTAGCAAATTCGGTATAATTTGTGATGCACATCATCACGAAGTTGCAACTGCTGGCCAGTGCGAGATCGATATTCGATACGATAGCTTAGTTAACGCAGCAGATTCTGTACAAAGTTACAAATACATCGTCAAGAACATAGCGAAAGAACATAATATGATAGCAACAATGATGCCAAAACCAATTTCCTTGGATAATGGCTCAGGAATGCATGTAAACGTGAGCTTGTGGAATGGAGGACGTAATCTGTTCTATGACGCATCAGATGAGTATGCTGAAATGTCTGAGAATGCCCGCTACTTTGGTGGTGGAATTATAGATCATGCAAAAGCCTTAGCAGCAATAGTGGCTCCAACTACGAATTCATACAGAAGGTTAGTTCCTGGATATGAAGCCCCCGTTTACATTGCATGGAGTACGGGAAATAGGTCTGCCATAATAAGAATTCCTGCTCATTATAAAGGGAAAAAGTTTGCAAACATGAAGCGGATTGAATTCAGAGCTCCCGATCCATCGTGTAATCCTTATCTAGCCTTTTCGGCTATCGTAGCGGCAGGACTTGATGGAATAAAGAAGAAAAAATCCATAGGTGATCCGGTTGATGCGGATATCTTCAAGATGACAGAATACAGGAGGCAAGAGCTCGGCATTCAGCAGCTTCCTGCAAGTTTAAGAGAAGCATGTCAAGAATTACAGAACGATTCAATTTTTCTGGAACCAATATTTGGTAAGGAAGTGATCACCAGTATTGTTGAGCATGCAAAGAATGAGCATATGGAACTGGCCATAAGACCACATCCACATGAATTTGCAATGTACGCTGATGTATGATGAGTAATACAGGAACATAATCAGATTACTGGGCTATGTATGATTGTGAGTATGAAAAATAGAGTATGAAAAATAGGTTAGATTAGAATGCAAACGGTAAGAAAAAATTGATCACGGGCTGTCAAATACTTCGTAAGTTAGTTTCAACAATTTGTTAATACCCTGTTACCTTTTATCTCTTGAATGGAATGGACTCAAGAATCATCATCTCAAATAGCATGGAGGGGATGGGATTTGAACCCATGACCACCTGCGTGTAAGGCAGGTATCCTAACCAGGCTAGACAACCCCTCCATTCCGCCTGACGTCACATCCAACATATCGATATTAATAGGTTTTTTGATTCGAAAATGAGTGTTTCCAAAGAAAGTAATTACATCGACTCATGCTTGGTTTAGCTGCCGTGGATAATCTTCGTTCAAACTTTTATTAGACCCGTAAGACAAAACCAGTATTGATGTCATTTAATGTAGATGCCTTGGGCGGATTGGCAGAAAAGTTAAAACAATTGGTCAACGAAACTCAAGAGCATTATGAGGCATTGGTCGAGGATAGTGAACTCTACAAAAAAGGAAAGATTAGTGAAAGGGAATTCTTTGGCAAGATAGGCGATTACCTTATTTCATCATCTGCATTAAATTTCTTAGCGGTAAGAGTCATTCTGGAATTGAAATCAGCGATGGCAAAAGGCTCATCAATTCAAAGTCCTACTGGTGCTAGTGGTGCTACTGCTTCGTCCTCATACGCTCCATCTGGGTCCGGCAGTGGTTTTGGTATTGCAGGATTTATAGGCGGTGAGGGTAAGTCTTCACCAGCCGACCAGTATATTATGCCCGAAACTGAACAAAGTGCACCCACATTCAAACCCGTAGATATAACGATCAAACGGGATCGGACAAACCAAGAGAATAACAACACTCGAACAAAGAATTGCACGACATGTGGAGCTCAAATCCCAAATAAATCAAAGTTTTGCAATAAATGTGGAAATACGCAATAATTAAAACTGCGGACTACATATAACCACTTGATGAAGATCTTTAATGGAAGAGCTGCTACAGAAGAATACATGTCAACTCACTCTCTCACGTTTTCTACCCCTGAGATGACGTTGAAGAAATTTGCGCTTTGGTTAGGTGACCAAGTCACCCTGAAAGGAAATAATGATCAGGTTCCACGATTGATGGTATTTCTTAAGGAATTGAATGATGATAAATCTGACAAGACTGAATTTATGCCCGATATCGATGATTCGTTTAAACCTAGCGGCGCAGTGACAGAAATGTATGGTAAGGGATTACAGAATACTCCTAATGCTTTACCAGCTGTACAACCGGAAACCATTTCCAAATCATGTATCCAATGCACCCATCTCCTGAAAATAGACTCCAGATTTTGTCCTAAATGTGGATCAAAACAGACACCGTAAACTGATTATTCTTTCTGGCCCTTTGATTCTGAAATAAGCATAAAACACTCGTTACAAATCGTGGATGAAAATATAAAGTTTATAGAATGGAACTTGACCATTCCGCAAGAGGTACAAGTACGCATACTCTTTTAGACGTCGCGATATTATTAAGATTAATTGATTTTATGGACCGCCAGGTCCTGATCTGTCACCACCAACTGTATATTCTTGCATTCCTTTGAAGATTCTATTAATCCGCTTTTGAACCATATGCTTTTAATCAAAAGTTGTTAGTCCTCTAGCATTACAATTTACATTTATTTATTATAAAAGACGCCCATAAAAAAAGGTCTGTGAAATACTTTAAATTGAAGAAATTAAGTTTTTGCTCATTAGTGTCAGGGGATCCAGATGTTCAAATCAAACGTAGCTTTGGATGCCTCTTTATTGCTATTGCAATCGCTATAATATTCGCTGCTGTCTTTAGTCAAGTTTTATCATTGGATAAAGTGCCATACTATTACTATCCACCTCTTTGGCTAGCCAGTTTTGGTGCAAGCTTGGGAATAACTCTCTACAAGAGGAGGAAGATGCTAGCAGCAGTGAGAACAAGAATGAAAAAGAGTCTAGGCTGGCCTCTTCATATCAAAATTATAAATGGTCTATCTTGGGCTGGACCATTCGCTGCCATCTCAGTCTTTCATCAACTCTATCCTTATTTGATTCTCTTGGGAATAGGACTGGGGAATATGTCAACATATTTCTTAATCAAGACATATAACAGAAACAGTAACAAGGAACAGCTCATAGTCGGGTTAATCGCTATCTGCAGCATTCCCATTTCAATAATTCTCGACAATACTATTTTTTCGGCAAGTTATGAGCTTGCACTACTTTTCTCTAGGTTCTTAATAGCGATATCGTACGGCATGGGAGGTGTTTATGCTTTAATTGCAAAAGACTAAAAATGAAATTGCGATCTGTATTATGAGTGGAGGACCAGATTCTCTCTGCGTTGCAGCGTACCTTAAGAATTGCAAGAACTATGAAATTAAGACTCTGGCATTCTCTTATGGACAAAGAGCAATGCGTGAAATTAGGATAGCAGAAAAATTTTCAAAAATGCTGAATGCGGAAGAACATCAAACTATAAACATGAATTTTATGAAGAAGCTGTATGGAGATTCTAACGCCCTAACAAATGAAAACACACGGCTAGCAGAAAATTTCAATTATAATATCGTTGTTCCTATAAGAAACGCAATTTTTATCACAATAGCAGCAGCATGGGCTATTAGCTGTAATGCAAGATTGATAGCCTATGGTGCACATTCTGAGGACATGCACTATCCAGACTGCAGACCAGAATTTATTAAGTCAATTGCGAAATCTTTGAATCTTGCTGAAGAAGACAGGATCAAGTTAGGGCTAAAGGAAAAAATCTCTATTTGGTCTCCCTCATTGGTGGGAATGAGTAAATCCCAGCTGCTAAAAACGGGTTATGAAATACTGGGCGATCTAGTCTTTAAATCATGGAGTTGTTATTCTAATGGCTTAAAAATTCGCGGAAAAGGAATAGTTCATTGTGGTAAATGCGAATCGTGTATAAATAGGAAAACTGCATTCAGCAATGCAGGTATAAAGGATAAAACATTTTATGCAAATAACAGAAAATAGGGTAAGAATTAGTGAAATATTTACTAGTATAGAAGGGGAGGGCATCTTTGTTGGAACAAAGACGATGTTTGTCCGACTCGCCGGCTGTCATTTAAAGTGCCGCTGGTGTGATACTGGCTACGCCCTGCCCTTCAATAGTGGAAAGGAATACTCTATAGAAGAGGCCAAAGAGTTGATAGATAGCCAGATACAACCTTTTACATACAAGGTTAACTTTACGGGCGGGGAACCATTACTTCAGTACGAAGCCCTTATACCTATTGCTGACTTTGTCAAGAATAGAAAAGGATTAAAAACATATATCGAATCATCATGCTTTGATTCTTTCCGATTTTCAAAAGTACTTGAATATTTCGATATTTGCAAGATCGAGTTTAAGACTCCAGACTCAGGCGTGACAGAAGAGATTAGTTATCAGGAATTGTTACTCAACGAGTTTAAATGCTTAGAATTAGCAAAAGAACACAATAAAACTACTTATATAAAGGTGGTCATCACTAATTCAACGGAAATCGCTATCTTCAAAGTCTTGGTCAATAATATTTTTGCCAAAATCGAACCCTCGAATATATCTGGATTTGTGATTCAACCCAGTTATGGTATAGATGAACCCAAATTGGAAAAATTATTGAATTTCTATGATATCGTGTATCCTTTATATCCCGAGGTAAGAATTATACCTCAGCTACATAAACAAATAGGTGCTAGATAGGCAAATCATAGATAGATATGAAAGAAGATGGATAAAACATCGATTAGAAAGAAAAAAATTGAAAAATTAATCAGACAGGTATTAATAGAATTAGGTGAAAATCCTGATCGGGAGGGGTTGATTGGAACCCCGCGACGTATAGCAGAGATGTATGAAGAGATCTTCTCAGGCTATCATATGAATTCTGAATTGGACATCAGCTTCAATGAGGAAACAGATTCTATTATAGCTAGAGATATACAATTTTACAGTATGTGCGAGCATCACATGCTACCATTCTTTGGTAAGATCCACATCGCGTACATCCCTTCTGGTAAGGTTTTTGGTATTTCAAAGCTAGTACGTTTGGTAGAAAAATATTCTCGAAGACTTCAGATCCAGGAGAGATTGACTAAAGAAATTGCAGACGAAATAATGAAAATGGATGTTAAAGGAGTTATGGTTGTGGCTGAGGGAGAGCATCTTTGTATGAAAATGCGTGGAGTTAGGAATAATGGCATAATAACGACAGTTGCGAACAGGGGGATAGTTGTCCAGAATGAAGCGCGGGAGCATCTACTGGCCTTGATTTATAACTCTAAATCACAAACTCGTGGAATATAATTTAATCAATACCGCTGTAAATCTTTAACTGTAACAAATCATTGTTCTGAATATCTAATTTGGCTCGGATTCTGGCGACTCCAGGTCTCTCCGAGTATGGAACACATGACTAACTTGAATTAATGTTTATAATAGGACGTATTAAAATTACCATATTTTGGTACTATTTACGTGGCTTACATGTGTATTTTCTAAGATAGTAATTTCATGATAAGGCTTATAAAAAAGGAATATTCCTATAGGTAAGAAGAATGGCTAGTACCATATTCAGACTACAGTCACATAAATTTAGTTCTGATAATATACAAACGACACTAGTTTGTTCTAAATGTGACGAGGTTTTCTCCAAGGAATTTCCATTGGACCTGGAAGGTCAAACAATTGAATTCAAGTGTCCTGTCTGTGGTGCTCCAGGTGAAACAGATCTACCCTACAAAAGCGCAGAGGAGAGGGAAGAATTTGAGGAGGACTTTGAAGAGGTCGAAGAGGAAGAAGGCGGAGAAGAATTTGAAGAAGAATACTGATCAAATTCATTGAGAAATTTTTTCTCTCTTAATGCAAGGACTATGGCTAGTCGGAGAATCTGTGTTAAAATCGCCTCTTATACAGATTAAATAAGTCTTGAATATTGTGTGGGTTCGTGGTTTAGCTAGGCGAAATAGTTAATTTGATTTTGAACCTAGTTTCCCAAGTTGTGCAAGAAGTGCTGCTAATTGAATTTCTGGATGAGCTCCAGTTGTTAACCTGTGGTCATACTCCGCCATTAATGCAGCAAACTCTTCAGGATGACTCAGCTTCATAGAGTACCCTATCTGGTTGGCGTATTTTAAGAAATCAAATTCGGACATCCCGTATACCATCGTAAGTTCAAGTAATTTTATTCTCGCTTCGTTAAATTTCCCCGCAATTGCTAATTTAATAACGTCTGCTACTTTCGCTTTCCCAGAAAGACCTAATGAGGTTTGCACTGTATTCGTAGAAACAGACCCCATTACGGCGGCACCCTGAAGAACATTGATCGAGTGACGCATATCGCCCTGTGTCGATTCTAAAATACTAGCGATAGCCTTCTCTTCGTATTTTACTCCCTCTTTCTTGCATAACAGCTTTAGATACTCTTCTACGTCTTCCGCTGTGATTCTTTTGAAACGGTATACGACACACCGGCTCTGAATCGGATCTATTATCTGAGAGAGATAATTGCAAATTATGATGAATCGGGTGGTTTTAGAGCTATCTTCTATGATTCTTCGTAAGGCTGTTTGAGCCTCGGAGGTCATTTCATCGGCCTCGTCCAGTATTATTAGTCTAAATAGCTTGTCATTTTTATTGCCTAAGTCCAGCTTAATAACCCCCGCAAATTCCTTTACTCTTTCTCTCACCATTTTTATACCTCTCTCATCGGAAGCATTGAGTTCTAGCGTATCCTCTCTCCAATTTTCACCAAGTAACTCTCTTGCTAAACATAAACCCGTGGTAGTTTTGCCAACTCCGGCTGGACCAGCAAATAACAAATGTGGCATCTCTTTAGGTTTTTTCGCCAAATTCTTCAGGCTATTGATTATCTCTTTTTGATTGACAATATCATCTAATTTCTTGGGTCGATACTTTTCTACCCACATCAAGTTTGACAAATTCTGACTCTCGGACGTCATAAGACAAATGATATTCTTAATCACAATATATATTCAGTTCTCAATGTACCTTTTCTGATTCACAAACAAGAAAATTGCGTGAGTTTTGAAAATGTACGGAATTATTATGGAAAATATTTAGAAGGCACCTTGGCGTATTCATGTATACTTGAAGCTTAAAAATAATTGTCCTGCCAAAAGATATAACAGATTACAAAGCTTTATACCTCAAGATGGTAACCGATAGACTTACCTCGAGTATATTTGAGGATATTCATTCTATCTACGATCTTGCTTACCTAATGGAAGAAGTGAGAATAATGTACAAACGGGATGTAAAAGTATCAATTGACAACATACAAATAGATGCTAAAGAGGGAGACATCTCATCTATACGACGATGGATAGCTAAAATATTGTCTCAGCATAAGCTAGTTGAAATACAGGACAGCGAGATATCAAGTTATGTTTCACGTGCTCTTAATCGGGAAAGGATAGCAAGGCCACATGACTTGTCTAAAATAGACATTGATTTTTACGTAAGAGTAGATGATTATCTCAGTGGTTTGAAAGAAAGGGATAGAGAAAATCTTATGATCTCACTTAATTCATTTGTCGCAGCCAGACTAGAGAAAATAGTTAAACTTGCAGCTGCTTCTCCACTCGCTGCGGAAATGGAAGAAAAATTATCGGCCGAAGAAAGCCTCTTATACGCCCTAGTCCATGATTCTACCAGTTTATTTAAACAACAAGTGCTAAGGAAAAATGGCTGAACAACAAACTACCGCCGCCCTATCTAATCAGCTTGAATTATTTCTGAGAGGGTTCAAAGATAAAGATGATAATTACAAATATTTTGATCGTATTAATCACATGATGGCCTCAAATTCTACCTCCCTTATTGCAGATTATATTGATCTCGATGTTGCAAATCCCGAGATTGCAAAGCTAATAACTTACAGACCCGATGAGACGCTGGAAGCATTCAATGAAGCAGTAGTTTCTATTCTTAGAGAAATTCATTTTGATTATGCAGAAGAAATTAAGGAGAAAATAAAGGTTAGGATTGGAAATTACACGGTTCAGAAGGGTCTTAGAGACATAAATGCCGAAGTAATAGATAAGCTGATTGGAGTCTCTGGCATGGTGGTAAGATCTTCCGAAGTCAAGCCACTTGCAAAAAAGATTGGATATCGCTGTCTAAATTGCGATGCAATCAACGAGGCACAGCTTAAGGGACTTTCGTTGAGAAAACCTACCAAATGTATAAACTGTTCGGAAAAAGAGCTTGAAATGGATCCTGAAAATAGTATATTTACTGATTTTCAGCTTGTTAGACTTCAAGAATTACCCGAGGATCTGCCAGCAGGTCAACTCCCTCATTATGTAGAAGTTACAGTTATGGATGATCTTGTTGATCGCTGTCGTCCTGGCGATAGGGTATTGTTGACCGGTATTGTAAGAATCGAACATGAGCAGATTGCTCCACAAGCAAAAACGAATTTGTTCAGGTTGCGCATGGAAGGAAATAATATAGAATACCTAGGTGGTCTTGCTGGAACTAAAGACACAAGAACTCTTGAAAGAATGGCCATTAGTGGTGAAGATGAAAAACAGATCTTTGCTATCGCAGGCAAACCTGATGCCTACGATAAATTAATTGCGTCATTTGCTCCACATATCTATGGACATGAAATAATAAAGGAAGCCATACTATTACTGATAGTCGGTTCAGTCACTAAGAAACTGGATGACGGCTCGACCCGTAGAGGAGATATTAACATCTTCCTTGTAGGAGACCCAGGTACAGCAAAATCTGAGATGCTAAAATACGCGGCGAAGATAGCCCCTAGAGGTCTTTATACCTCTGGGAGGGGAACAACAGCTGCAGGTCTTACCGCAGCCGTAATACGTGATAAGTCTGGTATAATGATGCTTGAAGCCGGTGCAGTAGTTTTGGGAGATCAAGGTTTGGTATGCATTGACGAATTTGACAAAATAAAACCAGAAGATAGATCATCATTGCATGAGGTAATGGAACAGCAAACGTGTTCTGTTGCTAAAGGTGGTATAGTAGCTACATTGAATGCAAGAACCTCAATATTATCAGCTGCTAATCCAATGTATGGAAAGTATGATGTGTTTAAGAATATTACTGAAAATGTGAATCTGCCTATACCACTACTAACAAGGTTTGACCTAATATACGTAATTAGAGATACACCCGAAAGAGAAAAAGATAGTCGTATTGCTGGTCACATCCTTGAAATTCATAGAGATGTGGAACATGCTGCACAACCAGCAATTGAAATGGACTTATTTAGAAAATATCTCGCTTATGCCAAACAGATTGAACCGAAATTGACCATCGAAGTGATCAATGCATTAAGAGACTACTATATGAAGATGAGAAACGTCGACTCTGAAGGAATGATAACTGTTACTCCTCGTCAGTTGGAAGGACTGATAAGGCTAGCAACGGCAAGGGCAAGATTATTACTTCAAGATAACGTTAAAATTGAGGATGCCGAACGGGCTATATATTTAGTTCAACGAATGTTGGAAACAGCCGGAGTAGACGTAAATACGGGAAAAGTCGACCTTGGCGTATTACATGGAAAGCCTCATAGTGAAATCTCAAAGCTCAAGCTGTTCATGGAAGTATTCAACGGCATTTCCGGTCAAGACAAGAATGACGTTGAAGAGAAGAACTTCATTAACGAACTCGTCAAAACTGGTAAGTTTTCTGAAGATGAGGCAAGGACATACATTAAGAAAGCTATGCAGAACGGCCAAATATATGAAAGAAGATCCGGATTCTATGCTAAGGCATAGAAGAGATCTGTTGACAATACTCACATTTTTTACTTCACCTTTGCCTAATATTTGAAAGCGTTTTCAAATTTCTCATAATACATTCTTATGTAATTTTCAATTGTACGTCTTTAGAATAGAATCTAACTATTTGTCTATTGTATTCTTCGATAACGTTCTATTGCATTGTAGATATACATGTTACTACATGTAAGTTCGTTGAATTTAGTATTTCATAAATCTCGTCATTACCTTCAAGCACTGGTTAAGCAGAATAGTTGTCCGGCATCATCTATGAAATTATTCGGTCAGCCTTTAATAGTTAGAAGCGTTACAATGGCACAACAAGTTTATGGGATACGCAAGGTGATGATCCCCTCAGAATTTTCTGATGCCATTCAGTTGGTTCAACAGAATTTCCCATCTATAGATGTGGAAGAATTTTGTGAAGAAGATTATAATAAATCTAACGTATCCATTAAGGGAAACGAAAACTTGGAAATACCACTTAACACATTGATACACTACTCGAAAAGAACCAATGCATTATCAATAGAGACAATAATGTATCCTTGGGATTTTTTGGCGACAGTCCAAAAAATTCTCTATGATGAGGTTACAGAGCAAGTGATATCCTCGACAGCATCAATAGCCGAAACAAGCATAATAAAAGGACCATGCATAATAGAGGACGGTGTTTGCGTAGATGATTTCTGCAAGATCATAGGACCAGCTTATTTAAGCAAAGATAGTTTCATAGGAATGAGTTCCTTAGTTAGAAATTGCGTACTAGGAAATAAAACTAAAATAGGATTTAATTGTGAAATAGGAAGGACATATTTTGGCGGGAATTCTAAAATCTCTCACCAAAATGTGATATTAGATAGTGTCATAGGTGAAAATGTTTGGTTCGGAGGATATTCAGGAACTGCAAATGTGTTACTTACAAGAGGTAACATTAAATATGCCGTAGGAAAGGATCTTGTAGATACTGGAACGGATCATTTTGGAGCAGTAGTTGGTAACAATTGTGCCGTAGGAGCCTCTGTAATCATTTTACCCGGGAGACAAGTCCCATCAGACTCTTTTATCCAGGCTGGAACTATATTTGGAACAGCCGAGAAAAAATCTTGATCTGCAGGTTGCAAGGGACAGCCACGACCATGACACCATTTCAAATGATGCAAGTGGTTTGCCCTTGTAACAGATAGTTTACAACTGCATGGAT
>Ga0070698_100004792_pt1 | contig 14852 bp, 11 predicted proteins | sample KBSK1502metaG_FD_65477 | JGI IMG/M metagenome (GOLD analysis project Ga0070698, IMG submission 65477) | Corn, switchgrass and miscanthus rhizosphere microbial communities from Kellogg Biological Station, Michigan, USA - KBS K1-50-2 metaG | ecosystem: Host-associated > Plants > Roots >...
CGCGGAATAAGGAGTAACGCAGCCCCTGCGGAGTTGTTTCCTGGCACAGTGCAATGCGGCCCGTTGGGGCGCATAGTGAAATTCATGGATGGTGTCACAGCCGACGCCGGCGCTGGTGTCCCGGCGACGCTCAACTACGTGGCGCCGTGGTCACAGCGCAACCGGCTGTACGTGGGCCCCGACGCGCACATGACCACCACGCAGTACGCGCCGCAGACCGTGCTGATCGCCAACGGGCGACCGCACCGCGACGACTTCAGCCTCGACCGCAGCGGGTTCACGCTGCTCGACCACGAGAGCGCTGTCACCGACTTCGGCGACGCCGCCCAGCTCGACGGGGTGTACACCAGCGAGGTGATCGACCTGGTCAAGAGCGCGACAGGCGCCGACGAGGTCGTCGCGATCGGCTGGGTGATCCGGCGCGCGGCGGAAGACAGGCGCGGCGCCCAGCCGCCCGCCCCCGACGTGCACGTTGACGTGTACCCCGGCAGGGCCGATGACCGGTTCAAGGCGGCCGCGCCGGGCGGACGGCCGTTCCGGCGGGCGATCATGACGAGCCTGTGGCGCGCGTTCAGCCCGCCGCCGCAGGACTGGCCGCTGGCGATCCTCGACTACCGCAGCGTCGCGGACACCGAGGGCCAGCCGAACCTGCTGCTGTTCGTCGACACGCTGCCCGACCCCGACAACGTGCCCGACATCGCCGACCCGGACGCCAGCCCGGCGGGGTCCATCTTCACCTACCGCCCGGAACACCGCTGGTGGTACTTCCCTGACATGCACGCCGCCGAGGCAGTGCTGATCAAGCTGCACGACTCCGACCATTCGGTTGCCTGGCGGGCGCCGCACACCGCGTTCCACGACGCGGGCGCCACGGGCGCCCGCCCCAGGGAGAGCGTGGAATTCCGCACGATCGCGTTCTTCGACTGACCCGTGGAGGGACCCATGACCGACACACAGGCAGGGCCGGAGGCGCCCTCCACGTTCCGCAACAGCTGGCTCGAGGGTCCTTTCGCGCCCGTTGACCAGGAAGTCACCGTCTACGACCTGAAGGTGACCGGGTCCATCCCGAAGGACCTGGACGGCCGCCTGCTGCGCGTGGGACCGAACCCGATCGACCCGGAGAACCCGGTGACCTACAACTGGTTCACCGGCAACGGGATGGTGCACGGGGTCCGCATTCGCGACGGCAAGGCCGAGTGGTACCGGAACCGCTTTGTCCGCGACGATCACGTCGCGCGCAGCAAGGGCCTGCCGCCGCTGCCCGGCCCGCAGCAGCTCGGCGGCGGCGCCCGCTACGTCGCCGACAACGTGGTGAACACGCACATCTTCCCGCACGCCGGCAAGACCTGGGCGTTCGCTGAGGCGGGCGTGCTGCCCGTCGAGCTGTCCTACGAGCTGGAGTGCCTGGCGAAGTCCGACTTCGGCGGCAGCCTCAACGGCTCATGGACCGGCCACCCGCACCGCGACCCGGCCACCGGGGAACTGCACGGGATGAGCTACTACCACGACTGGCAGCACGTCAGCTACCAGGTGATCGACACCACCGGGCAGGTACGAAGGACGGTCGACGTCCCGGTTCACGGCCGCCCGGTCGTACACGACTGCGCGCTCACCGAGCGGTACGCGGTCTTCCTCGACGGGCCGGTCGCCTACTCCGACGACATGCTCAAGAAGGGGTACGCCTTCCCGTTCCTGTGGGGCTTCGAGTACCCGACCCGCTGGGTCCTCATCCCGAGAGACGGCGTCCCCGGCGACGTCATCTCGGCCGAGGTCGAGCGCTGGGCGGTGTTCCACATCCTCGGCGCCTACGACCTGCCGGACGGCCGGGTCGCGCTGATCGGCCCGAGCAACTCCCGGATGTTCGTCACCGACCACACCGGCCCCGGCGAGGTGCCCGGCAGCCTGAACCTCTACCTGATCGATCCGGCCACCGGGAAGACCGAGGTCAAGATCCTCGACGAGCAGCCGCAGGAGATGCCGCGGCTCGATGACCGGCTGACCGGAGACAAGTTCAGGTACGGCTACTTCAGCAGCCGGGACCAGGGCGTGTCCACGCTGATCAAGCAGGACCTGGACGCGAAGACCAAGGAGAACTACGCCTACGGCCCCGGCCGGTTCGGCATGGAGGCCGTGTTCGTCCCGCGTACTCCCGACTCCGCGGAAGACGACGGCTGGCTGATGACCTTCGTCACCGACATGACCACCCGCACCGCCGACGTGGTCATCCTGCACGCCCAGGACCTCAAGGCAGGCCCGGTCGCGACGATCCACATCCCGCACCGGGTGCCGATCGGCTTCCACGGCAACTGGGTTCCCGATTCCGAACTAGCAGAGCAGCGAAAGGTACTCGGACTGTGACGGAGCAACTGCCGCCGGACGTGATCGCGCAGTTGGCGGCCCTGGACCCGGAGATCACGCCGCAGCTGGCGCAGGCCACGTGGGCGCTGCTGACACCGTTCCACGAGAAGGCCGGCTACACCGCGCCGAAGATCGACAGGGACCTGGCCTACGGCGACGACCCGCGCCACCGCCTCGACGTGCACACCGACGGCGACGGCGACGACCAAGGCGCCGGCACCGGCAAACCGGTCTTCGTATTCGTGCACGGCGGCGGCTTCGTCCGCGGCGACAAGCACACGCCCGGCGCCCCGCAGTACGACCTCGTCGGGGCGTGGGCGGTCCGGCGCGGCTACGTCGGCGTGACGATGACCTACCGGCTGTCGCCAGCGCACGTGTGGCCCGCGGGCGCGCAGGATGTCGCCGCGGCGGTCGGCTGGCTCAGACAGAACATCGCCGCCTACGGCGGCGACCCGGACAAGATCGTCGTCGCGGGCAACTCGGCGGGCGCGGTGCACGTCGCCTCGTATGTCGCCGGCCAGGGCGGGGGAGACCCAGCGAGAATCGCCGGCGCGGCGCTACTGTCCGGCATCTACCAGATACACCAGCCGGCCCCGGGCGAGCCCGAGCACGTCTACTACGGCGCGGACCCAGACCCGGCAGCATCCTCGCTGCGGGGGCTGCTCGAGACAACGGTCCCGTTGCTGTTCAGCGTCGCGGAGCGCGACCCCGCTCGCTTCCAGCGGGAAGCTGCCGGCGTGGTCAGCGCCTGGCTCGGCCGGCACGGCACCGTCCCGGACCTGGTCTGGGTCGAGGGCCACAATCACATGTCGACCATCGCCAGCCTCACCGTCGACGAGCCCGCGCTCGGCACCCCGCTCGCCCGATTCATCGACCGGCACACGAGGACGAAGGAGACCGCACGGTGAGCGAGCCGCTGCCCACCTTCCCGCCGACCGGCACCCCCGCCCCGAAAACCGGCGGAGCGCAGGGCTATCTGAGGATCGCCACAGAAGAGGCGTTCGCCACCCCCGAGATCATCAAGCTGTGGCTCGGCTTGCTCGACGACCCGTCCTTCGACGACCCCGGGTTCCGCAGCCTCTGGTCCTTCTACGGCACGTCGACCGCCGCACGCCCGCGCTTCATCCTGGAACACCTGCAGGACCTGGGCGACAAGCGCCTCAAGGCCATGGACGACGCCGGCATCGACCGGGCGATCCTGTCGCTGACCTCCCCAGGAGCCCAGCCCCTCAAAAAAGATGTCGCCAGGGAGCAGGCGACACTGGCGAACGACCGCCTCGCCGAGGCGATCAGCAAGCACCCCGGCCGATTCTCCGGCCTCACCGCGGTCGCTCCGCAGGACCCCGAGTACTCAGCGAAAGAGATCGAGCGCGGCAAGAGCCTCGGCTTCAACGGCGTGATCATCAACAGCCACACCCAGGGCGAGTACCTGGACGACCCGAAGTTCTGGCCGATCCTGGAGTCCGCGCAGGCCCAGGACACCCCGATCTACCTGCACCCCAACACCGCGCCGAAGAACTTCATCCAGCCGATGCTAGACGCCGGGCTCGACGGCGCGATCTGGGGTTTCGCCGTCGAGACGGGCACGCACCTGCTGCGGCTGATCACCAAGGGCGTCTTCGACCGGTTCCCGGACCTGAAACTGGTCGTGGGACACCTGGGGGAGGCCCTGCCCTTCTGGCTGTACCGCCTGGACTATATGCACGGAGCCACCGTACGTTCGCGGCGATATGAGGCGATGAAACCGATCGAGCTGAAGCCGTCCGAGTACCTGCGACGCAACATCTGGGTCACCACCAGCGGCATGGCATGGGCGCCCGCGATCATGTTCTGCCGCGAGGTCCTCGGCGCCGACCGGGTGATGTACGCGATGGACTACCCGTATGAGTACCTGGTCGACGAGGTGCGCTGGCAGGATGACCTGCCGCTGACCGTCGCGGAGAAGAAGCAGTTCTACCAGACCATCGCCGAAGACGTCTTCGGCCTGCCCAAGGAAGGCGGGTAACGCCATGCCCCGCCCCAAGATCCCCGTCGAGGACCGCCTGGAGATCCAGGAGCTGTTCGCCTACTACGCCTGGGGCCTGAACACGGGCGACGCCGACGAGGTCATCGCCTGCTTCACCGACGACTGCGAGTTCGAGCACCTGCCGCAGGGCGTCTTCCGCGGCCACGACCAGCTCCGGGTGCTGCTCAACCACCTGTGGTACGACAAGCCCGGCTGGTTCATCGGCCGCCAGCACCTCGCCACGCACTTCGTCATGACGCCGCTCGGCGAGCAGGAGATGCACGTCAAGGCCTACTCCTCGATCTTGCAGCACAACCTCGACTACCGGCGCAACTTCGTGTTCGGGCTGGCGAGCTGGGACAACGTCTGCACCAAGGCCAGCGGCGAGTGGCTGTTCAAGTCGGTGCGGATCGTCAAGTGGATGGGCGACGACGTGCCGTGGGTGGGGGAGGAGCGTGCGAGGATCAGCGCTCCGTCCGGCGCTCTCCTCTAGATGAGCGTGCGGATCCGGGCCGCCGTCGCCTGGGAGGCGGGCGCGAAGCTCTCGATCGAGGAGTTCGACCTCGACGACCCGCGCGACGACGAGATCCTCGTGCGCGTGGCGGCCACCGGCGTCTGCCACACCGACGAGTCGTCCAGGCTCGGCCTGCTCCCCGTGGTCTACCCGATCATCCTCGGCCACGAGGGGTCGGGGACCGTCGAGGCGGCCGGCAAGGACGTCACCCGGGTCAAGGCGGGCGACAAGGTGCTGTTCACGCCCGACTACTGCGGCACGTGCGAGCAGTGCGTCCTCGGCCACACGCCCTACTGCGAGCAGGTCATCCCTGTCACGTTCACCGGCACCCGCGCCGACGGCTCGCCGCGGGCGCACGCGGCCGGCGGCAGGCCGGTCCGTGCCTCGTTCTTCGGCCAGTCATCGTTCGCGACCTATTCGCTGGTCACCGAGCGCAACATCGTGCCCGTACCGCGCGACGCCCCGCTGCATTACCTGGCGGGCTTCACCTGCGGCGTGCAGACCGGCGCCGGCGTGATGCTCAACGCGATCGGGGTCGCGCCGCACCAGACCGTGGCGGTGTTCGGCACCGGCGCGGTCGGCCTCGCCGCGGTGATGGCCGCCCGCGCCTCAGGCGCGCGCGAGATCGTGGCGGTCGACCGCGTGCGGCACCGCCTCGACCTGGCGCTCGAACTGGGCGCCACGCACGCCGTCGATACGACGGGCCAGGAACTGGCCGACGTGACCGCGCAGGTCGTGCGAGCCGCGGGCAAGGGCGGCGCCGACGCGATCCTCGACACCACGGGGAACCCGCAGGTGATCCTGGCGGCCGTCAACTCGGCGGCGAAACACGGCACGATCTCCGTCATCACCAGCAGCGGCAAGGACGTCACGATCCCGCCGGGCGCGCTGCTGCTGACGGGCCGCACGCTGCGCGGCACGATGGGCGGCCATATCAACCCGACCGTCTTCATCCCGAGGCTGCTCGACTTGCACGCGCGCGGCCGCTTCCCGGTCGACCGGCTGGTGAAGAACTACCCGTTCGCGGAGGTCAACACGGCGATCGCGGACTCGCTGTCGGGAGCCACCATCAAGCCGGTCCTCACGTTCTGAGCGGGCCGGGACTACGGCCGGACTACTCGGCCGGCTTGCCAAGGCCGAGCAGCCGCACCGCGTTGTCCTTGAAGATGCCCGGCTTCACCTCGTCCCTGATCGCGATCTTCTCCAGGTCCGCCATCCAGCGTTCAGGGGTGAGCACGGGGAAGTCGGTGCCGAACAGCACCTTGTCCTTCAGCAGCGTGTTCGCGTACTGCACGAGGATGGGCGGGAAGTACTTCGGCGACCACCCGGACAGGTCGATGTAGACCTGCGGCTTGTGGGTGGCGACCGACAGCGCCTCTTCCTGCCAGGGGAACGAGGGGTGCGCCAGGATGATCGGCATATCGGGAAAGTCCACGGCCACGTCGTCCAGGTACATGGGGTTGGAGTAGGCGAGCCTGATCCCGCCGCCGCCCCGGGTGCCGGCCCCGGCGCCGGTCTGCCCGGTGTGGAACAGCGCGGGCAGCCCCGCCGCCTCGATGACCTCATACAGCGGGTAAGCGGCCCGGTCGTTCGGATAGAACCCCTGCGAGCTCGGGTGGAACTTGAATCCCCTGACGCCGAATTCCTCGATCTGCCGCTTGGCGCGTCCGACGCCCTCGGCGCCGCGCGCCGGGTCCACGCTGCCGAACGGGATGAGGACGTCCGCGTGGTCGCGGGCCCGCTCGGCGATCTCTTCAGGGGTCGCGCGCGACGGGTCTTCCGGCGCGTCTTTGTTATCGATGGTGAACGTGACGGCCGCCATGTTCCGCTCGCGGTAGTAGCCGGCCAGGTCGTCGACGGTGAAGGCCGCCGCCGCCGTCTTGAAGTACTTCGCCATCGCGGCGAGGTGCTCGTTCTCGTCCGCGCTCGCCGGAGGCGCGTTCACGGACCTGTGCACATGGGTGTGCACATCAATCGCGACCAGGTTTTCCACGTCCATGGCGGCGATTATCCCGTCGCCTTTTCACTTCGTCATGACGTGATCACGCCAATTTATGACGCCGTCAATTTGTGGGTAAAACGGTCGTAGCCAGCGCTCGCCAAGTTTAGCTCTCCCTGTACGACCGCCGCGGTATTCCAATATCCGGAACGTCCCCGGCTCTCTCCGGTCCCCTCCATTCCCGCCGCGGCGGCGGCGACCCGCGCGGCGCCGGCCGCGCTGAGCCAGCTGGTGTCCCCCGGGTACAGCGGCAGCGCGAGCACGTCGGCGAGCAGCTGACGCCACGCGGGATGGGTCGCGCCGCCGCCGCCGAGCAGCACGGCTTCCGGCTGGTGGCCGGCCGCGCGCAGGTCGTCAAGCCGCTTGCGCAGCAGGAAGGCGACGCCCTCAATCGCGCCGCGCATAAGGTCGTCCCTGTCGTGGCGGAGCGTGAGCCCCTCCCAGGCGCCGGCCGTCGCCGGATCCCACCGCTCACGCGCCAGATACGGCAGGAACACCGGCGTGTCCGCCCGCCATGGCCGGGCGGCCGTGTCGTACAGCTGCTGCCAGGACACCCCGAGCACGCCCCGCACCCAGTCCAGCGCCACCCCCGCGTTCTGCACCGGCGCCAGCCGGTAGAACCCCCCGCCCACCGCGGCGAACAAGTTGATACCGGCGGCCGGCCGGAACTGCCGTTCGGGCACCATCCACTGCCCCCCGGTCCCCACCGTCAGCAGCGCCGATTCCCCACGACCTGCACCCTCGCGGCCACGACCGGACCCCGCCGATTCGGCCGTCCCGCCGTGCGCGTCCGCCGAGCCCGGCCCAGCGTGCAGCCCGGCGGCGTACAGCGCCGCGGCCGTGTCGGCCGCGCCGACCGCGACCGGAATGCCCGGCGTGAGCCCTAGCTCGCTGGCCGGCCCCGGCAGCAGCTGCCCGGCGACCTTGGTCGACCCGAGGACAGGCGGCAGCTTCTCGCCCGGCAGGCCGAGCGCCGCGATCACCCCGTCCGCCCAGACGCCACGTGCCAGGTCGAACAGGAGCGTCCCGGACGCGTCGGTCGGGTCGGTGGCGGCCTGGCCGGTGAGCCGCATCCGCAGCCAGTCCTTCGGCTGCAACGCCCACCGGGCCCGACGCAGCACGTCCGGCTCGTGCGCGGCTAGCCAGCCGAGCATGGGCCCGGCCATCCCTGCCGACGCCTGATTCCCCAACGGCCGGGTCAGCTCCGCGGGCAGCTCCCCGTACCGCGCGGCCTCCGCCTGGGCACGCCGATCGAGCCACAGAATGGCCGGCCTGACGGCGTTCCCGTCGCTCTCGGCGAGCACCACCCCGTGCATCTGCCCGTCGATCCCGACGGCCGCAACCTCAACGTCGGCGCTCGCGTCCGCGAGCGCCTCGCGCACGGCGACAGTGGTGGCGCGCCACCACTGCGGGGGATCGGTCTCGGCGAGCCCCTCGCCAGGCGAGACAACCCGGTACCCGGCCCGCCCCCGCCCGAGAATCTCACCGCCAGGGCCCATGACTAGCGCCTTGACCTGACTGGTCCCGAGATCGATGCCCAGCACCGCTCGCCGCTTGCCCACCCCAGGATTCTCCTCCGCCGTGGATTGGCGGTGTGGCCCACACCGCCAATAGATCCGCACCTGTGGCCCACACCGCCAATCAGCCGCGTTGCAAGACGATGGATCGTTAGAGACCCCAGAGGGGCCCCAGCGATCCACTATCCTTCGGGCTCGCGTAGTCCGCGCCGATAACAGCAAGAAGTGCCGCGCAGGCGGAAGGCGCATGACCACAAGCAACCCGGTCCACCGTCGGAACGGCGCCGTGGACACCTGGACCAGTAACTCAGCTCACGTCCGCCCGGGGGACAACACCTGGGGCTAAGGCCGCAGTGAGCGCATGGACTCCGTCCACCGCAGGAGTTCGTCCAGCATCGCTAAAGCCACGCCTCCTGCATCACGCCGACACGGTCGGCAACGTCGACGCTCATGCCGGTCATTGACAGCACCTCATCGACCGTGAACCCGGCCGCGATCTCCTCGAGCGTGAACCGATCGCCCCGCGATGGCCGGCGCAGCAGCGCCAGGTCGGTGATGATCGCGTCCACGCAGTTCGGCATGGTCAGCGGGAACTCACACCTCTCGACCAGCTTGGGCCGGCCCTTCGAGTCGCAGTGCTCCAGCGTGGTGAACACGTGCTGCGCCCCGGCCGCGAGGTCCATCGCCCCGCCGATGCCGCCGCCGATCATGCCCGGCGCCGACCAGTTGGCCAGGTCGCCGTTGCCGCCGACCTGGTACGTGCCGAGGATGACCGCGTACAGCCGCCCGCCGCGCGCGATCTCGAATGACGTCACCGAGTCGAAGAACGACGTCCCGGCGCGGGTCGTCACGAACATGCCCCCCGCGTCGTGCAGGTCGGGGTCGAACTCCTCGTCGGCCGCGAACCCGCCGTAATTGAGCAGGCCGTTCTCCGCGTGCAGCACGACCGGCCGGTCCCGCACCCAGTTCGCGACCTGCACCGGCAGCCCGGCGCCGAGGTTCACCACGGAGTTGTCCGGCAGCAGCGCGGCCGCGCGCCGCCCGATCTGCTCCCGCGTCAGTGCGGGCTTGCCGAGGTACTCCTTCGCCGACGAGGCCGGCCGGTTGGCCCGCTTCGGCAGGTTCCTGATGTCCATCCGCACGGTGATCGGCACCACCCGGGTGACGAACACGCCCGGCAGGTCCACGTCCTCCGGCGCGATCGCCCCGGTCTCGACGATCTCCTCGGCCTCGACGATCGTGACCCGCGCCGCCTTCGCGAACGACACGTTGAAGTTCTGCGATCCGCCGCGGAACACCACGTTCCCGAAGTGGTCCGCCTGCTGCGCCCGGATCAGGGCGAAGTCCGTGGTGATGGCCCGCTCGAGCACGTAAGGGCGCCCGTCGAAGTACCTGATGTCCTTGCCCTCGGCGATCTCGGAGCCGAAGCCGGTCGGCGTGTAGATCGCGGCGAGTCCCGCGCCGCCGGCCCGCATCCGCTCGACCAGCGTCCCCTGCGGGACCATCTCCAGCGTCATCTCCCCGGCGTCGATCTGCTTCTCGGCCTCCGACACCACCCCTGGCCGCGCGGAGAAGCAGGTGACCAGGTGCGCGATCTGATGGTTCTCCGCGAGCACGTGACCGGTCGGGAACCCGGGCTGGCCGAGCCCGTTGCAGTAGACGGTCAGCCCCCTGGTTCCCTTCTCGGCCAGCGCCGAGATGAGCGTGGACGGATACCGGTGCGACAGGCCGAACCCGGCGATGCCGACGCTCGCCCCGTCCTCGATGTCGGCGATGGCCTCGGCGGCCGACGCCATCACCTTGCTCAACGGGCTCCTCCTGTCCTCGATGCCTTCGGCTACGTGTGCTTGGCGATCCAGTCGGTAAGCAACGCGGCGACCTCCGCGTTGTTCTTCTCCAGCATCATCGCGTGCCCGTTGCCCTGAAGGCCCAGGTCAGCGAGGCGCAGCTCGTCAACGGACGCCCCGCACTCGCGCAGGTACTCCGCGGTGGCGTGGCAGGACGGCTCGAACCCCGAGCACGGCGACGACACGACCGCGACGGGAATGCCGCCCAGCTTCGCGTCGCCAGGGCCCGGCCCGTACGACACGGGCACCGCCGTCAGCCCGTACGTGAAGTCCCCGAGCACCGGGTCCTTCATGAACGGCGGCCCGGACGTCTCGATCGCCACGAGGGCCTTGACCAGGTGCGGCCGCTCGGACAGCGCGAACCACCCGAACGCGCCGCCGAACGAGTGGGTCAGCAGCACCGACGGCCCGATCCTGTCCAGCAGCCCGACCGCGCCGTCCCGCATGTCCTCGTGCGCCTGCACGAGGTCCGGCGGGAACGGCTCCTGCCAGGCAAGGAACGTCGCGAGCGCCGGGTCGTCCCGGTCGCCGCCGCCCGGCCACTGGGTGTGCTCGGGCAGCCCGGGCGGCGACGGCGCCGCGAACGTGGCGACGAAGCCCTCATACGCCGCCGGCGGCCCGATCGGCCCGTAGATGTCCGGGTGGTACGGCGACCGCCCGAGCCCCGGCCGGTCAACGGTGTACACCGCGAACCCGTCCCGCAGGAAGAGGGTCGACCACCCCGCGCGCCCGTCCGGGGTGGTGAGCATGTCGAGCGCCTGCCCCCCGCCGCCGTGCACGAGGATCAAATTATCCCGAACGGAAGGTGGTGACTGATACTCCACATGCGTTCCTGCCACACTGGTGCCGGCCGGTCCCGTGTGCGTCCGCAGCCCGGTGAAGAAGTGCCCTTGCTCGGCGATGACCAGCGGTTCCATGACGCCGTTATCCCCAGATCTCCCGGGCGGTCGCGACCAGCAGCTCCAGCTTGGCGCGCTCCTCGCCGATCGTGAGGGAGTTGCCTTCCACCGTGGAGGCGAACCCGCACTGCGGCGAGATGCACAGCCGGTCGATGTCCACGTACTTGGCGGCCTCCTCGACGCGCCGCTTGAGCGCGTCCGCGGACTCCAGCTCCGGCGTCTTCGTGGTCATGACCCCGAGGACCACGATCTGGTCGTCGGGCACGAACCGCAGCGGCTCGAACGTCCCGGACCGCTCGTCGTCGTACTCGAGGAACAGCCCGTCGACCTTGAGCCCGCCGAACACGCCCTCGGCGACGAAGTCGTAGCCGCCGGAGGAGAACCACGCCGACCGGTAGTTGCCGCGGCACATGTGCACGGTGACCGCCATGTCGGCGGGCTTGGCCGCCAGCGCCGCGTTGATGACGGCCACGTTGATCTCGTGCTGGCGGTCGGGATCCAGGCCGGTCGCGCTCGCGTTCGCGCGCCAGGCCGGGTCGTTGAGGAACGCGAAGATCGTGTCGTCGAACTGGAGGTACCGGCAGCCGAGCTCGTACAGCGCCGCGACCTCCGCCGCGTACGTAGCCGCTACGTCTGCGCGGAACTCCTCCACGTCGGCGTACGGGGACTTCGACAGGTCGGCCCTGAAGTGCGCCATGCTGGGGGAGGGGACGGTCAGCTTCGGGGTCGCGGTCGTGACCGTCTGGGCGAGGAAGGCGAAGTGGTCGCCGAAGATCGGCTGTTCCAGGTGCACCTTCCCGGTGATCTCCGTGACGTTCGGCGTCCAGCTGATCGTGCCGTCCTTGCGGTAGACGGGCAGCGGTGCCCCGAGCGCGCCCTTCCTGATCCCGGGGATCGCGTACAGGAAGTCGGAGTGCCACTGCTCGCGGCGGAACTCCCCGTCGGTCGCCGACTCCAGTCCCGTGTCCTCCTGCAGCGTGACCGCGTCCGTGATCGCCTGGTCCTCGGCGGCGGCGAGCTCGGCGGCGTCGATCTGCCCCGCCGCGAACGCCGCCCGCGCCTCGTGCAGCGCGGCCGGCCGCAGCAGGGACCCGACGTGGTCGGCGCGGAACGGCGGTGTGGCGCGTCGTGCCAAGAGAGTCTCCTTAGAACAGGTTGTCCGGCAGCCCGAAGTGCATCCGCGCGACCTCGGCGGCGACGACGTCGTGCCTGGCCGAGATGTGCCCGAGGTACATGGACATGTCCCGGTAATGACGCTGCAAGGCGGTGCCGCGCTTGGCTGCTGAAGACGAGGACGCGGCGAACAGTTCGGTCGTGGCCTGGCAGGCGAGCCGGGCGGCGACCTGGACCATCGAGTACATCTCGGCGTCGTCCTCGCGGGTGAACGGCTCCCCGGTGCGGTGCCAGCGCTCGGCCAGCTCCGTGTACCGCAGGCCGATCTGCAGGATGATGGCCTCCGCGCTGTCGATGTTCGCCCGCGCCTGCCCGTAGTGCCGCTGGTACTCCTCTACCGTGTACCGGGGCACCTGCGGCGCGAAGTAGGTCTTCTTGGTCAGCAGGATGTTCTCGTACTCGTGCAGCGCGCCCTTGGCCGCGCCGATCACCGGGATGACCAGGCCTATGTGGTACATCGCGTAGATCCGGCCGCAGAACATCGGGTCGTCGTGCAGGTACATGCCAGGCGCCGGCTTGTCGGTGAAGTGCGTCCAGTCCCCTGAGCAGGTGCAGTGCTCGGGGACGAACACGTTCTCCACCCGCACGCTGTTGGACCCGCTGGAGTTCATCCCCATGATGTTGCCGTTCCCCCAGTCGGGAAGGACGGTGACATTCTCGATCGGCGTGCAGATTGTCAGCAGCCCCTCGGACTCTCTGCCGGGGACGAGCGTGTTGCACATGAAGTGGGTGGCGTGTCCGACGCCGGAGCAGTAGTCCCATTGGCCGTTGACGAGGTACCCGCCGTCGACCGGGGTTGAGGTGCCCATCGGCGCGGCCCGGTGCGGGCACTTGAAGTCACCGTGCGGCCCGAAGAGCTCGATCTGACCCTCCTCGGGGAAGAAGGCGCCGACGCCCTGCGCGTGGTGCGCGCCGAGGCACAGTCCCCAGGCGGTGCCCGCGTCACCCTCGGCTATGGCGAATATGACCCGCCAGAAGGTGTGCATGCCGAAGGAGTAGCCGCCGAACCGTTTCGGCTGCAGCATCCGGTAGAAGCCGGCCTCGGTGAACTTGGCATCCAGTTCGGCGGTGTGCTTGCCGATCCGTTCGGCCTCGTCCGCCTGCGCGCGGATCTCGGGAATCAGCGCCTTGGCGCGGGCAATGATCGTCTCCGGCGTCAGCCCCGGTTCGGGTGCCGGGAAGTCCGCCGGTCGGGAAACAGTCTGCTCTGCCACAGTAACGAGCCTGATGCCTCGGCCCGCCGCACACAAGCACCTCCCGCCGGCCGATGCCCTCCTTGTGGCCTCGCCCTAAGCGGACGGCGCGAGGCTTGGTGGCAGCGCGGACGCCCGTGCCGGAGCTTCCTCGCTGTCATGCTGCTCGTCACCGACTACCTGGCCGGGCAGGTCCCAGGCGGTCAACCTGGCTACGGCGCCCTGATAAGCCCCTCCTCGCCCGCTAGCGGACCAGGCAGCAGGCCGTGCTGCACCGCGAACATCGCGGCGGCGGTCCGGCTGGAGGCGCCGATCTTGGCGTAGATGTGCTCGACGTGGTTGCCCGCCGTCTTCGGCGTGACCACGAGATGCTCGGCGATCTGCTTGTTGGACATGCCCCTGGCGAGCAGGATGAGCACCTCGACCTCGCGGGCGGTCAGGCCGGCGATCGCCGGCCGGCGGCGCGGCTGCCGGTGACCGGCCGCCTCGAGCACGGCATCGGCGGCGGCGCCGTCCAGCCGCCCGGCGCGCACTTCGGCATGCATCTCCGCGGCCGCCTCCCCGGCCGGCCGCGCGGGCCGGTGCGGCCGGGGCTCGCGCATCGATACGTATACGTCCGCGGCCGCCAGCACCCGGGCCAGCCTGGAGATCGCGCCCCCCGCGAGACCGCGCGGGTAGCCGCTGCCGTCGAGCCGCTCACGATGCTGCACCGCGATCTCGCCGAGCGGCGCCAGCGCCGCGGACTGGTGCAGCATGCGCTCGGTCAGGTAGGGATACATCCGGACGCGTTCCCACTCGCCCGCGCTCAGCGGGCCCGGCCGGTCCCAGATCGAGTTCGACACGCCAAGTCGCCCGAATCCGAGCACGAACCCGGCTCGGCGCAGCAGCAGCACTTGCTCCGGCGGCAACGCGAGCCTGCGGCCAGCTTCCTCCGCTAGCTCGGCGACCGCCACCGAATGCCCGAGGGTGTACGGCGACTTGAGGTCCACGAAGTTCGCGATGGCCTCCAGGGCGGCGTCGAGTTGCTCCTCCGACAATTCCACGGCCAGCGCGGGCTCGGCCGCGATCACGGTCTGCCAGGCGGGAACCGCGTCGAGACTGCCGAATACCTCGCTCGCCCGGGTGCACAGCAGCTCGGCCAGGGCCGGGTCGAACTGCCTGCCCGCCCGCCTGCGGGCCAGCGTGGTCGCCGCCGGCACGCCGCCGACGCGGTGCGCCACCTCCATGAACTCCGCGAGCTGGGCGATCCTGGCCGTGATCGGGATCGCGTCGCTCTTCAGTTCGCCGGGCCAGCCGTGCCCGTCCCACTGTTCATAGGCCGTGCCGACCCCTTCGCGCACGGTGTCA
>Ga0070698_100004793_pt1 | contig 14852 bp, 7 predicted proteins | sample KBSK1502metaG_FD_65477 | JGI IMG/M metagenome (GOLD analysis project Ga0070698, IMG submission 65477) | Corn, switchgrass and miscanthus rhizosphere microbial communities from Kellogg Biological Station, Michigan, USA - KBS K1-50-2 metaG | ecosystem: Host-associated > Plants > Roots >...
CGAGTCGGCCGACGCCCTGGTGCCGCGCAGCTGGTGTCAGGCGGCCATGGATCGCCACGCCACGGCCCCGGCCCCCGCCGCGAACGCCGACACGGTACTGAGTGTGGACCCGGCCGCGGGCGGGAACGAAGTCGGCGTCATTGTCCGCCAGGGCGACGTGGTGCGCGAAGTGACGGGCTTTCACGAGAGCAACGCGGTGAACGCCATGACGCGCATCGCCACCATCGGCGCCCGCTGGGGCTGCACGCCACAGTGGTATCTGAACGGGAACAAGAACCGGGGCGTGGCGGCCCGCGGCGTCGTGGTGATTGATGTCTGCGGCTTGGGCAGCTCGTGGGCCGACGTGCTGGAAAAGAGCGGCTTCCGGGTCTCGCGGTTCAATGGCGCCGCGGCCGCGACGACGAGCGAGCCCGGGCTCCAGTTTGCGAACGCCCGGAGCGCGGGCTACTGGGCCGTGCGCAAGCGGCTCGAAGCGGGCCGTCTGACGTGGCCACCGGGGCCGGAAGGGGACAAGCTCGCGGACGATCTGTGCTCGACCAGTTACAGACCTACGCCGATGGGCAAGCTCGCCATGATCGCAAAAGAGGAGATAACCCAGAAGCTCGGCCGGAGCCCCGACCGCGGCGACGCACTGAGTATGTCGCTCCTGGGCGACGAAGACTTGGCGCTCGTGAAGTTCGGGGGCGAGCTGGCCGCAACGGGGCGCTCGTTCTGGTGAGCATCGTGTTCAGTCGGCCCGGCCCCTGATACCACCCGGGGCCGGATCGCGCGTCCTGGGGCATCGTGGCGCGACGTTTTTACGGAACGTTCCGTAAACTGTAGCACGCTGAGCACCACGGACGTATTGCACGCGGCTCGGGTGTCGCGTATTTTCTGGGCGGGGAAAATTGCTCGAAGAGCTTAGCGCAACGGCGCTAGGCGACGACGTAAAGTAAAAATCGAAGAGCCGGAAAGCTGCAGGCTGGACTAGAGCCCAGTGCCCCACAGCGCCAGACATAATTGGCGGCTGTGGGGCACTGGGCTTTTTCGCATTGGAGAATCATGGACGATAACAACACCCGTCTCGCGTGCGTGCTCGCGGTTCGACTCAGCTCGACCGAGCGCAAGGTGCTCGACCGCGCGGCCGCAGCCGCGGGTCAGCCGGTCTCGACTTATGTCCGCGACGTGGCGCTGGTCGAAGCGGCCAAGCGCATGGTCACTGACCAGGTGAAGGCGCCGCGGCGTCGCAGTGCCTGAATGCAAAGCGCCCCCGGCCAGTGATGCCGAGGGCGTTCGCACAACCTGAGCGTGGAGGCGCTCACTATGAACGTATCACCCCAGCCGTCCTTACGCACCTGCCGCGTCTTCGCGAATAGGCCGCAGCTCGCGGACACTGAGACGCCGTCCGGCGAGCTGGTCCGGCTCATCGTGGACCACGGCAACGTCGTGGGCGCCGTCGTCATTCGTGCGCCATCCCCGTGGGTGTATCGCCGTCCCTACTTGGCGCCCGACGATGTCGCTTAACGACTTCCTGGCGCGGCTTCACGGTGTCGAACGCCGCGGGGACCAGTGGGCGGCGAAGTGTCCCGCTCACGAAGACGGGCGCGCGTCCTTGTCGGTGACCCAGGGCGCGGATGGACGCATCCTGCTGAAGTGCTTCGCTGGGTGTTCGAGCGACGCCGTTGTCGCCGCGCTCGGGCTCACGTTGCGCGACTTGTTCGCCGACAATGGGGCCCGCTCGGCACCAACCGACGACGCGCTCACCGTGGCCTTGTACGCCGAAGAGCGACAGCTCTCCCCCGAGCTACTGACGGCACTCGGCGTCACGACCGAACACCGGAACGGCCGCGCCTGTCTCGCCATTCCGTACCGCGACGCAACCGGCACCGTGGTGGCCACCCGCTATCGCACCCGGCGCCGGTTCTGGTGGCCGCGGCGGACGGCGCTAGTGCCCTATGGACTTGATCGGCTCGCGACAACCGGAACGGACAAACCCGTCCTACTGGTGGAAGGCGAGTCGGATTGTCACGCCTGCTGGGCGCACGACGTGCGAGCCGTCGGCATCCCCGGGGCGAACACCTGGAAACGCGAGTGGGCGCGACTGCTCCCGGCGGCGCCGGTGTACGTCTGGCGCGAGCCCGACCAGGGCGGCGAGACCTTCGTGACGAAGATTGCCACCGATCTACCCCGGGTGCTCGTGATCACGCCGCCACCCGGGGTCAAGGACGCTTGCGACTTGCACCTGAAGGAAGGCGCGAACTTCCGGGCCGCGCTCGCGGCGCTGGTGAAGACGGCAACCCCCGCCGTCATACCACCGAAGACGAAGGCGAAGGCGACTGCTGCCGCTCCCCCGAGCGGGACCGTGTGGCCCGAGCCGGTAGACGGCGCGTCGTGGCTCGACCAGGTGCGGGGGTTGCTCACCGAGTACGTGGTACTGCCCGACGGCGCGGCCGACTTCCTCGCCGCGTTCGCGCTAGTCACGCATTGCCTAGACGCCTTTGACGTCGCCCCATACGTCGCCGTCCTATCGCCAGCGCCGGAGTGTGGGAAGACGCGGCTCCTAGAAGTGCTAGAGCTGGTGGTGGCGCGGGCCTGGCGGCCCGTGACACTCACGGGGGCGGTGCTCTTTCGCGGCATCGAAGCCAAGCAGCCGACGCTGCTTTTAGACGAAGCTGAAGTCGTCCGCCACGACGGGGACGCGGCCGAGAACGTGCTCGCGCTCTTGCACGCGGGCTATCGTCGTGGCAGCAAGGCCGAGCGGTGCGTCGGTGAACGGTTCGCGCTGGTGGAATTTCAGGTGTTCTCGGCGAAAGTGTTCGCCGCGATTGGCGATCTACCTTCGACGCTCTTGACGCGCTGCGTGGTCATCCGGCTGCGGCGCCGGGCACCGAGCGAGCCCGTGGGCCGGTTTCACTTCAAGGAGCTACAGCCGCTCGCGAGTGAGCTGCAAGCGAGGGGACAGCGGTTCGGCCAAGACAACAAGGCGGCACTCGCGGCGTTCGCCGCCCCGCTCCCCGTCGTCCTATCGGATCGTCAAGAGGAAGTCTGGCGCCCCGAGTTCGCCGTGGCGGCGGTTGTCGGGGGTACTTGGCCCGCGCGACTAGAAGCCGCGGTGCACGCCTTGCTCGGCAGCCGCAAGGACAGCGACGGTGAGCAGCTGCTCCGTGACGTGCGGCTGATCTTCCAAGAGCACGGGGCGGACGCCCTGACGTCGGCCGCGCTCGTGGCCGACCTGAATGCGCTCGAAACGAGCAAGTGGGGAGACTGGCACGGGAAGGGGCTGACCGCCGTGGGGCTCGCCGCCCTGCTGAAGCCCTTCGACGTCCAGCCCACCAGGTGGCGCGAAGGGACCGAGACGCCGCGCGGGTACAAGCGCCAGCAGTTCGCCGACGCCTGGGCCCGCTACCTCGACCACGGCGATACCGCTCCCCCCCCTTCTGACCCGGAACAGTCGGAACAGTCCAGCAACGGCGCCACGAACGGGCCACCAGAGAGTCGGCACACAGCCCCGGCTGTTCCGACTCTCGAATCAGCCGAAAACCCAGACGGCACGGGCACTGTGCCGAGTGTTCCGAGTCAAACCGGGGGGGAGCCCCTGGAGCGCCGCTGTTCCCGCTGTAACCGGGGCAAGACGCACTACGGCAGCGACCCCGGCGCGGGCTGGGTGTGTGGGTACTGCCACCCGGCCGCCGACCAGGCTATGCGCGAAGGGACCGGCGGCGAGCCCGAGCCCCTGCGGGCCCTGGCTGACGCCCTGGACCTGGAGCCGCTCCCGTGAACCCGCCCGAGTTGCGCGTGGTGCCACGAGCACCTGGTCCACTGGAACCCCCACCCGACCGGGGGCGGCTCCTGACGGCCCAGCAGGTCGCGGCCGAGCTGCTGGGCGGCACGGTCTCCCCGGCGTGGGTGCGACGCCACGTCCCGCACAAGCTGACGTTGGGGCACAGTACCGTCCGGTGGTTCGAGCTGGACGTGCGAGCGTGGGCCGAAGGGCGACGGGCTGGCGGGGCGGCGTGAAGTCAACAACACAATCGGAGGTGACGATATGGGACAGCACACGGCCGCGTGGATTCAGCGGTGGCAAGAGAAGGTCGGGCTGACGCCCGCCAGCGGCGAAGGCTTGGAGATTCTCCGCGCAATGCAACGGGAGGCTAGCACGCTGCTTGAGGTGCTCGTGCTCGAAATCGCGGGGATTCGGGATGGCGACGGGCACTGGTACGGGGCTGATCCGGTCGGGGCGAAGGTTGACAGGCTTGGCCGACTCTGCGACAGGCTCTATGCCGTGGACGCCATGGAGCGGAAGCGGGACACGGGGTGGCGGCCCCAGGGCTAACGTAGTATCATTGTAGTACCACAACGACGGAGCCATATGCCCGCGAAGCCGGTATCTCTCGTCCTGCGTCTCCCCCCACGGCTGCACGCCCTGGCCAAGCGCCGGGCGCGACAGGAGACCCGGAGCTTGAACAGCCTGGTGGTTGTGGCGCTCAAGTCCTATCTCAACACGAAGGGAGGTTCCCGTGCATCGCACTAGCGCCGGTGGCACCTACCGGCTTGACCGCGTGATCGCTGGCGTCGGCCGGATCGCCGTCGCGTCGGGCGCCACCACCCGCGCCGACTTCAAGGCCCGCGACGACTTGCTGACGCGGCTCGCGAGCAAGGGAAGGTTGGACTTGTTGAAGAGCATCAAGGGCGGGACGCTCACGGTGACGCAGGTGCTGGCGGCTGACCGCCAGGACACACTCGACCAGCTCGTCGGGGACCGGGCGCACCTGGCCGCAAATCTCTGGACGGCCGTGGACGCCTGGACGCCGACCAGCGCCCGCGCTCCCGCGACTCGGCGTCGCTATGCCGTGTCCTTCGCCGCGCTCAAGCGGTGCGGGGTGCTCAAGTCCGATGCGACAGTGGAGCAGCTCGCCGCCGTGGACTGGCGCGTCCTGGAGACGACGTGGGCCGCGAGCGCGGCCGACTGGAATCACCTGCGCCGGGCCGTCAGTCATTTCTTGGCGCAGCACCTGGGCGACGTGTATCACCCGCTCCGGCGCCAGGTGGTGAAGGCCATCCCGAAGCGGGCCGAGGTGGAGCGGGTGCCCGACCTGCCGCCCGCGCTGTTCTGGAAGATCGTGGACAAGGCGCCGGAGCATGCCCGGGCCGCGTTCGTGACGATTGCCGCGCTCGGTCTTCGCGTCGGGGAATATCTCCGACTCACGCGAGACCACCTGTTGCCGCACAGCTTCGCCGTGCAGATTCCCGGGACGAAGACGGACGGCAGTGCCACCACGGCCCGTGTCGATGAACGGCTCTGGCCCTGGATACTGCAGGGCGTGCCCAGCTCGCTGCAGTACAAGTGGCTGCGGCTCTACTGGAAGCGGGCCTTGGCGGCCGCCGAGGCGCCGCTCGACTTACGGCTGCACGATCTACGGCATTGCACCGGCCAGTGGCTCGCGGATGCTGGGGTCGGCGAAGCGCGTATCCAGACGACGTTGCGCCACGCGACCGCTGCGATGACGCGACGGTACACGCGCCAGAAGGACAAGGGCGAGAACGCGAAGACCATGGCCGACGTGCTGCTCAAGACGGCGTGAAGGGACGCCCGAGCATGCAGTACGTGACGCGGCATGACGTGAAGCTCCCGGCCGGGCAGGTGCTCGTCCACAACTCGGTGCGCCCAACCTTGCGGTTGGGCCACCGGGGCTTCCGGGCGTGGACGCAGGTCCGGACGGCTCGGCTGGAACGCTGCCCCTGTGGCTGGGCAGCGCGCGTGCACTACCGGGTGAAGTGAAGTCCCATTGTCTGCCCCACTGTCGGAGAACCGACCGATGACGGACGCGAGTAGGGGCTGGACTAACCCGCACACCGACTTAGCTTTCCCGCTCTGCGGGCCCTTAGCTCAGGTGGTTAGAGCAGCGGACTCATAATCCGTAGGTCCCAGGTTCAAGTCCTGGAGGGCCCACGCTGAACGGCTGGAAAACGGCAAACAGGGTGAGACGCGCAGACGCACAGGGGAGAACAGGGGCGGCTCGGAAGAACCTGTCTCCTGGTAGCTGTTTTCCAGCTGCGCGTCTGTGCGTCTGATGCTGTTTCCTGTTCTCCAGCCTTACAAAGGGTGGTTAGCTCAGCTGGTTAGAGCGCCGGTCTCACATACCGGAGGTCACAGGTTCGAGTCCTGTACCGCCCACTAACTTAGCCCGCCGCCGACCCCCTCGCCCCAGGGTGTAGCAGATCAGCCACACTCCCCACCGTGGCGCTACGTCCCCACCTCCCAAAGCAGCCGGTATGGGGCTTGCTGCACCTGTCGTCTCGACGCCACTCGGGCGACAATTTGGGCCCTTTTGGGAACGTGAGCGGGTTGCAGCAGACTCTCGCCCGCGGCCAACGGGCTGCGGGCGCCGTGGCGCGTGCGCTGCCGTTGTTCCTCCTTGCGACCTGTCAGGTCGACAAGCTCACCAACAACCCGCCGCCCATCGCGACGCTCGACGTCGCGCCCGTGCAGGTTCGCGACTCCGCGGCCGAGGGGAGCGCGGCGGCGCGGGCGGATAGCGTCGCCGTCACGAACGCGGGGCAGGGCACCCTCTCCTGGAGCGTGCGCCTCGTGCTCGGCGGGCAATGGCTCTCGGTCAGTTCCAGCGGCGGCACCGCGCCCGCGCAACTGCGTCTCTCCTTCAATCCCGTCGGTCTCGCCACCGGGGTGTATCGCGACACGCTGGTCGTCATCGCCGAGAATGCGCGGGGCAGTCCGGCTCTGGTGCCGGTCGAGTTCGTCGTGCACCCCTGCAGGATCGACCCGATCACGCCGAACGTCGAGCTGCGCGACTCGCTCACCACGCGTGACTGCTCGGCTCCGCACAAACCCAACAGCTTCGCGCGCGTCTACAGCTTCACCGGACACGCCGGCGACTCGATCTCGGTGCTGATGAAGTCCACGGCGTTGGACGGCTACGTGATGCTCGACTCATCGCTGGCTCCGGCGGTGCCGGTGCTGGCGCAGGGCGGCGGCTGCGGCACGTCCTGCATCCGCTACCAGCGTCTCGGCACCACGGGGACCTATCAGATAGAAGCGGCGGCAGGTCAGGGGCAGACAGGCGCCTTCACGCTCAGTGTCACCCGGCCTCGTCCGCCCGCCGTCCCAACGGCGCTGGCGCAGCTGCGGACCGACTCGATCACCACCGTGCCGCTGGGCGGCACGACCGATCAGTCCGGGATCGTGCTACGCGGCACCGTGACCGACCCCGACGCCGGCGACTCCCTGGGGCTCGAGGTGGAGGCCCAGCCCGTAGGCACGCCCTTCACGAACGTCGCGAGCGGATCGAGCGGCCGCGTGGCGAACGGCGCCATCGCCTTCGTTGCGCTGGCCGGGCTCGCCAACAACACCGCGTACCACTGGCACGCGCGGGTCGTCGACCAGACCGGTCGCACGAGCACATGGAGCTCGTTCGGTGGGAACGACGAGACGGCGGTCGACTTCACCACCACGATTCCCCAGCCCCCCAACTCACCGACGAACCTGGCACAGCTCCAGAGTGACGGCAGCACCGTCATCCCGGTGGGGGGCACCGCGCGGGGGCGCTCGGTGATCTTCACTGCGGGCGTGAGCGACCCCAACCCGGGTGATCAGATCCGCTTGGAGGTTGAGGTCAAGCCCGTCGGGACGACGTTCGACGGTGTGGTGACCGGCACCGGCCCGGCGGTCGCAAACGGGGCGGTCGCCACCGCCACCGTCGCCGGGCTGAGCGACAACACCGCCTACCACTGGCGGGCCCGCGCCGTGGATCAGACCTCGCGTATCAGCGCCTGGTTGTCGTTCGGTAACAACGCCGAGTCGGCCACCGACTTCCAGGTGGCGGTGGCGGCGACGCAGCTCGCGTTCACCGTGCAGCCCAGCGCCGCAGTCGCCGGCGTCGCGATCACGCCGGCGGTGAAGGTCGCGGCGCAGGACGCGCTCGGCAACACGCTCACCAGCTTCAACGGGAGCGTCACGATCGTCATCGCCTCGAACCCGGGCGGCGACACCCTGTCCGGTACCAAGACGATACCGGCGCAGAGCGGCGTTGCCACGTTCGCCGACCTGAGCGTCGCGCATGTGGGAGCCGGGTACACGCTGCAGGCGAGCGCCACGCTCAGCGGCTCGACCCTCACCGCGACCAGCAACTCGTTCACGATCTCGCCCGCGGCCGCGAAGCGGCTCGTCTTCACCGGCCAGCCGAGCACGACGCCCGCCGGCGCGGCGATCACGCCGGCGATCCAGGTGACGGCGCGGGACAGCTTCGGCAATACCGCCACCGGGTTCGCCGCCAACGTGACCCTCGCCATCGGCAGTAACCCCGGCGGCGGGACGCTGTCGGGCACCGCCACCCAGACGGCGGTCAGAGGGATCGCGAGCTTTTCGGGACTCACCATCGACAAAGCGGGGGCGGGCTACACCCTCACGGCGGCCACGACGGGGCTCGCGACGGGCACCAGCGCGCCGTTCACCATCACCGCGGCCGCGGCCGGCAAGCTCGCCTTGGAGACCGCGCCAGCGGCGACCGCGCAAAGTGGGGTGCCCCTGACCCGCCAGCCGACGGTCCAGGTGCAGGATACGAACGGCAATGCCGTGAACACCCAGGGGGTCCTTGTGACCGCGGCGATCGCGACTGGACCCCCGGGAGCGAGCGTCGCGTCGGCTGTCGCCACCAGCGACGCCGGGGGTCTCGCGACGTTCGCGGGCCTTGCGATCAGTGGTGCGACGGGCGACTACACGCTCACCTTCACCGCCTCGGGTCTCGCTCCTGTGACCTCGGGCACGATCACGCTCGCTGCCGGTCCCGCCGCGAAGCTCGCCCTCGTCACCCAGCCGTCGGACACGGCCAAGAGCGGGATCGCGTTTGCGCGGCAGCCAGTGCTACAACTCCAGGACGCGGCAGGGAATGCCGTGAGTCAGGCCGGCACGTCCGTGACCGCGGCGATCGCCAGCGGAGGCCCGGCGCTCTCGGGCACGAACCCGGTGGCGACCGACGCGTCGGGAAGAGCGACCTTCGTGAACCTGACGATCACCGGGCTCGTCGGCCCGCGGACCCTGAGCTTCTCCGCCGGCGCCGGCGTTACGGCTGTCACCTCCGGCGGCGTGACGGTCATCGGCGGGGCGGCGACGCAGATCGCGGTCAACGCGGGGAACAACCAGACTGTCACCGCCGGCACGGCCGTCCCGATCCCGCCGTCGGTGATCGTCAAGGACGCGAGCGGCAACCCGGTGTCGGGCGTGGCGGTGACGTTCGCGGTCGCGGCGGGGAGCGGCACCATCACCGGGGCGAACCACACCACTGATGCCAGCGGTATCGCCACCGTTGGGAGCTGGACGCTCAGCACGGCTGCGGGAGCCAACACGTTGACGGCCGCCGCCACCGGGCTCACCGGCAGCCCCGTGACGTTCACCGCGACCGGAACCGCCGGCAACGCCGGGAGCATTGCGTTCAGCGGCGGAGACAGCCAGACCGCGACCGTGAACACCGCCGTGGCGACGCCGCCCGCGGTGATCGTGAAGGACGCGAACAGCAATCCGGTCCAGGGCGTGTCGGTCACGTTCGCGGTCGGTCTGGGAAGCGGCAGCATCACCGGCGCGAGTCAGACGACCAACGCCAGCGGCATCGCGGCCGTGGGGAGTTGGACGCTCGGCACGACCGCGGGCTCGAACACGTTGACCGCCACCGCGCCGGGGGTGAACGGCAGTCCGGTCACATTCACCGCCACCGGGACGGCGGGTGCGCCGAGCGCGGCACGGTCGCTCGTGGCCGCGGCTCCTTCCATTATCACGGCGTCGAGCGGCGCGAGCCCCGCCACCATCACCGTGACGGTGAACGACCAGTTCGGGAACCCGGTGAGCGGGGCGGCGGTGACCCTCGCCGCGACCGGCGCAAACAACGCGCTCACCCAGCCGGTCGGCACGACGGGAGCGAATGGGCAGGTCACCGGGACGCTGAGCTCGAGCAAGGCCGAGACGAAGACCGTGAGCGCGACGGTGAACGGGACGACCGCGGTGAGCGCGACGGCGAGCGTGACCGTCGTCTTTGCCCCCGCGGCGGTGATCGCGAGCAACGGCGGCGATGGACAGTCGGCGACGGTCGGGACGGCGGTCCCGGTGCCCCCCTCGGTGATCGTGCGCGACGCGTTCGGCAATGCCGTCGCGGGTGTCGCCGTGACCTTCGCCCCTGCGACCGGTGGCGGCGCGATCACGGGCGCTGCACAGACGACCGGCGCCAGCGGCATCGCCACGGTCACGAGCTGGACACTCGGCAATACGGCGGGACCGAACACGCTGACGGCGACGTCGGGCACCCTCCAGGGGAGCCCGGTGACGTTCGCGGCCACCGCAACGGCGGGCCCCGCGACCCAGATCGCGGTCCACGCCGGCGACGCGCAGTCGGCGCGGGTCGGGACCGCGGTGGCCGTGCCGCCGGCCGTGATCGTGGCCGATCAGCACGGCAACCCCGTTGCCGGCGTCGCGGTGACGTTCGCGCCCGGCACGGGGGGCGGCAACGTGAACCCGACGGCCCCCGTCACGACGGGCCCCGATGGCGTCGCCGCCGTGACCTCGTGGACCGTCGGCGCCGTCGCGGGGCCGAATACCCTGACGGCCACATCCGGCACGCTGGTGGGCAGCCCCGTCACGTTCACGGCGACGGCGACGGCGGGCAGCGCAAGCCGGCTGGCGATCGCCACGCAGCCGTCCGCGACGGTCCAGAGCGGCATCCCGTTCCCACAGCAGCCGGTGATCCAGCTCCAGGACGCCTCGGGCAACCCGGTGAGCCAGGCGGGCGTCTCGGTTGGCGTCAAGATCCAGTCGGGGGGTGGCACGCTCGGTGGGACGACGTCGGCCACGACGGGAGCGAACGGCCAGGCGGTGTTCACGAACCTCTCCATCGCCGGTACCGTCGGCCCCCGGACGCTGCGGTTCGGCGCGAGCGGGGTCGACAGCGTCACGTCGGCCACGGTGAACGTGGGCGCCGGCACCGCGACCCAGATCGCGCCCAACGCGGGAGACGGTCAAGCAGCGACCACGGGAACAGCGGTCGCCGCGCCGCCCTCGGTGATCGTGCGCGATGCGAGCAACAATCCGGTACAGGGCGTCGCGGTGACGTTCGCTGCGGCCTCGGGAGGTGGGACCGTCACCGGAGCCGACCAGACGACCAACGCGAGCGGCATCGCGACCGTCGGCAGCTGGACCCTTGGGACCACGGCGGGGGCCAACACCCTCACGGCGACCTCGGCAGGTCTCGCGGGCAGTCCCGTGACCTTCACGGCGACCGGCACGGCGGGTCCGGCGGCGACCCTCGCGAAGTTCGCGGGCGATAACCAGGTGGGTCAGGTTGGGACCACGCTCGCCACCCCGCAGACCGTGCTCGTGACCGACGCGCACGGCAACCCGGTACCCAACGTCACGGTGACCTGGGCGGCGGCATCGGGCGGCGGCTCGCTGAGCCCAACCTCCTCGGCGACCGATGCCGCTGGGCACGCGTCCACCACCCGCACCCTCGGACCCACCCCGGGCACGCAGACGACCACCGCGAGCGTCACCGGACTCACCCCAGTGACGTTCAGCGTCACGGCGCAAGTGGGCGGCGCCACGCGGATGGCGGTCAGTGGTGGGCAGAGTCAGACGGACACGGTCGGGCAGACGTTGCCGGTCCCGTTGTCGGTGCGCGTTGCGGACTCGCTCAACAACGCCGTCGCAGGTGTGACCATCAGCTGGTCGGTGCTCGACGGCGGCGGCTCCGTCAGCCCGCTCACCTCGACCACCAACTCGAGCGGCATCGCGTCGACGAACTGGACGCTCGGGACGGCGATGACCCCGACCGACAGCACCCAAACCGCGCAGGCGACGGGTGTGGGCTCGGCGCTCAGCTTCACGGGCTTCACCGTGCCGGGGGCGGTGAGCCCCTCGCAGACTACCGTGGTCGCGGCACCCGCGACGATCACCGCATCGACCGGTGCGGGCGCGAGCACGATCACGGTCACGGCCCGGGACCAGTACGGCAACGTCATCAAGAACAAGGCCGTCACGCTGGCGGTGACCGGGAGCAACAACAACCTGACGCAGCCCGCCGGCCCGACGGGCACCAACGGTGTTACGACCGGCACACTCAGCTCGACGCTCGCCCAGACCAAGACCGTGACGGCCACGGTGGGGACGGTGCCGATCGCCCAGCAGGCGACGGTGACCGTGACGTCGGCGGCCGCGGACACCCTCGCCTGGATCGTGCAGCCGACCAACATCGCCGCCGGCGCGCACATCACGCCGGCCCTCCAGGTCGAAGTGCGGGATCAGTTCGGGAACCGGGTGACGGCCGCGACGGCCGGAATCACACTCGCCATCGGCACCAATCCCAGCGGCGGCGTGCTCACGGTCACACCCCGCAGCGCCGTGAACGGCGTGGCGACGTTCGACGATGCCAGCCTTGATAAGGCGGGCAGCGGCTATACGCTCGTCGCGAGCTCGGGTGGGCTCGCCCCGGCACCGAGCGCTCCGTTCAACGTGACGCCCGCCACCGCGGCGTCGATCGCCGTCAACGCCGGGAACAACCAGACCGCGACGGTCGGCACGGCCGTCGCGACGCCGCCCGCGGTGATCGTGCGCGACCAGTTCAACAACCCGGTGCCGGGTGTGGCGGTGACGTTCACGCCGGCCGCGGGGAGTGGCAGCGTGAATCCCACGACGCCGGTCCTGACGAACGCGAGCGGCATCGCCGCGTTGACCTCGTGGACGTTGAGCAACACGGCGGGCCCGAATAACCTGACCGCGACCTCCTCCGGCTTGACGGGTAGCCCGGTCGCGTTCACGGCCACGGGGACGGCCGCCGCCGCGACCCAGATCGCGCTCAACGCCGGAAACAACCAGACCGCGACGGTCGGCACGGCGGTCGCCGCCCCGCCCTCCGTGATCGTGCGCGACCAGTTCGGCAATCCCGTGGCGGGAGTGGCGGTGACGTTCGCGACCACGGGCGACAACGGGACCGTGGATCCGGCGACGGCGGTCACGACCAACGCGAGCGGAGTGGCCGCGCCGAACTCCTGGACCTTGGGGACGACGGCCAAGACGGACACGCTGCGCGCGACGTCGGCCGGACTCGCGGGAAGCCCGGTCACCTTCACCGCGACGGCGACAGCGGGCGGCCCGAGTGCGACGCAATCGACGGTGGCGGCGGCGCCCCAGACGATCACGGCGGGCCTCGGCACCAGCACTATCACCGTGACGGTGCGCGATGCCAACGGGAATCCGGCGAGTGGAGCGACGGTGACGTTGGCGGCCACACCCGCGACGGGTAACACGCTGACGCAGCCGGGGGGGACGACGAGCGCCAGTGGGCAGATCACCGGGACCTTGAGCTCGACGGCGGCGGGGGCGAAGACCGTGACGGCCACCGTGAACGGCACGCTCGCGGTCGCCCAGACCGCGACCGTGACCGTGAACCCCGCCGGCCCGAGCGCGAGTCAGTCGCTCGTGGCGGCCTCGCCGGGGACGATCACGGCGAGCACCGGATCGAGCAGCAGCACAATCACCGTGACCGTGAAGGACGGCAACGGCAACCCGGTCTCGGGCGCCACCGTGACTCTGGCGGCGTCGCCGGCGACCGGGATCTCGCTGACCCAGCCCGCCGGCACGACCAACCCCAGCGGGCAGATCACCGGCACCTTGAGCTCGACGGCTGCGGGGACGAAGACCGTGACGGCTACGGTGAACGGCACCGTGGTGGTCACGCAGACAGCTACCGTGACAGTGAACGCCGCGGCGGCGGCCACCATCGGGCCGAATGCGGGGAACGGACAGACCGCGACGGCCGGCACGGCCGTTCCCGTCCCACCGTCCGTCGTCGTGACCGATGCATTCGGCAATCCGATCTCCGGCGTGTCGGTGACGTTCGCCGCCGGTCCCGGGAGCGGGAGCGTCACCGGAGCCGCCCAGACCTCCGACGCGAACGGGATCGCGACCGTGGGAAGCTGGACCCTCGGCGCCACGGCGGGATCGAACACCTTGACGGCTACTTCAGGGTCGCTTGCGGGCAGCCCTGTGACGTTCACCGCGCAGGGGACGGCGGGGGCGGCGGCGACGATCGCGGCAATCAGTCCCACGAACCAGTCGGCGACCGTGGGCACGGCCGTCAGCGCGCCGCCGTCGGTGATCGTCAAAGACGCGAACGGGAACCCCGTCACAGGGGTGGCGGTGACGTTCGCGGTGGCCCCCGGGAATGGAACGATCACCGCGGGGAGTCAGACGACCAACGCGAGTGGCGTGGCGACGGTGGGGAGTTGGACGCTGAGCACCACGGCGGGCTCGAATACGTTGACGGCGACGTCGGGGTCGCTCTCGGGCAGCCCCGTGACGTTCACGGCGACCGGGACGGCGGGGGCGGCGGCGACGATCGCGGCGAACAGTCCGACGAGTCAGTCGGCCACGGCGGGCACGGCCGTCGGCGCGCCACCGTCGGTGATCGTCAAGGACGCGACCGGAAATCCGGTGGCGGGCGTGGCGGTGACGTTCACGCCGGCGGCGGGAAGCGGGACGGTGACGCCGACGACCCCCGTGAGCACGGGATCGGATGGGATCGCCGCCCTGACCGTATGGACGCTGAGCACCACGGCCGGCAGCAACACGCTGACCGCCAGTTCCGGGTCACTCGCCGGGAGTCCAGTGACCTTCACGGCGACCGGGACGGCGGGAGCGGCGGCGACGATCGCGGCGAACAGTGCGACGAGTCAGTCCGCCACGGCGGGCGCGGCCGTCGGCGCGCCGCCGTCGGTGATCGTCAAGGACGCGAACGGGAACCCCGTGGTGGGGGTGGCGGTGACGTTCGCGGTGGCGCCCGGGAATGGAACGATCACCGGCGGGAGCCAGACGACCAACA
>Ga0070698_100004796_pt1 | contig 14846 bp, 18 predicted proteins | sample KBSK1502metaG_FD_65477 | JGI IMG/M metagenome (GOLD analysis project Ga0070698, IMG submission 65477) | Corn, switchgrass and miscanthus rhizosphere microbial communities from Kellogg Biological Station, Michigan, USA - KBS K1-50-2 metaG | ecosystem: Host-associated > Plants > Roots >...
GGAGGGCCCGCAGACCACGATGACCTCGCCCGCGTCCACCTTCAGATCGACGTCGACCAGCACGTGGTGCTCGCCGAACCACTTGTTGACGCCCTTGAACTCGATGGCGATCGCCATGGGTTACTCGATCACCACCAGCACGTCGCCGGGGTTGACCGCCTGGCCGGCCTGGGCGCGGATTTCCTTCACGGTGCCGGCCACGGACGCCTTGAACTCGTTCTCCATCTTCATCGCCTCCAGCACGATCAGGCCGTCGCCGGGCGCCACCGTCTGCCCGACCGTCACCTCGATCAGCGTCACCTTGCCCGGCATGGGCGCCTTGAGCACCTGGCCGCGGTCGGCCCCGGTGGCCCCGCGGGTGCGGATGAGGTAGCGCGACTCCTCCTCCACCCGGATCGTGTAGCGCTCACCCTCCACGTCCACCGTGTAGGCCGCGTCCTGCTCGGTAACGGCCGCCACGTAGGAGGCGCCGTCGAGCAGGATGGACCAGATGCCCTCCACCGTCTGGCGGGCGTCGACAGTGACCGTCTCCCCCTCGAGGGTGATCGTGTACCGCCCCGCGCCGCCCGTCACCTCGACGGGCACGACCTGGCCGCCGTGCTGGGCCTCGAACTTCACCGGCCCCTCCAGTCCGGCCGGAGCGCCTGCCGCCATGCGCTCGGCGTGGCCGGCGGCGCGATCGGCGCCTGGCGACCCGCGCGGTCGTACGCGGTGAGGGCCGCCGCCAACAGGGCCACCCGCCGGTGACGGCCGGCCGCCTCCGGGCGGTCCGCGGCGAGCAGGCGCTCCATGAAGCCGGTGGAGAGGCGCCCGGCCACGAAATCCGGGTGCGCCACGATTCGCCGAAGGACCGGGATGGTGGTCTGTACGCCCACCACCTGGTACTCGCCGAGCGCCCGCCGCATGCGCGCGATCGCCGCGTCCCGGTCCGGGCCCCAGACGATCAGCTTCGCCATCAGCGTGTCGTAGAAGCGCGGGATGGTGCAGCCGGCGTACACCCCGCTGTCGTCCCGTACCCAGGGCCCGCCCGGCGCGCGCAAGCCCGACACGAGCCCCGGCGACGGGATGAACGACGCGAACGGGTCCTCGGCGTTGATGCGGCACTCGATGGCCCACCCGGCCTGCGTCACGTCATCCTGGGTGAAGCCGAGCTTGTCGCCCGCCGCAATCCGGAGCTGGTCCTTCACCAGGTCCCGGCCGGTGACGAGCTCGGTGATCGGGTGCTCCACCTGCAGGCGCGTGTTCATCTCGAGGAAGTAGTAGTTCCCCTCGCGGTCGACCAGGAACTCCACCGTGCCCGCGTTGACGTAGCCGACCGCGGCGGCCACCCGGCAGGCGGCCTCGCCCATTCGGCGCCTGAGCTCCGGCGTGACGAAGGGCGACGGGCTCTCCTCGACCAGCTTCTGGTGTCGCCGCTGGATCGAGCACTCGCGCTCACCCAGGTGCACCACCCCGCCGTGGGCGTCGGCCAGCACCTGGATCTCGATGTGGCGCGGCTCCTCCACGTAGCGCTCGATGTAGACCGCGGCGTCGCCGAAGGCGGCTCCGGCCTCGGCGCGCGCCGCGCGCAGCGCGCTCGCCAGCTCCCCGGCGGCGCGCACCAGGCGCATGCCCTTGCCGCCGCCGCCCATCGCCGCCTTGAGCATCACCGGGTAGCCCACCTGCCCGGCGACGCGCGCGGCCTCCGCGTCGTCGGTCACCGGCTGCTCGGTGCCCGGCACCACCGGTACCCCGAGCTTGATGGCCACGCGTCGCGCCGACATCTTGTCGCCCATCGCGCGAATGGCCGCCGGCGGCGGCCCGATGAACGTGAGCCCCGAGGCCTGGCACGCCTCCGCGAACGCTGCGTTCTCGGCCAGGAAGCCGTAGCCTGGGTGCACGGCCTCGGCGGCGGTCGCGCGCGCGGCCGCGATCAGGCGGTCGATCACCAGGTAGCTCTCGGTAGCCGGCGCGGGCCCGATGGGCACTGCCTCGTCCGCGGCCAGCACGTGGAGCGACTCCCGGTCGGCCTCGGAGAAGACCGCGACGGTGGCGATGCCCAGCTCGCGGCAGGCCCGGATGACCCGGACGGCGATCTCGCCGCGATTGGCGATGAGGACCTTCCCGAACGGGGCACTCACGACGCCCGGATCATAGCAGGAGTGGCGCCTGAGGGGCAACGCTTAAACCCGCGCCCCATCTACCCAATCTAGCGATCGATCGCTCGCGCGGCCTCCTCCAGGAACGAAGTGTCCACGACGCTCGTGAGCGGCAGCGCCTTCTTCATGAACCCGTTCGCCACCCACCAGCTGATCTGCCGCTCGATGTCCGGGACCAGCAGCCGCCCGCTCCGGTCCTGGAACGGGAACCCGAGCTTGATGATCTCCGGCCGGGCTCCCGTGTACCTCGCGGTGATCTCCACGACCTCGTCGTAGTGCGCCCCGGGCGCGATGCGCCCGTCCTTCTGCATCAGCGCGGCGTCGAAGTAGTAGCGGGACGCCTTCACATAGCCCTTCATGAAGGCGACCGCCCGGGCGCGGTCCGCGGCCAGCTTGTCCGAGTAGAAGATCGCCGCGATCTGCCACGGGTGGAGATCTCCCGCCCACGCGAGGATCTTGCCGAAGCCCTGGGCCTCGGTGGCGCCCGGGAAGGGCTGGGGCACCAGGATGGCGTCGACCTGCTTGCCCTTGAGCGCCTCCACGGTGGCCGGCATGGCCTGGAGCGGCACGATCTTCACGTCTGCCAGGTGGAGGCCTTCCTTCTCCAGGATGTTGCCGATGTGGTAGTGGAACGTGGAGCCGAGCTGGGTGACGCCGATGCGCTTGCCCTTCAGATCCTTGATCGACCGGAGGCCCGCGTCCCACGCCTCCTTCTGCACCACGATGGCCACCAGCGGATAGCCCGGCCACTCGCGTCCCTTGTCGGCCACGATCCACAGCTTCTCGCCGCCCAGCACGATGTTGTAGAGGGCGGCGGTGAGCCCGGTGGCGCCCACGTCGAGCTGGCCCGCGGCCAGCGCGGTGGCGATGGGCGCGGCGGCTTGGAAGTAGACCAGCTCCGGCTCCACGCCGAACTCCTTGAAGAAGCCCTTCTCGACCCCCACGAAGATGGGCGCCGAGGAGGTGAGCTTGAGCACGCCGATCTTCATCGCACTGGCCCGGGGCGCCGGGGTGGACTGGGCGTGCGCGGGCGCCGCGGCGGTGAGGCCGGCCACGAGCGCGAGCGTGAGCCCCAGGGCCAGCGGGGCCAGGCCGCGGAGAGGGGTCAGCATGGGCGATCAGGTGTGGCGCCAGCGGATCACCGCCCGCTCGAGCGCGCCCAGGGCCCAGTACGAGGCCACGCCCAGGAGCGAGAGCACGACGATGCCCACCATGAGCCGCGTGGTCTCCATCAGGTTGCCGGACTGCAAGATGAGGAAGCCGATGCCCGCGTCGGCGGCGATCTGCTCGGCCGCCACCAGCAGCAGGAGCGCGATGCCCGCGCCCAGCTTGAGCCCGGCGAAGACCATCGGCAGGGCCGACGGCAGGATGACTTTGCGGATGAGACTCCAGCGTCCCGCCCCGAAGGAGACGGCGGCGCGGATCAGCAGCGGGTCGGCCTGCCGAACGCCCGCGTAGGTGTTGATGGCCATCGGGAAGAACACCCCGAGCGCCACCACCGCCACCTTGGACGCCTCGCCGATGCCGAGCCACAGGATCAGGAGCGGCAGCAGCGCGATTTTGGGGATCGGAAAGGTGGCCGCGATGATCGGCTGCACCACCGCGTCGGCCAGCGCGAAGAACCCTACCCCGACGCCCACCCCGACGCCGGCCAGCGCGCCGATCCCGAAGCCCCAGGCGAGGCGCTCGAGGCTCCGGAGCAGATGCACGAAGAGCTGCCCCGAGCGCACCATGTCGAGCCCCTCCGCCAGCACCCCCGAGGGCGACGGCAGGAAGAGCGAGGAGACCCATCCGGTGCGGGTCACCAGCTCCCACGCCAGCACGAGCCCCAGCAGGGCCAGCACCCGCACCGCGCGGTAGTCCGGGCGGCGCAGGAACGCGGTGCGGTCGACGACGACGAGGCGCTCGACCGCCATCAGGGTCCGCGCTCCGCCACGATCTCGTCGTCGAGCAGCGCGGCCTGGGCCTGCGACTTGATCAGCCCCCAGATGCGGTCCGCGGTCTGCACGAAGACCGGATCGCCCTGCTGGCTCTCGCGCCGCGGCCGCGGCAGCTTGATCGGCACGATCTCCAGCACCTCGCCGGGCCGGCGCGACAGCACGATCACCCGGTCGGCCATGAACACCGCCTCCTGGATGTTGTGGGTGACATAGAGAATCGTCTGGCGGGTGCGCTCCCAGATCGCGAGCAGCTCGTCCATCATGAGCGTGCGGGTCTGGGCGTCGAGGGCGGAGAAGGGCTCGTCGAGCAGGAGCACCGCGGGCTCGACCGCCAGCGCCCGCGCGATGCCCACCCGCTGGCGCATGCCGCCCGAGAGCTGGTGCGGGTACTTGCCCTCGAAGCCGCCGAGACCGGTCATGTCGAGGTAGTGCCGCGCCCGCTCGGCCCGCTCGAGCCCGGAGATGCCCAGCTCCTCGAGGCCGAACTCGACGTTGGCCCGCACGGTGCGCCAGGGGAAGAGGGCGAACTCCTGGAACACGGTGGCGGTGACCGGCGCCCGGCCGGGCCGCGGCTCGCCCTCGAAGTACACCCGGCCCGCGCTCGCGGGCAGGAGGCCGGCGATGATGCCGAGCAACGTCGACTTGCCGCAGCCCGAAGGCCCGAGCAGGGCCACGAACTCACGCGACTCGACCGCGAAGTCGACCTGACCGAGCGCGACCACGTCGCGGCCCCGTCGATCGTGAAAGGTCTTGGCGACGCGCTCGATGACGACCTGCATCTCAGCGCTGCCGGAGCGCGAACCGCTGGATCTTGCCGGTGGCGGTCTTGGGCAGTTCGGCCACGAAGTCGACCCAGCGCGGCGACTTGTAGCCACCCAGGCGCTTGCGCACCCCTTCTCGCAGCTCGACGGCCAGCGTGTCCGACGCGGCCACCCCGTCGCGGAGGACGCAGTAGGCGTGGGGCTTGGTGAGGCCGTCCGTGTCGCGACGGCCGATCACCGCCACCTCCAGGATCGCCGGATGGTCCCCGAGGGCCGCCTCTACCTCCGCGGGCGCCACCCACATGCCTCCGACCTTCAGCATGTCGTCGGTGCGCCCGCAGAAGAAGAAGTAGCCGTCGGTGTCCTGGTAGAACATGTCGCCGGTGCGGAGCCACTCGCCCTGCATCGTGGCCTTCGTGCGCTCGTGGCGGTTCCAGTAGCCCGGCGACGTCGAGTCGCCCCTGATCAGGAGCTGGCCCACCATCCCGGGCGCCACCGGACGGCCCAGGTCGTCCACCAGCCGCGCCTCGAAGCCGGGAATCACCTGGCCGCTCGAGCCCGGCCGCGCCGCGCCCGGCCGGTTGGCGATGAAGTCGTGGAGCGCCTCGGTCGAGCCCACCACGTCGAGCAGCTCGTGGCCGAAGCGCGACTTCCAGGCGTGGAAGAGCCCGGCGGGCAGCGCCTCGCCCGACGAGACGCAGAGTCGCAGCGACGAGCAATCGAAGCGGCGCTCGGCCCCTTCCACCTGGAGCAGCCGCCGGTACACGGTAGCCACCGCGAAGAGCACGGTGGGCCGCTCGGCCTCGATCAGCCCGAAGATGGGCTCGGCCTCCAGTCGCTCCGCCACCAGGACGGAGGCCGCGCCCACCAGTGCCGGGAAGTAGAGCGAGTTGCCCAGACCGAACGCGAAGTGGAGCTTGGACGCGGAGAAGATCACGTCGTCCGGCCCGATGCCGAAGGTCCCCCTCCCCACGAGCTCCGCCGCGTGGACGAGATCGTGGTGGAGATGCACCGCCGCCTTCGGCCGGCCCGTCGAGCCCGAGGTGTAGAGCCAGAGCGCAACGTCGTCGCGGCTCGTGTCCACCGGGGACAGCTCCGGCGAGGCCCGCTCGAGGAGCCGCTCGTACTCGAGCCCGCCGCGCCGTCGCCCGCCGACCACGATCACCGCCTGGAGGGCCGGGCACCGCGTGCGGATCTTGAGGATCTCGGCCGCCGCGCTCTCGGAGGTGATCACCGCGCGGGCGCGGCTGTCCTCCAGCACGAACGCGAGCTCGTCGGCCGGCAGCGCGTCGCTCACCGGCACCGGCACCGCGCCGATCTTCATCGCCCCCCAGAACGCTTCCGCGAACTCGGGGCGATCCGGCAGCGCCAGCAGCACGCGCTGCTCCATCTGCACGTCGCGCGCGAGCAGCGCCTGGCCGAGCCGGTTGGCGCGCATCGCGACCTCGGCGTAGGTGACGGAGCGGCCGGCGAATCGGAACGCGGTGCGGCCGCCCCGCCCCTCCGCGAGATGGCGATCGACGAAATGGCTGACCGCGTTGAAGCGCTCGGGGACCTCGATGGCCGCCGTCATGCGGCCGATTCTAGCAGTAAACCGACACGGGACCGCCCGAGGCGGTGCCGGCGCGGCGGCCGAGCACATCGGTCTCGGGTGCTGTCCTCTCAGCCGAGTAGACGCACTTCGATCTGTCGCTTCCAGGGGCCCTCGAACTCCAGCAGGACGATCCGCTGAAACTCGCCCAGCGCCGGCTTGCCGCCCCGCACCGGGACGTGCACGCTCGGGCCGACCAAGGCGCTGAGGAAGTGCGCCGCCACGTGGGCCGCCGAGTCGTGCCGGTAGCCGAGCTTCGGCGTCAGCGACTGGAGGATGTCCATGATGTCCTCGGGGACGCCGGCCTCCCAGGTCATGACCGTCAGGGCCGCGGTCGTGTGCTTCAGGTACAGGTGGCAGGTGCCGCCCGACGCCCCGTCGAGCATGGCGCCGACCTGGCCGGTGATGTCGATGACTTCCTTCGGGCTCTTCGTCTCGATCTCGATGGTCAATGGCGCGATCGCACTCATTCGCTCGTCCTCCTCCGGCCGTCCCTACTCGCCAGGGCTCGGCAGCACGAGTATCTCGTCCCCATGCGTGTCCTTCAGGCCGGCCGGGCGCCATCCCAGCGCCCGGTAGAAGCCGTGAGAGCGCGTCCCCGGATCCGAGGAGGCACCCAGCCAGATCCGTGTCGGCTTGAACGATCGAAGCCAGTTCACCTCCAGCGACAGGAGCGTCTTGCCGATCCCGCGTCCCTCGAACTGGGGCAGCACCGCCAGCACGAGTACCTCGCCGGTGGCCGACTCGCCGATGCAGAAGCCCACGATCCGCGATCCAGCGGAGCACACCCAGCCCCTGGTCGCTCCCGCCGCCAGGTTTTCCGCCACCGAGGCGGGCGTGATCCCCAGCGCGGCCAGCCGCTCCCGCGAGATCGCGTTCTCACGAGTGGCCCCTCTCACGTCGAAGATCTCCTCGATGTCCTCCGCGCGTAGATCTCGAAAGCTCACGTCTTGACCGAGAGGCAGAGCCATGTGGTACTCCACGACTGCCCGGCCCTCGTGCCTCAATGCTTCTGGCTCCGTTCCCCACACCTCGAAGCCCGCCCGCTCGTAGAGCCTCCGGGCCTGAGGGGCGGCGGACGTGACGGCGAGATGCACCCACGACACGCCGGGCACCGCTCGCGCGTGCTGGAGCGCGGCCCGAAGCAGCTCGGCCCCAACCCCGTGGCCGCGCTGGCCTTGGGCCACGTACATGCCCCAGATGTGAGCCTTGTGGGAGGCCTTCACGGCCCGATCGCGCATGAGGCCCACCGCGCCGATCAGCCCGTCCTGAAACGCGCCCAGGATCACCCATTCCGGCCCCTGCCGAAGCCGGTCACGTACCGCCTCCGCCGAGGCGGCCATGTCGTCCTCGGGAGATGCGCCAAAGGCGAGCGGCGCCTCCAGAAGCCCTTGCCTCCGGAGCTCGACATACGACTCGGCGTCGGCCTCCCGCAGCTGCCTGATCACCCTGGCGCCGCCAGCCATCACGCTCTGGCCACGCCCGCGCCCTCGATCACGTAAGCCGCCATGGCCCCTCACAGACCCGGGCAGATCTGCCTCGCCTGCGGGAGGCTGATCTCCCGGCCGACATCGACCACAATTCCTCCCGTGGAGGGATTCACGCGCATCATGCTGCACAGCTTCTGTGTCTTCTCGACGACCTGCGCCCGCTCCGCGGCGTTGAGCGGCGCATAGTCCTTGCGATACGGAAAGGGCCAGCCGTAACCCCACCGATACGAGGTGGGCAGCTCCGGGCCACCCCCGACGCGCACCGCCTGGTACATCGCCTCGGCCAGGGCCGCGTTCTGCGTCATGTCCAGGACACAGGCGCGAAGCGACCGGTCGGCGCGCTCGCGCTCGTCGGCCGGCCCGCTCGGCCAGTACGCGACATCGTGAAGATAACAACAGCTGTAGTAGGTTCCATCGGGGAACAAGGTGCACCCGTCACTCTTGAAGTCGGCGAGCTTGACGTCGGCGGGGTCGACCGCCGTGGCGCACCCGGCCACCCCCCACGAAAGCCATAGGAGGCACAGCGCCGTCACCAGGTGTCGCCGGACCCTCTCGCCGATCGTCACGAGGCCTGGCGCGTATCCGGTGAGCGAAACCGGTCCACCCCCCGCGCGCGAGCCTTCGACGCTTCGACCTCGCGATCGCGAGGCGGAGCGTTCGTCACGAGAGCGTCAAGAAGAGCGCGCGCCGCCTGCGCGACCTCATCCACCGCCCGGGAGAAGGCAACCTCGTTCGCCTTGGACGGTTTCGAAAAGCCGCTCAATTTCCTGACGAACTGCAGCGAAGATGCCCGGATCTCCTCGTCCGTGGCCGGCGGCTTGAAGTTATGCAGGGTCTTGATGCTTCGGCACATGCTAGAGCCTCCATGGTTGTCCGGTATCGATTGACCACGCGATCCGCCCGAAAGAATCAGTCTACCTGGCGGCGAAGAAATAGTAGTCCGCCGTGTAGTCGATCCGGGCCGGCGCCCCGGCGGTCGCCTGAGAACAATCGGTCGTGGGCGCCGCGCCGCCCCTGGTGTTCACTCGCTGGATGCTCGTGACCCGGCTGAACGCGCCGTCCGGGCCCACGGACTTTGCGGTGAGCAGCAGCCACGGGATCGCCCCGGCCACCGGGGCGTCGACCCGTTCCCTCACCGTTCCGAGGATGTTGCTGCCATCGACCGATTCCCAGTGCGGCCCGGCATAGTGGCGGCCGACCTTCCTTCCCCGACCGTCGAAGAGATCGGCTTCGGGAGCCACGAACGCCCACTCGTAGATCCCGGCTTGATCCTTCCGGGGTCGGCATTCGTAGATCTGCACCCCCCTTGCCGCGACGATCATCGCGAGCGATTCGCCCACGCCGGGGTTCAGCTTCTCGGGCACCGCGACCGCGGACGTCGGGCGTTGCGGGCTTGCACACGCCGCGACGAGAACGACCAGCATGACGCCCATCAGGCTCCGTGCAATCAATATCGCGCCCTCCCGTGGACAGAGAGTGGCGTGCTCGTTGGGGGGTGTCAAGCGTGCGCCTCGCGCGCCCTCGGGCTACTATGAGCGGCAGCCATGAGCGACCTCCTGGCCGCGCGCTCGCAGATGGCCATGTCGCTCGGCTTCCACATCATCTTCGCGATGGTCGGCGTGGCCATGCCGGTCCTCATGGTGGTGGCCGAGCGGCGCTGGCAGCGCACCGGCGACCACATCTATCTCGATCTCGCGCACCGCTGGGCCAAGGGCACCGCCATCCTCTTCGCGGTGGGCGCGGTCTCCGGCACCGTGCTGAGCTTCGAGCTGGGGCTGCTCTGGCCCGCCTTCATGGAGCACGCGGGTGCCATCATCGGCATGCCCTTCTCGCTCGAGGGCTTCGCCTTCTTCACCGAGGCGGTCTTTCTCGGGATCTACCTCTACGGCTGGGAGCGCATCTCCCCCCGCGCCCATCTGGCCGCGGGCTGGGCGGTGGCGGTGAGCGGTCTCGCCTCCGCGGTCTTCGTGATGATCGCCAACGCGTGGATGAACGCGCCGACCGGCTTCCGGTGGGTGGACGGAGGCGCGGTCGACGTCGACCCGATCGCGGCCATGATGAACCCGGCCGCCTTCCCCGAGGTGCTGCACATGGTGCTCGCCGCCTACGCCTCCACCGGCCTCGCGGTGGCGGGCATCCACGCGCTGCGGCTGCTCCGCCAGCCGCGCAACGCGTTCCATCGCCGCGCCCTGTCGATGGCGCTGCTGATCGGCGCGCCCGCGGCCCTGCTCCAGCCGCTGGCCGGCGACCAGAGCGCGCGCTTCGTGGCTCACTACCAGCCGGTCAAGCTCGCCGCGATGGAGGGGCACTTCAGGACCGAGCGGGGGGCACCGCTCCGGGTGGGCGGTTGGCCGGACGAGGAGGCCCGCGAGACGCGCTACGCGATCGAGATTCCCTACGGGCTGTCGCTGCTGGCCTTCAAGGACCCGCACGCCGAGGTCCTCGGCCTCGAGGCCTTCCCGCGCGGGGACTGGCCGCCGGTGGCCATCGTCCACGTGGCCTTCCAGGTGATGGTCGGGCTCGGCTCGTTCATGGCCCTGGTGAGCGCGATCGCACTGTGGCTCCAGTGGCGAGGGCGCGAGCCCACGCGTCATCGCTTCATCCTCCGCGCCCTCGTGCTGACCGCACCGATGGGGTTCATCTGCACCGAGGCGGGGTGGGTCGTGACCGAGGTCGGGCGCCAGCCGTGGATCATCCACGGCATCATGCGCACCGCCCAGGCGGTCACGCCCATGCCGGGCCTGATCGTGCCGTTCCTGGCGTTCACCGCGCTCTATGTGGGCCTCGGCGTCGTGGTCGCCTGGCTCCTCCACCAGCAAGTGCTCGCCAGCCCGGAGACCGCCGAGGAGGACGCGGCATGATCGCGAGCCTGGGCTTAGCCGAGCTGGTCGCGGCCGCGACGCTCATCGGCCTCAACGCCTACGTGCTCCTGGGCGGGGCCGACTACGGCGGCGGCGTGTGGGATCTGCTGGCCTCCGGTCCGCGCAAGCGCCGCCAGCGGGCGCTCGTCGCGGAGGCCATCGGCCCCATCTGGGAGGCCAACCACGTCTGGCTGATCATCGTGGTGGTGCTGCTCTTCACCTGCTTCCCGGCCGCGTTCGCCCGGCTCGCGATCACGCTGCACATCCCGCTCTCGCTGATGCTGATCGGGATCGTACTGCGCGGCTCGGCGTTCACGTTCCGCAGCCACTACGGGCCCGGGCACGGCGCGGAGCGCGAGGAGGGCCCGAGCCAGCGCTGGGGTCGCGTCTTCGCCAGCGCGAGCGTGGGGACGCCGATGCTGCTCGGCCTCTGCGTGGCGGCCCTGGCCTCCGGGGCCCTGCCCGTCCCGGGCCGCGCCGGCTTCGCCGCCACGTTCGTCAGGCCCTGGCTCACGCCCTTCGGGCTGGGGGTCGGCGCGCTCACCCTGGCCCTCTTCGCCTTCCTGGCCGGCGTCTACCTGACCGTCGAGGCGCAGGAGCCCGCGCTCCGCGAGGACTTCCGGCGCCGCGCGCTGGGCGCGAGCGGTGCGGTCTTCGTCGCTGCCTTCGGCACGCTCGGCCTGGCCCGCCTCGGGGCGCCCCCGATGGGCCGGTCGCTCACCACCGCGCCCTGGGCGCCCGCGCTGCACCTGGCCACCGGCGCGGCCGCGGTCGCCGCGATCTGGGCGCTTTGGCGCCGCCACTACCGGCTGGCCCGCGTGGCCGCGGCGGCCCAGGTCTCGCTGATCCTCTGGGGCTGGGCGCTCGCCCAGTATCCGTACCTGATCCCGCCTGACCTCACCATCCGCGCGGCGGCCGCGCCTCGCATCACGCTGGTGCTGGTCCTCTGGGCCCTCGTGATCGGGGGGCTCGTGCTCTTCCCTTCGCTGGTCTATCTTCTTCGGGTGTTCAAGCGCGAGACGGCCCGGTCATGAGCCTCACCGTCTTCTCGGTGGCGGTGCTGTTCACCTCGCTCGGCGCGGGCGTGGTGGGCGCGATCCTGGGGCTGGGCGGCGGCATCCTGCTGGTCCCGATCCTCACCATCTTCTACGGCGTCGACCTGCACTACGCGATGGGGGCCAGCATCATCTCGGTCATCGCGACATCGAGCGGCGCCGCCGCGTCCTACCTGCGCACCGGCCTCAGCAACCTCCGCGTCGGCCTCTTCCTGGTGGTGGCCACCATCACCGGAGCGCTCACCGGGGCGTTTCTGGCCGGTGTGGTGCCCACCCGCTGGCTCGAGTTGATCCTGGGGCTCGCGCTCTCCTACTCCGCGTTCACCACCATCCGGCAGCTGGGCGACGAGCTGCCGAAGGACGTGTCGACCGACGGGCTCGCGATCCGGTTCGGGCTCGAGGGCACCTATCACGACCTGCGCCTCGAGCGCGAGATCACCTACCGGGCGCGCAACGTGGCGGGCGGGTTCGTGGCGATGTACGGCGCGGGCGTGCTCTCGGGCATGCTCGGCATCGGCAGCGGGGCCTTCAAGGTGCTGGCGATGGACTACCTGATGCGCCTGCCCATGAAGGTCTCCACCGCGACCAGCAACTTCATGATCGGGCTGACCGCGGCGGCCAGCGCCGGCATCTACTTCAGCCGGGGCGACATCCACGTGCTGATCGTGGCCCCGGTGGCCATCGGCGTGCTGGCCGGCGCCTACCTGGGCACCACCGTGATGGCGCGGATGCGCAACGCCACCGTGCGCAAGCTCTTCCTTCCCATCGTGGTGTACCTCGCCCTCTCGATGATCCTGCGCGGGCTCGGGATCCACCTCCTGTGAGCGCGCTCCGGCCGGTGTTTGCGGTCGAGCACCTGGTCGCGCGGGTCCTGCTCGTGGGCGGCCTCGTCGGGCTGGCCCTCATCGCGGTCGGCCTCGGCCTCTACGCCGCGCACGGCGGCTTCCACCACCACGTGCTGCAGTTGACCCGTCCCCCCGGCGAGGCACCGCCCGGCGTCTTCACCTCCATGCGGCAGATCGTCCGCGGGCTGCGCCAGCGTCCCATCGATCCGCTCGCGGTGAGCGCGCTCGGGCTCGTCCTGCTCATGATCACCCCGGGCGCGGCGGTCACGCTCGCGATTCCCGCCTTCCTGTCCGCGCGGGACTTCCGCTACGCCATCACCGCCACGCTGGTGCTGGCGATGCTGCTGGTGAGCCTGCTGCTGGCCGGCGCCATCCACAGCTAGCCCCGCACCGCGCGGGCCGGCTCACTCGCTCTCGCTCGGGCGGCTCCGCCAGTGCTTCACCGCGGCGCGCTGCTTCTTGCCGGCCAGCCGTCGCCGGCGGGCCCCCGCGGACGGCCGCGTCGCGACCCGCGGGCGCGGCGCGACGAGCGCGGCGCGGATCAGATCGGCCACGCGGGCGCGGGCGTCCTCCAGGTTCCGGGCCTGGTTGCGGGTGGCCTGGCTTGTCACGACCAGACGGCCCTCCGCGTCCGCGCGGGGCCGGGCCAGGGCGCGCAGGCGGGCCCGCGCGGCGTCGGACAGCCCTTCGATCGCCTCCAGGTCCACGCGCAGGTCGATCTTGGTCGCGACCTTGTTCACATTCTGACCGCCCGGCCCCGACGCCCGCGCCGCGTGAACGGTGAGCGCGCCCGCGGGCACCCGGACCTCCGCGGTCACGACGATCGGGTCGGCCATGACGTGGATCCGGTGGGCAGGCGCGCGGTCAGCGCGGCCACGAACTCGTCGGGGCGGCTCGGGGAGAGCACCACGAAGCCGCCGCGCGTCTCGAGGAACACGAGGTCGTCGGTGTTGGTAATGGCCAGGTAGTGCCAGCCGCTGCGCGGGTTCCAGCGCGGCCCATGCGAGCCGAAGAGGCTGTTGAGCCCGGCGGCGAGCAGCCCGCCGATCGGCCGGCGGCGGCGATCGCAGCCGGTGATGCGATCGTACGGGATCAGGCGCCGCAGCCAGCGCCGCTCGAGCCGCACCCCGCCCTCTTCCAGGGTGTAGCCGCTCGGGGCCAGCCCCTGGATGGCCCAGAGCGCGCCGAGGAACGGCAGGGGCAGGATCAGCGCGGTCGGATCGCCGGTGGCGGCCACCAGGCCCACCGAGCCGAGGAAGGGCCCGCCGAAGCCGACCCCGATGCCGAGCACCCCGGCGAGCAGGCGCTGCTTCCGCCCGAGCGACGCCGGGAAGTGCACTCCCTACCTGGCGAAGATCTCGAGCGCGGCGAAGAAGAAGGGGATCTCGAAGGCGGCCGACTCGGGCGAGTCGGAGCCGTGGACCGCGTTGGCCTCGATCGACGACGCGAAGTCCTTGCGGATCGTCCCCGCGTCGGCCTTGGCCGGATCGGTGGCGCCCATCAGCTCGCGCAGGCGCGCGATCGCGTTCTCCCCTTCCAGCACGATCGGCATGCACGGCCCCTGGGTCATGAAGGCGCAGAGGCTCGCGTAGAACGGCCGCTCCTTGTGCACGATGTAGAAGCCGCCGGCCTGGGCCGCGCTCAGATGGATGAGCTTGGCCGCGAGGAGCTTGAGCCCGGCCTTCTCGAAGCGGGCGATGATCTGGCCCGCGACGCCCTTGGCGACGGCGTCCGGCTTGATGACGGTGAGGGTGCGCTGGACGGCCATCGCGGACGGGTCCCTACCCTTTCTTGCCCACCACCCGGGCGACGGTCGCGCCCATGTCGGCGGGGCTCTTGACGGTGGTGATGCCGGCGGCCTCCATCGCGGCCATCTTCTCGGCCGCCGTCCCTTTGCCTCCGGCGATGATCGCGCCGGCGTGACCCATGCGGCGGCCGGGCGGCGCGGTCTGGCCGCAGATGAAGCCGACCACCGGCTTGGTGACGTGGGCCTTGATGAAGGCGGCGGCCTCTTCCTCGGCGGTGCCGCCGATCTCGCCGATCATCATGATCGAGGTGGTGTCCGGATCGGCCTGGAAGAGCGCGAGCACGTCGATGAAGTTGGTGCCGTTGACCGGGTCGCCGCCGATGCCCACGCAGGTCGACTGGCCGAGCCCGCGCTGGGT
>Ga0070698_100004797_pt1 | contig 14845 bp, 13 predicted proteins | sample KBSK1502metaG_FD_65477 | JGI IMG/M metagenome (GOLD analysis project Ga0070698, IMG submission 65477) | Corn, switchgrass and miscanthus rhizosphere microbial communities from Kellogg Biological Station, Michigan, USA - KBS K1-50-2 metaG | ecosystem: Host-associated > Plants > Roots >...
GCCGACGTGTCGAGGTTCTGCATCGTGACCTTGAAGCCAAGATCCTTCGCCGCCTGGTCACCAATCGCCTTCACTACCGAATACGACACGCCAACGTGGCGGAGCTCGATATCCTTGATTTCTTGCGCCCAGATCGTCGGAGCGCCGATCACGCCCGATCCAGCCGTCGCGCCGGCGAGCACCGCAGCCCCCTTGAGAACCTGCCGGCGCGAAGGTTCATGTTGATAGGCCGCGCTAGTCCTGCGGAATTTGTCCTTGATCCTGCCCATTGCCAACTCCTCACGACAAGTCGATTGCGGTTGTGGTCAATCTTGCTTGACGCAAACGCTAACAGCGAGGTGCGGGAGCGCGAAATGAGAAGTTCTGATTTGAAGAATAAGGCAGCCTAATGCGCGGATGCACATACAATGAGCTTAGCTTGTCTACATCTTGCGCATATTGGACAGCAAAGTCGCGAAGCCGGTGCTTCATGCGACGCGCAAGCATCGCGACTGCGATCAGCAGCGAAACTACGCAGCGCGGCTTTCGATGGTGCCGCGTACTCGGACGATGGATGTCCGGATTGACGCATGGTTGTCGATGTCAAATTGGACCGGTGGAAGCACGAGCCCGGCCAAGCCGTGCAAAGGCTGCGAAGGAGCGACGGATCAGTTCGGGATCGAGGTCTTCGACGATGAAGACCAGCTTCGACCTGCGGTCGCCATCGGGCCACGCCTCGAGATGGGTTGGCGCATGCACGAGGTTCTGCACACCATTGACGGCCACCGGCCTCGCCTCCCCGCGCAGCGCCAGCAATCCTTTGACTCGCAGGATCCTGGCGCCGTGCCGGTTGAGCAGCATCGTCAGCCAGACGCCGAAGCTACTCCAGTCGATCGGCTCCTCGACAACGACCGAGAAGGCGCGGGCCTTGGTGTGCGCGACTGTCCCATCCGGCTCGCCGATAGCCCTGAACGGGCTGTGGCCGGCGGCCAGCAACGCGTTCACCGGCAGCGGCCCATCCGCAATCCGAAACAAAGGAGCCTGCGGATTGAGCGCACCGAGCCGCGCCTGAAGCGGCATGACGACCTCGTCGCCAACGATGTCGGTCTTGGTCAGCGCAATGACGTCGGCTATCGCCGCCTGTCGCATCGACTCGACATGGCGGTCGAGCTGCATGAGCCCATTGACTGCGTCGACAGTCGTCACCACGCCGGCCGCGCGAAAGTGGTGACGCAGCACTGGATCGGCGCGCAATGTCGAGAGCACCGGGAACGGGTCCGCGAGGCCCGTGCTTTCGATCACCAGGCGACGAAACGCGGGGGCAGTCCCCCGCTCCCGCCGCGAATGGAGATCCCGCATGGTGGCAGCAAGTTCGCTGCGCACTGTGCAGCAGAGGCAGCCCGAGCCGAGCACCACGGTCTCCTCGTCGAGCCGCTCCACCAGCAGGTGATCGAGCGCGACCTCCCCGAACTCGTTGATGATCACGGCGGTGTCGTGCAGCGCCGGGTCGCCGAGCAGCCGACGCAGCAGCGTGGTCTTGCCGGATCCGAGAAAGCCCGTGAGCAAGGTCACGGGCGTGAATGCTGGCACCTCCTCAATCATCGGCATCCAGCCGTGCCAGCAACTCCGGATCTAGCGGATCGCAGGTGCGGCGCGCTAAACGCTCGGCCGCGGCCCAGAGATGGCCAAGGTCGCCGACGATCTCACTCTTGCCGGTGAAAGTCGCGAGCACGAACGACGCGCTCTGCCAGTCGGAGAGCCGCAGACCATAGAGCTTCAGCACGCGATTGGCGACCTGCACGCGGCGGGCACGCTCCTGGCGGCGCCGCGCTGGATCGTCGTTGTGCGTGAAGACGCCCTCGCGCGCGACCGCGTCGGTCCAATGCGCGTCGCCGCCGAGACTTCCGCAGAGCGCGCACACGAGCCGCGGTCCTCCTATTTCTTGCCCCCTACGTCTTGCGCGGAAAGCGCCTCGCGAAATCGTCGGCCATCTCATCCATGGTGACGAACTTCACGCCGGGATGCGACGCGATGTGGCGGTAGAGTCGTTCCAGCATCAAAAGCACCTGCGGCCGCCCCGAAACGTCGGGGTGAATGGTGATCGGGAACACGGCATAATCATGTTCGCGGTAGACCCAGTCGAACTGATCGCGCCAGGTTTCCTCGAGGTGGCGCGGGCTGACGAAGCCGTGGCTGTTCGGGCTCTTCTTGATGAACATCATCGGCGGCAGGTCGTCGAGATACCAGTTCGCCGGAACTTCGATGAGATCGGTTTCCTGGCCGCGCTTCAGCGGCACCATCCACTCCTCGGGTCTTTTGGAATAGTCGATCTTGGTCCAGCTGTCGCCGACCCTGACATAGTAAGGATGGAAGTCGTTGTGCATCAAGGAGTGGTCATATTTGATTCCGCGCTCGAGCAGAAGCTCGTTCGTGACGGTTGAAAATTCCCACCACGGCGCAACATAGCCGGTCGGGCGCCTGCCCGACAGACTGGTCACGAGCTCGATGGACTTATCGAGAACGGCGGTTTCTTGCGCTCGGGTCATCTCGATCGGATTCTCGTGGCTGTAGCCGTGAATGCCGATCTCATGGCCCGCCTCCGCGACTGCCTTCATCTGTTCGGGGAATGTCTCAATGGAGTGACCGGGAATAAACCATGTGGTCCTGATGCCGAGACGTTTGAACAGGTTCAGAAGGCGCGGACTACCGACCTCGCCTGCAAACAGGCCGCGCGAAATGTCGTCCGGCGAGTCCTCACCGCCGTAGGAGCCGAGCCAACCCGCAACGGCGTCGACATCGATGCCGAACCCGACGAGAATTTCCTTGGCCATGAATTGTTCCTTCTTGCTGTTGTTGCGGTGGGAAATACTCGAAACGCGCGTTACGTCGCGATACGCGTCTCGCACTTCGGCCGCCAGGCGATCCAGACATGCGATGACGGAACTCCGTTGTCCTGCCCGATCCGCTCACGCCGAGCAGCAAGACGTAACAGTCCTGGGGTACGGTCAGATTGACATCGTCGAGCGCCGGCACCTGGCCATGGCGCTTGGTCAAACCCACGATATGCAGGACTCCGTTGCCCACTGACCCGCCCACCGATATCGCTCAACTTGAGCTTCATGGAATTGCTCATTCCGCTCAAGATCAATCTACGGGCATGTCGCCGAAAAGATTTGCGCCACTGGACGGGAGCGCGTGCTCCTGCTCCGACGGCTACGTTACCATCAACCCGCGGCCAGGTTCGCATGAGGCAGCCAGCTAAATCTCGAGCAATCTTGACGGCCGTCAAGGCAATCTCTGTTATCTGCCTCTACCAGATCAGCATCACCAGGCCGTTGGCGCGACCTGCGCATCGCATCCAACAATGGCTGGGATGTCGAATCTCATATCTAACCCTTTGCGTCTGCCAGCACCGAAGCGAGCGTGCGCTCGACCAGCGGCAGTTTGAATGCGTTTTCGCGCGTCGGCTTGGCGTCGGCGAGCAGCCGCGCCGAAGTCATGCATGCGAATGTCTCGACATGAGCATCCGAAAATTCCAACAGAGCCACTGATTAAGAGGCAGCGTTTGCACATGGCGGTTCAAGGCCGCTTCCGAAGCGCTCCGTTTCTAGCGCCATCAAGGTCATTATACAGTTTCCCTTTGTCGGAATAGGTGAGGTGCCACGGGTGTGACTAAGCAGAATGAATCTATATTCTGAAACTCAATGAGCGCTCAGGTAATCGTCGACTTCGACACAGCGCGACCGATCAGCGCTATCATCCAGTGCGCACACCACTTAAATTAAGCTCAACGCCCATATTTGGATCGAACACAATGTCAGAAATCGAAGTCAATCGGCATGATCGCGTAGTCGTCTTTACGATAAAGCGTCCCAATTCCGGCAATCGAATCACCCAGAGCATCGCAGAAGAATTGATCGTGGCTCTGGATGTGGCCCGTCGCGATCCTGCGGTCGCCGGCTGCGTACTCACGGGACACGGAGATGTATTCTGCCTCGGCGGCGATTATCAAGGCGCCGGCCCGCGCATCGCCGGCCGCATGGAGTTCGGCCGCGCGCATATCGACCTGATCGATGCGATGGCCCGTCTGGGCAAGCCGCTGGTTGCGGCTCTCAACGGCAACGCACATGCCGGCGGCTTCAGCCTGGTCGTCGCATGCGACCTCGCATTCGCCGAGGAAGGCGCGACATTGGGATTGCCGGAAGTCGCCCATGGGCTGTTTCCGCTGCTTGCGCTCGCGATCGTTCGTGACGCGCTGCCCAAGAAGGTCCTGTTCGATATCGTCTACAACGCTCGTCTTCTGAGTGCTGAAGAGGCCCGCGCGTTGCATCTGGTCAACGACGTGGTCCCGCGGGGCTCCGCCCTCCGGCGATCGATCGAAGCCGTCGAGGCCGCGTCGCGCGGAAATCCGGACATCCTGGCCATCGGACGCGATCTCTATTACGCCATGCGCGGCCTAAGTCCGGCCGAAGCGCTCGACAAGGCGCGCTTTGCACTTGGCTCCGCGCTGGGCGCCCGCGACGAGCGGCCACCCTCGCAATAGCGGCGAGCGTCATCTCACTTCAAACAGGCACGGAATCCGCAGGCATCGCGCTCTCGCGGCGGACAGGGGATTCGATCGACTCGACAACGCCTCTAATAACGTATACATTAATAAGAACACAAACCAGAACACGACCGCAGGGAGAGCTTCTTTGACCGATCCAACAGCGCCGGCCATCTCCCGCCTTCCGCTCGAAGGCGTGAAGGTGATCGACATCGCAAGCTTCCTCGCCGCGCCGATCGGCGCGATGTTCCTTGCCGATTTCGGTGCGGAGGTCATCAAGGTCGAGCGGCCCGAAACCGGCGATGAATCGCGCTATTGGGGCAACGCCAAGAACGGCGTCGGCCTCTATTACAAGGTCCTCAATCGCAACAAGAAATCAGTGACCGCCGACCTTCGCACCCCGCTCGGTGCCGAAATCGTCAAGCGGCTGGTGCGCGACGCCGATATCCTCGTCGAGAACTTCCGGCCGGGCACGCTGGAAAAATGGGGTCTCGGCTGGGACGTGCTGTCGGAGATCAACCCCAAGCTCGTCATGCTGCGCATCACCGGGTTCGGTCAAACGGGTCCCAATGCGGAGCGTCCCGGGTTCGGCACGCTGGCGGAAGCCTACAGCGGCTTTGCCTACATCAATGGCTTTCCCGAACAGCCGCCGGTGCTGCCGGCGTTCGGACTTGCCGACTCAACCGCCGGCTTGATGGGGGCGTTTCTTGCGATGGTCGCCCTCAAGGGCCGCGACGCGAATGGAGGCAAGGGACAGTTCATCGACCTTGCGCTTTATGAGCCGCTGTTCACGCTGCTCGGCCCCCAGGCGATCAACTTCGATCAGCTCGGGCTGATCCAGGAACGCAACGGCAGCCTTCATTCCTTCACCGCGCCGCGAAACTGCTATCGCACCAGCGATGGAAAGTTTGTCGCGATCGCCGGCGCCTCGCAGTCGACCTTCGAGCGCATGTGCGAGGCGCTCGAGGTGCCCCAGATTCCCAAAGACCCTCGCTTCAAGGGCAATCGCGAACGTATTGCCAATAACAGGGAGCTGGACGGCGCGATCGCCGATGCGGTCGCGCGGTTCACGCTGGACGAGCTGATGAAACGGATGCTGGCCTGCGAGGCAGCCGCTGCGCCCGTCAACAACATCCAGCAGATATTCGAGGATCAGCACTTCAAGGCGCGGCAGAACATCGTTGCCGTGCATGACGACGAGCTGCAGGGACCGGTGCGCTTCCAGAATGTCGTGGGCAAACTCTCGGCGACTCCCGGTCGGATTCAACATGCCGGGCCGCCGCTGGGATCAAGCAATCACGAGATCCTTGTCGAAAGACTTGGCTTCTCCAAGGAAGAGATCGAACCGAAGCGGAAGAGCGACCAGGACGCCGCCTGAACGCGACACCTTCCGACACGACGGCATGGGCCAAACGATTAGGATGGATCACGACATTGCTTCAGCTTCCAGCGCGCGTAAGGTTGGTGGACGTCTCGGCCCGTGACGGCCTGCAAAGCTTTCACCGCTGGGTCGACACCGATGTGAAGGTCGCGATGGTCGACCGGCTATCGGAAGTCGGCTTTCCGACCATCGAGGTGACGAACTTCGCTCACCCGCGCGTGATCCCCCATCTGAAAGATGCGGAAGAGGTGATGGAGCGCATCTCCCGCCGCCGCGGCATCACCTATCGGGCGCAGGCACCAAATGCACGCGGAGCCCAGCGCGCCGTGGCTGCGAAGGCCGAGGAAATCCTCGGGCTGATCACCGCCAGCGCGACCTATAACCTCAAGAACCAGAACATGACGCTGGAGCGCGGCGTGGATGCCGCCATCGAGACCTTCCGCGTCGCGGATTCCGCCGGCATTCCATTCGTGATGGCGATCGGCATGGCCTATTTCTGTGCCTATGAAGGATTGATTCCCGAAGAGCGCGTTCTCGACATCGTAGGCCAGCTGCGCAACGCCGGCATCAGGCGCTTCTACTATGCCGGTTCGCTTGGGGTCGAAGACCCGCGCCATGTGAACCGGCTGATCCGGCGCACGCTCGATCGCTTTGCCAATGTGGAGATCGGATTTCATGTCCACAACCTGGCCGGAAACGGCATGGCCAACATCGTCGCGGCGCTCGATGCCGGCGCGAGCTTCATCGAAGGCAGCATTTGCGGGATCGGCGGCGGCATCATGACCCCGACGACGATGGGCGCCGTCGGAAACCTCGCGACCGAAGACATCGTCAACCTGCTCAACGAGATGGGCGTGGACACCGGGCTTTCGACCGAAGCGGTCGTGGCCGCTGCATGGGACATCTCCCGCCTCCTGGATATCCCGCCGCAGAGTTACGTCACGGCTGCCGGCACGCGCCAGACTATCATGCGCGAGGCGCGTTCGCACGAACGCGTGCATCCGGCTTGAGATCGCGGATTGCGTTTTGACGGAAGGGCTGTTGAAGCCAAGAGAATTGGAGTGAAGCGTGATGCGCACATCCAAAACCACCAGACCAGCAACCGACGCGAGCGTTCCGTCGGATAGTGCGGATATGGTTCCGATTCGGCAGAAATCGACCGACCGCGTCTATTCGGCGCTGCGCCGGAAGGTGATCGACAGCGAACTTTCGCCCGGCTCCCAGATCCTCGAGCAGGAGCTCGCGATGATGCTGGGCGTGAGCCGCACGCCGCTGCGCGAAGCGTTGGTGCGGCTGGAAAACGAAGGCCTGCTCGAGATCATCCCGCGCCACGGCGTTCGCATCATTCCGATGTCGGTCGCGGACATGAAGGAGATCTACCAGGTGCTGGTCAGCCTGGAGAGCGCAGCGGCAGCGGCGCTCGCTTCGCAAACGCCTTCCGATGCGGCACTGGTCGAGCTCGACGCCATTTTCGAGCGGATGGACGCACTGTTGAAGGCGTCCGACATCACGGGCTGGGCGCTGGAAGACGAGCGCTTCCACCTCAAGATCGTCGAGCTTGCCGGCAACCGACGCCTGCGCGAAATCGTCTCGAACTGCTGGGACCAGGCTCATCGCGCACGGATGTTCACGCTCAGGCTGCAGACGCATCCGCAGCCCGCGCAATCCATGAAGGAACACCGGCAAATCATCACGGCCTTGCGCAAGCGCGACGCGGTGAAAGCGGAGAGCCTGCTGCGCAGCCATCGCGAGCGAGGCCTCGCACGCCAGATCGAGATCATCGAGAGATACAGGTTCACCCAGCTCTAGCTCGCCGTCGGATCAATCGCTGCGGCATTCGGCAAATTCCGGGACAACATCGGAAGCCGCAACAAATGTGGAGGAAGAAATGAGTACAACATTCGGTCACATGCGCCTCAGCCGTCGCGCCCTTCTGGGCGCGGGAGCGCTGTTGCCGGTCTTTGCGCCCGCAATCGTGCGGGCGGCCACTCCGGAGTTCAGCTACAAATTTGCCACCGGACAGGATCCCACGCATCCCCTGAACATCAGGCTGAAGGAGGCCTTCGACCGCATTCAGGAAAAAAGCGGCGGCCAGATCGAGATCCGGTTGTTTCCGGCCAACCAGCTCGGCACCGAAACCGACGTCTTGTCCCAGGTTCGCAACGGCAGCATCGAGCTCCTGATCCTTTCAGCATCGATCCTCGCAACCTTTGTTCCGGTGTCCGGGATTGCCAACACCGCCTACGCGTTCGGCAGCTATGGCGAGGTGTGGAAGGCGATGGACGGCTCGCTCGGCAAATATATTCAGGCCCAGATCGCGAAAGCAGGCGTCGTCCCCAATGGCCGCATCTGGGACAACGGCTTCCGGCAGGTCACCTCCTCCACCCGCGTTATTCGCGCGCCTGAGGACCTGGTCGGGTTCAAGATCAGGGTGCCGCCGGCACCGATGCTGACCTCGTTCTTCTCCGCGATCGGCGCGGCACCGACGCCGATGAATTTTGCCGAGGTCTACACGGCGCTGCAAACCAAAGTCATCGAAGGCCAGGAGAACGGATTGTCGTTGATCGCGACCACCCGTCTCTACGAGGTGCAGAAATACTGCGCGCTCACCAATCACAGCTGGGACGGCTACTGGCCGCTCGCCAACCGCAAGGCCTGGGAGCGGCTGCCGTCCAACGTCAGAGACATCGTCACCAGCGAGCTTGATCGATCCGTCGAAGACGAGAGGAAAGATCTTGAAGCGCGGGACAAGGCCATGCGCGCCGAGCTCACCGGCAAGGGCATGATCTTCCGCGACGTCGACATCGGAAAGTTTCGCGAAGTCCTCGCCAAGACCACCTATTACAAGGACTGGAAGGGCAAATATGGCGAGGAGGCCTGGGGCCAGCTCGAGGCGGTTACGGGCAAATTGGCATGATGCGGGAGTCGTCGGTTCTCGCCCAACCCAAAGGAACCGTTGACACCGGCGGAAGCCGACTTGCCGTCGCACGTCTGGTCGACGCGTTCGATCATGGCCTGCGACTGATCATCGAAATCCCGCTGGCGGCGCTGCTGGTCACCGAGATCGTCGTGCTGTCGGCGGGAGTGGTCGCCCGCTATGTCTTCCGCAGTCCGCTGATCTGGTCGGACGAGCTCGCCAACATGCTTTTCCTGTGGCTGGCGATGCTGGGTGCGGCTTCGGCGCTACGCCGGTTCGAGCATATGCGAATGACGGCCTTTGTCAGGGCCGGCAGCTCCCGCGCGGTTTTTCTCGACACCCTGGCGACCATGGCCGCCGTGGTGTTCCTCGCCGCGGTGCTTTATCCGGCCTACGAGTTTGCCTCCGACGAAGCCTTCGTCACGATGCCCGCATTGTCGATCTCGAATGCGTGGCGGGCATCGGCGCTGCCGGTCGGCATGGGGTTGATGATCCTGGTAGGCTGCCTGCATCTCGTTCGCGCAGGGCTCGGGAGGGTCCTCGGGCCGGCCATGGTGACGCTCGCCGTTGCGGTTTTTCTGGTGCTGCTGAGCCCGGCGTTCGATCAGCTTGGAAACCTCAACCTCGTTATATTTTTCGTCGTGCTGTTTGCCGCGCTGGTGTTTGCGGGCATTCCCATCGCCTTCGCCTTTGGCCTGTCGACCATCGCCTATCTGAGCTTCACCACCTCGATACCGAACGCCGTGGTGATCGGGCGGATGAATGAGGGCTTGGCGCACCCGATCCTGCTGTCGGTCCCGCTCTTCATCTTCCTCGGCCTTTTGATCCAGGCGACCGGCATGGCGGCGGCGATGGTCAACTTTCTCGCCAGCCTGCTCGGTCATATTCGCGGCGGCTTCTTCTACGTCCTGATCGCCAGCATGTACCTGGTATCGGGCATCTCCGGCTCCAAGGCCGCCGACATGGCCGCGGTTGCGCCGGTGTTGTTTCCCGAAATGCGCAAGCGCGGCGCGGATCCGGGACGGCTGGTGGCGTTGTTGTCCGCCGCAGGCGCGCAGACCGAAACCATTCCACCAAGCCTGGTGCTGATCGCCGTCGGGAGCGTGACCAACGTTTCGATCGCCGCGCTGTTTACCGGCGGCTTGCTTCCGGGCGCCATCCTCGGCGCGGTCCTTTGCCTGATCGTGTGGTGGCAAGCGAGATCCCGCGGCGAGCGTCCGTCGGACAGAGCGTCTGCAAGCACGGTGTTCAAGTGCCTGTTCGCAGCCCTGCCCGCGTTGCTGCTTCCGTTCATCATTCGCAGCGCCGTCATCGAAGGCGTCGCCACCGCCACCGAGGTCTCCACCATCGGGATCGTCTACAGCCTCATCGTCGGCGCCGTTTTCTTCCGGCAGCTCGACTGGTCGCGGATGGTGCCGATGCTGGTCGACACCGCGACGCTGTCGGGCGCGGTGCTGTTCGTGATTGGCGCTGCGTCCGGCATGGCATGGGCGCTGACACAGTCCGGCTTTTCGACGCTCTTGGCCAGCACCATGGCAGCGCTTCCTGGCGGCCAACCGACCTTCCTGATCGTCTCCGTCGCCGCCTTCGTTCTGCTCGGCACCGTGCTGGAAGGTATTCCCGCCATGGTCCTGTTCGGACCGCTGCTGTTTCCAGTGGCGAGATCGATAGGCATTCACGAGGTGCACTATGCCATCGTCGTCATCCTGGCGATGGGCATCGGACTGTTCGCGCCGCCGTTCGGCGTCGGCTACTACCTGGCTTGCGCCATTGGCAATGTGAGCCCGGACGCTGGAATGAAACCGATCGTGCCCTATCTGGTCGCGCTCTTTCTCGGGCTGCTTGTCCTTGCCTTGCTGCCCTGGGTTTCCGTAGGCTTTCTATGACTGATCGTGCTGCGGTGCCTACTGAACACAAACATAATCCCTGAGGATTTCAGAGTGGGCCAACCCGCGGCGACGCGAGGGACCACATCGGCCAGCATCCGTGGATTTTCGTGAGACGAGTTGGCGTCCGTCGAATTTTGGCGAACACGTCGGCAACGCGCGCCTGATACCTGTTGTAGCGCGCGAGCAGTAGTTCTGAGCTGCGCGACGATGAAGATGCGACGCAGCGATGTCGCGTTCCGCTCTTGAGTATTTCCAGTCGCCGAGGGCGGCCGAAATCCCTGTTCCGCGACGAGCCATTTTGTGTAAACTCTCACGACATCCCGGCCTTTTTGGGAGAACTGCAATGAGAGCCTTCTTGGTCGCCTGCGTGGTCGCCATCGTCGCGGCGGCAGTTGGGGCCGTGGTTCTAAACCGCGTGCAGGAGCCGGTCGAACAGGCCTTTGCAACGACGGGCGTGCGGCTTTAGCGAGTGTGCGTTGAACGCCTCAGACCGCGTGTCCCACCTACTCCGCCGCAGTGACGGCGGGACGGGGTCGCGCGTCGTGCTCATTCTGCTCTTCAAGCCAGAGCCTATGGTGCTCCTTAGCCCAGTTGACATCGACGGTGCCGCTGCCCATCGCCTCGAACGCGCCTTCCATGCCGATCGTCCCGATATAGATGTGCGCCAGCATCGCCGCCATGAAGAGCATCGCCACGATGGAGTGGACGATCTGCGCGAGCTGCATCCCTTCGATACCTGACCGATAGAAGGGGAACATCAGCTCATATCCGGTGGCCGCCACCAGGCCTCCGCCGATGACCACGATCCAAAAGATCGCCTTCTGGCCGGCGTTGAAACGATAGGCCGGCGGATGATCGTGGCCCACGATACCGCCACCGCGCTTGACCCAATCGACATCCATCTTGTTCGGGACGTTGCCAGCGATCCACATCAGGAAGATCAGCACGACTCCGATGGTGAACGGGAAGCTGAGATAGTTGTGCGCGTACTTCGCCCACTGCGACCATTCGGAAAACGCCTCGTGGCCAATCAGCGGCAGGAGCAACGGACGGCCGAAGGTGATGTTCAATCCGGAAATCGCCAGAACGATGAAGCAGGTCGCAGTCATCCAATGCACGAAACGCTCGAATGAGGAAAAGCGCACGATGGTGCGGCCGGATCGTCCGCTTTCCAGGCGGATCATGCCGCGCGTCAAATAGAAGATCACGAGAACCGCCAGCATGCCGACGATGGCGACCCCGCCAATCCAGCGCAGCGCGACGTTGCGGAATTCACGCCACTCGCGGCCGGCCGGCTGCATGAGCACGCTGGAGCGCTGGTCGGGGATGCTGACGCGACCCTGGATCCGGTCCATTTCCTGGAGCAACTGCCGCTCGTTAACCGAGCTCGCTGTCGGATTGATCTGCTGGGCCAGTGACGGTGCCGGCGCCGCCATGATCAACAGAAGCAATGCCCACGCGCCGATGGTGCGTCGAATGAAACTTCCAGATGACGGCATGAACTCCTCCTCGGCATTTGCGCCGCGTGGCCGCGGCCTGCTTCAGGACTCGATCGTCTCGCGATAGGCAGTCTTCCAGCCCCACGCGCCCGAGCCGTAGCCGCGCTTCAGTACGCGCTCCTTGTAGATCTGAGCGATGATCTCGCCGTCGCCGGCGAGCAGCGACTTGGTCGAGCACATTTCGGCGCACAGAGGCAGTTTGCCTTCGGCAAGACGGTTCGCGCCGTACTTTTCGTATTCCTCCTTGCTGCCATCGGCCTCGGGACCGCCGGCGCAGTAGGTGCATTTATCCATCTTGCCGCGCGAGCCGAAATTGCCGATCTTCGGGTATTGCGGCGCGCCGAAGGGGCAGGCGTAGAAGCAATAGCCGCAACCGATGCAGAGATCCTTGGAGTGCAGAACCACGCCGTCGGCGGTGGTATAGAAGCAGTTCACCGGACACACCGCCGCGCAGGGCGCATCCGTACAGTGCATGCAGGCCATCGAGACCGAGCGTTCGCCCGGCTTGCCGTCATTGATGGTCACGACACGGCGCCGGTTGATGCCCCAAGGGACCTCGTGCTCGTTCTTGCAGGCCGTCACGCAGGCGTTGCACTCGATGCAACGGTCGGCGTCGCAGAGAAATTTCATACGTGCCATCGTCGTTGCTCCTTATGCCGCCGCGATTTGACAGAGAGTGACTTTGGTCTCCTGCATGTTCGTCGCGGGATCGTATCCGTAGGTGGTGATCGTGTTCGCGCTTTCGCCAAGCACGATCGGATCGGTGCCCCTCGGGTAGTTGCTGCGAAGATCCTTGCCTGCGAGCCAACCGCCGAAGTGGAAAGGCATCCATGCAACGCCCTTGCCGACGCGCTCGGTGACGAGCGCCTTCATCCTTGCCCTGGAATTGTTCTCGGCGCCCGTGACCCAGACCCAGCCGCCGTCCTTGATGCCGCGATCGGCGGCGTCAGCCGGGCTTATCTCGATAAACATGTCCTGCTGAAGCTCGGCGAGCCAGGGGTTGGTTCGCGTCTCTTCGCCGCCGCCCTCATATTCGACAAGACGACCCGACGAGAGGATGAGCGGGAATAGCTTGGCTATCCCCTTCTCTACCGCCGCCTTCTGCACCGAGAAGCCGATATTGGGCACTCGGAACTGCTTGGCGTCCGGCACCGTCGGATACTTGGAGACCAGGTCGACGCGCGGCGTGTAGATCGGCTCGCGGTGGACCGGAATGGGATCGGGCAAGCCGAACGCATTCATCCGCGCCTTGCCGTTGCCATAGGGCACGCAGCCATGCATCAGCGCGACGCGCTGGATACCGCCAGAGAGGTCGAGCGACCACGACACCGCATCGGGATTGGCGGGGTTGACCTTGTTGATGATGGCCATTTCCGCCTCGGTCAGCTCCGTGTCCCAGCCGAGCTTCTTCAGGCTCGCCAGCGTGAATTCCGGATAGCCGTCCTCGATCGCCGACCCCTTCGAGTACGAGCCGTCGGCGAGCAGGCTGACCTTGCGCGTGGTGCCGTCCGGCAGCTTCTCCTCGCGCTCGACGCCAAAACGCGGCCGGAACGTGCCACCGCCATCCATCACATGCAGATTGGTGTTGTAAAGCAGCGGCGTGCCCGGATGCTTGACTTCCGGTGATCCCCAGCACGGCCAGGGCAGACCGTAATAGTCGCCGCCAACCTCGGGATCGTCCTTGGGCGCCCGCATCGTCAGCATGTCGAACTTCGCCTGGTTCTTCATGTGCGCCTTGAGGCGCTCGGGCGATTGCCCGCAATAGCCGGTCGACCAGCTGCCGCGGTTCATCTCGCGTAGCACGTCCTCCGCCTCAGGCAGATTGTTCTCGACCTTGATGTTCTTGAACATCTTGTCGGCAAGACCGAACTTCTTCGCCATCAGATAGATGATCTCGAGATCATCCTTCGATTCGAAGACCGGATTCACAATCTGCTCGCCCCATTGCAGCGAGCGATTCGAGGCAACGCGCGAACCCTTGCATTCGAACTGCGTGGCAACAGGGAGAATGTAGACGCCATCCTTGCGTCCCGCCTCGACCGCGAGCGATGCCCAGGTCGTCGGATGCGGGTCGGCGATGACGAGCAGCTCGAGCGCCTTCAGGCCATTGAGGGATTCGGGAATGCGGGTGATGCTGTTGCTGGCGTGTCCCTGCACGAACACCGCCCGCACATTGTCTTTCTGCGCGATCTGATCCTTCGGCAGTGTAACCGCTTCGAACCAGCGGGTCAGCGGAATGCCGGGGGTTTCCATGATCTGCTTGGAGTCGAAGCGAGACTTCAAGAACTCATAGTCAACGTCCCAGACTCGCGACCAGTGCTTCCAGGCGCCTTCGGCGAGGCCGTAGTAGAACGGCAGCGTGACGATATCGAGCCCGACATCGGTCGCGCCTTGCACGTTGTCATGGCCACGGAAGATGTTGGCGCCCGCTCCGGCCTTGCCGACGTTTCCGGTCATCAACAGCGCGATGCAGCTCGCCCGCACGTTGGCTGTGCCAACAGTTTTCTGAGTCTGGCCCATGGCCCAGATCAGCGTCGACGGCTTCTCCGTGGCAAACATCTTGGCGACGCGCTTGAGCTGCTCGCCGGGAATACCCGTGACACGCTCGACTTCTTCCGGATTCCACTTCTCCAC
>Ga0070698_100004800_pt1 | contig 14837 bp, 12 predicted proteins | sample KBSK1502metaG_FD_65477 | JGI IMG/M metagenome (GOLD analysis project Ga0070698, IMG submission 65477) | Corn, switchgrass and miscanthus rhizosphere microbial communities from Kellogg Biological Station, Michigan, USA - KBS K1-50-2 metaG | ecosystem: Host-associated > Plants > Roots >...
TCTCGGGGGGACGTTGGCTGGCGTCCTGGCGGGCGCGGTGCTCCTCGCCAGCCTCCACGGACGCGTCGAGGGATGGAAGCTCTCGATCGGCGTCCTTACCGCGTTCGTCCTCTACTCGATGATCCGATGACCAGCGAACGCGAGGTGCGGATCCAGAACCAGAACGGCCTGCACGCCCGTCCTGCCGCCGAGATCGTCAAGATCGCGTCGAAGTTCAAGAGCGAGGTCACCATCCGCCGCGACGACATGGAAGTGAATGGCAAGAGTATCATGGGAGTCATGATGCTTGCCGCCGAATACGGAACCACGCTCTGGCTTCGCGCCAACGGCGACGACGCTGAACAAGCCGTGGACGCTATTGCCGCGCTGGTCGCCTCGCGCTTCGGGGAGCGGGACGCGTGAACCGCGTTCTCCACGGCATTCCGGCGTCTCCGGGGATCGTGGTTGGGCCCGTGCGACTCCTGCGCTGGGAGGTGCCGGAAGTCCCACACCGCATCATCGACGACGCCCAGGTCGAGGAGGAAATCGCGCGATTCCGCGCGGTGATCGAACGCGCGGCCGACCGCTTGCGGCAGGTGCGCGAGCGCGCTGAGCAGCACGCCGGATCGGACGAGGCCGGGATCTTCGAGGTGCAGATCGGCATGCTGGCCGACGCGGCGCTCATCAACGAAGTCGAGTCGTACATCCGGCAGAACCTCGACGCCGAGAAGGCGTTCGACGTCGTGATGCTGGAGTGGCGCCAGAAGTTCGCCCGCAGTGCGGCCCCGATGCTCCGCGAGCGCGTCGGTGACCTCACGGACCTGCACATCCGCGTCCTGACGATGCTGATGCAGCTCCCCGACCACGACCCGGTTGATGTTCCGAAGGGCACCAACGCGATCCTGGTCACGCACGACCTGACGCCCAGCCTGACGGTGCAGCTCGACCGCGACGCCATTGCCGGCATCGCCACCGATTCCGGGACGCGAACCTCCCACGTCGCCATCCTCGCCAGGTCGTTAGGCATCCCGGCCGTGGTCGGGCTGCGTGACGCCACCAGTCGGCTGAAGGGCGGGGAACCCGCCGTGCTCGATGCGTCGAGCGGCCTCCTGGTGATCGACCCCAGTCCCAACGAGCTCGAGGCGTTCCGTGCCCGCGCCGACGCCATGGCTCGCACCGACGCCGAACTATTGCAGTTCACCGACGTCGAGGCCGTCACAACGGATGGTGTGCACCTCACGTTGCGGGCCAACGTCGACCTGCCTGAGGAAGCCGAGTCGGCGGCGCGCAGCGGAGCCGACGGCGTCGGTCTCATGCGAACGGAGTTCCTGGTGGTGGGCCGGGCAACCATGCCGGACGAGGAAGAGCAGTATCGCGCGTATCGTCGCGTCGTCGAAGCGTTCGATGGACACCCCGTCATCGTGCGGACCTTCGACATCGGCGGAGACAAACTGCCGGTGGGCGGCTATCCATCCGAGCCCAATCCATTCCTTGGCTGGCGCGCGATCCGGATGTGTCTCGACTCGCCGGACATGTTCAAGGTTCAGTTGCGCGCGCTCCTCCGGGCAGCGTTGCATGGCGACGTCCGAATCATGCTTCCCCTCATCGTGAGCGTCGAAGAGGTTCGCGCCGCCCGCCAACTGCTGGATGAAGCGGCGTCGGAGCTCACCGCGGCGGGAGTTCCGTTTCGCAAACAAGTCCCGTTGGGCGTCATGATGGAAACTCCCGGCGCGGCCGTTGCCGCGGATACGTTCGCGGGCGACGTCGCGTTTTTCAGCATCGGCACGAATGACCTGGTGCAGTACACGCTGGCGGTCGATCGCGGCAACGTGAACCTCGCCAACCGGTTTACCGCGTTGCATCCCGCCGTCTTGCGCCTGATCAAGCGGATTGTGGATGTCGGCGACGCGCAGGGCATCGACGTCGCGGTGTGCGGTGAAATGGCTTCACAGCCGCTCATGGCGTTTGCGCTGATTGGTCTCGGCGTGAGGGAACTGAGCGTCAACCCGCGATCTGTCTCTGCTACCAAGCGATTGGTGCGTGGGATCAGCACCGCCTTGGCGATGGAAGCCGCCAACGCCGCACTGGCGTCGCGCACGGCGGCGGACGCGGAACGCGAATTGCGTTTCCGACTCGTGGCAGCACTCGGAAACGGCGGAATCTCGGCCTGACGCCATCGGGAACCGGCGCTGGCGCGCATCCGTGCGTCCGCTACTGCATCCGCACCGCTTGAGACCTTACGTTTCGCCGTTAGCCAGATAACGACACCCAAAGCCAATCCCGTGCCTCAGACCCACCTCTTCACCTCCGAATCCGTCACCGAAGGACATCCGGACAAGGTCGCCGACGCCATCTCGGACGCGGTGCTCGACGCGATCATTGGCGAAGATCCGACCGCGCGCGTCGCCTGTGAAACGCTCGTCACCACTGGGCTCGCCGTGATAGCCGGCGAGATCACTACGTCGACCTGGGTCGACCTGCCGTCGGTGGTGCGTGCCACGATTCAACGCATTGGGTACACCGACGCCACGTATGGCTTCGACAGTCACACCTGTGCGGTGATGAGCACGATCGACAAGCAGTCCGGTGATATCGCGATGGGCGTCGACACCGGTGGTGCTGGTGACCAGGGCATGATGTTCGGCTACGCGACTGACGAAACCGACGACCTCATGCCGGCGCCGATCCTGCTCGCTCACCGCCTGACGAAGCGGTTGGCCGAGTTGCGGCATTCCGGCGAATTGAAGTGGCTTCGCCCTGACGGCAAGGCGCAGGTCACCATGGCCTATGAGGGAGACCGGCCGGTGGCCGTGGATACCGTTGTCGTTTCCACGCAGCATGACGAGCGCGTCTCAGCCTCGCGCGTCAAGAAAGATGTGATCGCCGAGGTGATCGAGCCGATGATTCCGGCAGAGTGGCGCAAGAAGAAGCCGACGTACCACATCAATCCCACCGGCCGTTTCGTGACAGGTGGCCCGCAGGGCGACGCCGGCCTCACGGGCCGGAAGATCATTGTGGATACGTATGGCGGCATGGGGCGGCACGGCGGCGGCGCGTTCAGCGGCAAGGATCCGACGAAAGTCGACCGCTCCGCGTGTTACGCGGCGCGCTGGGTGGCGAAGAACATCGTGGCGGCTGGATTGGCCCGTCGCGTCGAAGTACAGCTCGCGTACGCGATCGGCGTGAGAGAGCCCGTGTCGATCATGGTGGAAACGTTCGGGACCGGGCAGGTTGCCGATACGGACATCACCAGCGCCGTGCGCGACGTCTTCGACCTGACTCCGGCGGGGATCATCAGTTCGCTCGATCTGCGCAAGCCAATCTTCTCGGCCACGTCCTCATACGGCCACTTCGGGCGCGCACCTGAGCGCGTTGGTAACGGGAAACGCGGCATGACCCGCTTCTCCTGGGAGCGCACGGATAAGGTTGGCGATCTGCGTCGCGCCGTGCGATAGTTCAAATGTCGTTCACGACGGTGAGTGCGATGGTTGAAGTCCACGTGGTCCGGCTCGCAATCGACGGTGTGTCAAATGCCCACGTCGTGATCCTCCAGGAAAAGGGCGGGGAACGTCTCCTGCCCATCTGGATCGGTTCCGCGGAAGCGGATTCGATCCTCATGGAGATCAACAACGTGCGCAAGGAGCGTCCGCTCACGCACGATCTCTGCAAGAACCTGATTGTCGGACTGGGCGGCGAATTGCGACGGGTGCAGATCACTCGAGTGGCCAAGGGCACCTACTTCGCGGAAATGCACATCGTGCGCGGCGATGAAGTCGTGCACGTCGATGCCCGTCCATCCGACAGCATAGCGATCGCCCTTCGTTTCCCGGCGCCAATCTTCGCGGACGAGTCGCTACTGGTGGCGATGGGAGAAGAGGAGCCGGACGAAGGTGTAATCCCCGAGACGCCGCCCGCGCAGAGCACCGAAGACATGACCGTCGAGCAGTTGCAGCGGTACTTGTCGAACCTGCGGCCGGAAGATTTCGGGAAGTTCAATCTTTGAACTGCAGGCCAGAAGCCAGAGGCCAGAGGCCAAGGGGCTGCAACGCCGGCCGTCGCGCGTTGCTGCTTCTGTGCCTGCTGATTCCTGAGGTTGGGCGCGCGCAGGGCCCGCTGCCACCCGCAACGGGAACACCAGGTGTTGCCGGTGAAGTGCGCACGGTGGCCGGACGCGTGACGACCGGCACGAGCGCCGACACCAGAGGTGTCGGCGGACAGATAGTCGTCCTGCATCGCATCGCCGCTGATTCCTCCGGCCCGGTGGATTCGATGCGAACCTCGGCGTCAGGCGCCTATCGATTTCGCTACCAGCTCGAGGGGCCGAGGTCGATGTACATCGTTTCGACGCGCTATTCGGGCGTGGCGTATTTCACCGCTCCGTTGCGCGAGCGCGCAGTGACCAGTCCCGACGCCGATGTCAGCGTCTTCGATACCACATCGGTCGAGTTCCCGCTGACGGTGCGCGGGCGCCACATCGTGATCGCCCCGGCGGAAGCCGAAGGCGTGCGCCGAGTGGTCGACGTGTTCGAGGTCGCGAACGATTCGAACCGGACGCTCGTGGCCGGCGCGACCGGACGGACGTGGAGCGTGACATTGCCGTCGAGTGCGCGTGACGTCGCATCGAATGGTGGTGATCTCCCGCCGGAGGCGTTTCGCGTGAGCGCAGGAAAGGCGGAGCTGCTGGTCCCGTTTCCGCCCGGCATGAGACAGGTCGTCCTGACCTACGCGATTCCCGTCGAGCGCTCCGTGAAGATTCCGGTCAGCGAAAGCGTGGCGGGTCTCGAGGTGTTGGTCGAAGGAGAGGGTGCGATCTCCGGAGCAGGACTCGCTGCAATGGAACCAGTGAACATGGAAGGCCGTTCGTTTCAGCGGTTCAGGTCGGCGTCGGTGCCCGCTGGTGCTTCGTTCAGGCTTGAAGTCGCAGGCGCGGGTGGAAGGGCGGGGCGGCTGGCATTGCTGGCCGTGGCGGCGATCGCCGTCGCGTTAGGCATCCTGCTCAGCCGACGCGCGCCACGCGAGACCGTGCCGGCGCTGGCCTCGCGGCCCGCGAGTGAACGCCTGGCCCGGGAGATCGCCGCGCTCGACCATGTGTACGCCACACCCGAGCGGCAAGTCGGGCCGGCGGCCGAGCACTATCGCGCGCGTCGTTCGGCGCTCATGGGTCAGCTGGTCGAGGCGCAGGCAGTTGAAGATCGAAACGCGGCGACATAGGTTCAGCGCACAATTCATGTGACGTGCAGGGGCCACGGAAACCGGTGTGATGCCGGTGCGGCCCCGCCACTGTAACGGGAGAAGTTCCCGGGCTCGATCACCACTGACCGAAAGGTTGGGAAGGTGAGCCCGGCGATCCCGGAGCCAGGAGACGACCCCCGCACGGGCCACACGACGGTTCCCTCGGGGGAGGGCCGGTGGTGACGCGGGCCCCTGGGCTCGCTTTGCGCACGGGCGTTTCCCCATCACCGGGAGAATGTCCGTGTTTTGCTTTCAGTCGCGCGGGTCGACGGAAAAGAGAGGCCAGAGGCCAGATGGCAGAGGCCAGAGGCTTGCGGGCGCGATAGTCGTGCTCGCGCTATTCGCGTGCGCGAAACGACCCGACGCCGCGCCGCCTGCCGTCGACGATTTCGGTGATCCGCTGCCAGCGGTGGTGGCGCGGTCGCGCATCGTCTCGCTGAATCCCGCGACGACGGAAATCCTGTTCGCGTTAGGTGCCGGCAACCGCGTCGTTGGCCGGACGCGGTGGGACGGCTGGCCTCCCGAGGTGCTCCAGGTTCCCGACCTCGGCGATGGGATCCGGCCGTCGGTCGAAACGATCGTCGCCGCCCGTCCCGATCTGGTGGTGCTCTATGCCAGCGGCGAGAACCGCGACGCCGCGCGCTCGCTGCGCGCCGCCGGCATCGATGTCATCGCGCAACGCATCGATCTCATCGAGCAATTCGAACGCGCGACGTTGTTGCTGGGCGAAGTTGTGGGCGAGCCGGCGCGGGCCCGCACGGTTGTCGATTCGGTCCGAGCGACTCTGGAACGCGTGCGTCGCGCCACCAGTGGGCGCCCGAGGTCTACCGTCTTCATGCTCTCCTGGGAAACGCCGCTGATGACCATCGGGTCAGGCAGCTTCATGACTGAACTCGTTGAGATCGCCGGTGGTCGAAACGTGTTCGGTGACGTGGAAGGGCCGTCCCCCCAGGTCTCGTTCGAGGAAGTCCTTCGTCGCGATCCCCAGTTCGTGCTCGGCCGGCCCGAGACGGTCTCGAAACTCGGCGCGAGCGAGCGGTGGCGTGGACTTCCAGCCGTACGGGAGGGCCGGGTGCTGGTGATGGACACCGTGCTCGTGGGACGCCCCGGCGTAAGGCTGGGTGAAGCGGCGCTGTCGATCGCGCGGCTCCTGCATCCCGGCATAATCCCGTGAATCCGCGCGTGGCGGTGCTGGTAGCTACGCTCGTCGCGGTGTCGGTCGCCGCGCTGGCGCTTGGCCCGGTGTCGATCGATCCGGGAGAACTCTGGCGTGTCGTCACCGGCGGGGCCGACCCCGTCGCGCGCGCGATCGTGCTGGACGTGCGGGCGCCGCGAGTTGGTCTGGCCCTCCTGGTCGGCGCGGCGTTAGGCATGAGCGGCTCGGTCCTCCAGGGGGCATTGCGCAACGCGCTGGCCGAGCCATACCTGCTCGGGGTGTCGGGGGGCGCGGCCGTCGGGGCGGTGATCGCCGTGTCGGCGGGGTGGACCAACCCAACCGTACTCTCGCTCGCGGCGTTTGTCGGGGCGCTCACGGCGGTCTTCCTGGTCATGGGGATTGCCCGGGCCAGCGGCATGACCGCCGACCCCCGCGTGCTGCTCATGGCCGGCGTGGTGGTGGGCGCGTTCGCCAACGCCGCCATCATGGTGCTCCTCGCCACCGCCCCCGCCGAAGCCGCTCGTGGCGCGCTTTGGTGGATGATGGGATCGTTAGGCTCGGCGCAATGGCGTGATGTGGCGCGGCTGGCAATCGTGCTGGCGATCGCCGGCCCGGCGCTCCTGCACTGGGCGCGTGACCTGGACGCGCTGGCGCTGGGCCACGACGCCGCCGCCGCGCTCGGAGTCTCGCCCGAAGCGGCCAGCCGGAAACTGTACCTCACCGCGTCGTTGCTGGCGGCGGCGACCGTGGCCGCCGCGGGCCTGGTGGGATTTGTTGGCCTGCTCGTGCCCCACGTCGCCCGCGCCCTGGTGGGCGCCCGCCATCGAGTCGCGCTCGCGGTCTCGGCCCTTGCCGGCAGCGCGCTCGTCGTGACCGCCGACCTGGCGGCGCGTACGGCGCGCGCCCCGGCCGAATTGCCGTTAGGCGCGGTGACCGCGGTGGTCGGTGTGCCGTTTTTCCTGTCGTTGCTCCGGAGGATGCGATGACGGACAAGTCCGGGACGGACAAGTCCGGGACGGACAAGTCCGGGGTCCATTGGAGCAACGTCTCGGTACGTTATCCAGGAGCGGCAACGCAGGCCGTGACGGGCGTGTCGTTCACGGCAGCGTCGGGTTCGGTCACCGCGGTCGTCGGCCCTAACGGCAGTGGAAAGAGCACGCTGGTGCGGGCGCTGCTCCGCCGCGTTCCGCTGCTGGAGGGCCGGATACTTATCGCCGGCACCGACTCCGCGTCATTGACCCAACGCGTGCTCGCGCAACGGGTCGCCGTCGTGGTCCAGCGTGAGGAACCGGCCTTCCCGATGCTGGCGCGTGAATACGTGGCACTGGGACGTGCACCACACGTCGAGGCGTGGGGCGCCGATCCACGAGCGACGGCCGCCATTCATGAAGCGGTCTCGCAGGCCGGTGTTCACGATCTGCTCGACCGTCGCACCGACGAACTCTCGGGCGGTGAATGGCAACGACTCCGGCTGGCGCGTGCGATCGCCCAGGAGAGCGAGACCATCGTGCTCGACGAGCCGACGACATTCCTCGACATCGCCCACGAAATGTCGGCATTCGAACTGCTGGCCGACCTGGCGCGACGAGGTCGCGCCGTCCTCGCCGTCAGCCACCAGCTGAACCTCGTGTCGCGTTTTGCCGATCGAATAGTGCTGCTCCATCGCGGCGCGGTCGTCGCCGACGGCACGCCTGACGACGTCATCCGGGCTTCGGTCCTGGAAGCGGTTTATGAGTGGCCGCTGGTCGTCTCACGTGACCCGGCCATAGGTGCTCCCACCCTCGTTCCACTCCGCCGCCGATCGGTACGTCCTCGCACTTGAACTGACTCCTGCCATTCGCCTTCCGACATCCACATCGACATCCACCATGCTTTCCAATCTCCGAATCACCGCACAACTCCTCTTTGGCGCGCCTGTTGTTGTTGCCGCGCAGCAGGACTCTCTCCCTCGCGTCGTGATCACGGCGACCCGAGTCGACGTTTCTGCCGGCGCCGGAATCTCGTCGACGACCGTCATCGACCGCACCTTCATCGAGCGCACTGGCGTTCGCGACGTGGCCGAGCTCCTGAGGTTTGTTCCCGGCGTAACCGTGGCGAGAAGTGGTGGCCCGGGAGCGCAGTCATCGCTTTTCCTGCGCGGCGGCGAGAGCGACTACGTGCGTTTTCTCATCGACGGCGTTCCAGTGAACGATCCGGGCGGCGCCTTTGACCTCTCGTGGCTCTCCGTAGACGATGTCGATCGAATCGAGGTAGTGCGCGGTCCCGCGAGCGTGCTGTACGGAACGGATGCCGTGACCGGCGTCGTTCAGGTATTCACTCGGCGCGAACGCGCGGCGTTCGCGGAGGGGCAGGTTGCTGTGGGTCGTTACGGCAACCGGTTGACCCGCGGAACCGCTTCCGCCGGCAGCGAGCGATTGAATCTCACGGTCGGAGCGGCGCGCGAGCAGAGCGACGGCTTGCTGGCCTTCAACAGCGACTACACGCGCGACGTCGCCAACGCGGTGGTGCGTGCAATGCCGTCGTCATCGACGCGACTGGAGGTGAGCGCTCGCGGAGTGAGCGATGAGTTCCACTTTCCCACCGACGGCGCCGGGGACGTCTCCGATCGGAATGCGTTCCGGGACAACCGCCGTTTCATCACCGCCGCAACGGTCTCCCAGGTGATGTCGTCACGCGTGCGCGGAGAGCTGTCGTTCACGGCGATGAACACGCGCGCCATCGACGACGATCGTCCAGACTCGCCTTCGGACACGGCCGGCTTCTACTACTACGATGCGGTGACGAACGTGCGACGTCGCGTGGCTGATGCGCGAGTCCACCTGATGCTGTCTCCGTCATCGGTGTTCACGTTAGGTGCGGAGGCGGTTCGCGAGGCGCAGCGAGGCAACGACAGCTCGAATTACAGCTTCGAGCGCAGTCGTTTTGCCGAGGACCGGCGGAATAGCGCGGTTTACGGTCAATGGCTTTCGGAGCATGGGCCATTGTCGATCACGGCCGGTGGGCGATACGACGACAACGACACCTTCGGCGCATTCCGGACGGCGCGCGCCGGCTTCGCCTGGCGCGCCTGGCGTGGTGGGTCGCTTCGTTTCAGCGCGGGCACCGCCTTCAAGGCGCCAACATTCTTCGAGTCGTTCAACACCGCGTTTTCGACAGGCAACGCGGATCTCGAACCTGAACGTTCGCGGAGCTGGGAAGCCGGCGTGCGGCACACCACTGGCCGCCTGACGATTGGCGCGACGTGGTTCGACCAGCGATTCCGCGACATGATCCAGTACGCCTTTCTGGCGCTTGACCAGCCGAACTACTTCAACGTGGCGGCGGCGACGGCGCGAGGGCTCGAGCTGGAGCTCGCGGCCAACATTTCGTCGCGGGTCAGGGCTGGCGCCAACACGACGTTGCTGCGGACTCGGGTGGATGACGCCGGGCTCCAGACGGGTGAGTCGGCCACCTTCGTCACAGGCAATAAGCTCCTCCGCCGGCCAGCACTTCTGGCGTCCGGGCATCTCGCGGTTGACCTGCCGGGTCGAACCACCACGGACGTGGCGGTGACATACACCGGGAAGCGCGACGACCGCGATTTCGGATCCTTCCCGGCGACGCCGGTGGAGCTTCCCGCCTGGACGCGCGTTGACCTGGGCTTCACGCGACCCGTGCTCGAGCTGTCCGGGGCGCGCTTCGACCTGCTGCTTCGCCTGGAGAACGCCCTGGACTCGAGCCACGAGGAGATCGCGAACTACCCGGCGCCGGGGCGGTCGTTGACGATCGGCTTGCGTGCCGCGAGCCTTCGGAGGTGAACAGCGCAGTGGCAAAGTGACCCTCATTTCAACCGACTCTATCGTCCTGCACGTGCAGGACTATCTCGAGTCGTCGCGCATCGTGCGCCTGGTGACGCGCGAACACGGCGTGCAATCCGTGCTCGCCCGAGGTGCACGCCGGCCGCGAAGCCGATTTGGTCCTTCGCTCGATCTCTTCGCCAGCGGCGTGGTGCAGTTCGTGCTGAAACCGGGTCGTGAGCTATCGAATCTCACGGGCTTCGACCTCACTCGGAGCCGCATGGGTCTGGCCGCCGACCTCGATCGCTTTGCGAGCGCATCCGCACTCGCCGAGCTCGCGCTTCGGTTTGCTCACCCAGATCCGCACGACGAATCGTTCGATGTGCTCACTCGCTCGCTCGATGAGATAGCCGAGTCGGCCACTAGCTCGCCGACGGACCTGGGGCTTGCTGCTGCCTGGCGTTATGTCGCCGCGCTCGGCTTCGGTCCGACGCTGGACCGTTGCTGCTCGTGCGGTGCGGAGGTGCCAGTGGATCGCCCTGCGCCATTCAGCCATCACGGGGGCGGCGTTGTGTGCACAAAATGCGTCCGCACCCTCCCGGTTGGTCGCGACCTTCCAGCCGATGCTCGTGCGACGGTGGCTGCATGGCTCGCTTATGAGCAGGTCGTGTCCTTGAGCGATCTCGAGCGCCGCGCGCATCTTCGCCTGCTGCGAGAGTTCCTGCACCACCACATGGGAGACGGACGGGCACTCCGTGCGCTCGACGGCTGGGAGGCTCGCCTGCGCCGGCCGGCATGATCATCGGGACTGCAGGCCACATCGATCACGGGAAGACGTCGCTGGTCAAGGCACTCACCGGCGTGGATACGGATCGACTGCCTGAGGAGAAGCGACGCGGCATCACCATTGAACTCGGCTTCGCACCGATCGTGCTTCCCGGCGTCGGAACGGTCGGCATCGTCGATGTCCCGGGGCACGAAGCGTTCGTGCGGACCATGGTGGCGGGGGCGACCGGGATCGATGCGGCATTGCTCGTCGTCGCCGCCGACGAGGGCGTGATGCCCCAGACGCGCGAGCACCTCTCGATCCTCGGCCTGCTCGGTACGCGTACCGGAGTGGTCGCGATCACCAAGTCCGACCTCGTAGACGCCGACTGGCTTGCGCTGGTCGTCGCGGATGTCGCGGAAGCGCTCCGTGGAACGCCGTTGGAAGACGCGACAGTCGTGCCGACCTCCGTCACGACCGGTGCCGGCCTGGACGAACTGCGCCAGGCGTTAGGCGCCATCATCGCCGCCATTCCTGCCCGGGACTCCGGCGATACGTTCCGCATGCCAATAGACCGGGCGTTTTCTGTCCGCGGAACCGGGACCGTCGTCACGGGGACCGTCTGGCAGGGAACGGTGAAGGTGGGCGATTCGCTCGTCGCGCAGCCGTCGGGGAAAAACGTGCGCGTGCGGGGCGTTCAGGCGCACGGCACGGATGTCGACCAGTCGCTACCCGGCACTCGCGCCGCCGTGGCGATCACCGGTGTCGACGTGGCCGATGTGGCACGAGGTGCATGGCTCAGCGGGGACGCGCATTGGCCGGTGACGAAGCTCCTCCGGGCGGAAGTGTCGCTGCTGGACGACGCTCATCACGCGATTGGTCCCCGGGAGTGGATTCGGCTTCACCTGGGCACCGCCGACGTCGGCGCGCGGCTGGTGGCGAGCGGTGGTGCGGTGCAGCCGGGAGAGCGGAGGGCGGTGCGGATCGTCCTGCAGGAGCCCGTGCTCGCGAGGGCAGGGGATCGCTTCGTGGTGCGATTGGCGTCGCCCCCGGCCACCATCGGGGGCGGCGTGGTTGTTGACCCGCTTCCGCCCCGCCGCCGCGCCTCCGTGTGGACCCGGCTTGCCGGTCACGAGGAGACGTTAGGCAGGATCCTGCAGGAAGCCAGCGGCGAAGGTGTGGACCGGTCCCTGGTGGCGGCGAGGTCCGGGATTCCAGCAGAGCAGCTCCGGGAATTGCTCACACGGCCGGACGTGGCGGCGGCCATCGGGTCCCGGTTCTACCATCCGGCGGTGGTCCAGGCGGCGCAGCAGGCGATCGAGATGCTGGTCGCCGAAGGCCACCGGGTCGACCCGTTAGGCGACGGGCAGTCCATCGCCATCCTGCCCGACCTGCTGCCCTTCGCCGTGGAGCTGGTGGACAAGGCGGTGGCAGACCTCGCGGGGGCCGGCCGGATTGAACGCCGGGGTGCAGTTCTGACCACGCCGGGCTGGCAACCGGTCATGGACGCGGGAGATGCGGCTTTCCGCGCGCGGATTCTGGCTGACGTGAGGGCCGGGGGGGCGGAACCACCCGACGTGGCGGCGCTTACGGACCTGCATCACCGAGATCCGGTCCCCATCCTCCGTATTCTTGAACGCGAGCGCCTGGTCGTGGGAGTGGAGTCCGGCAGGTTTTATGCAGCAGAAGAGGTGGAGCGGCTGGTCACGCGGTTGCGGGACGGGATGACGGAAAGTCGGGAATACAGCCCTTCAGAGCTGCGTGAGGTACTCGGATTGTCGCGGAAATACCTCATTCCGTTCCTCGAGTTTTGTGACCGGAAGAGGATTACGGAACGCCGGGTGACGGGTCGTGTACGGCTGCCGTCATAACGACGTAACTGCTTGCTTGACAGTTTGGTAGCGCGTTCCTAAGTTCGGCGAAAGTTGTGTTCGGATACACCTGTAACAGGAGATGGAAGCGCGTCCCTTTTTGGTCAGCTTGGAGAAAGCCTCATGAAGCAGTGTTGGGCAGGCGGGTTGTTTGTGCTTGCTCTCCTCGCGTTACCGGCGACCACGGCCGCCGCACAGGGTCAGCAGTCCAGCAGGGATACTCGCACGGGTTCGGAACTGAGACAGAATTATCCGAATCCGTTCAACCCAGAGACGCGCATCGCGTTTTCGGTGGGCGGTTATCCCAACTGTATTGATCCCAGTCGGCAGTATCGGGTAAGCCTCAGGATCTTCAACCTGCTTGCACAGCAAGTAGCTGTGCCGGTGCTTCAAGGCGCCGCCGCCGGTCTTTCAGGCGGACAGCCGCTGGAAAATGTGTTCCTGACGTGTGGGGAGTATACGGCGTATTGGGACGGCAAGGTCGGCGGCTCTGGCCGCGAGGCCGCGTCGGGCGTTTACGCCTATCGACTCGAGGTGAACGGTACGCCGATCACACGGAAAATGACCATTCGAAAGTAGGTTCACTGAATCGAATTCAAAGCGGCGTCCCTCGGGGCGCCGCTTTTTTTGTCACGGTGGCGCGGTTGGTGAGGGTGGTGAGGCCGGCGACGGTGGCCGCGGATTCTGGATGACGTTCCAGATCTCGGAGGCGCGAGCCGGATCATCCGCCAGGCGAACCGCCGTGGACTCCAGTTGTGCGCCGGTTACGCCGAAGGCGGCCAGGATCGAGTCCCGCTGTCGCACGCGCGAAGTATCACTGGAACCGACCGGGAGCTTCCGCAGCGCAACCATCGTACGGACGAACGTCGAGTCGCTCATGTCCTTGAAGACCGGATCGCGGCGGCAGGCCGTCGCGATCAACAGACTTCCAGCGGTCAGCCAGAGCATTCTGGGATTCAATGGCGGACGGGCGACGGGAGACAGGTGACGGGAGAGAGCGCACAGCCTATCGAGCGCTGACAGGCTCGGCAAGCCGACGTTCGGCCTGCCAGGACTGATACTCCTGTCCGCCGTATCGGCTCCAACCGCGTCATTAAGGCGCAGAAGTCTGGTATTGTGATTGCCCTTCGAGGCTGGCCTATTTTCGGGTAGACGGGCAAACGGATAGGCGTGCAGGCGACCAGCACTGCACTGTTATCACGCCCCGTCTGCCCGTCTGCCCGTCTGCCCGTCTGCCCGTCTGCCCGCCTACCCGCCTACCCGGTTCACGTGATCAATCCCGACCGCCTGACCGTCAAGTCGACCGAAGCGATCAACGACGCCCTCGGTCTTGCCCGGAAGAACGGCAATCCGCTCGTCTACGACCTCCACCTCCTGTATGCGCTGCTGGCCCAGGAGGAAAGCATCGTCGTGCCCATCCTGCAGAAGCTGGGGGTGAACGTTGCCCAGCTGCGCGAGGGGGTTGAGCGCGACTTGGCCCGCTACCCGAAGCAGAGTGGTGCCAACCCGAGCCTGTCGCGGGAGCTGAACCAGGTCGTCGATCGCGCCGAAGAAGAGGCCCGGACGTTAGGCGACGATTACATCTCGACCGAACACCTGCTCCTCGGCCTCGCCGACACCAAGGGAGCCGAGAGCAAGGTGCTCCTGGGCGCCGTCGGGGCCGACCGGAGCGCGCTGATGGAGGCGCTCAAGGCGGTCCGCGGGACGCACAAGGTCACCGACCAGACGCCCGAAGACGCCTACCGCGCGCTGCAGCGCTTCACCCGTGACCTGACCGAAATGGCACGGAAGGGCAAGCTCGATCCGGTCATCGGGCGCGACGAGGAGATTCGTCGCGTTATGCAGGTTCTCTCGCGCCGCACGAAGAACAACCCGGTGGTCATCGGTGAGCCGGGCGTGGGGAAGACGGCGATCGCCGAGGGGCTCGCCCAGCGCATCGTGAATGGCGACGTCCCTGAGGGGCTCAAGAACAAGCGGCTGATCCAGCTCGACCTGGGCGCGCTCATTGCCGGCGCCAAGTTCCGGGGCGAGTTCGAGGAGCGGCTGAAGGCGGTTCT
>Ga0070698_100004801_pt1 | contig 14835 bp, 14 predicted proteins | sample KBSK1502metaG_FD_65477 | JGI IMG/M metagenome (GOLD analysis project Ga0070698, IMG submission 65477) | Corn, switchgrass and miscanthus rhizosphere microbial communities from Kellogg Biological Station, Michigan, USA - KBS K1-50-2 metaG | ecosystem: Host-associated > Plants > Roots >...
CAGGTTCGAGCTGTCGACCATGTCCTACAGCGCCGCCGTGGGCCTGCTCACGTCGATCAAGCTGCTCACCGGCATCGGGCTGACGGCGATCAGCGAGCACGCCAGCCGGCTGGCGGCGGATCTGGCCGAGCAGACCGCGCCGCTGGGATGGGCGCCTTACCGGGTGCCAGGTGAGCGTTCCGCAAGCGGGCACATCGTCTCGCTCAGGCACCCCGCTGCCGCGGCCGGCCAGGTGCAGGCCGCGCTGGCGAGCCAGCACAAAATCAACACCAGCTCCCGCGCCGGCGGTATCCGGGTATCGCTGCACGCCTACAACAGCAGCGACGACGTCCGCGCCCTCGCACAAGCGCTCGCCTCCGTCGGCCCACGCTAGGCGGCCAGCGCTCTCCGTCTAGCCCTCCCAGCGACCGCAGCGCGCCGACCCGCCGAACTGCGCGGGTGCGGCTGCTAGATGGCTACAAACCCAACCGGTGCATAACGGGTCATCTGCGCCTCAGCCACGGCCAGCTGACGGCCGGATGAATGAATACGTAGTCGGCAGGACGAACGCGCGTCGCGAACGCATACGCTCCGTGACAGTCACTGTCCGGCTTGATGGCAGGTGGCCCGGTGGTCGCCATGTTCGCGGAATTGCTGCCGTGACTGAACATGCGCTATCTCGGAGAGATCAGCTATACCGAAGATCGAGCTTCGCGGCGGCAGAGGGCCTGGGCTTAGCCGTGCTTCTCAAGAAAGCAGAATCGAATCTGTGCTCGGCTGTCTGTTTCCTGGGCGTCGGCCGTGAGCTGAAGATCATTCTGGGGGGCAGTTCGGGGGGCAGAATGCAGCCAGTGATGGCTGGCCTGTGCTGGTCTGCGCTAGCGTGAGCCAGTCTTCGGCCTGGTCAGGCTCTGTGCGGCGGTCATGGGGCTGGCTGATGGTGGTGATGGTAAGGAGAAGGTCTACGGTTCGATTCCGTAAGGGGGCTCCAGGTGATGGAGTTTTTTCGAATATAAAACAGGGTACTGACCCGGGTCGAGTGGCACTTGAGTGGCACTCGCAGCGATGCGGCGGAGCTTGACACAGCGATGCGGCGATATGTGCTGCGGGGCTTGCTTAGCAGCCGTTTCTGGAGGTCGAGCGCCGTAGAGCGTCTCCGGTGCCGGGAAGAGGTACCAGGGTTGGCTCTGGGGTCGGCCCGATGCATCGGCCATCCCTCCGAGCTCGCGCGCTACGGAAAGTGAGTCCAGAAAGATGCTGCCTGCGTCTCTTTGGGGCAGCAGATCGATCGCCGATCTGCGCAGTTGAGAAGGTGTGCCGGGCCGATGAGAAACGCGCAGATCCTCTGGTCCGGGGCGTCACTCTGCCGGTGCTCGCCGACGGCGAATTCGCTGGCTGGTGCTGCCGGCTTCGGGCACTTATAGCAAACATGCGATTGTTGCCATCGCATGTTTGCTATAGTCTGTGGATGGAGTTCCGGGTTGACTGGGACCAGGACGCTCGCGAAGAGGTGATGCGGCTTCCGGTCGCTGAGCGCCGTGCGGTCATGAGCGCGGTAGCGAAGCTGGAAGCGTTCGGAGACCGGCTCGGCGCGCCGCACACCAGCCAGGTGAAGGGCAGCCGGGCGGGAATCCGTGAGCTGCGGCCCCGCGCGGGCCGGTCGGCGTGGCGGGCCCTGTACAGGCGCGTGGCCGACCGGCTCGTGGTGCTCGCGGTGGGACCGGAAGCCAAACACGATAAGCGCGGGTTCGACCGGGCGGTGCGGCTGGCCGAGGAGAGGCTGAGGGAGATCAGGGAATGGCACGGCGACTGATCAGCAACGCTGAGGTACTGGATGACATGCTCCAGGATCCTGAGTTCCGCGCGGAATGGGAGCGCACGGCCCTGGCCAGGGTGGTGGCCGAGGCGGTCATCCGCTACCGCGCGGAGCGCGGCCTCAGCCAGACCGCGCTGGGGAGGCTCCTGGGCTGGAGCCAGCCGGTGGTGGCCAGGCTGGAGGCAGCCGAGCACAACCCCTCCATGGATACCCTGCTGGCGCTGTCACGGGGTCTGGGCATGCGGGTCCACGTGGATGTTGGCCCGAAGACCGGGCTGGTGGCCAAGGTCACCAAGTCCAGGGCGGCCTGAGAACAGACAGCCTTTGCCCGGCATGCCGTCTTCGGCTCGCCCCAATGGCGCCGCGGCGGTCCCCGCTGTCCTTCAGCGTTTCCGGGCCGCTGACAGTGCTCGCCGGTGCGGGGAGTGGCGGGCTGGGGGATGATACGGAACGTGTCAGCCGAGTATTCCGCGCCGCAGTGTTGCGGGCATGCCGAGGAAATCGCGGAGCTGCGCGGCGAACTGGCTGATCTGCGAGCGCGGGTGGATGAACTCGCCAGGGTCACTGCTGGGGCCAGTGAGGTGACGCCTGCGGCGATCTGGAGGCCAGCCGCCGCTGTCACGGTCGAGCCACGGCATGAGGAGCAACCGGCCGCGCTGATGCGTGCCGCGCGTCACGGCGGTGGCTTGCCATACGCGGACCGCGTCTCCCCGGAGGCGGCGAAGATCGCGTTGTACCGGGCTCTGTTCGCTGGCCGGGAGGACGTTTATGCCTACAGGTGGGAGAACGCTGCCACGGGCGAGAAGGGGTGGGCGCCGCGGCGGGTGCTCGGCTCGCGCAAGGAGGATGGGCAGTTCTTGCCGCTGACCGATGAGGTCATCGCGGGCCACCTGACCGACAACCCGCAGGCTGCTGGGCTGTATGTGCTGCTTCCGGATAACACGTGCCGCCTGCTGGCCTGCGATTTCGACGGGCCGGCGTGGCGACTTGATGCCGTGGCCCACGTTCAGGCGGCCCATGCTGCGGGCGTGCCGGCCGCGCTGGAGGTGTCACAGTCGGGGCAGGGGGCGCACGTCTGGCACTGCGCGATGAGGCCCAGGAGAAAGCGGTGGAGGTGATGGCCCGCCATGAGCTCGGGGTACTGGTCGCCCCGCCGGGAGCCGGCAAGACAGTCATGGCCTGCGCGCTGATCGCCCGCCACGTCACACCGGTACTCGTGCTGGTCGACCGGGCACCGCTGCTCCGCCAGTGGCAGGAGCGGCTGCGCACCCACCTCGGGCTGCCTGCCGAGCAGATCGGCCAGATCGGCGGCGGCAAAAGCAGGCGCACCGGGATGGTCGACCTGGCCATGCTGCAGACACTGGCCCGCCACGATGACCCGGCGGCCCTGCTGGACGGCTACGGCCTGGTATGTGGTCGATGAATGCCACCATGTTGCGGCCGACACCTTCGAGGCGGCGATCAAGAACATCGCGGCCCGCCGCTGGCTAGGGCTGACGGCCACGCCCAAACGGGCCGATCACCGCCAGGAGATCATGTTCATGCACTGCGGCCCGGTGCGGCACCGCGTCACCGCAGGCAGCGACCTGGCCAAGACACTTCTCATCCACCCCACCGGGTTCACCACGCGGGATGACATCGACGCAGATGTTCCCGGCCTGCTGTCATCGGTCATCCTTCCCGTCCTCGTCGCGGACGAGCAGCGGACTATGCAGGTGTGCGCGGACGTGGCAGAAGCGGCGAGGCGAGGCCGCAACTGCCTGGTCCTGACCGGCCGCACTGCCCATGTGAGCGCACTTGTCACCGGTTTGCGGTCGCGCGGCCTTTCGCCGCTGGCACTGTATGGCTCACTCAAGCCGAGGGAACGCCTGGCAGTGCTGGACCAACTCGGCGCGGCTCCAGCGGGCGGCCCGCCGCTACTGGCGGTCGCCACCGACCGCTACATAGGTGAGGGGTTCGACTGCCCGCTCCTGGATACCCTGTTCCTTGCCTTCCCCGTGTCCTCCGAGGGCCCGATGACTCAGTACGTCGGGCGGATCCTGCGCGAGCATCCCGGCAAGCTGGGCGTAGAGGTCCACGACTACGCTGACACCAAGATCCCGATGCTCGCAAGGATGCACGGCAAGCGGCTGACGACCTACCGGCGGCTCGGCTTCGCCGTCGCGTCCGTGTCCGCGACCGCTCTGCCCGGCTCGCTGGAAGGTTTTGACGCGCCAGACGCTGCGGTGGCCGACGTGGGCGCGGCGAACGGCACGATGTGCGACGCGCAACCCGGCAACATGACGGCCCACAGGCCGACCGCCAGCTGCGTTCGGGCCTGGGCCCGCAGCGCTGGCCTGGAGGTGCCGGGCCGGGGGCGGCTGAGCTCGGAGATCTGGTCTGCTTACCAGCAGGCGCACCCCCATCCCGGATAAGCGCATCGCCCGGCGATGTAGCCTCCGAACCCGGGACGGCGCCCGCGACTCGACACCGCCGACTCGGCTCCGGTAGCGGTTGTTCCTGTGGAGTCAAGATCGACTTGAGTGGCAGATCGAGTGGCAAATCGCGCTCGCGAGGGCCTATCGGGTGCTTGCGAGTGCTGGTGTGGGCTCGTGTTCTGGCTGGTCAGGCTCCTGACCAGGACCTTTAGAACCCGGCGGCATTTCATGGTAAGGAGAAGGTCTACGGTTCGATTCCGTAAGGGGGCTCTGCGAGGTCTTCATCCCCTGGCATTATCTTCACGTTTGGCTCTGACAGTTTGCTTGCCTGGCTGCCCGGCGTTGAGGTGGTCCGTGCCCGGCCTTGAGGTGGTCCGTGGGCGCTCGTTTTACTCGCTGGTGACGCTAGTTTGCCTGGCTTGGAGCATGCGGCGGCGGGGGCTGGCTGTGACGGTGATCAGTGCTGCCGGATGGTTGCGCACGCGGGAAGGGACTGCCCAGGTTATGGTGGCGCGGCGGCGAGGCTGGCGAGTGTCTTGCGGCGCCGGCGGCGGGTTTTGGGCGGGAGGCCGGCCGCGGCGCGCTGGGTGTTCTGTTCCTGGCGGGCGTCGTAGGCCGTGAGGATGCGCTGGTTGCGGGCGATGAGCAGGCAGGCGGCGAACAGCGCGACCGGGGTCAGGCCCGTGAGCCGGCACCAGCCGCGGCTGATGTCGTTGCTGGCGGGGTCCTTGGCGGTCGAGAACGTCCGCTCGGCAGCCGACCGCCGCGCGTAAGACCGGCGGTGGGGTTGGGAGGGGTAGTCGTGTTTTTGCGCGGTCTTGGCGTGCACGCCGGGGAGGACGGTGATGGTCTGCCGGGTGCAGCAGGCGGGCGGGTGCTGGGGCGGGGTGAGGATCTGGGGCCGCTGGTAGTCCAGGGACATCGATCCGGGTCGTAGCGGGCAGCGGAGCTTGCCCATGGCGGCGGGGCACATGACGCGGTGGTAGCCGTCTGCGTCGCTGGCGGTGATCTTGCCGAGCTTGTAGCGGGCGGTCTCGGCGGTCTGCTGGTCGTGGGCGGTGATCTGCTCGTCGGTGGCGTTGCGGGCGAGGGGGCCGAGTTCGAGCAGCGGCCGGGGGGTGGCGGGGCAGTACAGGTTGCCGTTGGAGATGATCGCCCCGGCGTGGGTGCCGCGGGGGCCGCGGTCGTCGGGGTGCAGGTCCTGGATGAGCTGGGCTCCGGCGGCGCGCAGCGGCACGGCCCAGTTCCCGGGAACGCGGTGGGCGTACCCGGAGTCGTCCAGGATGTCGCCGAGGGCGATGCCGGCCGCGGGCATGCGGGTCAGGACGGGAACCAGGGCGCGGGCCGGGTCGAGGCGGCAGCTGGTGAGGGTCATCCGGCGGGCCAGCTCGGGGACGGGCGGCCCGTTTTCCTCTCTGACCATGGTTCCGGCGGACAGGTAGTAGCCGTAGAAGAGCTCGTCTTTCTGGCCGGGGCTGTCGCCGCGGCGGTGTCCCCATGAGGCCTCGGGGTCGGCGCAGTCCCCGCCGCGGGCTGGCGGGGGGCGGGAGAAGGTTTCCAGGTCGCTCCAGTCGACGGCCAGCGCCCTGGTCGTGTTCTTGTGCCCGGGCGGGATGCTGGCTTCCAGCAGCGCGTCGAGGATGCCGGCCAGGGCGGGCGAGGGGGCGCCGTCGGGGTGGTCTTTGGCCAGCGCGGTGACCACCAGGTGGAAGGTGCGCTCGACCTGCCGGTAGGTCAGGAGGTGCGGGCCGTGTTTCCAGCCGGCCACCACGCCCAGGCGGATCCGGTCGGTCCCGGGCAGGCCTGTCAGGGCCTGGTGCACCCGGGTCAGGTGCGCGGGGCGGTGGTCGGCCAGGGTGAGCAGCATGCCGGTCAGCAGGGTCCGGACCAGCAGCTGGCGGGGCCGGATCCCGACGGGCAGCATCGCCTCGATCCGTGCGGCGACCCGGGACCGGCCGATGATCTGTTCCAGCCGGGCGAGCGGGACCGGCGTGCTCACCGCGTGCCGCCGAGCAGAGCCACCGCCTGTGCCTCGCCGGCGGGGTCCAGGGCGGCGATCAGGTCGCCGAGCCGCTGGGAGCAGGTGATCCCCGCGGCGGCCATGAAGGTGGCCAGCCCGAGGTGCCCGGCGCAGGCGGCCAGCCAGGTCGCCCGCAGCCGCCCGGTGTCCAGGCGGGGCAGGCCGGTCCCCCCGGCGAGCGAGCAGATCAGCGGGGTGGTCACGTTCCGCCGCCCGGGGTCGCGCCCGCCGGTGAGCAGGCGGGTTCCGGCGAACGCGGCGGAGGCCAGCAGCAGGTCGTGGTAGCCGGACAGGACCGGCACCGCCCGGGGCCGGCGGCCGCGGACCTGCACCAGGACCCCGCCGGACCGGCAGATGATGTCACTGCCGCGGACCCGGCGCAGGTCCGCGCCGGCCAGCCCGGCGCCGGCGCCCAGGCAGATCAGCCCGCCGGCGCGCATCCGCCGCCCGCGCGTCGGCTGGGCATCGGCCAGGGCCAGGTAGGCGGCGATCTCCGCGGCGCTGTAAGGGGCCTTGGCCCGCTCCCGCGGCAGCGGCACTGGCGCGGGACCGAGCTGCGGGCCGGCCCGGCGGGCGGCGTAGCGCAGGTTCGTCCGCAGCGTCCGGCGCGTCGGCGCGGACAGGTCACGGCCGGCGGTGAGGATGAACCGCTCGATCACCGAGGGGTGCAGGCACACCTGCGGGTCCAGTTCCAGCCCGGCCGCCGAGGCAAAGGCCCCGAGCTTGCCGCAGGCGAACAGCAGCGCCTTGGCCCGCTCGGGGTCCCGGGGCGCGCACGCCTCCGCGGCCAGCCGGGCGAACCCCGCGGCGGCCTCGCTCAGCGACGGCGGCCGGTACCCGGCGATCAGCTCAGCGGCGCGCTCGGGCGCTGTCCGGCCAGGAGTCACACTGTAGGTATACAGTGGGATATGGCCGAGATGGGGGACGTGTGCCAGCCTGAGACCGTGCGTGTCGCCGCCGGACATCAGGCCGAAGCCCGCAAGATCGCCGCGGAGCTCGCGGCGATCGCCCGCTCGGGCAGGGTGCTGCCCGGCTCGCTCATCGAGCGGCGGACCCGCTGCGGGCGGTCGAACTGCGGCTGCCACGCCGACCCGCCCCGGCTGCACGGCCCGTACTGGCAGTGGACCCGCAAAGTCGCCGCCAGGACCATCTGCCGGTGGCTCAGCGCCGAGCAGCACGACGACTACCAGGCCTGGATCGCCAACGACCGGCGGCTGCGCGAGCTACTGGCCCGCCTGGAAGCCCTCGGGACCGCCGCCCTGGAAGCCGACCCGCGCATGCACCGGCAACGCCGCAGCCTCGATGGCCGGGCCAGCTGACCACAGATCCGCTGTGAGCCCCGAACCCCGGGACACCAGCCTGGCCGAGGCCGAGGCCAACCCCACCGCAAGAAGGACTAAGCGCCCAAAACACTGTGGGCGCAGCCCACTTAACCTGTGGGTGACCTCCGCGTCAACGCCCGTTCGGCCAGGTCAGGCCCAAACGTGATGAAGACCTCTCGAATTCTGTGCTGTGAGCAGCGGGCTTGTCTTTCCTGACCTGCTGCCTGGCTTGCTGATCTCCTTGATCTCCGTAAAGGAGATGGTCTGCCCGCCGACGCCGGGGCAGTGTCCTTGTGAGGCCTTGACCTGGGGTGATGTTGCGGGATGGCAGGGGGAGCCCTGGCTACAGCGACCGCAGACCAGATAAGGGCATGATCTCCGTGCGCGAGACCCGGCCCCATGGAGCGTCACAGATCCAGGTCGTCTGCAGGAGCTTGATCGGGCCGGCAATGTGCGATCAAGGCGTGTGCTCTGCTGCGATCTCAAGGCCAAGGTGGTCCTTCGCCAGCTGGTCGGGGCCGCCACATCTGTCTAGCGACCGCAGGCAAGGGCACTTCCGCCAGCCGGGTGGGTCAGCTTTGGGGCCAGCTGCGCAGGGCCGCGCGGGCGAAGGTCACGCCGTCCGCTGTCGGTTTCGCAGCCGGGCGTAGGTGCCCGTCGTCGGTGAGGGCGCCGAGCCGCCGCAGCACGGTCTTTGTGTCCCAGCAGGCCTGGCCCGCGGTCAGCTCATCGAGCTTGGTGCCATCGCCGATGATCCAGCCGATCGCGCTGAGCAGGCGTGCGACGATCACGTCCGGGTCATCGGCGGTTTGGGCCGCGAGCATGGCCAGCAGGATGAGCCCGGCTTGGGTTTCGCAGCGGTCCGGCGACTCGGGCGGCATTCTTTCGGCCAGGTGCCACCAAAGTGCAACCGGATCGGTGCGCAGCTTGCGTGCACGCGACGTGAGCAGGAGCACCCCGCGGCGTTTGCGCAGCAGAGCCATGTTGGCCGCCGATTCACGCAGGTGCAGCACAGGCAGGGTTTGATTCTCCCGGTTGCCCTTGCCCATCCACTCATCCCCGAGGCCAAGGTCGGTCATGGCCGCTTCTACATGAACCGGGGGTAGGTAGCCGGCTCCGGTCAGTTTGATTCCGGCGTCGCCAACGCGGTCCAGCAGCCAGGCGTACGGGCGCACCATCCGCGCGGCGGTCCCGGCGTCGACGAGCACCGGCTGGTCCAGATGGGCATCGCTGATCAGCCGCCGCAGTTCTCGCTTGCCGGCGGCGGTCCGGACAGCACGGACGAGTTCGTCCAGGGGCCCGGGGAAGTTGTGCTCCTGTCCCGCATTGCCGCCGGCCGGGTCAGGCTCGTCCCCGGGAAGGAGGCCAGCGAGCGTCTCATTGATCTCGTTGATGTCAAAGGGGGTCGTGCGCATGCTTTCCGGGTCGATGGAATCCCCGTAGAAGCGGCTGAACTCGGCCACTGCGTCGGCCTGATCGGGGTTGCCCGGGTCAGTGGCCGCGGAGATCAGCTCGTAAGCGTAGACGCCGCCGCAGTCCTCGGCAGGGCCGTCACGGCGGCCAGCGATACACGCCGCGCTCGGCCCGGAGCCACGCCGGGGCAGCACCGCCTCGAGTTTGATGACGTGCTGCCAGTCGTCACCAAAGTCGTAGTCGTAAAACAGCCTGTCACCGGCATCCGCCAGCACCTCATCGAGGCGCGCCTCTTCCTCGGGGACCCCCGCCTCACCTTCATCCACCTGGAAAGGGCACAGGTAGTGCTCGGTCTCGGGATCGTAATGCCCCGGCCCGGAGCCAAACTGATGCAGGTGGCCGCCCGTCCAGCCGAACGCTACCTGGATGATCTCGTGGACCTGGTCGAGAAACAGGTCCGACGCCAGGTCGAGCCGCCGCCAGAGCGGCGGCCTGGTCCCCTTGAGGTCGATCCGGACGCGGTAAGTGACGGCCTCGCCACGCCGCGGGCGTCGGCGTGACGGTGGCGGCGCCTGGTCGAACAGGTCGGCAAGAGGCCTCCGGGCGGCAAGCAGACGCTGGAGCACGTGCTCGATCTCGTCGTGGGCGGGGCCGGACATCGCCGCCGTAAGCTGCTCTAGGTCGGTCGCCTGGCCATCCGGCGTCTCGTGAGTACCTGCCCCGTGGGCCATGGCGACACGCTACCGACTACACGGCCGTGCGTATGCAGGTCGGCAATGTGTCGGTGCGCCCTTCCCTGTGTCGCCCACTTGTGCCAGAAGATCCGAAGGCATGGCAAGCCCATTTGCCGCCGTGGCGGCCATCCCGTAGAAGAAGCGCTTCGCCGATACGCAATGTTCGACGTTGTGCACGCCGGATGAGTGCAGGCACTTGCATCGCTACTCACCGCGGTCAGGCATCATGATGGTGATCCGCACCCCCAGCGCCCTGACGGTGGCACTGGTCAGGCGGCTCCGCCGAGGTCGATGTCGGTGATGCCGGGGGCGGCGATGCGCAGCGGGCTGCCGGTGGCGTGGGCCAGGCGGGCGAGCATGTCGAGGGTGGGCAGGCTGCCGCCGCCTTCGATGCGGGCGATCGAGGACTGGGTGGTGCCCATGCGCCGGGCTAGCTCGGTCTGGGTCAGGCCCGCCCGGGTGCGCAGGGTGTAGACCAGTTCGGCTAGCTGGCCGGCCAGTGTCGCGGCGGCGTAGGCGCGGTTGTATTCCTCCCGGTCCTCCGGGGGGTACTTGGCCCGGAGCTCGTCGAGGGTGATGTTAGCCATCGGTGCCTCCTGCTTCCTGGCTGGCCCGCATGGCCTGCCTGGCCCGGGCCACTTCCCGTCGCTCGTGTTGCCGCTGCTTGCGGAAGGTCGTCAGTGTGACTGATCTTTCGCTTCACGTCGATGTAGTAGGTCACCCGGCGGGCTGTTCCCTCGCAGGTGAATCGCAGCTCGAACAGGCGGCCGAGCGGCCTGGCATGGGGCATCCGCAGCTCCGGTCCCTGCTCGGCGAGCCGGTTGAATGCGCGGTCCGCCATAGCCTTGTCCTTGGTCTTGAGCGTGGCGTACCAGGTCTCGACCTCCGGGGAGATCTCCATGGCCCAGCGGTGCCTGTCCACCGGCCGAGTATCGCACAAACACTATATCGCGTTCACGCGATATCACAGGTTGCTCTCCAGGTAGGGCCCGGAGACGGCCGCCTCGCTCGCCGGGAAACGATGCCGGCCAGGGGTTGGGGGATTGTGGTCGCAAAGGAACAAGACGAATCGCAGGGCCGGTCGTGGCGCGCGAGATGGTCGATGGCCAGCCATCAAGCGTCGGGGTGATGACCAGGACTGCCTGTGCCCAGGTCGTCCAGTTCTGGGGTGGCGGCCAGCGCGTGGCCACCGCGCCCGCACTCGGCAACACCATCGCCGCGGGTACGTTACCCCGATGCGAGTCTTTCTCGCCGGCGCAAGCGGCTACCTCGCCGCGGCGGTCGCCTGGAGCCCGCTGGAAGCCGGCCACGAGGTACTCCGGCTCGCCCGGCCGGATGCCACCGGACGGCGGCCGAGCGCCACGGGCGTCGAGCCGCCTCACCCGGCCCAGCTAGCAACCACCTCGTCCACGGCGGCCCGCACCTGCTCACGGGCGACCTGGCGGGGGACGCCGGACATCAGCAGGGAGTCGTAGCCGGTGTCCTCGTGCCGCACGGACGCCCTGACCGCCAGGGTGACCGCGTCCTCGTCCAGCGTCCGGCCGGCCGCCGTGCGCCCGACCCGGCCGCTGCCCCGACGGCCGGTGTGCCGGGCGATCGCGGCGGCTCGCGCAGCCGGGCAGCCGGGGAACAACCGCCTGATCTCCTCCGCTAGGCGGGACTGGAAAGCCACGTCCTCATCAGCCCGCAGCTGCCGTTCCCGTTCCCGGCGCCGTGCCCGGGCTTCTTCGTCGACGAGGCAGTGCTCCTCAGCCAGCTCCAAGGCGGGTTCCTCGACCAGGATGCCCTGCCGCTCGTATCGCTTGCGGGCCCGGCTCCAGCGCACGACCACGGCCGACAGGCTGCTCGCCTGTCTCGCGCGGCGGGTCAGCGCGGTATCACCTGCCGGGAGGAATACCAAGTGGTCCAGGTCGGCACACCTCAGGCAGAGCGGGCCCGCGTCGCTCATGACCAGGAAATCGCCAGAGCCGCCGCAGCCAGCACAGGTCCAGGCGCCGAGCGGCAGGATGACGAGCAGGTCGGTCGGCGCGTGCCGGCGCTCTGCGCGGTTTTCCTTCCGGGCGCCCGGCGCGGCCTGGCCCCTGGGCTTCGGCAGCGGGTCCAGGCTCACGGGAAAGGATCGTAGCCAGCCCCGGCAGCGAGCGTGGCTCCGGCCGCGACTCCTGTTCGCTGCTTCTTCTGCAACTACTCCGGTGGGTCGGTGATCACCTCGTAGTCGGCGATCCTTCCATTCTTGATCATGAGCGTGAGGGCGAGCAGCAGGTGCCCGCACGGGGCCACGACGATGCCCAGGGCTCCGTTCACGAGCGTCGGCTACGCGAACTGTCCCCGCCGCCCGCAGGCCACGGCCTCCTCTGCCACGGCTTGCGCACCGTGGATCTCGGCCGGGGCGCCGGGCGGCAACGCGACGCGGTCGGCCCAGCGCACGACACCCGGGTCGAGAAACGCAAGCAGCCCGGCGATGTCGCCGCCGTGGGCGGCAGCGAGGAAGGCATCGACGACGTGCCGGTGCCGGGCGAGCTGGCGCTGTGACTGACGGGTTACGATCGGTGCGGCCGAGGAAGATCCGCGCATGGGTCCCATGGCCTGGTGGGCCGACGCTGGCGGGCCTCCTTCAGCGGGCCGGGTTCGATGACCAGATAAGTTGGCCTACAGCAGTGCGGGCGACCCTGACCTGGCCTGGGTCATCGCTGGTGGCTACAGCGTCAGCCCGTGGATTCATGGTAAGGAGAAGGTAGGCGGTTCGATCCGCCAGGGGGCTCCAAGAAGCAGCGCTGACCTGCGGTTTTGTCCCTCGTCTCCCGTTCCGCGGCTGGGGTTATCGTCTTGACTGCGGCAATGGAGACGGTCTGCCCGGCAGGGGTCACCCGCGCTCTGACGTGCCCGGACGCGCACCAGGGAACGGCCGAGCCTAGCTACAGCGTCCGCAGACCAGATATCTTCGGAAAGATCGCAAGGTGAGACCCGCCTGCCGGAAGCAGCCGATACAGGTCACCACCGGTCCGCCCGGATCGGCTGAACCCGCGGGCTCCAAGGGCACGTCGCGGGGCCGGCAGCGCCCAACCTGCGGGCCGCAGCTCAACGGCCGGGAGCTATGCGGTTAGCGTCCGACGGCTCGTTACGGGCGGCCATCGGACCTCGAGCGGCCGCGGTCGCTGCCCTGCATCAGGAACGTCATGGCGCTGCTGCGGGATCGTGCCGTCAAGCTCCCGCTCTGGCCTGACGCGTCCGCACATGCATGTGAGCGGGCGCGCTCGTCAGGGTTATGCCGGTGATCCGGAGATGCGATGAGCGGACGTTTCCCTTTAGGCAACGCTGAGGTCGCGCAGGCGGTCCCGCAGTAGAGCTTCGGCGCCGTCGGCGATCTGGCGCACGATTTCGGCCGCCGGGAGAACCTCGGTCGCCGCGCTGACCGACTCGCCGGCATAATGAGCCAGAGCGTCGACGGGACCGCCGATTTTGTCCGACGGCGGTGATGGCGCAAACAGCGGAATCGCCCCCTCGTCTGGGTAGCTGGCGCCCGAGGCACCGCCGCCCCGGTTGGACGCCGCTTCGAGGCTCGCGCGCAGGACGCGATGGGGGGCGTCCGGCCAGTGGACCTTGAAGGCGTCGGTCAGCACGGTGTCGCTGGCGTGTGCCGCGATGACTGCCGAGCGGTAGTCGGGATGGGCTGACGATTCCTCCGCCAGCAGGAATCGTGTTCCGACGCGGACACCGTCGGCCCCGGCCGCCAGTGCGGCCGCCATGCCCCTCGCGGTTGCCACGCCGCCGGCTGCGAGCACCGGCACGTCGACGGCGCCGAGCACTTCGTCCAGAAGCATCAGCACACCAATCTTCCCGCGCACGTGGCCCCCCGCTTCGATGCCCTGGGCGATGACGAAGTCGCATCCGGCCCCGGCGGCGGCACGGGCCTCCTCGGCAGAGCCCGCCTGCCAGGAAACCAGCGCTCCGCCGCAGTGGCCCAGCTGCACGAGCGCCGGGTCGGGGTCGCCGTAGAAGAACTCGATGACCTTTACCAGCGGCGCAACCGCGGCGACAGCGCCACGGTCGACGAAGGGGATCAGGAAACCCGCTCCGACGTGCTGCCCGGGCGCCGCCCGGCCCTTGCCGTTGACGAACGCCTCCACCAGCGTGGCGCGGTCGAAGTCGCTCGCACCGACCATGCCCAGCGCACCGGCGGCGGCGACCGCGTAAGCAAGGCGTGGCGTACCGATGCCGCCGCCCATCGCGGCGAGCTGGATCGGGACCTCGCAACCGACCAGCTCAGTAAATCGAGTCCGCACACTGCGAGACTAATCGCCGGGTGCTGGCAGCGGGGCGATCGCCCGTTTTCGCCGCCCGACCGGGCCGCGCCAATGGCCTCACACGACCCTGACTGAGCACTCGCATCTGCCGCGGATCGAGCCTGAAGCGAACCCTTCTCCCGGTCGTGGCGACCGTTTTGCTGGGTCTTGGCGGCGCCTGATCGGGCAGAATCTCTGGGTGGCCAGCGATGTCATGTGGTGGCCAAGGCCGCCGGGAGCTAGCAGCGAGCGGGTCGCTGTGGTCAGTGTCTCGTATAACACCCGGGAGCTGACCGGGTTCTTGCTGTGGTCGCTGCGCAGGATCGTGAACTGGCCTGGCCTGGAGATTGTGATCGTTGACAACGGATCGCGGGACGGGTCGGCGGAGCTGCTGGCCGAAGCCGGGCAGGCCGGAGTCTGCGTGCTGCTGGCCAATGACGTCAACCGGCAGCACGGCCCTGGCCTCAACCAGGGAATCTCGTGGCTGGCTTCCCGGCCGGGGCCGCGCCCGGCGTGGATCTGGATCCTGGATTCTGACGTCATCGCCGCACGCCCCGATGTGCTCTCCGCAGCCCTGGCCGTCGCGGACAGCGATAAAGCGGCCCTGGTCGGTGAGCCACAGTGGGACCCATGGCACCAGGTCGAGCGTTTCGGGCTGTACTCGCTACTCGTGGACCCAGCCCGGGTCTGGCGGCACGGGATCGGGCCCTTCACTGACGGCGGTGACCCATCATTTGATCTGCTCAGCTCAGCCGCACGGTCCGGCCTGCGCCTGGCGGCCTTCCCCTTCACCACCGAGGGTCACGTGATTCACCGTGGCCGGGGCAGCCTGGCCGCAGTCTTCGCCGCCG
>Ga0070698_100004802_pt1 | contig 14835 bp, 13 predicted proteins | sample KBSK1502metaG_FD_65477 | JGI IMG/M metagenome (GOLD analysis project Ga0070698, IMG submission 65477) | Corn, switchgrass and miscanthus rhizosphere microbial communities from Kellogg Biological Station, Michigan, USA - KBS K1-50-2 metaG | ecosystem: Host-associated > Plants > Roots >...
CCGATTCCTATCCCATGATCCTGCTCGCCGCGGCGCTGATCGGCATGGGCTCCTCGGTGTTCCATCCCGAAGCCTCGCGCGTGGCCCGCATGGCGGCGGGCGGCCGCTACGGCCTCGCCCAGTCGTTGTTCCAGGTCGGCGGCAACATGGGTTCGGCGGCGGGCCCGCTGCTCGCCGCCTTCATCGTCGTGCCGCGCGGCCAGCACAGCATCGTGTGGTTCTCCGGCGCCGCCCTGATCGCCATGACGGTGCTGTTCCAGGTTGGCGGCTGGTATGGCCGCCGCCGCGCGATGCAGAAGCCCATCGTGCGCGGCAAGGCGGCGTCAGCCGCGCCCGCGATGCCGCGCGCGCGCGTGATCGGCGCCGTCGCCATCCTGGTCGCCCTGCTGTTCTCCAAGAATGTCTATAGCGCGAGCCTCGGCTCCTACTTCACCTTCTACCTGATCACCAAGTTCGGCGTGACGGTGCAGACCGCGCAGTTCTACCTGTTCGCCTTCCTGGTCGGCATCGTCGCCGGCACGATCGCGGGCGGCGCGGTGGGCGATCGGATCGGCCGCATCCCGGTGATGTGGTTCTCCATCCTGGGCGCGCTGCCGTTTGCCCTGATGCTGCCCTATGCCAGCCTGTTGTGGACCGGCGTGCTCGCGGTCGCGGTGGCGATGATCATGGCCTCGGCCTTCTCGGCCATCCTGGTCTACGCCCAGGAGCTGATGCCGGGCCGCGTCGGCCTGGTGGCCGGCATGTTCTTCGGCTTCTCCTTCGGCCTGGGCGGGCTGGGCGCCGCGGCGCTCGGCCAGCTCGCCGACGCCACCAGTATCGAGACGGTCTACAGGCTCACACCGTTCCTGCTGCTGCTCGGGCTGCTGACGGCATTCCTGCCGCGCCAGCCGGGCGAGCCCAGAAACCGCCATTAGCTGCCGCTCTACCACGGCGAGCCGATGCGGTAAGATGATCGCCGCATGGCTCGTCCGCCCGCTTCTGCGTCGCGCATCGTCGCGCCCGTCCTGACGACCTTTTCGGGAGCTGTCAGGCGCGACCGCCGGTCCGGCCTGGGGGCTTGGCTGCGCCACAGCCTGCCGGTGCTCGGCGTGGTGTTGGTGGTGATGCTGGTCACCGCCATCGCCTACTTCGTCTACGACAGCAACCGTCGCGGCGCCGCCATCCTCGGCAACGACCTGATCACGGCGATCGACCGGCGCGTCGCCGTGCAGATGCACTCCTATCTGTCTCCCGCCCAGCAGTTCCTCGAGCTTGCAGACGCCGCCGCGGCCGGACGCGGCGTATTCGGCGGCGGCCGTGCCGCTCAGCAGTTCGCCATGCACGCGCTCGGCACCATGACGTCGGTCACCGCCTTCAGCTACGCCGACCCGGAGGGCAACTTCCTGTTCGTGCTGCGCAACGACAAGGGAGGCTTCGACAGCAAGACCGTCGACCGGCGCGACGGTGGGCACATCGTCACCTGGACCAGGCGCGATGCCCAAGGCAACGTAACCGCGATCGAGGACGATCCGTCTGATACCTTCGACCCCAGGACGCGGCCCTGGTACCAGGGCGCGGAATCCACCAAGAAGCCGTTCTGGACCGACACCTATCTCTTCTTCACCCTGAAGAAGCCCGGCATCACTTTTTCGATCCCGCACTTCGACGCCGAGGGCAAGCTTACGAGCGTGATGGGCGTCGACATAGAGCTGGCGACGCTTTGCGCCTTCCTGAAGAAGCTCGACATCGGGCAAAGCGGACGGGCGCTCATCATCGATCGCAACGGTCGCGTCGTCGCTTATCCGAGCGACAACTGGCTGCCGGCCGACCGGTCCGATGCCAAGGCGCCGATGCTTGACGATCTCGGCGATCCAATCTTGGCTCGAGCCTACAGCCGGCTGCGTGTCGAGGGCTACGGCCGCCAGGTGCTCGATTTCGGCGACAGGCGCATCATCGTGTCGTCCGAGCCGGTGAGCATGATGACCGATCGCAACTGGGTGGTACTGATCGTCGTGCCCGAGACCGACTTCCTGGGCTTCGTCTCGGACAGCGCCGTCGCCGCCCTGGTGATGTCGGTGCTCGTCGTGCTGATCGTCGCCGGCCTCAGCGGCCTGCTGGCCTGGCGCAATGTCATGGCCGAGCGTCGCGCCAGCGCAGCCGCGGCACGGCAGCAGGCGATCGAGACCCGCACGCGCACCTTCGTCGAGCTGGCGCGCGCCAGCGGCCCAGCCGATGGCGCCCAAGACGAAGGTCTGGAAACGGCGCTGGAAGCGGTCGCCGCGGATAGCGCCGCCAAGCGGGTTGCCGTGTGGCGGCTCAATCCCGACCGCACCACGCTGCTGTGCGAGGACTGCTTCGACCAGATCTCGCACGACCACACCAGCGGCATGGAGCTGCACCGCGACCAGGTCCCCGACCTGTTCGCCTCGCTGGGCAGTGGAACGCCGATCGACGCCGTCGACGCAAGCCAGGAGCGGCAGACGGCGGATCTGTTCGACACCTACCTGAAGCCGCTGCACATCAGCAGTGTCTACATCGTGCCCATCATCGCGAACGGCCGGCTGATGGGCATGCTGACGGTCGAGGATCCGCAGCGCGGCGACCACACAGCCGCGATGGTGGGTTTCTGCGACGCCCTCTCGGTGGTGCTCGCGCTGCGCTATGCCGCCGCCGCCCCGCCCATTCCCGTCGCCGCGCGGGCCGCCGTCGACGCCGCAAGCGCCGGCGCGGGCGGAGCCGCGCCGTTCGAAAGTTTTGCCGAGCGCCAGTCGCAGCTGGAGCACACGTTGATGCAGCACAACATCTCGCTCGAGGAGCTCGACGAGAGCGCGATCGATCGGGCAGCCATCGCCGTTCTCCAGTTGCCGGCCTGGACCACGGTGTCGCAGCGGCCCGCCGGTTGCGAGGAGCGCACGGCGATGGACGCCATCATCGACGAGCTACGCCGCACGATCGAGAAAAGCGGCGTCAGCTACGCGGCCCTGCTCGACGACCAGATCGTCCTGGCAGCCTTCTCGCCGGACAAGGCCGCGGTTGCGGGCAACGCGCATTGCGTGGCGACGGCGGTGCTCGACCTGCGTGATCGCCTGTTCGAGCTCGAGGAGAAATGGAACATCAGCCTCGACTTCCGGCTGGCCATCGATGTCGGCACCATTATGAGCTCGGCCGTCGCCACCGATCCACCCAGCCGTAACGTGTGGGGCGGCGCAGTCGGCATCGCCAAGGTCCTGGCCGCCACCGCGGCACGGCGCACCATCGCGGCGTCGGAGACGACTTACGATCTTCTCTCGGACAGGTTCCTGTTCCGATCGCGCGGTAGCTATTTCCTGCCCGAGACCGGCAACATGCGCACGTTCGTGCTGGTCGGCCGCATATGATCGCCGGCGCCCAACGCCGCGGCGTGGCCGTGCGCTGGCCGCGCCGCGCCATGGCCACGCTGGGCGCCGCCACCATTTCCACCACGCGCCGGTTGCTGCTCTATTTGTCGCTCGCCGCCACCGTCCTGATCGTGGCGATGCGGCGCGGCACCTGGCGCGGACCGGTCTGGATCGAGTTCAAGCGCGTCCTGCACGAAGTCGCGGTGCGTTCGCTGCCGACCGCCGTCGCCACCGGCCTGCTGGTGGGCTTCGCTTTGGTGTCACAGGCCGTCTATTGGCTGGCGCAGACCGGAACGACCGGCCTGGTCGGCCAGGTCATCGTCATCCTCCTGATCCGCGAGTTCGTGCCGATCCTGGTCGGCCTGATCGTGTTCGGCCGCAGCGGCACGACCACCCTGATCGAGCTGGGCGAAGCGCAGACCAAGGGTTGGCTGCGGCTGCTCGAGATCCAGGGCCTCGACCCCCTCGCGCTATTGGTGCTGCCGCGCGCCTTCGGATTCGCGCTGGGCGCCTTCTGCCTCGCCACCGTGCTGCTGCTCGCTACCCTGTCGACGGGCTACCTCGTGGCGCATGGGCTGGGACTGGTCGCCTATTCGATCTGGGATTTCTCCGATCTGGTGCTGCGCGCCATGAAGGTGGAGGACTTCATCCTCCCGCCGCTCAAATGCATCACCATCGGCTTCGCGGTGGCGCTCGCCTGCTGCGCCACCGGGCTGGGGCGGCGCGACGAGGCCGACGCGCTGCAGCGGCTGGTGCCGCGCGGCTTCGTGCGCTCGGCGCTCGCCATCCTCGTGGTCAACAGCGTGTTCGACCTGGTGGCCTAGATGGCGCTCAGGCCTACCCGTCCGGTCCTTTCGCTGCAGGGTGTCGCCCTGGTCGAACGCCAGTTCTCGGCCACGCCGGCGCGACTCGATTTCGAACTGCTGCGCAGCGAGCTGGCAATGGTGCAGGTTGACGACGAGGCCGACGCCGCGGCGCTGGTCGATCTTTGCGTCGGACTGGTCGACCCTGGCGCCGGCCAGGTGCGCTTTCTCGGCGTCGACTGGACGACGCGCACGCCGCGCGAGCGGCTGCACCGCCGCCGCCGTATCGGCGCGGTCGTGCAGACCGACGTCTGGCCGGCGCACATGACCGTGCTCGATTCGGTCCTGGTGGCGAGCGCCTATCACTTCGACCGGCCGCCCACCGAGGTGATCGCCGACGCCACGGCGCTCGCCCGCCTGTTCGGCCTGCCCGGCCTGCCGACCGGTCGGCGCGAAACGACCCCCCGGCGCGCCCTGGTCCGCGCCGCCTGCGTGCGCGGATTCCTCGGCTCGCCCGATCTGATCGTGGTACAGGATCAGACGCTCGACCAGGCGTCCGACCTCGCCGTGCCGCTGGCGCAGGCGATCTCGGCGGCGCGCGACCGCGGCGGCGCGGTGCTGTGGATCACCGCCAGCCTGGTGGCGCAGGCCGCGCAATTCGTCCAGGCGGAGCACCTGTTCCGGCTGGGCGAGCATGGCCTGGTGCGGATGCGGAGGTCGCGATGAAGCGCTCCATCTTCGGCGTCTACCAGCTCGACGAGATCGTCGGCGCCGTAGTGCTGGCCTGCATCGGCGTGTTCATCGCCGTGCTGATCAATGCCGGCCTGCTAAAAGACTGGTTCCAACCGTCCTTCACCTTGCGCATCCTGCTGCCCGACGAGGGCGTCTCGGGCCTGGCGCCCGGCGCCGAGGTCCAAGTGCTGGGCACCCGCGCCGGCGAAGTGCGCCGCATCGTCATCGATCCCAGCCAGCGCATGCATGCGATCGCCCGGGTCGAGGACCAGATGCGGCCCTTCATCCGCCGCGACTCGGTGGTCTCGATCCGCCGCCAGTTCGGCGTGGCGGGTGCGGCCTTCATCGACATCTCGCGCGGCAGCGGCCCGGAGCTCGACTGGTCCTACGCAGTCATCGCCGCCACCAGCGAGCGGGCGACGACCGACACGATCGGCCAGATGGTGGACGAGCTGCGCGCCAAGATCATGCCGCTGATCGACGACGTGCAGAAGGCGGTGCTGGCCTTCACCGTCGTCGCCCAGCGCGCCGTCGATCCGGCGGGACCGCTCGAACAGACGCTGGCCTCGGCCGCCGGCATCGCCCGGCGCGTCGAGACCGGCGAGGGCGTGGCCGGCCGCCTGATCGCCAATGAGAAGCTGGCGACCGACCTCGAGCAGACGCTGGTCAACGTCCGCGAGTTTGCCGCCCAGCTCGAACGGACCTCGAAGGATCCACGCATCGCCCAGATCCTGCAGAAGACCGACGCTGTCCTGACCTCGCTGCAGGCGACGACGCGCAACCTCGCCGCCACGACGCCGCAGATCACGCGCAACATGGCCGAAACCACCGACGCCCTGCCGGCCACGCTGCTGCAGGCCCAGATCGCCGCGCGCGAGCTCGAGCTGCTGCTGGGTCAGCTCCGCCATCACTGGCTGTTGGGCGGCTCCAGCGCGCCGCCTGCGCCGGCGAGCCGCCGCGCGCCGGCGGTCGAGGTGCGGCCGTGACGGCACGGCTTCGCGTCCTGTCGCCGCTTGCCGCGCTGGCGCTGATGGGCTGTGGCGGCAGTGGCCCGGTCGACGCCGGCCCGCCCACCGATGTCAGGCTCGACCAGGCCAATCAGGCCGGCAGCCAGGCCCTGACGATGGACATGCCGAGCATCGCCGTGCGCCAGTACAAGGTGGCGCTGTCGCGCGCCTATGAGCGCGACGATGCCGGCGCCATCGCCGACGTGTCCTACAACCTGGCGCTTGCCCAGATGAAGGCGGGCGACGCCAAGGCCGCCCTCGTCACGGTGCGCGAGGCGCGCTCCGACCTCGACCGGCGGCGTGCGCCGGTGCCCGCGGAGCTCTTTCTGGTGCAGGCGGCGGCGGCCTATCGCAGCGGCGATCTTTTGGGCGCCTCCGCCGCCTCCCAGGAGGCGCTCGGCCGGACGGCGAAGGACCCCGACACCGTGCCGCGCGCCTGGTTCATCCGTGGCCTGGTCGCCGCCGAGCGCGGCGACGGCGTGGGCCTCGCCCAGGCGATTGCGGCCCTGCCGCCCTCCAAGCAGGCCGATCTTTTAGCCGACCGGCAGGAGCTGCAGGGCCGCGCCGCGCTGCTCGCCAATCAGCCCGTCGAAGCGCTCGCGCTGTTCGAGCAATCCGCCGCCGGGCGCCAGCAGGCGCTCGACTATCGCGGCATGGCGCGCGCCTTGGCGCTGGCGGGCGATGCGGCGCTGCGCTCGAACCATGGCGCCGAGGCGGCCGACCTGTTCCTGCGGGCCGGCCGCAGCGCCTTGCTGCAGGGCGACAGCGCGACGGCCCTTCCGCTGTTGAAGCGGGCCGAGGATCTGGCGCGCCAGACCGCCCAGCCCGGCATTGTCGAGGAGGTCGCGCGGCTGCGCAAAGTCGCGGCCGAGCGCACGACGAAAGCGTGATTTGCTTGAAGAGGAGAGAGTCATGATCCTGGGAATGTCACTCGAGACTTTCACCTTCGTGCACGTCGTCATCAGCCTGGTCGGCATCATGACCGGCTTCATCGTCGTGGCGCTGATGCTGTCGAGCGCGCCGATCGCCGGCTGGAACGCCTTCTTTCTGATCTCCACCATCCTGACCAGCGTCACGGGCTTCTTCTTCCCGCTGAAGGCGTTCGGCCCGCCGCATATCGTGGGCTTGATCTCCCTGGTCGTTCTCGCGGTGGCGCTGTTCGCGGTCTGGGGCCGCAAGCTTTCGGGCACCTGGCGCGCGGTCTATGTCGGCAGCGCCATCGTGGCGCTCTACCTCAACGTCTTCGTCGGCGTCGTGCAGTCGTTCGCGAAGTTCGCCTACCTGCGTGCCTTCGCGCCCAACGGCTCGGAGCCGGCCTTCGTCGTCACCCAGACCGTGGTGCTGATTCTGTTCGTCCTGCTCGGCGTCGTCGCGGTGCGGCGCTATCATCCCGCGCTCAGGGCATAGCGGCGCCTGACGATGCCTCAGCTCCGGCGCCGCCTGCTGATGGCCCTGGCGCTGCTCGCCGTCGGCGTCGGCACGGCGCTGGCGCAGACCTATCCCAACCGTCCGCTGCGCATCGTGGTGCCGTTCGCCGCCGGCGCCGGCGTACTCGACATCATGGCGCGGCTGGTCGGCCAGCATCTCGGCGCCAGCCTGGGCCAGCAGGTGGTGATCGACAACCGGCCGGGCGCCGGCGGCATCGTCGGCGCCGAGGTGGTGGCCAAGGCCGAGCCCGACGGCTACACGCTCTTGATGGGCAACACCGCGCTGGTGGTAAGCCCCTATCTCTATTCCAAGCTGCCGTTCGAGCCGCTGACCGACTTCGTGCCGGTGACGCTGGTCAATTCCGCGCCGCTCTTGCTGGTCGTCCATCCCTCGGTGCCGGTGCAGTCGGTCAAAGAGTTGATCGCCTATGCCAAGGCGCGTCCCGGCCAGCTCAACTACGGTTCGGGCGGCGTCGGCAGCACGCCCTACCTCGCCACCGAACTCTTGAAGGCGATGGCCGGCATCGACGTAGTGCACGTGCCCTACAAAGGCGGCGCGCCCGCGCTGGCCGATCTCGTGGCGGGACAGCTCACCTTCATGATCGAAAACGTGCCGGGCACGATGCCGCTGGTGAAGTCGGGCAAGCTCCGGGCGCTGGCGATCACCAGCGCGCAACGCTCGCCGCTCGCGCCCGACCTGCCGACCATGGCCGAGGCGGGCGTGCCGGATTACGAGATGGTGGGCTGGAACGGGGTCTTCGTCGCCAAGGGCACGCCGGCCGAGATCGTCGCACGACTGAATTCAGACCTCGCCAAGGTCCTGCGTCTGCCGGACGTAAAGGAGCAAATGGCAACCCTTGGTGCGGAGCCGGGCGGCGATTCGACCGCAGCGTTCGGCGCTTTCGTGAAGGCCGAATCCGCGCGCTGGGGCAGGATCATCAAGGAAAGAGGCATCCGCCCCGAGTAGCGCACTCGGGGCGGAGCTCATACGCGCTAGCGCCTCGCGGCGTCAGTAATAAACCACGGTCGACGACGGGACCGTCGTGACGACGGCGGCCGTAGACGGCTGTTCGATGATTTCGTGTCTGATCGAACATGCGCTGGCCAAGCCGGCAATGATCGCGGCAATGGCGAAAATGGAAAGGGCCTTCATGTTAACCTCCTCTGCTGCCTAGGAAGAAAACGACCCCCATCCGTCGGCGGTTGCCGCCCACCGCTGCCCTATTGCCGCCCCGCCGCTGCCACAGTTGCTATTTCACCTCGACGATATCGGCCACGCCGACCTTCTTGTTGACCACGGTCTGCAGCACGACGAAGCGGCCGGCCGAGTTGTGGTCGTCGAAAGTGACGGTCTTGCCCATGACGTTGGTGAACTTCATCGCCTTGATGGCGTCCTTGATCTTCGGACCCTCGGTGCTGTTGGCGTCCTTGATCGCCTGGGCGACGATGCGGATGGCGTCGTAGCCGCCCCAGGTCTGCAGGTAGGGCTCGGAGTTGTACTTGGCCTTGATCTTGTCGACGAACGCCTTGTTCTGCGGCGCGTCGATCGTGGCATTGTAGGTCCAGGCGCTGATCGACTTCTCCATGCCGCCGGCCTCGATGATCGGCTGGTTGCGGCCGCCCAGCTCGATGCGGCCGGTGTAGGGGATGCGCACGCCAAGCTGCATCGCCTGACGCAGGAAGTTGATCGAATCGCCGCCCACCTGGAAGGTGGCGATGGCATCCGGTCGGCGCTGCTGCAGGCGCGTCAGGATGCTGGTGAAATCGGGCGCGTTCTGCGGATGGAAGTCGGTCGACACGACCGTGACTCCGGCCTTCTCGGCGACCGCCTTGAAGGCATCGGCGCCGCCGCGGCCGAAGTCGGTGTCCTCGCCGACGATCGCCACCGTCTTGAACAGCTTCTTGTCGCCGAGATAGAGGCCCAGCGCATTCATCATGGCGCTGTCCGACGGGCTGATGCGGAACGAATATTCGTTGCGGCCGGGGCCGGCCAGCTCGGTGATCTGCGGGTTCGACGCGATGCCGGTGATCATCGGGATCTTGGCGTCGGCCACGATCTTCATGCTGGCGAGGTGCGCCGAGCTGCAATGGGCGCCCTCGATCGCCACCACCTTGGCCTCGACGAGCTTGTTGGCGACGTTCACCGCCTCCGACGGATTGCACTTGTTGTCGAGCACCATGAGCTCGATCTTGCGCCCGCCCAAAAGGCCGCCCGCCTGGTTGATCTCCTCGACGGCGAGGTTGACGCCCCACATCTCCCATTCCGAGGCGACGGCGGCGACGCCGGTTTGCGGCGTCGATACGCCGATCACGATGGGTTGCTGCGCCGCAAGCGGACCAGCGCCCAGCACACAGGCGGCCGCAGCCGCCATCCAGAATTTCGCTTTCATCTTGTTGCCCTCCACCACGGCTCCCCAGACCCACTGTAGTCAATAACAAAGCCGGCCGCATGCCAAGCCGCCAAGTTTGCGCTCGGCATGGTCCGGGATTTGCTATGCTGGGGGCCACAATGACCATCGACACCGTCTATCTCGTGCAGCTGACGCTGAACGGCATCACGCTGGGCCTGATCTATGCCCTGATCGCCGTCGGCCTGTCGCTGATCTTCGGCGTCATGGAGATCATCAATTTCGCCCACGGCGAGCTCCTGATGCTGGGCGCCTTCGCCATGACGTTCGCGCTGCCGGTGGTCGGCCTGCTCTACTGGCCGGCGCTCGCCGCCGCGATCCTCGCCACCATGGTGATCGGCCTGGTGATCTACGAGCTGCTGCTGGTGCGGCTGAAGCCGGACGAGTTCGAACGCAGCATCCTGGTCACGCTCGGGCTGTCGATCATCCTCATCCATGTGATGCAGTACGTCTTCACCGCCACGCCGCGGCTGGTCGACACGCAATATGGCTTCGAAGGGGTTGAGATCGGCTCGATCCGCATCACCTGGACGCGGGTGATCGGCGCGGGTGCGGCGCTGGCCGCCTTCGCCGGCCTCTACACCGTGCTGCGTCATACCCAGTTCGGCCGGGCGATGCGGGCGATCGCCCAGAACCGCGAGGCAGCCCTCATGGTCGGCATCCGCCCGCTGGTCGTGGCGCGCAACGCCGTGGTTCTTGCCGCCGGACTCTGTGGACTCGCGGGTGCGGCGATCTCGCCCCTCCAGCTCGTCACGCCGTACATGGGCCAGTTCCTGCTCTTCAAGGCCTTCGCCCTGGTCATCATCGGCGGCCTGGGCAATATCCCCGGCGCCATCGTGGCGGCCGTCGCGCTGGGGCTGGTCGAAAGTTGGATCGGCGGCTTCTTCGAGATCGCCTGGCAGGAAGCCGCGGTGTTCGTGATCATGATCGTGGTGCTGTTCGTGCGCCCCGAGGGCTTGTTCAAGCGCGGAGGCATGCGGGTCGGATGAAGCTTGCCGTCGCCCCATTGGCGGCAATTCTCGCCGCCCTCGCCCTTGCCGCGCTGCCGCTCCTCACCTCGTCGAACTACATCATCGGCATCGGCGTCTCGGCGCTGGTCTTCACCGTCGCTGCGGCGGCGCTCAACCTGATCTACGGCTTCACCGGCCTGCTGTCTTTCGCCCAGCTCGGCTTCTGGGGCATCGGCGGCTATGCCACGGCACTCACCGTCGTGACTTTCGGCGGCAGCTTCTGGTTGGGTCTCGTGTGGGCCGCCCTGCTCAACGCCGTCCTCGCGCTGGTCGTCGGCTTCCCGACCTTGCGCACCAACCGGCATGCCTTCGTCATCGTCACGCTCACCTTCGCCTTGCTGGTGACCCTGATCGCCCGCGACTGGGTCGACCTGACGCGCGGACCGCTCGGCATTCCCAACCTGCCGGCGCCCACGGCGTGGGGCTATGAGTTCGCAACGACGCGGCAGTTCTACTGGATCGCCTGGGCTTTCGCCGTGGCGATGCTGGCTTTCCTCTATGCGCTGTGCAGCTCGCGCATCGGCCGCACCTTGATCGCCATCAAGCAGAACGAACCCCTGGTGCGCGCCCAGGGCATCGCGCCGATGCCCTACAAGCTCGCGTCCTTCGCCTTGAGCGCCGCCATCACCGGCGCGGCCGGCGGCGTCTACTGTTTTTACCTCCGGATCATCGATCCGCTGTTCCTCGACTTCTACTACATGCAGACCTTCCTGATCATCGTGATCATCGGCGGCGCCGGCAGCTTCTGGGGCGTGGTCGTGTCGGGCATCGCGCTCTCCGCCCTGCCCGAGGTGCTGCGCTTCTCCGCCGACCTGCGCATGATCATCTATGGCCTGATCCTGGTGATCGCCATGTTCGTGATGCCGTCGGGCGTCGCCGGCTGGCTGCGCGACCGCAAGCTCGTCCGCCTGCGCGAGGCGCTGCGATGAGCGCCCTTCTCGAGGTCGTGGCCTTGCGCAAGTCATATGCCGGCGTCCATGCGCTGGACGGCGTGTCGTTCGCGGTCGAGGCCGGCAGCGTGACCGGACTGATCGGACCCAACGGCTCGGGCAAGAGCACGGCGATCGACTGCCTCTCCGGCTTCCAGAAGCTCGACGCCGGCAAGGTCATGCTGGCGGGCGCCGACATCACCGGCCGGCCGGCCCATCACATCGCCCGCGCCGGCCTGATGCGCACCTTCCAGACGGTGCGTGTCTACGAGCGCCTGAGCCTCAGCGACAATCTCGCCATCGCCCACCAGCAGTTCGATCCGGCCACGTGGATCGACGAATTCCTGCGCACCAGGCGCTACCGCGATGCCGTGGACGCCTCGGAGGTGCGCGCCCGCGCGCTGGTCGCGCTGATCGGCCTGCAGCGCTACTACGAGGCCGAGGTCGGCATCCTGTCGTACGGCCAGAAGAAGCTGGTGGCGCTGGCCGCCGCGTTGATGCCTCACCCCAAGATCGTGGTGCTCGACGAGCCGGTGGCCGGCGTCAATCCCAGCCGCATCCGCGAGATCGAGGTGGCGTTGGCCCAGCTCAACCAGGCCGGCGAGACCTTCCTGATCGTCGAGCACAATGTCGAGTTCATCACCAATCTCTGTCATCGCGTCATCGTCCTCGACCAGGGCAAGAAGCTCGCCGAAGGCACGGCCGCCGAGATCCACACCGATTCGCGCGTGCTGGAAGCGTATCTCGGCATGACGCCGGAAATGGCCGAGGCCGAGATGCGGGGCGCCGCATGACCCCGCCGGCGCTCGAACTGGTGTCCGTCACCGCGGGCTACGGCGACGTGCCGATCGTGCGCGACTTCTCGGCCCGCCTGCAGGCCGGCACGATCACCACCCTGATCGGCGGCAACGGCGCCGGCAAATCGACCCTGTTGCGCGCGCTCTACGGCACCAATCGCCTGTTCGCCGGCCAGATCGTGTTCAAGGGCGAGACGATCGAGCGCCTGCCGCCGTGGGAACGGTTGAAACGCGGCGTCGGCTTCGTGCCGCAAGGTCGTTGCAATTTCCCGGCGATGAGCGTCGACGAAAACCTCAAGATGGGGTGCTACACCTTGCCCGCCGCCAGCCATCAAGCGGCGATCGGCCGCGTCATCGGCCTGTTTCCGATGCTGCGGCAAAAATGGCGGACCGAGGCCGGCAATCTCTCGGGCGGCGAGCAGCAGATCCTGGAAATGGCCATGGTGCTGCTGGTCGAGCCGACACTGCTGTTGCTCGACGAGCCGTCGCTCGGCCTGTCGCCCCGGATGCAGGGCGACGTGTTCGCGACGGTGCAGCGCATTGCGGCAAGCGGCGTCACGGTCCTTATCGTGGAGCAGAACGTGCGCGGGGCGCTCTTGATTTCCGACCGTGCCCTGGTGATGGAACAGGGACGACTCTTCATGGAAGGCCCGGCAGCCGAGGTGCGCACCGATCCGCGCATCCGCCAGGCCTATCTCGGCGGCAACATCCAGCAGACGGCGGCATAGCAAATGGATAAAGGGCGTTTGGCAGTCGATATCGGCGGGACCTTCACCGATCTCTGCCTCGAATGGAACGGCAAGCTCACCAGCGTCAAGGTGCTGACCACGTCGCGCGCGCCGGAGGAAGGCGTGCTGACCGGCATGGAGGAGATCCTCAGGCAGACCAGGATCAAGCCCGCCGAGCTGGGCTTGGTCATCCACGGCACGACGCTCGCCACCAACGCCATCATCGAGCGCAAGGGCGCCAGGACGGCGCTGGTTGTCACCGAGGGCTTCCGCGATTCGATCGAGATCGCCTTCGAGCACCGCTTCGAGCAGTACGACATCTTCATGCAGAAGCCGCCGCCGCTGGTCCCCCGCGACCTGCGCTTCGGCATTCCCGAGCGCATGGACGGCCGCGGCAACGTGCTGATCCCGCTCGACGAGGCCGCGGTGCGCGCCTTGGCGCCCAAGCTCAAGGCCGCCGGGGTCGAGGCGATCGCCATCGGCTACATGCACGCCTATCTCGACGGCAAGCACGAGCGGCGCACCCGCGACATCCTGGAGAAGACGCTGCCCGGCGTGTCGATCACGCTGTCGAGCGAAGTCTCGCCCGAGATCCGCGAATACGAACGCTGGTCGACCGCCGTGGCCAACGCCTATGTCCAGCCGGTGATGGCCCGCTATCTCGGCCGGCTCGACGATGCGCTGCGGGCCAGGGGTTTTACCTGCCCGCTGTTCATGATCACCTCGGGCGGCGGTCTGGCGGCGCTGGAGACGGCGCGCAAGTTCCCGATCCGCCTGGTCGAATCGGGCCCGGCGGGCGGCGCCATCCTGGCGGCGGCGCTGGCGCGACAATGCGGGCTCGACAAGGTCTTGTCCTTCGACATGGGCGGCACGACCGCCAAGATCTGCCTGATCGATCACGGCGAGCCGCAGCATTCGCGCACCTTCGAGGTGGCGCGGCAGTACCGTTTCCTGAAGGGCAGCGGCCTGCCCTTGCGCATCCCGGTGATCGAGATGGTGGAGATCGGCGCCGGCGGCGGCTCGATCGCCTCGGTCGATTCGCTGTCGCGGATCCATGTCGGACCGGAAAGTGCCGGCGCCGAGCCCGGCCCGGCGAGCTACGGCCGCGGCGGCACCGAGCCCACCGTGACCGATGCCGACGTCGTGCTGGGCCGCATCGACCCGGGTTATTTCGCCGGCGGCTCGATCAAGCTCTCGCCCGACAAGGCGGGCATCGCCGTCGACAAGGCGGTCGGCACGCCGCTTGGCCTGAAGCGCCTCGATGCGGCGTTTGGCGTGAGCGAAATCGTCGAGGAGAACATGGCCAATGCCGCGCGCGTGCACGCCGTGGAGCGCGGCAAGGAGCTTCAGGGGCGCACCATGATCGCGTTCGGCGGCGCGGCGCCCATCCATGCCGCGCGGCTGGCCGAAAAGCTCGGCATCAACCACATCATGGTGCCGAGCGGCGCGGGCGTCGGCTCCGCGGTCGGCTTCCTGATGGCGCCGGTCGCCTACGAGGTCGTGCGCAGCCGCTACGTACAGCTCGACGACGACAAGTTCGATCCGGCCTACGTCAACGCCCTGTTCGCCGAGATGCGCGCCGAGGCCGAGGCCGTGGTCAAGGCGGGCGCGCCCGACGCCAAGCTCGTCGAAACCCGC
>Ga0070698_100004804_pt1 | contig 14832 bp, 20 predicted proteins | sample KBSK1502metaG_FD_65477 | JGI IMG/M metagenome (GOLD analysis project Ga0070698, IMG submission 65477) | Corn, switchgrass and miscanthus rhizosphere microbial communities from Kellogg Biological Station, Michigan, USA - KBS K1-50-2 metaG | ecosystem: Host-associated > Plants > Roots >...
CGGGGCGAGCACACCGCAGTGGCCGTGGCTCGTGTACTCGCAGAGGCAGACGTCGGCGATGAGCGCGATCTCGGCGCCGGCGTCTCGGATCCGTCGCAGCGCGTCGGGCACCGGGCCAAGCGGATCGTGTGCGCCGCTACCTTCCTCGTCCTTCGCGTCGGGCAGACCGAAGAGCAGCAACCCGCCGATGCCGGCCTTCGCGGCGCGCTCCGCGACACCGACCGCGTCGCGCGCCGGCCAGCGCGAGTGACCGGGGAGCGACGTCATGGGCTCCGGGCTCGTGATGCGCGCGTCGATGAAGACCGGGAGCACGAGCGAGCGTGGGTCGATGCGATGCTCGCGGACGAGCGATCGCAGGGCAGCGCCGCGCCGCAGGCGTCGGTGCCGGTCGAACGAAGGTGGATCAGCGACCCGCGATCGCATCCGTGTCCTTCACCAGGGCCTTCAGCGCGTCGACCATCTGATCGTCGTCGGTCCCTGCGATGCGCGGCTCGATGCCGAGGATCGCGCGCACCCGGGCCGCGGTCGACGCGCCGATCGCGACGGCTCCGGCGACCCTCGCTGCGGAGAGCGCGAAACCCTCGACCGCCGACGGGGACGCGAACAGCGCGATCGCGCCATCGGGGATCAACGCGCCAGGCGCGATGGGCGTCGTGCGGTACGCGACGACCTCGCGAACGTGCGCGCCGCGCCGCGTGAGCACCTCCACGGGGTCGCGCGCCGCGCGATCGGAACGGGTGAGGACCGTGGCGCCGCGCGGCAGCGGCAGCTCGGCCGCGAGCGCGGAAGCGTTCGGGGCCGACGGGACGAATGCCACGCGCAGGCCTTCATCGCGGCAGGCCTTCGCGGTCGCCTGGCCGACCGCGGCCACGGGTGCCGCGCAGCTCGCCCCACTGAGGACGGCGCCCACGGCGCGCGCGCCGGCGCGGCTCGTGATCACGAGCAGGTCGTCGCCGGTGAGCGCGCGCACGGCGAGGCGGAGCGGCGTCGGATCCTCGAGCGGCCGCACCGCGACGCACGGGACCTCGCGGCTCGCGATGCCCGCCGCTGCCAGTCCGGTCGCGACGCCGGAGTTCTCTCCGTGGGCGCGGGTGAGGATCACGACCGGCTCAGGCACGGAGCTCCGCGGCCGCCGATGCGGCGACCGCGAGCGGGTCGCGTCCACGGGCGCGCGCGCGCCGGCCATCGATGCTCGCGTCGAGCGCGATCTCGCCGGCCGTGACGGTCGCGAGCGCGCCGAGCGCCAGGTCGCAGCTGCCGCCCATGAGCCGGAGCAGCTCGCGCTCCGCGTCGGTGGCCGCGCGAGTCGGCGCATCGTCGATGGCCGCGAGCCGATCGCGGACCGTGCGGTCGTCGGCGCGGCACTGCACGGCGATCGCGCCCTGCCCCGGTGCCGGCAGCATGATCGCGAGGTCGAGGATCTCGTCGTCGCGCACGGTGATCCCGAGCCGCTGCAGCCCCGCGAGCGCGAGGACGGTCGCGTCGTAGTCGCCGCCTACGACCTTCGCGAGCCGCGTCTCGACGTTGCCGCGGATCGGGGACGTGGTGATGTCCGGGCGGGCGAGCCGGAGCGCGGCGTCGCGCCGCGGGCTCGACGTGCCCACGCGCGCGCCGCGCGGGAGCGTCGCGAGCCCGCCGCGCGCTGACGTCAGGAGCACGTCGCGAGGATCCTCGCGCGGAAGGACCGCGCCGATGACCAGCCCCGGACGCTCCGCGGTGGGCAGGTCTTTCAGCGAATGCACCGCGGCGTCGATCTCGCCCGCCCGGAGCGCGTCCTCGATGGCCGAGACGAAGACGCCGTCGCCGAGCTCCTGTAGCGGTCGCGACGACGCGTCTCCGGTCGTTCGGATGACGCGCGCCTCGGCGCTCGCGCCCAGGGCATCGATGACGATGCGGGTCTGCGCGAGGGCGAGTGTGCTCCCGCGCGTGCCGAGGACGAGCGTGCGGATCACAGGGAGAACAGGTCCCGTGCGCTCGCCTCGCGCTCGGGCGATTCGCGAAGGCGGACCGTGGGTTCGTGGATGAGCGCGTGGGTGATGGATTCCGAGAGCGACTCGACGACCCGCCGATCGCGCTCGGGCAGGTGCTGCAGCCGCGCGAGGGCGCGATCGAGGTGCTCGGCGCGGATCGCCTCGGCGCGATCGCGGAGCGCGCTGATCGCCGATATTGCCGCGCGAGCCCGCAGCTCGCGGACGAGGCCGTCGGCCGCGGCCACGATGCGAGCGTCGATCGCCGCGAGTGTCGCCTCGTCGACGTCGCTCCCCGCGGCGGCCGCGAGGCCGTCGACATCGATGTAGCGGAGTCCGGGCAGCGTGCGCGCGTCGACCGGCACGCTGCGGGGGACGGCGAGATCGACGACCGTGAGCGGCCCGCGCGCGACGCGCGCGAGGAGCCGTTCGCGGGTGAGCACCGCGCCGCGCGTGTCCGCGGCAGCGATGACCGTCGCGGCGTTACCGAGTACGTCGTCGATCCGCTCGAGCGGGATCGAAGTGGCTCCATGCTCGACGGCGACGCTCGCACCGCGCGCGGCGTCGCGGTTCGCGACGACGACGACGCCGACCCGCGCGCCGAGCGCGCGCAGCGCGAGCTTCCCGACCTCGCCCGCGCCGATGACGAGGACCGTCGCCATCGAGGGATCCGGAAGACCCGCGAGCGCCGCGTCCACCGCGAGCGAGCCCAGCGTCCGCTTGACCGAGCCGAGCGGGGTCGTGCGGCGGAGCTCACGGCCGAGCTCCAGCGCGCGCCGGACGACCAGCGCCACGGATGGATCGAGGCCGCCGTCCGCCCGCGCCGCCTCGAACGCCCGGCGCAGCTGGCCGAGGATCTGGGCCTCGCCGACGATGGCGGAGTCGAGGCCGCAGGCGACCCGTAGGAAGTGAAGGGCCGCATCGTGGCCGGTGCGAAGGTGTCCCGACGCGGGGAGCTCGGTCCCCGCGAGCGCCTCACGCGACGCGGTCAGGATCTCCGCCCGGTGGCAGGTCAGAACGACGAAGGCATCGGGTCCACCGCGTGTCGAGATCGTCTCGGCGAAGCGCTCGCGCACCCCGACATCCGCGTCGCGCTGGTTCAGCGAGAACAGCGCAATGTCGGATGGATCGGCCACGCTCCGACCGTATGCGCCGGGCGCGACCACACCAAACCCAGCGCCGAGGTTTGCCGACGTTTCCGGCGTTACACGTAGGAGCGCGCTACGGCGTGAGCTCGATGTCCAGCTGCGCGAACGTCCCCTCGTCGCGCCGCGCGCCCGCTCGCCACCGCAACGGCGCGCGGAACAGCGGGCCCGCGAACGTGAAGGAGTGATACTCACCGTTCTCGCCCGCGGGGTCGACGCCCGTCGCGCCGATCTCGGCCACGAACCGTTCGTCGATCACGCGGCCGAGCCACTCCGTTCCGAGCCGCTTGCCGTCGACGCACGTCAGCACCGCGCGGCTGCCGCTCGCGACGAACTCCGCGAGCAACCGGTCGGGCGGCTCGCCCCAGATCGGCTCGACGTGCGCGAGCCCGGCGGCGCGGACGCGATCCTCGTACCACGCGCGCACGTCGGCGAGATGGATGTCGCCGAACACGACGCCCGTGAACCCCTCCGCCTTGAGCGACGCGAGCATCTGACGGAACGCCGGCTCATAGCCATCCCACGCCACCCCGACCTGCCGGATCTCGATCCCGATCGCGTCCGCCTGCGCCTTGATCACGTCGGACCGCGTGGCGTGGAACCGCACGCGATCGGTCGCCGGGTCGAAGAAGTTCACGAGCCGCGTCACGTCGAGGCCACGGGCGCGCGCCCGGATCAGCGCGAGCGCGCTGTCCTTGCCACCCGACCACATGAGCGCGTATCGGTCAGCGGACGCCGAACTCGATGGCGACCTGGCCGTCGCGGACCTCCTTCACGCAGAGGCCCTCGAAGCAGCCGCGCGCCGCGCACTCGCTCGTGCAGAGGTGCGTGCGAGCGCAGTCGATGCAGAGCACGAGCCCCTCGCAGACCGCGCACACCGCGTGATGTTGCTGGTCGATCGGGTGACCGCAGTCAGTCACCGGCCTTGCTCTCCTCGGCCGCGCGCCAGAGCGCGGACCAGATCGCGCGGCGCTCGTCGTCCGTCGGGCGCCGGCCGGCGAGCTCCTTGAATGTCACGACGCCCCGTGCCGCGAGCGCGCCCCAGGCCGTTGGCCGGCGCGCCGCGGTGTCGCGCACGAGCGCGGGCTCGCGCTCGACGGTCAGCGAAACGGCGCGTTCGATCACCGGACTAGCCTACGTGCGATGCGGGTCGTTTCGCTGGTCCCGGCGGGCACCGAGATCGCGTACGCGCTTGGCGCGGTCGACGACCTCGTCGCCGTGACGCACGACTGCGACTACCCGCCGGCCGTTCGGACGCTGCCGCGGATCACGAGCTCGACGATCGCGCCCGGCAGCGACAGCGTCGCGATCGACGCGCAGGTCCGCGCGGCCGTCGAGCGAGGGGAGAGCACGTTCCATCTCGACGCGGCGGCCCTCGCGGCGGCGCGCCCCGACGTCCTGCTCGGTCAGACGCTCTGCGACGTCTGCGCGGTCACCGTCGCGCAGCTTCCGACGACCATGGAGCCAGCGCCGCTCGTCGTGCCGCTCGACGGCCACTCGCTCGAGGGCATCTTCACCGACATCCTGAATGTCGGCGCGGCGCTCGGACGAGGCGCGGCGGCGATGAAGCTCGTCGCGGACCTGCGCGCGCGGATCGCGCGGGTCGACCGGCAGGTCGCGGGTGCGTCGCGCCCGACGGTGGTCTGTCTCGAGTGGCTCGCGCCGCTCTTCAACGCCGGGCACTGGGTGCCGGAGCAGGTCGCGATCGCAGGTGGCGAGGATGTCCTCGGCAAGGCGCTCGTGCCGTCGATCGACTTCCCGTTCGACTCGCTCCTCGCGGCCGACCCCGACTACCTGTTCCTGCTGCCGTGCGGCTTCGACGCCGACCGCGCGTTGAAGGAGTCGCGGGTGCTCACCGATCGCCCGGACTGGGGCGGGCTCAGCGCGGTGCGCGACGGACGTACGTGGGTGCTGGACGGGAACGCGTACTTCAGCCGGCCAGGCCCGCGGGTCGTCGACGGGATCGAGCTCCTCGGGTCCCTGCTCCATCCCGATCGCGTCCCGACGCCGGCGGGCACGCGCTCGATCCATCTCGCGTCGCTGGCAGGCTCCATGCAACGACCGGTCGCATGATGAAGCTACTGCTCGTCGCGCTCTTCGCGGTCGCCATGCTCACCGCGGGATGCAAGTCGAACAACGATCAGAAGCCGGTGTACTTCGTCCCGCCGACCGCGACCGCCGCCTAGCCGTTACTCGCTCCGCTTCGTCTTACTGCGCATGACCGCGCCCATCGTCGGCGCGTCGTCCGGCCGCGAGACGACCTGCACCGCGTCGCCCGCGCCGACCTCGCCCTCGTCAACGATCCGGAGGTACGCACCTGGCCGGCCGCCGTCGATGAACTCGGCGATGAAGCCCGGCCGGTCCATCCGCGCCTCGAGCTTGAAGCAGGGGAGCCGCGGCTGGGTGACCTCGAGGAGCGTCGTCCCGATCCGCCAGCGCTCGCCGACCCGTGCGCCGGTGATGTCGAGCCCGGCGGTCGTGAGGTTCTCGCCGAAGGTGCCGGATGCGAGCGGTTGCCCGAGACGCTCGCCCCACCAGTCGAGGTCCTCCCGGGCGTACGCGTACACGGCCTTGTGATCGCCGCCGTGGACCCTACGGTCGGACTGATCGTCGCCCGTGACGTTCACGCCGCGCACCGCGACGCGCCCGGCGACCGGGTCCTTCCAGATGCTCGTGCGGACGATCTTGCCGTCGATGACGACCTCGCGCGGCCGACCCACGTTGACCGAGGCGATATGCGGGCGGTCCATTCGCATGCGCATAGAAGAGCCTATTAGCCTTCGAACGGTGCTGATCAAGAAGGTCGACGCGGCGCTCTCCGAGGACGAATGGAAGACGTTCCTCGCGTCGCGGGACTTCGGCGAGCTCATCGCGGCGGGCCGCGGCCGCGACGTACCGGTCGTCGTGCCGACGCATTTCATCTACGACGGCGACCGCACGATCCGCCTTCACCTCGCGGTGCCGAACCCCGTGTGGGAGGCCCTCGCGGAGAACCCGCTTGCGCTCGTCTCGGTGTACGGCGACTACGCGTACATCCCGACGCAATGGAACGCGAACCCCGGCGCGCCGGTGGAATACGGCATCCCGACCTCGTATTACGCGGCGGTCCAGGCGACCGTGCGCGTGCGGATGGTCGACGACCCCGACGGGATCGCGGAGATCCTCACCGCGCAGCTCGCGCACTTCCAGCCGGAGGGCGGTCACGCGGCCGTAACGCCGCAGGGCGAGTACGGGAAGCAGCTCGGCGCGATCCGCGGGATCGTCGGGACCATCGAGGACGTTCGCGCCAAGTTCAAGTACGGCGGGAACAAGACGGTCGAGCACCGGCTGCGGATCGCCGACGCGCTCGGCGCTCGCGATCGCGGCAATGACCGCGCCGCACGGGCGCAGCTTCTCAGGCGGAGCGGGTCACCCGAATAGGCTGTCGCGGTGCCGCCTTTCTTCGGGATCTCGAGCTCGATGCTGCTGCAGCGTCCCATTGCTGACGCCATCGAGCTCGCCCGCCGCAACGACCTACCCGCCTTCGAAGTCTGGGCGGACCATCCGCATGCCCACCCGGACGAGACCTCGGGCGATGCTCGGAGGCAACTCCGTCGCGAGCTCGCGAGCTTCACGCGAGTGTCGGTGCACGGTCCGCTGGGCAACGCCAGCCTCGCGTCGATCAATCCCGGCATCTGGCGCGAGTCGGTCCGCCAGTATCTGGGGACCGTGGAGCTCGCGCATGACATCGGCGCGACCGTGCTCGTCGTCCATCCGGGCGATCTCCGAGATCAGCGCTTCTTCGCGGAATTCACGCGCCTGTCGGAGGAGGCGCTCGGTCGGCTCGCGCGGAGGGCGGAGGAGCTCGGCATCGTCTTGGCGGTCGAGAATTGCGGGCCTTACCACGGCGGCGTCGATCGGAGCGCGGCCGACCTCGCGTCGTTGATCAAACACGCCGACTCGTCGCGCCTCAAAGCCTGTCTGGACATTGGTCACGCCGCCGTCAACAACAACGCTGTCGAACTGGTCCGCCTGCTGGGCAAGGACATCGTCCACTTGCACGTGCACGACAATCACGGCCAGCGGGATGAGCACCTCCCGATCGGACGCGGAACGATCGACTTCGCGTCCCTCGCGCCAGTGCTAGTTGATTTCGCTGGCATGGCGATCGCGGAGGTCGTATGGGACGACGGCGCAACCGAGGGCCCCCCGGAGGACTTGCTGCGGGAGGCGCAGGCGGGCTGGGCCGCCGTTCAAGAGCGGTTATCCGCCGGCCACGGAGTTGCGTCCGCGCAACACGCGACATAGCCTGCCGGGCGACATGGCGACACGCCTCAACCGACGCGATCTCATCCGCCTGGGGCTGGCATCGACCGCTGGCCTCGGCCTGGCCCCGTTCCTCGCGGCGTGCGCCACGTCATCACCGGTCGCCGCAAGCCCAACGGCGGCGCCGACGACGGGAAAGCCCACGCCGAAGCCGGCCACCGTCACCGTGCAGGTCGGCGTGCAGAACGTCGAGTTTGCGGGATCGCTCGCCGCGGATTCGCAGGGCCTCATGCAAGCCGTGAACATCACCCAGCGGCTGTTGCCCTTCGGGCCGAACGTGCAGCCGGTGACGGTCGTCGCGGGCGGCTCAGCGCTCGCCGGCGTCATCGGGGGCGCGGACACGTTCCTGAAAGCTCGCGCGAGCGGAATTCCGGTTGTCGCGATCGGCACGATGTACCAGAAGGCACCTTCAGGGCTCGTCAGCCTCGCGAAGAATCCCATCCGCACACCGAAGGACGCGGTCGGCAAGAAGATCGGGCTCCAGGCGGGCGCCCGCGGTCCGTGGGCCACGATCCTCAGCCTCGCGGGGCTCAAAGAATCGGACATGACGATCGTTCCGGTCCAGTTCGATCCGACACCGCTCGTGCAAGGCCAGGTCGACGGCTTCTGGAGCTTCGCGTTCAATCAGCCGCTCGTGTTGCAGGCGCAAGGCCTCGACACGGTCTTCATGACCGCATTCGACGCGGGCTACAAGTTCTACGGTGACGTGATCATCACGACCGACGCGGCCGTCAAGGCGAACGCGGATGAGCTCGGTCGGTGGCTCGGCGCGACCCAGAAGGGCTGGACCTACGCGTTCGCGCACGTGGACGACGTCGCAAAGTTTGTCGCCGGCAAGGACGCTGCACTGAACCTCGACGTCAAGCAGCAGACCGCCCAATTGAAGGCGGAGAATGACTTCATGGCCTCGAGCAAGGGGTTGTTCTCGATGGATCAGGCCACGTGGCAGGCCGGCATCGACATCCTGAAGAACCTCAACCAGATCGACAAACCGATCGCCGCGGCTGAGGTCATGAACACCTCGATCCTGGAGCTGGCAGCGAAGTCGTAGCCGCGGGAATGGCACCGGTCACTGACCGCGCGATCGCCGTCGCGAATCTCACAAAGACCTTTGCGCTCCGCGATCGATCCCTGGTGGCGCTCTCCGATATCACCCTGGTGGTCCAACCTCGCGAGCTGGTCGCGCTCGTCGGGCCGAGCGGGTGCGGAAAGTCGACCCTCCTTCGGATCATCGCGGACCTCGAGACGCCGACGAGCGGCGCGGTCCTCGTGGACGGCGCGACCCCGGAGATCGCGCGCCGCCGGCGCCTTCTTGGATTCGTGTTTCAGGACCCCGTGCTGCTCCCGTGGCTCGATGTCCTGGCCAACGTACGTCTGCCGCTCGAGGTGACCGGCGGCCGTCACGATGGCGATGCCGATCCCGACGACCTGCTTCGGCTTGTCGGGCTGGTCGGATTTGAACACGCGCGCTCCTGGCAGCTCTCGGGCGGCATGAAGCAGCGAGCGGCGATCGCCCGCGCGCTCGTGCTCCGACCCAAGGTGCTCCTGCTCGACGAGCCCTTCGGAGCGCTCGACGAGATCACCCGCCAGCGCATGAACCTCGAGCTCCTCCGCATCTGGGCGGACACCGACACGACGGCGCTTGTCGTGACGCACAGCATCAGTGAGGCGGTCTTCCTTGCTGATCGCGTCGTCGTGATGAGCGCGCGCCCTGGACGCATCGTCGCGGAGGAGCGCGTCACGCTTCCGCGCCCCCGGACGATCGACACGCTCGCGTCACCCGAGTTCCTGAGCATCGTGGCGACGGTGACGAAGCGGATGTACAGCGCAGCGGACGTGGCGGACTGATGCGGCGCCGCTCAGTGATAGAGACAGCGGTCGCGCTCGTGGCGCTCGTCGTCGTCTGGGAGGTCGTCGCGCGGCTGGTCGGCGCCCGCTTTCCCGTGGTTCCTCCACCGAGCGAGATCGCCGCCGCCACCGCTCGGTCGGCGTATCCCATCTGGCTCAACCTGCGGCTCACGTTGATCGAGGCGTCCATCGGCCTCGTCGCCGGTAGCGCCCTCGGGCTGCTGCTCGCGGCCGCGTTCGTCGTCTGGCCCCGCGCCGAGGCCAGTCTCTACAACCTCGTCGTGACCATCCACAGCATCCCGCTCGTCGCGGTCGCGCCGATCCTGTTGATCTGGTTCGGGGTCGGCATCACCGCGCCGACCATCGTCGCCGCGCTCGCGTGCTTCTTCCCAATGGTGGTCAGCGCGACCCGCGGCTTCCGGGCGGCGAGCCAGAGCTCCCTCGACCTGATGCGCGTGTTGGATGCCCCCTCGGCGCAATCATTCCTCCGCGTGCGGCTGCCCGCTAGCCTCCCGTTCCTCATCGCCGCGCTCAAGATCGCCGCACCGGCAGCGGTCCTCGGCGCGACGGTTGGGGAGTGGCTCGGCACGGCCGGCATCGGCTACCTGCTCTTTTCCAGCATGGCGAACTTTCAGGTCGCGCTGCTCTGGGCGACGATGCTCATCGCCGCGTCCGTGGCCGCGATCGGCTACCTCGCCTTCGCCGGGGTCGAGCACGTGCTCGTGGACTGGCACGCTCACGGGAGCGAGGCATGACCCTCATCCGCCCGCTCGCCTACGTGATCCGCGATGCCGGCGCCATCATCGTGTTCGTGATCGTGTGGCAGCTCGTCACGGTCGTGTTCTCGGTGCCCGCATTCCTCGTCCCAGCGCCGTCCGCCATCGCTGAGGCGCTTGTCGCGAACGTCGGCCGGGTCGGGGCCGCGCTCGGGCAGACCGGCGCCGAGGCGGCGCTCGGCTTTGTCGGCGGCAACCTGCTGGGTCTCGCGCTCGCGTTGATCTTCGCTCGCTCGCGTGCGCTCGAGCGAGTCGGCCTGCCGGTCGCGATCGCCTTGCGAAGCGTGCCCCTGATCGCGATCGCGCCCCTGCTGACGATCATCCTCGGGTTCGGACCGACGACGATCATCGTCATGGCGGTGCTCATCAGCTTCTTCCCGGCACTCGTTGGGGGCGCTTCCGGCCTCCGCGCGCCGAGCGCCGAGGCCCTCGACCTCATGCGCGTGCTCGATGCTCCAGAGCGCGTGCGCTATGCGCGTCTTCGGATCCCCGCCGCGCTCCCCTTCGTGTTCGCCGCATTCAAGGTCACTGCGCCGGCGTCGGTCCTCGCGGCGATGGTCGCCGAGTGGACCGCCGCGAACAGCGGGCTCGGTTACCTCATCATCGACGCCGGCGAGCAGTACCGGTTCCCGCTCATGTGGGCCGGCATTGTCACCGCGACGATGCTCGCCGTTGCCGCGTTCATCGCGGCTTCGGTCGTGGAGCGCCGCGTGATCTCATGGCCTGTCGAGAGCGCGTGACCCTCAACATCGCGAGCTACTCGGATGACTGGCGCTCCCGGCTGCTCTCGACCTTCGCGCACACGCCGTTCGAGCTGCGGCTTGGCGGAGAGACGGTGCGCTGCGGGAGCGTGGAGGGCTTTTGGCAGGGGGTGAAGTGGCCGGACGGCTCGTCGGAACGGCTCCGGGTCTTCGGCTTATGGGGGCTCGAAGCGAAGCTCGCGGGGGCCGGGGCTCCGGCGGGCGACATCGAGATCGGGGGTCAGCGCATCGAGCGCGGTGGTCCGGCGCACCACGCGCTCGCGGAGCGGGCGATGGCCGCGAAGCTCGAGCAGAACGCCGACGTGGAGGCGGCGTTGCGCGCGACCGTCGGCTTGCGCCTGACGCACGACCTCATCGACGAACACGGCGACGCGGTGCCTGACAGCCTGACATTGCCGAAAGCTGTCTTCGTCGATATCTGGACGCGGTTGCGGGACAAGTTGACGTCGAGCGAGACTGCGCCGCACGCCCCTAGACTCATGACCTGATGGTCAATCTTCGAATGTGGGGTCGTGCCCTGTACACGATCCAGCGGGTCGACCGCGCGGGCTGGGACAAGCTCGACATCGTCTCGCGCTTCCTCGTCGCGTCGCGCGCGTCGGTGCTCGTCATCACGTTCATCTCGGTCGCGATCGCGGGCCTGCTCGCGATCCGGTTCGGCCGGTTCGACCCGGTGCTCTGGGCCCTCGCGGCGCTGGCGCTCCTGCTCGCGCACGCGACGAACAACCTGCTCAACGATCTCACCGACCACGTGAAGGGTGTCGACACGAACAACTACTTCCGCGCGATCTACGGCCCGCACGCCCTCGAGCACAAGCTCCTGTCGGTCCGCGGGCTCCTCGCGTACGCCGCCTTCAGCGGGCTCATCGCGATCGCGATCGGCGCGTATCTCGTGTCGGTCCGCGGTCCCATCGCGCTCTGGCTGATGCTGGCCGGCGCGGTGTTCGTCCTCTTCTATACGTACCCGCTCAAGTACATCGGCCTCGGCGAGGTCGCCGTGATCCTCGTGTGGGGTCCGCTCATGATCGGTGGGACGTACTTCGTCGTCACCGGTCTCTGGAACTGGGATGTCGTCCTCGTCGGCGTGCCGTACGCGCTCGGCGCGACGACGGTCATTTTCGGCAAGCACATCGACAAGCTCTCCGACGACAAGACCCGCGGCATCCACACGCTGCCCGTCCTCGTCGGCGAGCGCACGGCACGTTGGATCCTCGGAACGATGATCGTGCTCATGTACGGGATCGTCGTGTACCTCGTCGCGATCGGGTTCCTCACGCCGATCGTGCTCGTCGTGTTCCTCGCGATCCCGCAGGCCCGCACGGCGCTCGCGCTGTTCGCCAAGCCGCGGCCGACCGAGCGGCCCGAATCGTGGCCGAAGCTCGCGTGGCCGCTGTACTTCGTGCGGGTCGCGTTCGTACACAACCGCCGATTCGGCCTGCTGTTCCTCGTCGGCCTCGCCGCCGACGTCGCGATCCGTCTCGTCCTACCCACGTAGCACGCCGGCGAGAAGCGAGACGACCAGCGCGGTCGACAGCACGCCGATCGCTCCGGTCACGACCCATCCGAGCAGCTGCGCGCCCTTCCCGCTCGCGAGATCGCCGGCGACGGTCCGATCCTTGGCCAGCAGCATCACGAAGACCAGGATGATCGGCAGCAGCAGACCGTCGAAGACCTGCGACAGGAACATCACTCCGACCAGCGGCAGGCCGGGGATCACGACGAACAGCGCGGATGACAGCACGAAGAACGTCAGCAACCCGTAGAACGCGGGCGCCTGCCGCCACCGCCAGTGCAAGCCGCGTTCGAGCCCGAACGCCTCGCACGCCGCGTACGCGCTCGTGAGCGGGACCGTCGCGAGCCCAAGCAGCGATGCCGCGAGCAACCCCGCGGCGAACAGGATCGTGGCCGAGCGGCCGGCGAGCGGTCCGAGCGCCACCGCCGCGTCCGCCGCGGTGGCGATGTCGCGATGCCCGCTCGTCCAAAGCGTCGCGGCGCACGCCACGACGATGAATCCGGCAACGGTGTTCGTGAGGATCGCGCCGAGCGTGACATCGAGTCGCGCCGCCCCGAGGTCGGAGCGACGGAGGCCCTTGTCCGCGGCATAGCTCTGGACGAATGCCTGGCCCCACGGCGTGATCGTCGTGCCGACGGTGCCCACGACCGCGAGGAGGTACATATCGTCGAGCGAGATCCCCGGCACGACCAGGGCACGCGCCGCTGTGCCCCAGTCCGGCCGCGCGAGCACGGCCGAGATCGCGTACGCGATCGACACGGCGGCGCCGACGGTGAGGAGGGCGTACTGGATCCGCGTGAAGTTGGCGCGCGCGAGCAGGACCACGACGGCGGCCGCCGAGGCGATGACGCTCACCGACGGCGGCACGCCGAATAGGTCGAGCGCCGCGGCGATCCCCGCGAACTCAGCGACCGTGTCGCCGAGGTTCGCCGCGAGCATCGTGAGGACCGCGAATAGCGTCCAGCGCACGCCGAAGCGCTCGCGGATGAGCCCCCCGAGCCCCTGGCCCGTGGCGAGCCCGAGCCGGATGCCGACCTCCTGGGTGATCCCGAGGGCGAGCATGCTCGCGAGCAGCACCCACATGAGCCCATAGCCGTACTGCGCACCGACGAGGGAGTACGTCGTGATCCCGCCGGCGTCGTTGTCGGCGAAGCCGCTGATGAGTCCCGGTCCGAGCACGAGCAGCAGGGCGCGGAGCCGGCGGAACGAGAGCCTGGTCATGGGTCACCTCCTCATTCATCGCGGGACACTTCGTCCGCGCGATCGCCGAGGGAGGTGATCAGCTGGCTGGTGGACCTCGACGGGCGCGCGGACACGACGGACGCGAGCTGGTATCCGGGACGTCCATCGGCCTGCCTCCCGCCTCGATCTGCGATCGACCGCGCGCGGCGAGGCCCGGCCCGAAGAGGAGGGAACTCGAGAGCACCCCCGCTCGTCGAGCTTTGGCACTGCCCGGCGTACGACTCGCGTCAGCCGCTTTGGGCCACCCCTTGTGCCGGGGAGACCTGTCCTGACCCGTTCCGTCTCTCGACGAGGATGGGTCAGCGGCTTATGTCCGGGCAGCCGCCTCACCTAACGAGGTGCGATCAGCTGATCCGCATCTTCCGCTGCGCCGACCACGATTGTCAACCCCCGATGGAGCCGCGCATCATGCCTGCGATGCGCCTCGTGGCCGTGATCGTGGTCGTGGCAGTAGCTATCGCGGTCTACGTCGCCTCAGCGGCGCCCGGCACGTGGCCAGTGCGGCTCGCCGCGACGCTGCTGCTCGAGGCTCTCGCGGTCTTCGTCGTCGCTGGAGTCCGCAGGCTCATCGCTGACAGCAAGGTCGTTGATGACCATCCAGAACAAGAGCTCCCGCTCACGCGCGATCGCGCCGGCCACGTCATCGGCGCCGCTCCATTCTTCATGAAGAAGGGGCTGGAGGTCTTCGCGAAGGACCTCATCGATGACGATATCGATGACGATCGACCCGAACGGGGTAGCTCCAGCGCTCACTGACCACGCGGCCAAACGACCCGAATTCCGAACGAAACCGGCCTTCCTATACTCGGCACGACGCCGGAGCTTCCCCGACGCCCGCGTGCGAAAACGGAGCGGGAGGAACTCATGAACTCGAGCCTCATCTCCAAGATCGAGAAGGCGAAACGGTACTCAGCCGAGCCCGACCGGGTCCACTTCCAAGCCCTCGAGGTCTCATTCCGCGGCGACAACGGGACCCACAAGATCCGCCTCTCCGGAGATGACTGGAACTGCGAGTGCGATCACTTCCAGGTGCACGGCCTCTGCACCCACGTCATGACGCTCCAGCGCCTCTTCGCCGCGAACCTCTCGGACACCGCGCGCTACACGAACGAGCGAGTGCCCGCGTAAGTTCGACCCTCGCGCACAACTGAATACCGCGGATCACCAGCGAAGCCGGTGCGATTCCGGCAGGGTCCCGCCACCGTAACGGCCGAAACGCCGAACTCGGGTCGCCTGGTCCTCCGCTCGCGGCGACCACACCTTCGCGAGAAAGGG
>Ga0070698_100004805_pt1 | contig 14832 bp, 16 predicted proteins | sample KBSK1502metaG_FD_65477 | JGI IMG/M metagenome (GOLD analysis project Ga0070698, IMG submission 65477) | Corn, switchgrass and miscanthus rhizosphere microbial communities from Kellogg Biological Station, Michigan, USA - KBS K1-50-2 metaG | ecosystem: Host-associated > Plants > Roots >...
CTTCCTGAGGCGGTGGCGACGCGGGCGTCCTCAGGCGTCCCCACGCCTGAGCCCTCGCCTGTTCGAGCGCACCGATCAGCACCGGCAGGTCGGCCGGGTCGCATTCACGTACCGCACTCAGGATCGAGTCGAAGTGAGGCTGCATCTCGTTCGCCATACTTAGCGCTCCAGTGCGCCAGGCGAGGCCCTGCCCGCGCATTGGTGACCGTTGTGCAAGGGTGACGCCATCCCATATGAGATGCTGCGCCTCCGCAAGTCCTTGAGTTAGAGGCGCAGACTCCGACTGGGGATTCTCTCCGATGAGAGATCGTCTCGAAATTGAGACCGCGCGACGGCTGACGACCCGTGCGCCGGGACTGTGGTACGTCCTCCGAGCTGACATACTCGAAGCGTGGTTAGTACTCGATGACGTGGCGCTCAGGTGGTCCGCAGCGCAACGGCAGGGTCCACGCGCGTCGCCCGCCACGCCGGCAGGGCACACGCCAGCATCGAAGCGCTCACGAGCAGAACAACAGCGCTCAACAACGACGTCGCATCGATCGGATGCACGCCGAACAACAGCCCGCGCAGCACGCGAGCGCCAGCGACTGCGCCTCCCAGCCCGATGGCCGCACCGAGTCCCGCGAGCCGCAACCCTTCCCCGACGACGAGGCGGCGCACGTCCGATGCGGTCGCGCCGAGCGCGACTCGGACGCCGATCTCCGTGTGGCGCTGACGTACGGAGGCGCCCATCACCGCGTACAGCCCGATCGCCGCCAGCATCCACGCTGCCACGCCGAAGAGGCCGATCAGGAACGCATTGAAGCGCGGGCGGGCGAGGGGGCCTTCGAGCAGCTCCGCGAAGCGTGCGACGCGCATCACCTGGACGGCCGGGTCCACCATCCGGACGCGGTCGCGGACGAGCGCGGCGACCGCGTCGGTGGGCGAGCTCGTCCGCAGCACGATGAAGTCCGGAGCAAACATGAATTGGGGGGCCGGCAGATAGAGTGTCGCGCGAGGCTCGCGCAGCTCACGATAGCGCGTTCGCCGCGCGACTCCCACGACCTCTCGCCAGGGATCCCGCGAGTTCGCGCCGCCAAGTTTTATCCGCTTGCCGATCGCGTTCTCGCCTGGCCATGTGCGCGCGGCGACGTCTTCGCTGACGATGACGACGTTGGGCGCGCCCTGACGGTCGTCCCGCGTGAACGCGCGGCCCCGCACGAGCGCGACGCCGACAGTGGCGAAGTAGTTCGGGTGGATCGATTCCAGGTTGAGCGATGAGTTCATCGCCGCGCGTTCGGCGCCCTGACCCTCCGCGGTGAATGCCGGCGCATCCCATCCGGCCGTGCCCGCGAAGGGCGGCGTGTTGACGGGTGTGGCCCCATCGATACCGGGCGCCGTTTCGAGCGCGGCGACGACATCATGGAGAAACTGCAACTGTCGTCCGGGTTCGGCGTACTTTGCTGGCGGCAAGGCGAGCTGCGCCAGCACCAGTCGGTCCGCGGCCAGCCCCATGTCCGCGGCCTGGAGCTGGAGAAGCGTGCGCGTCAGCAGGCCCGCCGCGGCGACCACGGTCACCGCGAGTGCGACCTGCGCAACGACAAGTCCGCGGCGGCCGTGGCGGGTCGCGGGTTGGGTTGAGCCGCGCCCACCGGTCCTCAGCTGCACGATCGGATCCGTCCGAGCGGCGGAGAGCGCCGGCCCCAGGCCCGCCAACGCCGCGGTGACGAAGGCCACGGCGATCGTGAAGAACAGAACGCCCATATCGATGCGGACCGATTCCCCTTGGGGCATTTCGCCGGGCACGAGCGCCAGGAGAGCCGGCAGGCCGCACCACGAGATACCCAGGCCGACCCCACCCGCCGCGAGGGCCAGTACTGCGCTCTCGGCCAGCATCTGGCGCGCAATCCGTCCTCGACTGGCGCCCAGCGCGGCGCGCACCGCCATCTCCTGTCGCCTGGCCTCCCCGCGCATGAGCAGGAGATTCGCGACGTTCGCGCTGGCGATGAGCAGGACCAGGCCGACCGCTCCGAAGAGCACGAGCATGGCCGTGCGTATGTCACCGACCACCACATCCTCGTAGGAGCGCACGATCGGGGTGAGACCCCCGGTGGGGCCGGGGGGAGCGTCGGACTCGAGTCGCGCCACCAGCCCGTGTAGCTCACTTCTTGCCTGCTCGATCGTCGCGCCGTGGCGCATCCTTGCGATCATGTCGACATACGGCACGAAGTCCTTGCTCGTCACCGTGGACTTCAGCGCCGCGACCGTGATCCACGCCTCCGACCCGCGCGGGTAGTCGAACGCGGGCGGCATCACGCCCACGATCCGGAACGGCCGTTCACGCAGCGTGAGCATCCGGTCGAGGACGTCGATCGCTCCGCCGTACCGGCGTTGCCACAGGCCGTGGCTGATCACGAGCACCTTCTCCGCCCCGTCGACATCGTCGGCGCGATCGAGCGCTCGCCCCAGAACCGGCCGAACGCCGACGGTGCCGAAGAAGTCGCCCGTGACCGATACACACCGGAGGAAGGCGGCGGAGTCGTTCTCGACCGCGAGGTACGGCCACGCGCCGTTGTAGTCGACCCCGGCTACGCTCTCGAGCAGCCGGCTATGCGCCCTGAGCACCTCGAGCTCGGGCGCTCGGAATGGGTAGTGCCCGAAGCCCGAGGCGGCCAGCTCCTTCCAGGCGACGAGCAACCTGTCCTGGTCTCGTACCGGAAGCGGCCGCAACAGCACTCCCTGGACGAGCGCAAACATCACCGTAGTCGCGCTGATTCCCACAGTCAACGTGAGTACGGCCGCCGCCGTGAAGGCCTTAGACCGTGACAACCCTCTGGCGGCTAGACGCAGATCGTGAGACCAGCGTTCGGGGAGCATCACCTAGAATCCTTCCGGACACTCCGGATCGGGCATAGTCGGGGTTCGTATAAAGACGCCATCGATCTCGATCTGGATTGCCAAGCGTCCGCCGCCTTCCATCAAGAGCCGGGCAGTTCCTCGCTGCATCCGTGTCCGCCAGCGTGCTGCAAACCAGCTTGTTGTGCAACTCATGCACTCGAACGCTGATGGCAGTGCGTTCCATTTCGCCACCTCGACGATGGCGCGACCCTGCCCTTCGAGGTCACGCGTGCTACTCCGCGGCCTCGGCGCTGCGCGAGCGCGCCAGCGCCTTCGGAGTTCCATGCGCTTCGCGTCGGCTGTCACGCCGGCTCGTGCCTTGGCGCCGTCGTCGCGACGGACATGCGCTTGCCCGACATGCATATTTGAGAGCCGCCTCTCACTAGCAAGAGACCCGCCGCTCCTCCGCCGCCAGCAACCAGTTGTAACGCATTGTCGGCAATGAGGAGCTTCAGCCTCCGCCTCGCCTTACCTCGGGCACGCCTCTTGCCTTTTCGTTGCTAGCCAGCCGAACCGCAGCGGTCGCGGAAGGAGCCACGGTGACGAAGCGTTGCACTCGCCACGGATGCGTCTTCACTCCCAGCCGGTCGAGACCTAGCGCGTCCCCTGTTCACCATACAGCTGTATTCGCCGGCGCCCTTTCCGCTAGCGGCGGCGAAACGTTTTTCCACTCGCGTTCATAGGAGATTTCGAATGACTTACCAACCCAAGACGTCCGAAACTTTCCGCGATTGCAAGTTAAAGGCGGTTAACCCGCCCTTCCGCTCTGTGTCCACTCCGCGGGCCAGGAAGGACTTGCGTGTAGTCGGTAGGGTTAACCCAGATACAGGCGCACGAGCCCTGCGCCTGCGCCTCGACTTCTCGGAATCGAACGCGCGGAGGCTTGCCCGAAGGCTTCCGCAAGAACCGAATCCCGACGCCTCGCAGCGTCTCTCGATGATTGCAACGGAGCACGGACGCGCCGGCGCGCAGTTCCCAAGGCACGGCCTTTCGGAGCGGCGATGAGTATCCAGGCTCAGGCTTCCGGCGAACGCAAAGAGGCCCCGTGCAAGGCCGACAGCGAGAAGAAGACGCCTGCTGCGCACGGCAGAAATGGCTCCGGACCCGAGCGCCTTTCGCTGATCGGCGTGGAGGTCAGCAGGGCGCTCCGCGCCGAGATCGACGAGTACGCCAAGACCCACGGCATCACCCGATCGCGCGCCGCCGGACAGTTTCTCGAGATCGCGTGCGAAGCCCTGCGGGGCCGCGAAGACGTCCCTGCCGGCAAGGCCGAAGAGATCCTCGAAGCCCTTGAAGGCGTGTGCACGGTCGTCGAACTCGTCGGTCCGCCGACCTTCGGACTGCTGCGCCTTCTGTCGCACTGGGCCACCCAGAGCGGAGGCCTGAAGGTGTCCGAAGACGAGCTGCTCGCCGAGCTACGCACGGTCGCCGGCGACGAGTGGGAGCAGGCCGTCTCCGAAGCGGAACGAGACCTGAGCTCGCCCTGAAGAAGGCTAGGACCGAAGGGAGGCAGTGAGTGTTTTTCGTCGAGGCTCGGTACCACCGAGACCCGGAGAAGGTGCCGCAGCAGATCCGCTACATCTCGCACCGCGAGGAGCGGCTACCGAGCGGAGAGCGGCGGGAGCTCTTCGGAGTCGGCGACCGGTACAGGGCTCTCCGAGGAGATGAGAAGGCGATCGAGAAGTCGTTCGCCGAGGACTCCAAAGGGCTCCGTCGGCCGGCCTACTTCCGCTTCATCCTGACCGTCGACAACCGCGCGGCTGAACGCTTCGCGAGGTTGGACGGCGTCGCCACCGAGAGGGCGGTCCGCGACGCGATCGAGAAGACCTTCCGCGGCGCGGCGCGGGATGTCCAGGGCGTTCTTGCGATTCACCAGCACGGTGGAGACGGCCGGCCGTCGCACCCGCACGTCCACGCGCTCTTGAGCCCGCGCCTTCAAAACGGCGCGCCCATCCACTTCGCGCCGCGGGCGATCGAGAGGGTCAAGCAGCGCTGGGAGATCGAGGTCCTGCGCAGCCTGGAGCGCCACGAGCGCCGCCTCGTCCGACGCCATCCCCAGCGCGAGCTGATGCCCTTGACCCAGTTACGGCAACGCGGTTTCAAAGCGAGACAGGGGGTGTTGCGCGTCGAACCGCACTCGCCTCGGCTTCGGCGACTCGGACCCCTGACCCTCGCGTTTCTGCGGTCGCGGCCATCGCGTCGCGTGGGGAAGCTGGCGGGACGGAGCGCGGATGCCGCTCTCGGATTCCTGGATCGCGCGATGGAGATCAACCGAGATCCCGAGCGAGTCGCGCGACGAGTATCGCTGCGACTGCTGTCCAAGGCGCTGGCGGCCCCAATGCGGAACACCCTCTGGCTCGCCCGCGGTGTCGCTAGCTTTGGTGCGCCAACGATGGTGAAGGGCGGACTCATGGGCTCGGAGAATGGGCGCGCGCGAGCCGGCTCGGGCAGGCCGGACGCGCGCGCTTCCGGAGCGAACACCGAGCCAACCTCGGGTCCCTCTGGAGCCGGGCGCGCGCTGGGCGCTGACTATGGCCGTCTGCTGGAGCGGGCTACAGCAATGGGTTGCGACCCTGGACGGCAAGCAACCATTGTCGACGGCTCGGCATCCACCGCATGGTTAGAAGCGTCGCCGCCGCGGCGTCGCCACCCGGTACACGCAAGCTACCGCGCGTGCTTTGATCTGCCGGCACTCGACTTGCGTACGGGGACCGGGGGCTTCTTCGATGCGGCCCCCTTGTAGATCGTCGCCGCCGCGATCTTTCGCAACTTGGGGCGCAGTTCGGCGGGAAAGTAGTAGCGAACCAAGCTGTACGGTTTCTTGAGGGCGTTGACGGCTGGCGAGACCTTCCCGAGCTCAATAGGTCGTCCGGTTAGATCCTCCACATAGATCTGCGCGGCCGGTTTCGGATCATCTGGATCGTAGGGCTTATACGGAACGTCGACGGCTTCGTCCCTGCTAAGGGCGTACGTGGGGTCAAGGCCAGCCTGCTCTACCGCGCGCGTAGCCTGGATCTCGAAGTCCGCTTGGGCTGATCCCGTATCTGTAGCGTCTATTGCCTTGTAGAGCTTTCTCTCCACGAGCCCTCGACCCAGCGACGCCAGGATCGTGTCATCAGCCGTTTCGCACGCCTTAAAGAACTCCGTGACGGTGTAATCGTCGAGAGAGAGGTACTGTTCGAGGCTCAGCTTGCCCGCAAATGCTGACACGACCGCCGGTGGCGCGTCAGGTACCACCCTGGCGTGAGCATCGGGCCTTGAACCGGCTTCGTCGAGCAGGTGCTTGTAGCGCTTGAACAGCAGCTGAAGCATCTTCTCAGCAGCGCGTGTCGTCTTATGAAAATACACCGTGCTGTACATGTGGTGACGCGCAAAGACGTACGCCTCGGCCGTCAGAAGTGCCTTGCGACTCAGGTATAGTCGCCCTCTCTCTTCGTCCACGAACAAGTGGTGTATCAGCCACGGTAGATCGAAGTCTCCATAGTTTGTGCCGCTAGCGTGACTATCTCTGAGGAGATAGTCGAAGCGATCGGCATCCAGTTGGCTGGAGACGATCGCCGCTAGTTCCGGTCGAAGGGCTGTAGTCTTATCATTGTCGTCCTCATTCTCGTCTTCTTCGCCGAATATGGGCGCCAGCAAGTCGGGAAGCTTCGGATCGTAGTCTCGCAATATCGCCGAGACCTCAGTGTTCTCATCCAAGATGATCTCTTGCGTCCGGCTCTCGTGGCTGTCGCCCGTGACCTTCTCGAAGGCGTGCGAAAAGGGCCCGTGACCAATGTCGTGCAAGAGTGCCGCACTAAGGAGCGCGACGCGCTCCTGTGGCTCGTACTTCACGTCCTTCAGAGACTGAAGACGCTCAAACATCAGGCGTGCGGTGTGCATCACTCCGATAGAGTGAGCTAAGCGGCTGTGGTTGGAACCGGGAAAGACGAAGTCGCTCATTCCGAGCTGCTTGATTCGTCGAAGCCTTTGAAACTCGCGCGTATTGATGAGGTCTAGAAGAAGTCGTTCCTCAGGGGTGTTTTGGAAGGCTATGATTCGATGGATCGGGTCAAGAATGATCTTTGGCCATTTCTGTGGCATCGTTCACCCTTGGTTTGGTTGAACGCTAGCTGGTATACGAAGTTGCGTCAAGCGACACAACCCTCGACGCTGCGCACCAGAACCGCTACCGTGCGGCGACCATCAGCTTGGTGTCGAGTTCTTGATACCAACGGAGGGCCGCGTGGATCAACACCAAGTCTGAATCGCTTACACGACAGTCGGCGCCCGAGCGCGGGTGGGTGATCCGATTGCGCACGGCTACGGCCTCCAAGAACGTGTTCCACTCCGGCCCCGAGTCCACGAGAGGGTTGTCGACCTCCTCGGCCGCTGCGAAGGCGGCAAAGGACAGCTGCAACCCGTCCGAGACCCCGCTACCGTCCTGGTCCTTGAGCCTCTTCTTCTCGGACCGCACAGCCTCCCGTGCCCTCGATCTGGCCTCAGCTGAAAGGTGTGTGGACTCCTCCGCGACGTACCTGCGAGCGTAGTTCAACCCTTCGATGAGGGCGAAGACCGCGCGGACGTAGTTTCGCCGCAGTAGGGCGTCGTCGGAGCCGATCGCTCGGCTGCCGGCGATCCCGACGTCGGGCATGAGCTCGGCCGCGATCCCGGTCAAGACCAGCAACGGCGACTCTTCGCTCACAGACGATTCCTTTCATACGATCCTGGTGGAGAGGAAGTCCCCCACCAGGGCCATGGCTCGTCGGCCACGTGCTTCCGGGTCTACTTGGTCTTCGTCTTGTCAGGCTTGCCGTAGCCCAGCCCTCGCCCAGGCGTTGGTAGAAACGGATCACCCTTGACGACGGTGCGCTCCGGGCCGGTATCGACCCCGCGCGGCCCCACGATGGGGTACTGCCCTGACACTGGTGCGGTCTCGCCCGGCTTGTATTTCATTGTCAGGAGATTCCTCTCTCCTCGCCAAGGTTTGGGTTGACTGTCGGAACAGGAGGGTGGGAGAATCGGACTCCACGGGTGCTCTGGACACTCGTCGAACGTTTTTAAGGCGCCGTCCCGTACCAACGGGCAACACCCTCCGGTAGAACAAGCCATCCACCCTTCGGGCGTCATCGGGCGAAATGCCCGGCGGCGCCTAGGTTGATGGAGCATAACACAAATGTTATGTCTCGATCAACCCTCTAGAGCAGCTAGAAATAACACGCGCGTGATAGAATGGCTGCCGGGTCCCGTATACTCGTTCCTGACTGCCAGGCGCGAGAACGTGATCATCGCTTGGCTGGAGAGGGAACGTGTCAGCAAGGAGCAGCGAGCTATCTTCCAGCAGAAGGTTGACACGCTGGAACGCGGGGGCTCGACCGTATGCCCAGGGCTAATCTTCGGGCCGATCGTGAAAGAGATCTACAAACTCAAGATCAAGGGCAACAAGGGCATGGTGCAGCTCAGACCCATGATCTGTCGCGGGCCGTTCGGCGACAAGAAGGCCAACAGCACCCTACTCGTGGGGGCCATCGAGCGCGGCGGTCATCTCGACCCTGCTGGGGCTCCATGGGAGGCGCAGCTCAACCGGGAAACGCTTCTTTCTGACTGGACGAGGAGACGTCATGACCGGCTTTCGTGACCGACTGCGGGACTCCCTGCGCGATCCAGAATATCGGTACGCATACGCCGATAGCCTACTCAACTCTTGGATCGCGGCGCAGATTAAGGCAATCCGGGAGCAACGTCGGCTCACTCAGCAGGAACTTGCGGAACGGCTCGGGACCAAACAGGCCGGCGTCTCTCGTCTCGAGAACGTGAACTACTCCGCTTGGAAGACCGAGACTCTTAGAAAGATCGCCCGCGCTCTCGGCGTTAGGCTACGGATTACCTTTGAGACCTTCGGCACAGTTCTAGACGACGCTGAGCGCTTTAGCAAGCGCGCACTCGAGCGCCCCGAGTTTGAGAGTGACCCCGAGTTCTCCTGGCGCATTCCTGTTCAAGAGATACCCGCCTTCGCCAACACGGTTGCGTGGATGGAGAAGCAAGCGGCGCCGAGCAACCCGACCAACCCGTTTGCCCCGCGGCTACGCAATCCGCTTGCCTCGCGCCGCTTAGAAGGCCAACAAACTGTTGGGAGTCAGGATGAAGCTAGCAGCAGTCCTCTTGGCCCGAGTCGCCGCCTGGGTGGAAGTGGAGGAGTTGACCCCGCGAAACCAAGTGGGGAGGGACAAGCTCGGCGAGGCCTTGCGTGAGCGCTACTCCTTTCTGAAAGCGCCACAGACACTGGAAGAGTTTGACGTCCAGAAGGACGGCATTCAGTTTCAAAGCGGTCGTCATGGCGATATCGTCATTGAGCGCCTGATCTTCTACACGAAAGGAATCGTCGTAGAGACGCGATCGTCGACGAAGGACTGTGAGCAGGTGCTCGCGGATCTCATCGCCTGGATCCAAGCTCAGGCGGGAGTCACTGACGCACTCCGAATCATTCGCACGCTCTACGGGAGCCAGTTAACCTTTTACAGTGAACGCAGTCTCGATCTCGTGAATCCGCGACTCGCGGACCTCGCCACCTGGCTCAGCGATCGCATTGCCGATGGAATGGAAACGAGACTGTCGTACGGTGTCGTCGGCATCCACTTCGGCTTCGACGAGTTAACCTACCAAGTATCGCCGGGACGCCTGCTTATTGAACGTCGGGCCGAGGCTCCGTTCTCTGAGAACAAGTACTTCTCCGCAGCACCCCTAAGGACCGAGGATCACCTGGAGTTTTTGCGCCGTTTTGAGGCCGTATTGGATGGCACTGTCGAATCTCGACAGAGGTCTTGACCTTTGGGGGTGGTCAAAACGCCAGACGAGCGTCGCGAACCGGTGGTGCCTTCGCCTGACGTCACATCACCTGACCGCCCGCTGGCCTTCCGGTCGCGCAAGAACTCCTTGACGTGATCGTCGTGTACCACGCAGGCAAGCCGCTTCGCGCACCAGTCCCTAAGGACCTGCGCTCACGGAACACACGAGCGCTGCCGTGGCAACCTGCTGCACGCCTGGGCCCCGGCTCGCGCGTCTCGCGTCGATTTTGACGCGACTTTGACCAGAACACCGCGAACCAGCGGTATTCGGTGCGATATCCGACGTCGCGGGGCCGCTGCTAAAATCCTGGATCGTCTAGCTTCATAGGGTTTGGAGACGGTTGGTCCGGAACTTCCACGCGCTCCGCAATGCCCGCACGGACCAAGTTCCGCATAGCGGTCCGAGGCAGGTCGTGAGGAATCTGCCCCGGTAGCCCTGCGGCTCGGCACGCCGAGTGCCATGCCCGAAGGAACGAGACGATTGGCTCGCCATCACGGTGGAATACCAACGGCACGATGGGGCCCTCGCGCTTTAGCCGCTCGTGCTCGGCCCTCTGAGCTTCCAGGAGCGCGCGGAGCTCCGCGGTCATCGGGAACACCAGGCCCTAGCCGTTCTTGGTGGTGCCGGGGTCCAGCCGAACCTCGCCGCATCACAGTCGACTCGCGGCCACTCGAGCCGCAACACCTCCGACTTGATCCGCCAGTCCGTGATATGCCTTAGCCGATCTCTTGCCCCTGAGCGCCCGTTGGTGCGAGGCGAAGAGACAGCGAATCACGATGAGGGTACCACTGCCGTCAACAAGCCCGCGCAGGAGGTCGGGATATCCTCTCCTGAACCCAGTCATGGGGGATACGGAAGGCGACGAGCGCGCGAACGAACTTCTCAAGCTGCACTTGGAGATAGATAACTGCCGGATCTGCGAAACCGGACTGGTTACAGATCTTCAGAAGCCTCTAGGGTTAGACCGTGGAGAGCCAGGTAGGGTGATGATCGTCGGCCAGAGCCCGGGAAGCGCCGAGCTGGCCCGGCGCCGTGCATTCGCGGGTCCAGCCGGTAAGCGTCTCACCGACTGGCTGATTGCTAGCGGAGCGGACCCGTCAAGCCCCCGGGCAGGCATATACCTCACATCGTTGCTGAAGTGCGTTTGCCCTACACCATCGAAATTGCCGCCCATGCTCGCCAACTGTCGGCGGTTCCTTGTGCAACAGCTACGGCTGATAAGGCCGGAACTGGTCATTTCGCTCGGTGCAGATGCCTATGCGGAGTTGTCGTTCTCGGGCAAAGACTACTCCATGGCGTTGTGCCGCGCGGAGAACAGCCGTGACTACTTTCTCGCAGAGGCGCCCCCACACGGGTTTCACTTCACCCTGCTTCCGTGGCCACACCCAAGTGGCCGAAACCGTTACCTAAACGAGGCAGAAGTGAAGACGAGGTTAGCGGAGAGCTTCGCTGTTGTGCGAGCTGTCCTGAGGCAAGACAACGCATGAAGACTCGCGTGTACATAGCTGCAACCGCCATTGTCCTCACCTTAGGAATGGCGTTCTCGCGGATCATGCCGAGCCTCGCCGCACTCTGGGGACCGGTGACCGCAGCGACGTACTTACAGGCTTCGTTGACGATGATGGGTATATATGTGGCGATCGCGACCGCGACCTTATCCGGCTTGCTCATCAAGGAGAGTTGGGAGGCTGAGCAGGCGCGCGCTGCGCTCAAGAGCTACATGCAGGGTACCGCGAAGACGAAGCTCGTTCGTGACGATGACTTCTATGTCCAATTCTTGGCCGCAGCGCGCGCCGCACGGAATTACGTGTGGATCGCCTATCTTGCGCCCTACCCTCCAACCGAAGGCGCTGACCCCGCGCGCCTGCAGTACTATACGAAGTTGGTCGAGACCATTCGGCAACGAGGCGATGTCAAGTTTCGCCGCCTCATCCGTCGCACGCCTCGCAACGAGGTGTGGATCCGGGAGCTTCTTAACGCTCTCCGGAACCAGCCCAATATGGACATTGCCCTGCTCGACGACTCAGGCGCTGAAGAAAATCCGTTGGCAATCAGCGCTCAGGTCGTTGACGGTGAGAAGGTGTGGCTCGTTGCACTCGAGGGGCATGAGCGCCAAGCAGACTTCCGCGATCTCTTCATCGAGAGTGCCGAAGCCGCTGAGGCGATGAGGCGCTATTACCACAGACTGTGGGCGAGGGCCACGATCGTGCTCCGCTCCGGCGTTGTCACTAATGACGGCGCGGCGATTCTCGGCGCATAGGGCTGGTGTGATGGCCTCCGCGAAGTCAGCCAATCGGTTGGCGTCGCCGGAAGGACTCTTGGTCCTGTCGATACGATCGGAGCACGTCGCGCGCATTTTCGCGGGTCAGAAGAAGGTCGAACTGCGGAAGGCACTCCCGGTGGCGTCGTTCAGTCAGGTGCTCATTTATGAGTCGGGCGGTCGAGGACTCGTTGGGCGGTTCACCGCGGTCGCTGTACATGAGGGGGCACCAGACGAGTTGTGGCGGAAGTTCGGCGAGGTGGCTGCGTCGAAACACCGCTTTGATACCTACTTCGCGGGCCGGACGCATGGATATGCCATAGAGATCGCGGACCCGATCGAGTTCGACAAGCCGATCAGCAAGCGCAGCCTCGCCGAGCATATACCGGGGTTCCAACCACCTCGCAGCGCCTTCCTGATTCCGGCTGGTACGCCTGCTTTCACCGCTCTTCAGAAGCTCGTCGCATCTGCGGCACGCCGAATCGTCACGTTGCGACCTATCGAGCCTCGCGATCGTGCACTCTTCGTCGATCTTGTCACGAAGTATGTTGGGCGCGCATACGCTGACATCGGTGAGCCTTTTGCGCGGCGCATCCTCGAGGTGTCCGATCTCGGGTACGACCCTGATGGGTTCCTAACCATCAGCAAGCACGTGTTCTCGATCTATTCAACGGCAGGTGAGCACATAGGCTTCACTACGCTGACGCGGAAGTTCGGGGGAGCTGCGAAGACAGGGCCCACGGTTCTGCTCGGGCCATACCGGCATAAAGGCTACGGGCAAGCGACGCGTCGTGCGATTGAAGCTCACGCCCGCGCGAATTCCATCCGAAAGCTCTACTGCACGGCTCCTGAAAGCGAGACCGATATAGTCAACTATCTCCTTCGCGCTGGGTACCGTGTCGAAGCGCACCTGCAGGCCCATTACGACGTCGGCCATGGGGAGCTTGGCTTTGGGAAGGAACTTGACGTAACGAACGAGGTTCGCCTTGCGGCCAAGGCATTGCCGGTCCGTCGTGGCAACTTGGCGAATGCAAGCGCGTGGGAGCAAGCCGACTTGGTCGCGCAGGTCGAACGGTTGTTTACGGACTCATGGTTCCCAATCACCGCAGTGGTGGCGCGGAGTGTCGTGGAGGCTGCGTTGAGTGATGCAGCTATCCAAGGCTACGAGGAAAAGCCGCGCCGCCTCGTTTGCGTGCGCGACGGGGACGACTGTGTCGGTTGCGTCGTGTTGGTGCCGAAGCGCGGCGGCAGTTGTAAGGGTGTGATCCTGTTGGGGACGTCGCACGGCCGAACGGTGGTCAAGCTGCTCGAGGCAGCGGAGGCTGTGACCCGACAATGGCGACGCCGCAAGCTCTACTACCTTCACCCGATTGGCGACTACGCGACGGTTGACGCGCTACGCGAAATGGCATTCGTGACCGAGGGTGTGCTTCGCTCACCGTACAGACAGGGACAGGACGTCATCGTCCTATCTAAGTTCCTAGCGAAGCAGAGTCGCTGACGAGCCCCGAACGCTCCGGTCACCTAGAAGCGCGAGCAGAACGCGCAGCCGACCGCCGTACACCCTGGCCGGCGACGGTAGCGCCGCCCGTACCTACGCCCGGGCGGGTACCGCGTACCGCCCGGCGCGGCCCGTCGTACGACGGCCCGCAAGACCCCCTGGCGACGCGGCAGGCCTTCCGGCCGGGCCGGGGACGGACACACCCGCGCCCGGTAGCGGCCCGGGGCTGCGACCCGCGCCAAGCCGCTCAGCGGTGCGCGCTAGGCGCCCGTAGCACGGCCCGCCCGGCCCACAGCGCCCTGGAGGGCTCCCCTGGCGCCCTTCTCTTTTCGTGCCGAGGCCCCAGGGTTCGGCTTTAAAACGCGCACTTTAAACGCTCTGAGTTAATGGCCCAACCTTGGTCACTTGAACTCGGCAGCAGTGTGCAGATGCGGCCGAGGGCCTACGACATGCGACCGGGGGACTAGAGTGTGCTCGGGCGGCATGCCACCGGGCATCTGGACCGGCGTCGCGTGGAACTTCATGGAGCCGCTCGCTGCGAAACGTCCGGTGCACTTACTGCGAAAGTACCGATTCCCGCGTCAGCGCATCCGCGGACCGGTCGCACACCAAGCTGCCATGGCGTCCGACGCGCGGTACGTCGCCGTCTTGGCGCCGGTGCAAGCGCTGATCTCCGTTTTCCTTCGACTTTCCTCAGACCAATGGAAGCCAACCGCACCGCGCTGCACGACGGCACGGCCGAGACGAGTGCCAACTGACTAAGACGAAAGACTGGCGCATGGGGCATCGGATGGTCCTGCGGGGCGGAACCTACTGAAAATCCGCGTGTCGGCGGTTCAACTCCGTCCCAGGCCACCAACCTAATTCCAGCCTGAGACTGAGTTGGCCGATCGGGCCTCCGGGCCTGAGGGCCCGAATCCTCACTGACTTTGGCTGTACTTTGGCTGTTCTCCTCGCGCTCTGCCTCATGGAGCGCGGCGAGGCGGGCCGAGGCATCGCGCAGCATGGCCTCATCCGTGATCGTGTAGCGGCGGTAGATGCTCTCGGTCTTGTGGCCGACCATCTCCATCGCCGTCTTCCGATCGACGCCGATCCGAGCGAGATTCCGCACCGCCGTTCGCCGGAAGTCGTGGGGGATCTTTCCCACGAGACGGGCCTTCCCGCAGGCAGTGAGCCATGACCGGCGGAAGTACCTGATCGGTGTACCGTCAGGCCGAAAGAACACCCACTCGACCGCCTTCCCCGCGTGCGGCTCGATCGCGCTCGCCAGGGCGCGCTGACGCTCGAGGATGGAGCGTAACTCGGGGGTGACCTGATCAACCGCTCGTGGGCTGGCTACAAGGCCGTTTCGCACGCGAGGACATCTCGA
>Ga0070698_100004806_pt1 | contig 14830 bp, 8 predicted proteins | sample KBSK1502metaG_FD_65477 | JGI IMG/M metagenome (GOLD analysis project Ga0070698, IMG submission 65477) | Corn, switchgrass and miscanthus rhizosphere microbial communities from Kellogg Biological Station, Michigan, USA - KBS K1-50-2 metaG | ecosystem: Host-associated > Plants > Roots >...
ATGAGAGGCGTAACACTCTGCAAAGTGTTTTCACGGAAGTAAACCGGAAGGCGCTAACCTTCGCACAAAAAGTCACTTAGTTGCGTGAGGTTTCTTGCTCCGGAGGAGCAAAATGTTTATAGGCCCCGATTTCCCTGATTGCCCCGCTCCGTTAGGAGCGGAATGTAGATCGAACACGGAGAGCACATTGCGCTCCGCTGGAGCGCGCCGCCGATTAGATTTCCGAGCTATAAACGTGACGCTCCTCCGGAGCAGTTTGCAACGCAGTCCCCGAACCAAACCGACTTTTGAGCAAAGCCGGAGCGCTATGTCTTGAGTAGCTGATCGATTCTGACAAGTTGGTATTTCTTCGACTTAAGAAACGCGATCAACTTGTTAAGACGATTGTAGAACTTATCCGTTCGAGCCGGCGCAACACCAATGTGTGAAAGCAAAATGAATCCATTAAGCCCCTGAGGATCTCGCGTCTCGTAATCCTTGATGCTGCCGATGATTGTATTGCTGTCGACGTAGTTCTTCATTTCTGGAGTGGTGTAGTCCGCATTTGAACGTGTACCCGGAGTAAAATTGACCAGTTGTAAGTCCATCGCGACAGTCCAGTCGCTTATGGTTTGGTTGTACCATTCGAATGGCGGAAGAAAAAATCGTGCGTCGTTTTTGCGGATGCCAAACGACGCCATTGCTTTGAAGTTTTGATTGAGGTCGTCTTCGAATCTCTCACGATTAACCAGGAGCTGATCTCTGTTATTCCAATCACAGTAGAGCAAGTGTTCATCTGAGTGGGCTCCGAGATAATGCCCTTCCCTTTTTAATCTGACGATAACCGATTTGAATTGTGGGTTGCGGTAGAAACGACCAGTGAAGAGGAACGATGCTTTTACTCCTCTATCTCGGAGAGTTTGAGCAATTGTCTCTGCGCCGTCGGCAAACTCATCTCCAGTAAAAACCAGAGCGACGCTCTTTGTCGCACTGTTACCTCGAATGATCGCACCGTGGTCAACAACAAAAATTGAATCGTTTCTGATTTGAGCCCGCAACGGAGTGGCGCAAAGGAGGACTACGAAGAGTAAAACCAAATTGATTCTGAGTATTCGGCTCACACACATTGATTTTGACGCGTTTGTGGTGTTTTGTCTTCCTCTGTGCATCTCTGTGTCTCTGAGTCTCTGTGGTGATAAGAACCTGGCTAACAACAGAGACACGGAAACACAGAGTCGCACAGAGAACAAAGCAGGAGCAATTTGTTTGACCGCACGATCTGAGATACATTTCTTTCGCAGAGAATGTGAGGCGCTGGCTCTGACCCGCCGCAACGTTCGCTGATTTGATTCGCTATCTGATGCGAGCTTTACCCAGAGGTCTCCAACTCGAAGGTCGGAGCCCGCACGAAGGACACAGCGCAACCTTTCAACGAAACCGGTGCGGCGGGCAGAGCCCGCGCCTCATATCTTTGCAAAGTCAGATCTTTGGGGTGTCGACCTATTTTACTCTCTGCGCTTCTTCTGCGTTCTCTGCGACTCTGCGGTTAAAGTACTCGCAAATCTCATTACCGCAGAGACGCAGAGAACGCAGAGGAAGCGCAGAGAAAACTTCGAAATTGGCTACTACTGATCTCAGGGCTCACTTGATTTAGCGTTTAACTAGTAGCCTGCCCCGAAAAGAGATAGTCTCGCCTGGCCTCATCTCATAAAAACCTATCTTTAGTTTCCTGACCCGTGCGGCAAAATCATTTGCGTTTTGCGCAATCCCGGGGAACGTTCCAAAGTGCTGAGGAATCGTGATCTTCGCGCGTACCGAAAGCGCAGCTTTGGCGGCCATCTTTGGTTCCATACCAAAGTGTCCACCGATATTTAACAGTGCGACGTCAATCGAATAGTTCTCACCAATCGTTTCCATATCTTTGAAGTACGCGGTATCACCCGAATGATAAAAGGTCGGACCATTTCTGATCGCGATAATGAACCCAGCAGGGTTGCCTCCATATGCCCGCTCAGGTTCGTTGGGACCGGCTTTCGCGTTGAAAACACTGCTCGAATGAATTGCCGGAGTCATGGCAACCGTAACTTCGCCATCGGCGATCTTGATTTCGCCGCCGATTCCCATGATTCCGTCTGACTCTGCTTGCTTACCCGGAAACTCCGAAAGCCTCACTAGATTTCCAGCAAGTTCAGGATTTGAGATGAGCAGTGCTCCTGTTTTTTGGGCAATCGCAACTGTATCGCCAACATGATCGCGGTGGCCATGCGTGAGCAGGATGTAATCAACTCGCGAAATTGCAGCTAATGGATCTCGGCCGTCCTTCGCCTCGGGATTGGAAGGATTGCTAAGCCAGGGATCGATTAACAACACTTTCCCGTTTGGAGTGGTAATTGAAAATGCTGCATGGCCAAACCACTTCAACCGAGTCTCTTGACCCACAGCCTGAGTAAGAAACGTCGACAGCAAAACTACAACAACACTACTGAGCGTCTTAAGCTTGGTCACACAGGTACTCCGGCCGCAACCTCTCTGACGACCACTCCCGTTGTTCTGGATTCTATTTTGGAAGTTTCGACTGAGCCTCCCTGCCACAGATACATTGCCGCGTAAGCACGCCACGGTCGCCACGCCTCGGCTCGTTCGAGCAATTCACTTGGGTGCTTTAACGAGGCACCTCGAAGTAAACCTAAATCGGAAGCGGGAAACGCATCCGGATCACAAAAAGCGCGCATCATGATGTACTGCGCAGTCCACTCGCCAATTCCAGGAATCTCTCGGACACGCGTTCGAAATTCATCGAGATTGCCGCTGGAGTCAAAGACGATTCGGCCGGCACTTACCGCTCGAGACAACGCGCGAATTGTTTCGGCACGCTTCTCAGGTATACCGATGCGAGCGATGTCTGATTCAGCGAGGACTTCTGGACTTGGGCACAGATGAGTTAGCACCGGGTTCATGCGGATCGGCGTGCCGAACTGCTGGACCAGTCGACCGGCAAGAGTCGACGCCCCTTTCACGGAGACCTGTTGTCCCAGGATTGCTCGAATCGCTAACTCAAAACCGTCCCAGCACCCTGGCACACGCAGTCCGGGCAGAAGCTCAATTCGCTTTGCCAGGAGTGGATCGCCACCAAGTCGAGCGGTGATTTCAAGCGGGTCTGCAGCGAGGTCGAACATGCGTCGTACACGTTCGACGATCAGAAACAACCAACGTGGTTCGGGAAAGGAAATACTTACTTGAAGTGCTGAGCCAGGATCTTGAAGGGACACACAGAGTCTTCCGGTATGACCGTGCAGAGAGATGAGTCGTTGGTAACAACCCGACTCAACTGCTTCGACACCTGGAATTGCCCGTTGGCCGATAAACGCTAAGAGGGCTGGCCAATTGAAAGGAGGACGATAGTTCAAACGAAGAAGATATTCGTTCTCGGTCCGTGGCGCTGCGAGGTGGCCGAAGCGTCGTATCTGGCTCGGCGTTCTGTTGTATGTTTGCCGGAATGCAGCGTTGAAGCGACGCACACTGCCGAAACCAGACACCAGTGCTATTTGGTTCATCGACAAGTTGGTTTCGTCGATGAGTTTTTTCGCAAAGTGCAGTCTACGAGTTTGGACAACTGCCAAAGGGCTGGCACCAAGATGTTGCATAAACAACCTTCGCAACTGTCTGCTGCCAATGCCTAAGCGCTCGGCCAAACGTTCCACACTTTCATTCTCAATAGCAGTGTCTCCGATGATACGCAGCGCGCGTGACACGGTCGTAGAGGATCCAAACCACGCGGGTGTTCCTGGCGAAGACTCTGGTCGACAACGTAAACACGGTCTGAAACCGGCTTCGGCCGCTGCGGCAGCGGTCGGAAAGTACCGCACATTCTCCTGCTTGACCGTGCGTACCGGACAGGTTGGTCGACAATAAATCTTTGTGCTCTTTACACCGACGAAGAAACGCCCATCAAAGCGAGGATCGCGCGTCAAGCGTGCTTGCAAATAGATCTGATGATTAGGATCTGTTGCCATCAACCCAAAGATACACGAATTCAGGGAAAACTCTGGACGCTTTCGGACGTGAATTGGGGGTTTGCGCAAATGTGTGAAAGTCGAATCCTTCGCACGGCAGTGTGGAGATTGTTCAGGTCCTTTCTACAAAGAGCATCCCACAAAATCCTGACGCATCGCGCGGAGAACAATGCAACGCCTTACCTAAACCTGGTTATCAATGGGTTAAGTGGTTCTCCGCGCGAAGCGTGAGAATTTTTGCGGAGCTGTTTTTGTAGAAAGGATCTGAAACGATCCACCAACTGCCGTTGGTGGTATTTAAGACTTTTTGTGTGCAAAGCCATTTACTGCGCTGGAAGATCCATGCCGCCACAATCTGGATGCCACTGAACTATTCGTCTCACGTAATAAACAAACAATCATCCAGCAAGACTTTGACTTAAGAACAGCGGTCAGAAAGGTGATTCCTTGCTGAAATCAAATCAAATTGTGGAATCACGAGCTATAACTTGTTTTCGAAACTTCTGGAACCGACGCACATGATTGCAAGGCGAAAGCAAGTACGAGGCAATCGGTTGGTGTGCGTGAGCGGCTAAGATGCATCAACGAAAATCGTCCATCACCCGATTACCTGGATGGTCTCATTTTTTAACACGGAAGGAAAAGTTGAAATGCAGAAAAGCTCCACGATGTTGAAGCTCTTTCTAGGACTGATCGCTATCGCATGTTTTGTCGTCCCAACTGCACTTGGACAGATAACAACTGCACAGGATCCACCCGCGAAAGAGCAAGACAAGCAAAAGGCTGAAACGGTAACAATTAATGGCAAGGTTTCAGCTGTTACTGAAACGACGGTGACAGTCGTTGACGATCAAAAGGCCGAACAGACCGTTGCGATCGATGACAAGACGAAGATCACGAAGGCTGGAAAGAAAGCAACCGCGGCCGACATCAAAGCAGACGATGTTGTGGTGGTAGTTGCTAGTAAAGGCGAAGGAAATTCCCTGACCGCCGTCACAATCAAGATTACTTAATCAACGCTTGATAACCGTCAAGCAAACACCAACGATAGGGGTTGAAGCGTGGAAAACTTTCATTCTTCAATCCCTGCCGTTCAGAATTCTGAAACGCGTTTTGCCCATAATCAATCAAGGTCCTCCGGCGGTAAATCTTCGTTAGCAGGTCCATTAATGACCACGCCCAACGAATCGAAACGCGACCCATGACACGGACAGTCCCATGTTTTTTCGGCCGCGTTCCACGTTACGATGCATCCGAGATGCACGCAAACTGCCGACATACTGTGAATCGTTCCGTTGTTGTCTCGATAAACTGCCACTTTCGTCAGTCCGCTTCGTAATACTGCGCCTTCACCGTTGGTTATCTCATCGACCGAATCTACGTCGCCACGCGTCAGCTTATCAGCGTACTGCGCGACAACATTAATATTCTCTTTTGCAAAGTCTTTCGCAGCGCCTAGAGTTTTGCGCGATGGATCGTAAAGATCCGTCCATGGATTCTGACGACCCATGATCAGATCCGTAATCAACATGCCCGCGATCGTTCCATGGGTCATTCCCATTCCCGCATCGCCGGTCGCGATGAAGATATTGTCGTCGCCAGGATTCCGACCGATGAAAGCAAGACCATCGACAGGCTCCATCACCTGCCCAGACCACCGAAACTCAATCTCTTTGATCGGAAAACGATTCCGAGTCCACTGCTCGAGCTTTCCCCACCGTTGATTACCATCGTGCTGTTGGCCGGTCTTGTGATCCTCGCCGCCGACAATTAGCACATCGTATTCTTGGCCTTTTTCAACGCGAATATAGTGATATGGATCCCCTGGTTCCTGGGGCGCATCCCAAAGAAGAATCGAAGGAACTGATCCGCACTCTACTCGAGCTCCGATAACGTAAGTGGTATAGGGTGCTTGCTTAGTATGAATGGCTACGCGATCGTTCACCGGACAATTCGTTGCTACCACGATTGAGTCGGCGCTGATCCGGTGTCCGCTGATCGCGGTAACCAAACCTTCTTCAATCGAATCAGCGTGAGTGCCAGTGAAAATTCTGTTGCTATTGATTTCAATTGCTTTCGCTAGTCCCGTCAGATACTTCAAAGGATGAAACTGCGCTTGACGAGGAAAGTGTAAGCACGGTCCGGTATCAAAACTTTCTAAAGGCGCGCGGTCCAGTCGCCGAACCTTAGGCAAACCGGCACGGTGTGCTGCCGGTAACTCTTCCTCCAGCACTTTCATTCGTCCATTTGGTGGGATGAACAGATAGCCATCGACACGTTCAAACTCACAATCAATATTTTCCTCATGTACAATTTCTTCGACACGATCAATAGCGGCAGTATGACTCTGAGCTACCACTCGGGATCCTTCTTCCCCAAACAGCCGCTCGAGTTCATAGAAGCGATCATCCAGCACCGTTGTTAAGTGGGCAGTGGTGCGCGCCGTCATTCCACCACCAATTGGGCCATCGTCCAAAACGATTACGTCTTTGCCTTCCTTGGCAAGTAGGTAAGCAGTTGACAGTCCGGCAATCCCGGCACCAATGATGCAAACGTCTGCCTCGGTATCTTTACTAAGAGTCGTTTCCGACGGCGTGTTTGTAGTTGCAGCCCAAACTGAGAGTGTAGTGCCTGAACTTGCTTCCATAGTTATCTCTCCCGGTGAAAGGAGACAATTTCACCAGTTAATGACTTTTAAATTCCGGGGGTCTTTTTAAGAAGGGAAAGCGGGGATTAAGCCTGGGGGTTAGGTAATTGAAACACAATGGAGTATCCCAAGTTGGAACACGAATATCAACTCGCATAGTGTACTGATTACAGGTTACGTTTCACTGAGATCTCTCATTCTCACCGCGGCTTCAGCCCGGTGACGTTTGAGCCCCAATAATTCCTTAAACCGTTTCAACGGTTTTCCGACGTTGAGAAGAATAAAACCGTTGAAACGGTTCAAGGATTTCTTATCCACTCACTGACCACCGGGCTAAAGCCGCGGTGAGAATGAGAGACCTCATTGAAACGGCACTCACCTGAGAATTGGGTTGAACTAATTCAACGACGACTGTTATAAACCTCCAGTCATTTACCAAAACACAACTCTAAATCTGATCGATGAATTCATGTTCAAACGCGGCGCTGCACTCTTTATGTCAATTGTCTCCTGCGGTGCGACTTTATCAGCTCTCAAGCCAGCTGCGAGAGAGAGTGGACACCATGCCTATCTTCAGACGTCAGTATCGTTGGAGCCTTGTGAAGTTTCTGTCGGAACAACAAAAGAAAAAGTGCGTTGTGGCTCCTTTGAAGTCTTCGAGGACCGGGATCGGAAGAGTGGACGCAAGATTGCCCTGAAGATAATCGTCTTTCCCGCAACCGGCCAAACAAGAGCGCCTGATCCGCTGTTCTACATTCCCGGTGGCCCTGGCTCTTCAGCAACCGAAGACGCACCTTTCGTTGCCGGACAGTTTGCGAGGATTCGCGAACACCGCGATTTGGTGTTTGTGGATCAACGAGGCACAGGAGGATCGAACCCGCTCAACTGTGATTTCTTCGAGCCTGCTGACGTGCGTAGCTATCTTGGTGAGTATTTTCCGCTGAAAGACGTGCGCAAATGTCGCACTGAATTGGAGCCAAAAGCCAACCTTAAGCTCTACACGACTCCAATTGCTATGGATGATTTTGACGACGTGAGGGCGGCGCTGGGATACAACCAAATTAATCTCATCGGCGGATCATACGGCACCCGCGCCACTCAGGTTTACCTAAAGCGTCATCCGTCTTCTGTGCGAGCAATTATTCTCCACGGCGTTTCGCCAACAAACCAGTCGATGCCGCGTGACTTTCCGCAACACACCGAGCGGGCTCTCGAAGGTGTGATGGACGACTGTGCCGCAGATGCGGTTTGTCACAATGCTTTTCCGAATCTGAGGACGGAAGTAAGGAAGGTACTCGAAACATTACTGCGCGGTCCCGTCCAAGTGGATGCCAAACCCCCGGGAGTCAGCGAGACGGTTCGCATCAGTCTCTCTAGAGATCTCGCGGCGGAAGCAGTTCGCTACATGCTGTACCAGGCGGGCGCTGCCAGTCGTATTCCGCTTTTCATACATCTCGCCAGCGAAGGTAATTTCGCGCCACTTGCACAAGCAGCGATTGCTTATCGTAAACAGATAGTTGCGACTGGCAGCAACGGGATGTATTTGTCGGTAACCTGTGCAGAAGACTTGCCTATGATCAAGCCTGGTGACGGTGAGCGTAACGGAGTGAATACTTTTCTGGGTGACTATCGTTTGCAGCAGCAACGCGCTGCATGTGGTCTATGGGTTCGTGGCAGTCTTCCGAGAAACTACGTCGAGCCCACGCGTTCGGATGTGCCGGCTTTGATTCTGACCGGTCAATGGGATCCTGTGACGCCACCAATCTACGGGGCCACTGCTGCAAAATATCTTCCCAAGAGTCTGCATGTAATCGTGCCTCACGCCGGCCATGGCTTTGGTGGTCTCAAAGGGACTAACTGTATCGACAATCTCATTACTAGCTTTATTGAGGATGGAACGACAGCAAAGCTGGATACGTCTTGTGTAAACTCGATTAGCAGACAGGGCTTTGTCGTGAAGCTTCCCGACTCACAATAACCTTGGGAACCTGCACAAGACTAACAAGTCTCACGAGTAGCCTAAAACCTACGCTTCTACTAAGATATCGGCCAGCCAATAAGATATCGGGCAAACTGAATCGTCGTATAGACTTCGTGATCTCTCGATCGCGCACGACCAATAGGGCCGCAATAGCTTACGCGCTGCTCTTTACGATTGCTTATGGAGCGCTCGTAGAAGCTATGCATAGCCACGGCCGATTTTGGGTGACCGGCTCGGGGCGTGCCGCAGTTTGCGATCGCGATGGATCACAGTCTTCAGCTGATGGCAATTCCCATCAAAGAGATTGCTCGATGTGCCAGTTCCAGCGGCACTTGTTTGACGGCTTTGTGCACGCAAACACAATTGCACGCACGTCTAGTTCACAGGTTGCGTTTGCTTCCGCACTTACTGTTTCTTATCAGTCGACTTCAACTAAACCTCGATCGGGTCGCGCACCTCCTCTCAGCTAAATACAATCCGATGGCGGGCTCGCCAGATTCCGTTTTCAACACCATTACTCCAAAAGGGTCTGTTTGCGGCCTACCCGCCGTCGATCGTTTCTGACCGGCGCGGCGTATCTCTCCCCGCGCAAATTAACAACAACTCAATAACGGAGACGAGGTGGTTGAATGTACCAGCGCGCTAACGACGATCTGGGCAAGAATCTCAACAGATATCTGCGTCATTGCAGTGCACGCGTTGATTCTGTGGTTAGACATTTTCTAAAACAATTTCGCCGACAACTCGCTCACCGACAAAATCATGTCGCGACTTGCCTAACCGGCATTGCCTTACTCGCGGTCATTGCGCAACCAAGCACAGCTCAGGAAAAGTCGGCAATAGCGTTGCAGCGAATGGACATCGCAACTGAGCCACAGAATCAAGCGCCCACTACGGCGCGGCCAATCACGCTATCTGATGCCGTGGACATATTCCTGCGGCACAATCTTCAGCTGGTTGCAGCTCGCTACGACATCGATACGGCCGATGCCGAAAAGCTGACCGCGCGCCTGCGGCCAAATCCTGAACTCGACGTCAGCTTCGAAGATCTACCACTCAATCTTCGTGGACCCTTTATCCAAGAACAGACCTACAGCTACGGCATTTCTCAGACATTCGAGTTGGGCGGTAAGCGAGGCAAGCGAATCGATGTGGCCAATGCGAATGCCGATCTGGCTCGCGGACAATTTGAAATGGCAGTGTGGCAACTTACCAACGACTTGAAGAGAAAGTTCTACACCGTAGTACTGACGCAATCCTTACTGAACCTGGCAAAGGAAAATCAGAAAACCTTCGACGAAACGATTAAATTCACATCCGAACTTGTGCAAGTTGGCGAAATTGCGGGTCTAGATTTGAAGCGTCTCGAAGTTGAAAAACTTAAGTTTGATACCGACGTCGCGAATTCTGAGCGCGACTATCAAGTCGCTCTTCGTGACTTGCGCGTGACGCTCGGCGGTGATTACCAAGCGATGGAAATCGCCGTTTCGGGTAGCCTCGATTATCAAGCCTACGTTTTCTCTTTTGCTGATCTCCGCGACAAATCGCTTGGGGCTCGCCCGGACTTGAAGGCAGCTCGACTCAGCGAGCACGCCGCCGATGCCTCGATCCGGTTACAGAACGCCCAACGCATTCCCAATGTCAACCTCGGCGCTGGCGTTGCGCAGGTTCCGAGCGGCACCAGCACTTACACGTTCGGCGTCGGTATCAGCCTACCCATCCACGACCGCAATCAAGGCGAGCGCGCGAAAGCGCTAATAGAAAAAATGAAGGCGCAAAACCAGCAGCAGTTTCTTACTAACCAGGTGCTGAGCGATGTAGACAAGGCGCTAGTCGCCTTCGATATGCAGAAGCGACGCGTTGAGCTTTACCAGACTGGAGTACTGACGAAAGTAGATGACATTCAGAAACTAACGGAAGTTGCGTTGAAAGCTGGAGAAAGCTCGACCCTGGAACTGCTTGATGCCATCCGCACTCGACGCGACACACTCGCTAGTTACTACCAAACACTTTTTGATTATGAGATGTCGCTTCTTGATCTCGAGCTTGCGACTGCAACGCCACTTCAAAAGTAGTTGCGCCGTGAAAGGATTGTTACAAATGTTCGAACGAAGATCCGCTTATCGCTTTTTGGGTTTCTTGTTTGTCGTGGTCTGTCAATGCGGAGGCTGTGGCCGCTCTGTTCCGCCGCCTTCAAGCACCACTAACACACAAGCCGGCGCGGGACAGCAAACTGCAACGCAGTCGATAGAAACGGAAATCGTTACTCCGCAAGCGATCACCGGAACGATCCTGGCTAGCGGAAAGATCCTTGTGCCAGAGGACCGCACGGCGATCATTGGACCGGTTAACCCGGGGCGAATCGTGCGTCTTTACGCGGGCCAGGGCACTCGAGTAAGGAAAGGACAGAAGCTCGCTGACTTGGAATCAGCGGACATTGACCAAGCCGAGTCAGACTATCTCAAAGCACTTGCTGATGCTGAGAACGCGCGCCGCACTGCCGCCGCTGAAATCAAACTTGCTCAGGAAACATATGACCGCACGAAGACGCTTTACGAAAAAACGATCGCTGCAGGCAAAACTCTCCAGACTGCCGAGCACGACCTGGAAGTTGCGAAAGCTGCGGGCGAAAGTTCCATCGCGGGAACAAAGGCAGCACTCACAGCCGCTCGACGCCACTTGCTTATCCTGGGAATGAGTAATTCTGCTATCGATGCCCTGACTACCAAATCGGATCTTGGAGCTCTCTTTTCACTCAACTCCCCGATTGACGGAATTGTAATTGAGCGCAATGCCACCATCGGCGCTACGGTCGGTACCGATGCAAACCTGTTCAAGATCATCAATATTTCGCGTGTTTGGATCGACGCGAATGTGTTCGAGAAAGACCTTGAGCGAGTGAGAAACGGTCAGGAAGTTAGATTGACGGTCACAGCGTTTCCCGGATCAAGTTTTTCAGGACGAGTCATTCTTGTTTCGACAGTAGTTGATCCCGAAACACGAACTGTCAAGGTTCGAACCGAAGTGCCCAATCCGGACGACCGACTAAAACCCGACATGTTTGCCAACGTCCAGATAGTCACGGATATGAACCGTTCAGCCATATCGATTCCTCAATCGGCGGTTTTGGACGACGCCGGAAAATCCATTGTTTTCGTTGCGGAAAACGGTGGCTACAAAAAGCGAGTAGTCACCGCGGGGATAAAAGGAAACGATCGGGTCGAAATTGTCGACGGACTCAGTGCCGGCGATAAGGTCGTTGTCAAAGGAAACTACCTGCTGCTCCAGCAGAGTAAATCTGAATAGAGGCAGGCAAGGACTACTCATGACCGATAACTTCATCGCCTTCTTTTATCGCGAACGCTTGCTGGTGGCAGTCGTCTCGATGCTGATCGTTGCTGGCGGCATCCTGGCGCTCAATCGCTTGAATGTCGATGCCTTCCCGGACGTCACGCCCGTACAGGTGGAAATCGATACTGAAGCGCAAGGCCTGGCGCCGCAGGAGGTCGAGCAACTGATTACCTTCCCGATCGAAAATGAAATGAATGGGATTTCGGGGGTATCGCGCGTAGAGTCTGAATCCAAGTTTGGCTTATCAGTCGTCACGGTCTTCTTTACCGACGACACAGACATCTATTTCGCTCGTCAACAAGTATTCGAGCGTCTCTCTTCGGCCAAAGAAAACATACCCCAAGGTTTCGAACCCGAAATGGGACCGATCACCACCGGTACTGGCCAGATCTATCTCTATCAAATTGTCGGAAGAGGAAAGAGCAATCAGGAACTGCGCACGATTCAGGATTGGGTCGTCAAATTACAACTGCGAACGGTACCCGGCGTTGCCGATGTGCTTAGCTTCGGTGGAGACGTTAAGCAGTATCAGGTAATCGTCGATCAGCAAGCTCTGGTTAACTACAACATCACGCTCAAGTCGTTATTCGATGCCATTCAGGCTAACAATCAAAATACCGGCGCAAATTTTATTGAGCATGGCGACGAGCAATATGTCGTACGTGGTTTGGGACTCGTTAAAGACGTTGAAGACATCAAGAACATCGTTCTCGATTCTCGCAGCGGCACACCCATTCGGGTTAGCGATGTTGCCACGGTGGAAATCGGTAACGAGATACGGCAGGGAGCAGTCACTAAAGACGGTCAGGGCGAAGTAGTAACTGGAATTGTCCTCAAGCGAATTAACGAAAACACCAAACAAGTTATCGAGCGCATCAAGGAGAAGGTGGCTGAGATTAATAAGGCCTTACCAGAAGGTGTAACTATCGTTGACTTTTACGATCAAGCAGAACTGGTGGATAACAGTGTCCACACGGTTGTCGAATCATTGATCGAAGGCGAACTGCTGGTCCTGGTAATTCTGATCTTACTGCTGGGTGACTTCCGCAGCTCACTCATTACAGCGGCTGCGATTCCCTTCTGCATGCTCGTCGCATTTATCCTGATGTGGTACCAGGGACTCTCGGCAAACCTGACATCGTTGGGTGGCCTGGCAATTAGTATCGGGATGATGGTGGATGCAACCGTCGTGATGGTCGAGAACATTTATCGCCACCTCGAAGAACATCGCGAGCACTCCATACAAGCCGCGATTCTGGTTGCTGCGCAGGAAATCGGGCGACCAATGTTTTTCGCTATCCTGATTGTTATCGCTGTCTTCCTCCCCGTTTTCACGCTTCAGGGCATCGAAGGCAAGTTGTTCAAACCGCTCGCGTACGCGGTTACATTTTCGATGATCGGATCGATGTTGATGGCCTTGTGCATAGCGCCAATGCTCTGCGCGTTATGGCTGCGTCTAAAGCAGGGGCCAGTCCGGACAAATCCAATCATCGGATTCTTCAAACGTATCTATGTACCGATCCTCAAGTGGGCGATAGCTCATCGTTACATCACTCTCGCGATTGCGGCAGGATTGATAGTGTGGAGCGTCGCCGATGTTTACATTCTTGGAAGCGAGTTTCTGCCCACTATCGACGAAGGCAATATGCTTGTGCGGGCCACGATGCCAGCGAGTATTTCGTTGTCGCGGGCAATCGAAATCTCGACCGGGATTGAAAAGTCACTAAAGGAGTTTCCTGAAGTAGTAACCGTCGTGGCGAAAATTGGACGCGCCGAATTGGGCGGTGACCCCGAGAGCGTCAGTAACGACGAAATCTATGTGCGCCTGAAGCCAAAAAAACAATGGACTACCGCAAGAACGAAAGATGGATTAGTCGATGCAATGCGGCGGCGAGTGGAAGGCTTCCCTGGCGTCAAGTTCAATTTTTCACAGGTCATCCAAACGCGTAACGATGAACTGATATCCGGCATCAATGCCCAGATCGCTGTCAAGATCTTCGGTGAAGACCAGGATACATTGAGACAGGTCGGAGATCAGGTTCGAGACGCGATGTCGCATGTTCGTGGCGTTGAGGATCTGGCAGTTGAGCAAGTCGCCGGCGAGGAGCATCTAGAGATCGATCTCGACCGCGACAAAATCGCTCGTTACGGTCTAAACATCGCCGATGTGCTGGAAGTCGCGAAGATTGCCATTGGTGGCGACGCGGCGACGGATGTTCTCGAAGGACAACGCCGGTTTGCGATATTTGTGCGACTCAAAGAGGACTATCGCAATCAGGTGGAGAAACTCAGCGACATTCTGATTGCTGCTCCAATCGGGGGACGCATTCCGCTCGGGCAGTTGGCGACGTTTCATCTCTCGAGTGGTGATGCAGTGGTCAGTCGCGAGAACTCTCTGCGCCGCGTAGTCGTGATGTGCAACGTAAACGGGCGTGACATCGGGAGCTTTGTTCATGACGCACAGACGGCAGTGGCCGCGAAAGTTAAGCCGCCGCCCGGTTACTTCATTACCTGGGGTGGCCAATTTGAGAATCAGCAAAAGGCTGTGCGGCGTTTGCTGATTGCTATTCCTATCTCGCTGCTGCTCGTGTTTGTGCTGATCTACTCCTGCTTCAATTCTCTTCGCAACACGCTGACGATTATCTTCAACATCCCCATCGCGCTGGTGGGAAGCACAATGTTCCTTTTGATATCTGGTTTTCCTTTGAGTGTGCCGGCAATGGTCGGCTTCATCGCTGTGTTTGGCGTGGCAGTACAGAACGGAATGGTGATGGTGTCCTACATCAACAAGTTGCGAAACCTGGGCATGGATCTTCATGAAGCGGTGATCACTGGGGCGAGCGTGCGCCTGCGGGCCGA
>Ga0070698_100004807_pt1 | contig 14829 bp, 15 predicted proteins | sample KBSK1502metaG_FD_65477 | JGI IMG/M metagenome (GOLD analysis project Ga0070698, IMG submission 65477) | Corn, switchgrass and miscanthus rhizosphere microbial communities from Kellogg Biological Station, Michigan, USA - KBS K1-50-2 metaG | ecosystem: Host-associated > Plants > Roots >...
CTGGAACGCCACCGCGAAGGCCATTTGCGCGAACGCGAGCGTGAGCATGAGGAAGAAGATCCCGCTCGCGCGGACGGACAGCAGGCCGATGGCCGTCGCGAGGATCGATGCGACGGCGATCGCCGCCACGAGGCTGACCGCGAGCTCGTCGGTGCCGAAGCGCGACGACGCGATCGCGGCCGCGTACGCGCCGCTCCCGAAGAAGGCGGCGTGGCCGAGCGACGGCATTCCGGCGCGGCCGATGAGCAGGTCGAGGGAGAGCGCGTAGACGGCGAAGACGAGCATGTCGCGGACGATCGTCTCGGCGTAGCGCGAACCCTCGATGCCGCTCGCCCACTCCGGGAATGCGAACAGGGCCGCCATGGCAGCGACCGCTGCGGCCGCGCGGATCATCGGCCGACGCGCGCGCGGCCGAAGAGCCCGCTCGGGCGGGCGAGAAGGACCACGGCCATGATCGCGAAGATCAGGGCGAGCGCGAACTGCGGGAAGAGGACCTTGCCGAAGGTATCCGCGGGCCCGACGAGCCACGCGCCGACCGCGGCGCCCCCGAGGGTGCCAAGCCCGCCGACCACGACGACGATCAGCGAATAGATGAGAGCGTCGACGTCCATCCCGGGGCTGAGCGCGAACGCAGGCGCCGCGATCACGCCCGCCAGTCCCGCGAGGCCGGCGCCGACGGCGAACGTCACCGCGAAAAGCCGGTCCGTGTCGACGCCGAGCGCCGACAGCATCTCCGCGTCGTCCACTCCTGCGCGAATGAGCGCGCCGACCGCGGTCCTGCGGTGCACGTACGTGAGGATCGCCGCGAGCGCGACGGCGAAGACGATCACGAAGAGCCGATACGTGGGATACGCGTTGCCGGCGATGTCGATCGAACGGTCGAGTCCCGGCGGCAGCGGAAGGGTGCGGATCTCACGGCCCCAGAACAGGCCGATGAGGTCGACGATGACGAGACCCACGCCGATCGTGAGCAGGACCTGGTCGAGGTGCCGGCCGCGCAGCCGCCGGAGCAACGTCGGCTCGAGCGCGAGGCCAAGGAGGCCGAGGGCCACGGGCGCGACGATCAGCGCGGGCCAGAACTCGCCGGTCGAGCGGACGACCTGGAGCGTGACGTAGGCGCCGAGCATGTAGAACGCGCCGTGGGCGAGATTGACGACGTCCATCATCCCGAAGATGAGCGACAGCCCCGCCGCCAGGATGAAAAGCAAGGCGCCGAACGAGATCCCGTTCAGCGCCTGCTGCACGATCAGATCAGGGCTCATGGCCCTCGGAGCCTAGCGGATCACTTACCGGGGTCGGTGACCTTTCCGACCTTGTCGACGATCGAGTTGACCGCCTTGCCGCCGACGACCTTCACCTCGCGGATGTACATGTCGTGGATCGGGTTGTGCGTGCTCTTGTCGATCGAGAAGTCGCCGCGCGGGCTCTTGAACGAGACGCCCTCGAGAGCGGCGATGAGCGCGTCCTTGTCCTTCGTGTTCCCGCCCGTCTTTTTGAGCGCCTCGTCGAGCATCTTCATGCCGTCCCAGGCCTGGACCGCGAACACGTCGACCTGCGCGCCCGGGTACTCCTTCGTGAAGGCCTCGACGAACGCCTTGTTCTCGGCGTTGTCGAGCTCGGTCGACCAGAAGAGGGAGGTGATCGCGCCGACGGCCTGCTCCTTCACTTCCTTGAGCACGTCCTGCTCGGTGAGGAAGCCGGCGCCGAACATCTTGTAGCCGGCGGCGGGGAGGCCGAGCTGGTTCCAAGCGCGGATGTAGCCGATCGCGTCCGTGCCGGAGAAGAAGCTGAACACGTTCTTCGTCGGCTGTCCCTTGATCTGCGTGACGAAAGGCGCGAAGTCGGTGTTGCCGAGAGGCGGCAGCACGCGTCCCGTCTCGCTTCCGCCGTTCTTCTTGAGCCCGGCGACGAAGTCGGCGGCGGACTCGGTGCCGAACCCGTAGTTCGAGGCGCAGATGAAGAAGTCCTTCGTGTCGGGCTTCTTGCTGACGTACTCGCCCAGTGGGTTGCTGATCTGCCACGAGCTGAACGAGCTGCGGAAGATGTATTTGCTCTTGCACGCCGGCTTGCAGTCGGGCACTTCCCGCGTGAGGAAGTTCCCACCCGCGTTGGTCTCGATGAAGACGAGCTTGGCCGCGTCGATCGTGTTGCGGAGCGGGTACACGATGGCCGTCGAGACGATGCCCATCATCAGGTCGACCTGGTCCTGGTCGATGAACTTCTGGGTCTTCTGAAGACTGATCTGCGCGTCGTTCGCCTCGTCCTCGTAGATGACCTGCACCGGCCGCCCCGCGAGCTTGCCGCCCGCCTGCTTCAGGTAGAGGTCCGTCGAGCGCTTCATGGAGTTGCCGAGCTCGGCGTACACCTTCGTGAACGGCAGCAGCATGCCGATCTTGAGCGTCGGGGCCGCCGTGGCGGCCGCGGTGGCCGCGCTCGTCGCCGCGGCGGTCGCGGTCGGGGCAGTCGTCGTCCCTCCGCCGCACGCCGCCGCGAGAGCCGTGGCGCCGCCCGCGATCAGCAGCTTGCGCCGCGAGAGCTTGACGCCGGCCATGTCACTCATGTGGATGCCCTCCCCCTACCTGGACAGGCTGTCAGGCGCGCGAGCGTACTCCTAGCTTTCCCTCTCGAACAACGTCGCGATCCCCTGGCCGACGCCGATGCACGCGGTCGCGAGCCCGTACCGTCCGCGCCGCCGTTCCAGCTCGCGGAGCAGCGTGCCCGCGAGGCGCGCGCCGGTCGCGCCGATGGGGTGCCCGATGGCGATCGCGCCGCCATTCGGGTTCGTGCGGTCCTCCGGCATTCCGAGATCGCGCATCACCGGGATGACCTGCGCGGCGAACGCCTCGTTCAGCTCGATCGCGTCCATCGCGTCTACGCCGATCCCGCAGCGCGCGACCAGCTTCCGCACCGCCGGGATCGGCCCGAGCCCCATGACGTCGGGATGCACGCCGGCGGTGGCCGCGGCGAGGATGCGCCCGAGCGGCTTCAGGCCGAGCGCCTTCGCCTTCGCGCGGCTGGCCACGATCAGCGCGGCCGCGCCGTCGTTGATCCCCGACGAGTTGCCGGCGGTGACGCTGCCGCCCTTGCGGAACGCAGGCTTGAGCTTCGCGAGCTGCTCCTTCGTCGTGCCCGGCCGCGGGTGCTCGTCCTCGAGCACCGCGCCCGCGGGCGTCTCGACCTCGACGATCTCGCCGGCGAAGAAGCCATCCGCTTTCGCCTTCGCGTAGCGCTCCTGCGACCGCGCGGAATATGCGTCCTGGTCTTCGCGCGAGATGTTCTTGTCGGCGCACACGTTCTCCGCGGTCTCGCCCAGGGGGATCGGGTGATAGCCGAGGTCGAGCATGCGCGGGTTGACGAGGCGCCATCCGAGGTACGTGTCCACGAGGGTGCGCTCGCCGCGCGGGAACGCTTCCGACGGCTTGAGCATCACCCACGGCGCGCGCGACATGGACTCGACGCCGCCCGCGACCACCAGCTCCGCCTCGCCCTGACCGATGCGGCGCGCCGCGTCGTTCACGGCCTCGAGCCCGCTGCCGCAGAGGCGGTTCACGGTGACCCCCGGCGTCTCCTTCGGCAGACCCGCGAGCAGCGCGGCCATGCGGCCGACGTTGCGGTTGTCCTCACCCGCCTGGTTCGACGCGCCGAACACGACCTCGTCCACGTCGGTCGCCTTGATGCCGGCGCGATCGAGGACGCGCACGATCACGTGCGCGGCAAGGTCGTCGGGGCGGATCTGCGCGAGGACGCCGCCGTAACGGCCGATCGGCGTGCGGACGTAGCCGAGGATGACCGCGTCCCTGTCGGCCATTTATCGATCTCTACCCGCTGACCGCGTGACCGCTTCGTCCATGCTCACCATGTTCCTCGTTATCTACCCTCGAAGCGCGCCGCACGTTTGCCAAGGAACGCCTTCACTCCTTCCGCGTAGTCGTGGGTGCGCCCGGCGCGATCCTGCAGGCCCGCTTCAGTCTCGAGGAACGATCCGAAGTCCCGGTCCCACGCGGCGTTCAGTCCTTCCTTGCTCAGCGCGAACGCTTCGGTCGCTCCCGACGCGAGACCCTGCGCGTATGCGCGCGACTCCTTCACGAACTCGCTGTCGCGCCACACGCGCGTCACCAGGCCGATGCGGAGCGCGTCGCTCGCATCGACCGTCTCGCTCGAGAGAACGAGGTCGAACGCGCGGCCCCAGCCAACGATGCGTGGAAGGAAGTAGGCCGATCCCGCGTCGGGGACGAGGCCGACGCGGGCCCAGCCCGCGCGAAAGGTGGCACTCGCGGACGCGACACGGACGTCGCATGCCACGGCGAGGCCGAAGCCCGCACCGGACACGACGCCGTTCACCGCGGCGACGACCGGCTTGCGCATCGAGCGGATCGCCGCGATCACGGGGTGGTAACGGCGACGCAGCTCGTCGCCGAGACGGAGCTCGTCGCCACGCTCGAGGGCCGCGGCGCGGTCGCGGAGGTCCTGGCCTGCCGAGAACGCGCGTCCCGCTCCCGTGATCACGACCGCGCGGACCGCGTCATCGTCGGCGACCTCGCTGACCGCTCGAGCGAGCTCCATCGTTAGCGCCTCGTCGAACGCGTTGAGGACGTCGGCGCGCTCGAGTGTGATGACGGCGAGCGCGCCTTCGCGCTCCAGCCGGAGGCTCACCGCCCTTTGAAGACGGGCTTGCGCTTGTTCACGAAGGCGTCGACGCCTTCCTTCTTGTCCTCCGTCGCGAACAGCAGGTAGAAGGCCTTGCGTTCGAATTCGAGGCCCGCGTCGAGCGTCGAGTTCCATGCGAGGTCGATGGCCTCGGTCGCGAGGCGCACCGCGACCGGCGGCTTCTCCGCGATCGTCCGCGCGAGCGCCTTTGCGTCCTCGAGGAACGACGCGGCCGGATAGACGTGCGCGACGAGGCCGATCGCCTTCGCCTCCTCCGCCTTCACGCGCCTACCCGTGAGGATCATCTCCATCGCGACGTACTTCCCCACCGCTCGCGTGAGACGCTGCGTGCCGCCCGCCCCGGGGATGATCCCGAGATTCACCTCGGGCTGCCCGAACTGCGCCGTCTCCGACGCGACGATGATGTCGCAGACCATCGCGAGCTCACAGCCGCCGCCGAGCGCGTATCCCGAGACCGCCGCGATGATCGGCTTCTTGATCCTGCGGATGCGCTCCCAGCGCGTGGTGAGGTCCTGCTTGAGCATCGAGATGGGCGTGGCCTCGATGAAGGTCGTCTTGATGTCGGCGCCCGCGGCGAACGCCTTCTCGTTCCCGGTGAGGACGATGCAGCGGATCGCCTCGTCGCCGTCGAGCTCCTCCAGCGCCGCCACGAGCTCGCCCATGAGCTCCTCGCTGATGGCGTTGAGCACTTCGGGCCGGTCGAGCTGGACGACGGCGATGGGCTCTTCGCGCGTGACGATGACGGTGGGCATCGCCGGGAGCGTACCGGAGGTCAGTCGGGAACGGCCGCGAGCCACCTCGGCTGCGGCAGGTCGAGCAGCCGCGCGGCCCATGCGAGCGACGCCTTCAGCTGATGGAGCGGATGCGGGGCTGTCCGGCCATCGGGGGTCGCGGCGCGCGATCCGCGAAGTAGCCCGCGATCCACCCCAGCGACACGCCGCGCTCGGCGCGGCGAAGGGTCGGCAGGGCGTCCGCGAGCGACGCGCGCGCCTCGCGGGACGGCGCGGCCTGCGACGATATCGCCCGATGCCCCCGCGCTTCCGGTTCGGCGTGCAGGTCGGGCGCGCACCATCCGCGCAGGAGTGGTTCGAGCTCGCCCGCCGCCTCGAAGCGATCGGCTACGACGTCCTCTGCATGCCGGATCACGTCTACGGCGAGCTCTTTGCGCCGTTCCCCGCACTGGCGGGCGCCGCCGGCGTGACGAACCGGATCCGGCTCGGACAGCTCGTCCTCGCGAACGACTTCCGCAACCCGCTCCTGCTCGCGCGCGAGGCGCTCACGCTGGACGTCCTCTCCGGGGGACGGCTCGAGCTGGGGATCGGTGCCGGCGGCGATCCCCACGACCACGAACAGCTCGGCATCCCGCTCGATCCCCCGAGGATCCGGCTCGAGCGGCTCACGGAGTCGGTACGCGTGATCAAGCGTCTCTTCACCGAGGAGGAGGTGACCGCGGTCGGCCGCCACTACGCGCTCCGACGCGCCCGAGCGTTCCCGCGACCGCTGCAGCGGCCGCGCCCGCCGATCCTCGTTGCGGGCGGCGGCCCGCGCATTCTCGCGATGGCCGCTCGCGAGGCCGACATCGTCGGGCTCTTCCCGACGACCCGCTTCACGAACACGCCGCGCTACGACTTCTCGTGGCGATCCGCGGAGCTGCAGACGGCGCACGTCCGCGCGACAGCGGCGGGCCGCACCCTAGAGCTCCAGGTCCTCGTCACGACGATGATCGTGACGGACGATCGCGCGCGCGGCATCGCCGACTTGGCCCGGCGATACGAGCAGGACGAGGCCACGATCGCGGGCTCCCCGTACGTTCTTGTCGGATCGCTCGATACCATCCGAGAGCAGCTCATCGAGCGGCGCGAACGTCTCGGGATCTCCTACTTCACCGTGCGCGGCCCCGACGTGGAACGACTCGCCTCTTTGATCAGTTCGCTCACGGGTACATAGCGCCCACGACCTCCGGACCTCGCACGTTGTAATCACAGGCGGTCAGGCCGGCGCCGGCTCCCGTAGCTTGTATCGCTGGATCTTCCCGGTCGACGTCTTAGGCAGCTCGGTCACGAACTCGATCCAGCGCGGGTACTTGTACGGCGCGATCCGCCCCTTCACGAAGGCCTTGAGCTCCTCGGCCAGCGCGTCGCTCCCCAGCTGACCCTGCTTGAGGATGACGAACGCCTTGGGCTTCACGAGCTCGTCCCTGTCCTTCGCGCCGACCACGCCGCATTCGAGCACCGCCGGATGCTCCATCAGTGACGCCTCGACCTCGGCCGGCGAGACCCACTGCCCCGAGACCTTGAGCATGTCGTCGCTGCGGCCCTCGTAGACGAAGTAGCCGTCGGCGTCCTGGTGATAGCGGTCGCCGGTGAAGACCCATTCACCGTTGATCGTGTGCTTCGTCTTGTCGTGCTTGTTCCAGTAGTACGCGAGCGCGCTGTCGCCGCTCACCCAGAGATCGCCGGTCTCGCCGGGAGCCACCGGGCGACCGTCCTCGCCGACGATCTTCGCGCCGTAGCCCGGAACGACCGTCCCGCTTGTGCCGCCTTTCGCCTTCCCGGAGAAGTTCGAGATGAAGATGTGGAGCATTTCGGTCGACCCGATGCCGTCGAGGATCTCGAGGCCGAACCGCCGCTTCCAGGCGTCGAAGAGCGGCTTCGGCAGCGCCTCCCCCGCCGAGACGCAGAAGCGGAGCGAAGAGAGGTCGTAGCGGAATCCCTCTTCCGGATACGCGAGCAGCGCCGCGTAGAAGGTGGGCGCCGTGAAGAGGGCCGTCGGCTTCTCCTGCGTGATCAGGCCGTAGACGAGGTCGGGGTTCGGCCGCTCCGGCTTGTACACGGCCGAGGCACCGGCGTGGAACGGGAAGAACACGCCATTGCCCAGGCCGTAGGCGTGGAAGAGCGGCGAGACCGTGAACGTGCGGTCGCCTTCCGTCAGCGCGAGCACGCTCCGGCCGTAGGTCTCGGCGCAGAAGAGCATGTCGTGCTGCAGATGCACCGCGCCCTTGGGGAAGCCGGTGGTCCCGGATGAGTACAGCCAGAAGCACGCGTCGTCGGGGGTCGTAGCGGCCGGGTCAAGGACGTCGTCCGCGACCTCCAGCGCCTTCTCGAACGACAGGATCCCGAGAGGCGGGACGCCCTCGAGCGGGGGCACGGCCGAGGTCGTCATCAGGATGTGCTTGAGCGCGGGAGCTTGATCGCGGATATCGGCGATCTTCGGCAGCAGTGGAGCGCTCACGACCACGGCCACGGCGCGGCTGTCGTTGAGGATGTAGAGGAGGTCGCGCGGCGTCAGCGCGGTGTTGGTCGGGATCGGTACCGCGCCCGCCTTGATCGCCCCGAAGAAGGCGTAGACGAGCGCGGGTGAGTCCGCGCACAGGATCACGATCCGCTGCTCGAGCTCTATGCCCAGCCCGCGGAAGGCATTCCCGGCACGGTCGACGCTGGCGCCGAGCTGGCCGTACGTGACGCTTTTTCCCTGGCAGCGGATGGCGACGGCATCGGACCGCGCGATGCGGTTCGCGTCGATGAAGGTCTCCGCCGCGTTGTACATGTTTTTCATTCTCCCCGGCGGGTCCAGAACCCGTGCGGGTCGTACTCGCGGATGATCCGGAGCACGTCGGGCGACGGCATCGGCGTCCGTTCGATGCCGGCGGAACGGATGCGCAGTCCATCCCAACCGACGTTCGCCGTCACGTCCTCCACGCTCTGTTCCGGATGGACGGACCACAGGACCGCCTCGTCGTCGACGAAGCGGAACACCGCCCGCGTGGTGATGAGGACCGCGGGCCCGCCGCGTGGAAGGCCCGCGGCGCGGCGCGTCTCGCCGCCGGCGAGGTATCCGGGAGACGTGATGAAGTCGACCTTCTCGCGAAGACGGCGCTTGTCGTGCGGCATGATCACGATCAGGCGCTTCGCCAGGCTCGCGATGTCGGCTCCGCCGCCCGACCCCGGCAGCTGCACATCCGGATGCGCGCGCTCGGCCCCGATCGCGGTCGTGTTCACGTTCCCGTACCGGTCGATCTCGGCGCCGCCGATGAAGCCCGCGTCGACCTCGCCGCGTGCGAGCAGGCCCATCAGATCGACCGTGCGCGCGCACCAGACCGCCCCGCGCACGTTGGGCGGGTCCCCCATCGTGTACAGGAGCTCCGGCGCGGGATCGTCGCGCACGATGCCGAGCTCGAACAGGCCGACCGCGTTCGGGGCGTGCGTCCGTTTCGCGACGACGAAGGCGATGAGCGGCAGGCGCATGCCGACGAAGACACGCTCCCTGTCGTTGATCTCGCGCGCCGCCTGCGCGACCATGATCTCGCCCGGCGCGACGTCCATCACCGGGCCATCTCCGACGCGCGCAGAGCGTCCCACCGCGCACTCAGCTTGGCGAGATAGGAGTCGTGGTCGGGCACGTCGAGCACCCATTCGCGGAGCCATACGTCGAAGCCGTCGCTCGTGCGCGTCGCGCGGTGGTACTCGTGGAAGAACTCGTGATCGCGCGCGTAGCGGTCCTGCAGCGGGGAGGGATGGCACGCGCCCGGCTGCTCGACGACCGCCGCGACCTTGAATGCCGGCACGATGGTGCGGTTCGGATCCGCCCGGATGACGCCCGGCTCGACGATCTCGTCCGCGAGGACGATCACGGCTCTCGCGGCCAGGGCCGCCTCCTGCGAGACCCCCCACGGTCCCCAGAGCTGCGCGTTGCCGTCCTCGTCGCTGCGCTGCACGGCGACGACCGTGACGTCGGGCTCGATGGCGGGGATGAGCAGCACCTTCGACCCGTCGAACGGGGAGGCGGCCTCGCGGAACGTGCCGTTCGCCCGCGCAAGATCGCTCCCCAGCAGCGAGCGCGTCGGGATGTACGGCGAGCCGAGCGCGCCCGCGAGCAGCGCGAGGCCGATCGAGAAGTTGCTGTGGTCGCGCACCGTGATGCGCCGCGGGATGCCCTCCTCCATCGCGCGGCGGTAGCAGTGCGCGAGGCCCGCCGAGACGTTCCCGATCCACGCGGCGTCCACCTCCGCGACGCAGCCGGCGCCGATGAGCATGTCGAACGCGATGTCGCTGATCGGACCGACCAGCCGCAGGTCGCGTCGCCGCTGACGGACGATCTCGTACACGATCGCGAACGGGATCGCGGGCTCGAGCGCGCATCCGAGCGCGACGCGCGTGCCATCGCGAACGTGGTCCCGGACCGCCTGGGCGAGTGTGGTGAGCTTGGCTATGGACGCGCTGAGGGCGAGGACTCGAAGCCGACCTCGTCGACGTAGCACCAGTACCAGGACTCACCGGGCTCGAGGGAGCGGATGATCGGATGCTTCGTCGCGCGAAAGTGCTTCGTCGCGTGCTTGTTCTTCGAGTCGTCGCAGCAGCCCACGTGGCCGCAGGCCATGCAGAGCCGAAGGTGCACCCACTCGTCGCCGGTCTTCAGGCACTCCTCACAGCCGTCGGGCGTGTTGGGCGTGACGCGCTTGATCGTGCCGAGGTGCGTGCAGATGGGCTCGGCCATTACCGGCCTTTGTACTCCGGCTTGCGCTTCTCGAGGAACGCGGTCACGCCCTCGCGCGCGTCGTCGCTCTTGAAGAGCCGGATGAGCGCCTCGCGCTCGATGCGCAGCCCTTCCGCGAGTGACGCGCCGAAGCCCTGCACGGTCGCGAGCTTGATCTGTCCGACGGCGTAGGACGGCCCCTGCGTGTACGACCGCGCGCGGTCGTGGACCTTCGCCGCGAAGTCGGCGGGCGCAAGGAGCTCGTCGATGAGCCCGGCGTCCTTGGCCTCCTGTGGAAGAAGCGTCGTCCCACGAAGCATGAGCTCGAGCGCCCTCTGGCGGCCGATGAGGCGCGGCAGCCGCTGCGTGCCGCCCGTCCCGGGAAGGAGTCCGAGGCTCACCTCGGGAAGGCCGATGCGGTAGCCGCCGTCGGCGGCGATCCGGAAGTCGCAGCAGAGCGCGATCTCGAACCCGCCGCCGAGGCAGTGGCCCGCGATCGCCGCGATCACGACCTTTGGGGTCTGCTCGAGCTTGCTCATCGTCTCGTTGGCGCAGACGACGAAGGCGTTCTTCGTGTCGAAGTCGCTCTTGGCGAAGACCGACACGTCGGCGCCCGCGGAGAAGAACTTCTCCGAGGCGCTGCGCACGACGATCGCCTTCACCGCGTCGTCGGCCGCGGCCGCGTCGATCGCGGCGCCGAGATCGTCCATGAAACCGCGGTCGTATGAGTTCGCCGGCGGGCGGTCGAGGACGATGTGGCCGACCGCATCCTGCGTTTCGAGCCTCACGACGGGCATTGCATGCCTCCCCTGCAGAGTCGTCCGAATGGTATGACCATAGAGGCCTATTTACGTCGGAGGTGTTCTCTTGGCTCAGATGCTCATCGGCGGCGAGCTCGTCGGCGCGCAGAGCGGAAAGACGATGCTGGTACGCAACCCCGCGAACGGCGAGACCGTCGGCGAGATCCCGCGCGGGAGCGCCTCGGAGGTGGACGCCGCGGTCACCGCGGCCGCGAAGGCCCTGCCCGGATGGGCATCGACGCCGGGCGTCAAGCGCGCGCAGCTCATGCACGAGGCCGCGCAGAAGATGCGCGCGGTCGTCGATGAGGTCGCCCAGCTCCTCTCGAAGGAGCAGGGCAAGCCGCTGGCGCACGCGAAGCTCGAGGCCAGCCGGGTCGCGGAGAACCTCGAGTATTTCGCGGGGCTCGCGGACAAGCTGCGCGGGGACTACGTTCCACTCGACGACCCGGCGAAGTTCGGGATCACGCTACGCCGCCCAGTGGGGGTCGTCGCGGCGATCACCCCCTGGAACTTCCCGCTCACGCTCATGGCCAACAAGCTGTGCCCCGCCCTCGCGGCGGGCTGCACCGTGGTGCTCAAGCCGGCCTCGACGACGCCGCTCGCGACGCAGCGCGCGATCGAGGCGATCGCCTCGGCCGGCTTCCCGCCCGGCGTGATCAACATCGTCCACGGGTCGGGCAGCGAGATCGGCGACGTCCTCGTGAGCCACCCGCGTGTGAGCAAGATCGCGTTCACCGGGCAGACCGAGACCGGCAAGCGGATCATGCAGCTCGCCTCCAAGAACGTGACGCGCGTCACGCTCGAGCTCGGCGGCAGCGACCCGATGATCGTCGCCGACGATGCGGACATCCGGCGCGCGACGGCCGCCGCGGCGATCGGGCGGTTCTTCAACGCCGGGCAGGCCTGCCTCGCCGTCAAGCGGATCTTCCTCTTCGAGGCGATCGCGCAGGAGTTCATGACGAAGTTCACCGACCGGGCGCTCAAGGAGTGGAAGGTCGGCGATCCCTTCGCGGCGGACACGAAGATGGGGCCGCTCCACACCGAGGGTCAGCGCGCGGAGGTGGAAGCCCAGGTCGCCGACGCGGTCAAGCGCGGCGCGAAGGTCGTCGCGGGCGGCAAGCGCCCCGAGGGCGCGGGCCTCGACAAGGGCTGGTACTACCCGGCGACCGTCCTCACCGACGTCCCCGAGGACTCGCGCATGGCCACCGAGGAGGTCTTCGGGCCCGCCGTGCCGGTCTTCATCGTGAAGGACCTGGACGAAGCGATCGTGAAGGCGAACTCCACGGTCTACGGTCTCGGCTCCTCGATCTTCACCAAGGACCTCGCGAAGGCGCGACGCGCCGCGGAGCAGCTGGAGGCCGGCTACACCTGGGTCAACGACATCCAGGTCGCGTACGACCAGCTACCGTTCGGCGGCGTGAAGCAGTCCGGATACGGCAAGGAGCACGGCGTTGAGGCCATCGAGGGCTACCTCGAGAAGAAGTCCGTGGTCCTGGCCAGCTAGTGCCGGCCGTCGAGATCGCCCGGGTGCTCGCCGAAGCGAAGGCGATGGGCCTCATCAAGCCGCATGGGGCGTTCGAGGTCCACTGCAGCGAGTGCCATACCCGGCTCGATCCGATGGGCGACTGCCCGAACTGCGGTCTCATCGGGCGCTCCGAGGACGAGATCGTGCGGCGCGCCGAGGCGGATCCGGCGGGCACGGAGAAGCTGCTGCGACACGCGATCGAGAAGCGCCGCGCCTACCGCCCGGTCAAGACCTAGGAGCGGAGACCTCCGCCGAGAAGAAGCGCTCGACCTCGCGCAGGAGCTCGTCGTCCGCGAACTCGACGATCTGGCCGTTCCGCTCCGCCTGCGCCGACGACAGGTAGGCGACGGCGCGAGCGGGCTCGCGCGGGTCACGCAGCTTGCCGCTCCGCTGGAGCTCGCGGAACTCTTCCACGCGCGGGAAGTCCTCTTCGCGCGCGCGTCGGATCCGCTCCTGCATCGGCGTGGCCATGTACCCGGGGTAGAAGGCGCACGCGCTCACGCCGGTCTCCTCGAGCTCGAGCGCGAGTGCGCGCGTCAGCTGATCCACGGCGGCCTTTCCGGAGGAGTACGCGGTCCAGCCCGCGCTGGCGCGGCGCGCCGCGCTCGATGAGATGTTGACGATGCGGCCGTAGCCGCGCTCGAGCATCCCCGGCAGGACCGCGCGCGCGCAGAGGTACACGCCTCCGACGTTGATCGCGATGTGGCGGAGCCACGTCGTGGCGTCCGTGCGGGTGAGCGGCGCCATGGGCTCGAGGACGCCCGCGTTGTTCACCAGGATCGTCGCCGGCCCGACCCACCGCTCCGTGCTGAGCACGAGCTCCTGGACCTGGCGCTCGTCGGAGACGTCGGCGGCATACGCGAGCGCTCTGCCTCCGGCGCGGTGGATGGCGTTCACGACCTCGTCCAGCTGAGGTGCGTTGCGCGACGCCACCACGACGTTGGCGCCCGCGGCGGCCATGACCTCGGCGACGGCGCGGCCGAGGCCGCGGCCTCCGCCGGTGACGATCGCGGTCTGGCCGTCGAGAGGCTTCAGGCCGCCACCTTCATGTGCGCCGCGAGCGACACCGCGATCCGCTCGATCTCCTCGTCGCGGTGCAGCGCCCAGAACGAGATGCGGATACCGTCGGGGACGATCCCCCGCTCCGCGAGGTGCTTCACGACGATGCGGTCGTCGCTCCACATGCGCGTCACGATACCGGCCGCGTCCCCGCCGGTCGGCGTGATGACGACGATGCCCGTGGCCGCGTCGGCGCGCGACCGCAGCGTGACCGGCAGGTCGGCGAGGTGCCCGACCAGCCGCGCCCGCAGCGAGCGGACCCGCTCCGCGACGCGCGGACCGAGCGCGCGATGGACCGCGATCGCCTGCCGCAGGCCGACGAACGCGGGCGCATCGATGGTGCCGGTCTCGAATCGCGTCGCGTCGGGCTGGAGCGTGTAGCCGGCGTCGAGGTCGAACGCGCTCTGCGATCGCCAGCCGAGGCGCTCGACCGTGAACGCGTCCACGTCGCGCACCCAGAACGCGCCGGTCGCGAGCGGTCCGTGCATCCACTTGTGGCCCAGCGTGACGACGGCGTCGGCGCCGATCGCCCGTACGTCGACGGGCACCTGTCCGAGCGCCTGCGCCGCGTCGACGATGCTGGTCGCGCCGGCCCGGCGCGCGAGCGCGCACGCCTCGCGCACGGGCAGCACGTTGCCGCTCTTGCACGAGACGAGTGACATGACCATCGCGCGCGCTCCGTCGGAGAACGAGCGCTCGAGCTCGCTGAGGAGCTGATCGTCGCTGTCGTGCCGGATGATCCGAAGCGCGTCACCGCGCTCGCGGCGCCGATGCAGCGGCAGGAGCGCCGATCCGTGCTCCTCGGCGGTCGTCGCGATGAGCGACCCGCTCGGCATGCGCAGCCCCTGGATCAGGGTGTTGAGGCCGTCGGTCGCGGAGGTCGCGAGCGCGACACGCGCCGCGCCGCCCGGGTCGCCGAGGAACGCCGCGATGTCCGCGCGAGCCTCGGACAGCCACGCGTTGTACGCGTCGTATCCGACGTGGCCGAACATCCCGACCTCGCTCAGCCACCGGCGCGCGCGTTCCGCCGCGCGCTGGACCACCGGAAAGGTCGGTCCGCTCCCGGCGACGTTTGCGTACAGCGCGCCCGGGACGAGCGACTGGAGCGCGTCGACGGACGTGTCGGGGCGCTCCTCGATCAGGGCCGGGCGCTCGTCGCTCATGCGGTGGTGATCCCGCGCACGGCGAGACCGGCGGCGAAAAGAGCCGCGAGCCCGAGCGCGAACGACGCGCGCCGCGGGCTGTACTCGCGGACGACCGTCGCGGCGAGCGGCATCGCGGCGAGGAGCGCGAAACCGTACAGGA